>Ga0307517_10001768_pt1 | contig 35556 bp, 11 predicted proteins | sample 23_EM_MG_FD_194515 | JGI IMG/M metagenome (GOLD analysis project Ga0307517, IMG submission 194515) | Populus trichocarpa ectomycorrhiza microbial communities from riparian zone in the Pacific Northwest, United States - 23_EM | ecosystem: Host-associated > Plants > Roots > Unclassified | place... | reverse complement strand
TGTTTTAGTGAAATGAAAGGATTAGAGAGTTATTGAGCATTAATGAGATGAAAATTTAGTAGATTCTTGGAAGATCTTTCATACACCTATAGATGTAGAGATATAATTATTTTTTATATGAATAAATCATGCTAATAATATTAAAGATATAAAATTAAGGTTTTAGCAAAGATCAATTGGGTCTGATGTATAGCCAAACCTAGAGAAGATAATCCTAACAATTAATCTATTATTAAATCTAACTATATTAAGTTTAACAATTTACCAAATTCATAATGCATTGAACTCAACTTAAAATTAAATCCAAATATAATGATTGATTGAGTTATCCCGCATTTCAAAACATAAAAATATTTGAGTATAAAATACTGAATTATAAAAAAGCATTTTTTTTTCTGACAGCATCTTTGTTCTGACGAAGAGATACCGTTATATACAAGCAAATAAGAAAGACATCAACACAAACCAAGCACCATATTCCTTAATTTGAAAGTTTAGGTTCCACGCAAAAAGATAAACTCAGATTTTCTGAAACAAAACTATCAGATAGAAATGCTCAATATACAAGCTAAACAGCTGCTTTCAAATTTATCGTATCTTTATCTTTTTGATCATAATCATTTCCCACTTCCTGTGACCCGAGATAATGAATAAAACAAGGAAAAAAAGAAAAAGCAAGAGGGAACAAACAAGGAAATATGAAACACAACAAAATCACCATGAACATCCAATGCTTCTGATTATGCCATTGGAATGGAGTTATTGTCCTTGTGGAGAAAGAAATAACTAACTGGTTATCCCATGCCTGCACCCTTTGCTTGATGTATATAAATTGCTGGGTTGTTTGTCCTCTATACAAAGGAGCAGGTCTATGGTCTCGTGAAGAGAGAATTGGCTGGTGAAAGCAACAAACTGATAGAATCAAAGCAATAAAAACAAGGAATTTACTCTATTTGAAGTGGGTGCAGCTCCTCTTAAAAAGAGCTTCGCTGTCAAAACAATGTTGTTGGAGCTTTTGATGTCTGGTTAATGATGTATAAATATCAATAATCATCTCGCAGCATGTTCTTCGCCAATGAATTGCACCATCTTGTCATTCCAGTCCCAAGGCTGTTATTGTTTCTTCTTAGGTAAGCTGCAGGAACTCCGCAGCTGTTTCGTCACTCGGACCAAGTAGAAAGAAAACGAATGGGCAGGGCACTTTGATTACATAACCAAAATAGGCAAACCTAGAAAGACCACATCAAACAAATGAAAAGTACTTGCGGACCAACTAAGAGCACACCCATGAGAGGGATGGAATTATTTCAAATCCTGGAGAAATTTTAAACATAGTAGTACATCGGCAGAAGCTACATCAGGGGTGGCATCAACTAAAAAGAAGCTTCATAAAAACATTACATCATTGAAAAACGGAGGGAAAACAAAGGGAAACAAGCCATGTGTTCACACAACATGTCACCTTAAATGGAACTTCAACGCAAGACACCTATCGCCCCCTCTCAAATCCAATACGAGTTCTACCAGAGCCTCCATCATGGCCATCTCGTGTTGAAGATCCTCCACTAGCTCTCATTGTGCCACCAGAACCAACTTTGTCCATGGCTTTCTTACCCTTCTTCACTTCAGTCAAAAACTGATCCAGACCAAATGGATCAGCTTCTTCTTCATCCTTCTCAAACTCAACTGGCCTGTCCCGTGGGCCAGTCCTCTGTGAAGTACCAGCAAATTCCTTGTCAGGTTTGAATCGTTCAGTCTTCATTATCTTATCTATTTGCTCATCTGCACCTCCATACATATCAGCATCAGCATTCTTCTTTGGCTGATATAGAGTTGAAAGTGTGGGTTGAGCTGTGAAAAGGCCTTTGTCGTACACGTTGTATTGATCATCAGCAGCAAAACCAGAATCCATTCCTTTCTCTTGGTTGAACAACCTTTGATCATATGCAACTTCTCCCCCTTTCCCAGCTCCAGTAGAGGCCATACCAAGAGCAACCTTCTCACTGATGTCACGATCTCTATCTCTTGTGATCTTGCTCTTCTTACCCATTGCAGCATCTTTTGCTTCCAGTCTTCTTTCTCTCTCCCTTTCTCGACGGCGCTCCTCACGAATTTTCTCACGTCGCAGCCTCTCTTCCCTCTCTTCCCTTGTCTCCTTTGGGGCATCCCTCTCCCTTTCCTTCACGTGTTCATAATCCCCTCTCATGTCAACATCATCCATTGCACCCCTCTCTAATGGAACTGGAGCAGAAGGTGGGGGTGCTGCACCGGTTCTCTCAGAACGTGCTTTCTGAGCTAATGCCCGCAACTCCTGCTCTTTCCTTTCCTTCTCCTTCATCATCATTTCCTTTTGAACCTTGGATCTCATAGCAACAGCTTCTCTAGCCTTCTGCTCAGCAACATAAAGGGCCTCTGATAGCTTAGCAAAATTATCATTAATCTGAACATCCTGCAGGCCTCTTCCATCAGCAGCCAGACGCTTATCAAGAGGAATTGTGTAACCCTTAGGATTCTTCCAATTTGAGATACAAGGTGGGATTTTCCAATCCTGCTGATCTTTCACAGTCACAGGTCGAGGTGGCGAGTGCATAACCGGCACAGGTGGTGATCCCGAGGCCTTAGGAACCCTCTTATGCTTGAACTTAGGTGGCTCAAGGGGGTCCACGGGCATCTCCACCATTCTAATAATCCTCTCTTTGGCACCCGAGTTAAATGCTGCTGACTGCTGCGAAGGCTTATACTTAATATACTTCGAATCCGAAGATTGTTTGGGCACATTCTTTGGCTGCGCTGCGCTCAACCTGACATTCACAATTTTTTCAAGTGCAGCTTTTGTTTCCAGCGTGGTCTCCTCAATCTCTTTCTGCAATTCCTCATCCTCATCCTCATCCTCATCTCCCTCTTCCTCACTCTTCAACAGCTTTGGAATCAAATCCTTATGTTGCGAATACACAATCTTCTTGGCATTCTCATTCTGTTTCACAATTGCATCATAAGCAACGTTCCCATGAGCATCAACAGTCAACGCCAAAATCTTCGAACCAGGTTTTGCAGATTTACTCCTACCCATATCAAGCGGGTATTGAGCAACATGAATCTCAGGAAATGCACCCCCATCACCAAAATCTTCAACTTTCCTGGGAACAAAACCCTTACGCTGCAAGTAAGGAGGTACGGGGTTATGCTTAATTGCAGCAGAAGCAGATTGTTCAGCCTCAGATGAACTAAACCTCTGCTTGAACCATGGATCATTGGAATGATCATAATAAGTTGTGGTAGTGGATTTAACCGGAGGCAGTAATTCCTTTAAAGCCGCCATGATAATTGCAGCCTCCTAGACGAAGATAAAACCCTAACCCTAACCCTAAATCGTCCATTAAAAAAAGCGAAAGAAATCAATCAGTCCACCTACGTAATCAAATCTTAATTAAGAACTAATTAATATAACAAAAAAATAAGAATAAACTTCATTAAATAAAAATAGATTCTTAATAGCCTAAACAGAGGGGGGAAAAGGAAGAAAAATCAACCTGCTTACTCGAATATGTCTCTGCTGAAGCTTTTTCAGAAGAAATATTTCAAAAAAAAGATATGATTTAGGGACTCGACAACAAATTTGAAAGAGAGAGAGAGAGACGCGGCTGGTGATAAAATACACGATCAGATAATTGAAAGCTGAGAAAGAGAAAGAGGAAATATGATGGGTCGTTTTTATTGGGCTTGTTTTACTCGGGTCGGTGCTCCAGAATCCGTCAGGACTAGGACTCGAGACCTGGCTAATCAATAAGAGCCACGTTGATGACTACATCGGATGACCAATACGATCTTACCACTTATATATGTCAGGGACAACAATGTCAATTAAATAGTCAAATTAGACCTATATTTGTAATTTGATAATTTGGTGGAGGCACCGTTTGGCAGTTCGCGCAAATCAGCTGCTCAGTCACAGGAGTCGTTGCTCACTCCCTCCTCTTCTACTCAAATCAAACTCGAACTCAAAGGCGTCTTCTCTTTCAACTAGACGACCTAAAAAAGCAAAAAACCCTCCGTTACAAAGGCACACAAATATTATTAATGGCGGTCGCGGAGAGCTCGAGAGAGACGACAGCAGGAACGCTGCGAAACGCGTTTGGCAATGTGCTCTCTTTCTTCATTCTCCTCTTGATTGGAGTTCTGGTGTTCTCGATCCGCCTTTTCTCTGTCAGTTCACTTCTCTAACCTCTGTCTCCAGTTCCGATCTTTATAATTGCCATTTCTGGTTTACTTTTGTGTTTACCCGTTTGGTTGCTGAGGAAGTAGAGGAAAATTCAATTAATCTGGTTTATTGAGCAACTTTTTAAATTTGAATTGTTTTGAATTCGCTTTCTTTTCCATTTGGAAAGCAAAGGAAAAGATATGAGATTTTCCTTTGCCTTAAAAAAAGAAAAAAAGATTCTTTTACTTCTGAAACTAAAGCGAGAAGGTTGGCCTGGCCTGGCAGGTAATTTTTTTGATTGTATGATATGAGCCTTTTTTTTTGTTGAAAAAAAGCTTTGGTATTATTGGAATTAGAGTTGATTCGTGTGTTTTGTTAGTTGTTGCAGTTTTGTAAACTTGTGGATTGATTTTCAGGTAATAAAGTACGAGAGTGTTATTCACGAGTTCGATCCGTATTTCAATTACAGAGTCACCCAGGTTCGATTTTCCTCACGATAGTTCTTGAAATCCTTTCTTTTCTTTTTTTATACAATTTGTACAGAGAATGAGAAATTTAAGTGTTGTTGGTTTCAGTTTTTGACAAAGAATGGGGTTTATGACTTTTGGAATTGGTTTGATGATCGAACCTGGTAAGCACAGATAATTCTCACGGTGGAAAGTTGTTGGTTAGCTGTTCTTTTTGCTAGGTTTTTGTATGGGAACTTAAATTGCTTGTTCTTGTATATTTCACTTATGGTATCCTCTTGGTCGTGTGATTGGTGGAACTGTTTACCCTGGGTTGACCTTGACAGCAGGCACACTTTGGTGGTGAGTACCTTGTAGGTAATCATACGAAATGCATTCATTAGTTTCTGGCATAAATTTGCAATGCTACTTTTCCGTGCTTGTTGCTGTTTGCAGTTTCCGTGAATTATTAACATTTGAAATGGCATGTATTACTGAGTCCTATATTGTCTAATTTTTTGAGTCATTACTATCTGGTGTCAGGTTATTGAATTCCTTGAACATTCCATTGTCTGTCGAGTCTGTTTGTGTATTCACTGCACCAATTTTCTCTGCATTTGCTCATGGGCGACTTACCTTTTGACCAAGGTTTGTATTGTGACTCATTGTCTCTACTTATGTAGATTGTAGTTGGTTTTGCTGATGACATTCAATTGTTTATCGTAATAGGAAGTTAAGGGTACTGGTGCAGGACTGACAGCAGCTGTTCTTTTGGCCATGGTAAATTATATAACGGGTATTCATAACTTTATGGTTTCCTTGTATTGTATCTATATTTTTTGAACAGCAGCAATGAGGCATTACTTTTTGATATGAGTTTGTCGCAATATTATAAAAAACTATTTCACCTAGTTTGTAATATTCTGTATGTCTTCCAATTGGTATGCCTGGTTCACAATTCCCTTTGTCTTTAGTGTTCTGATCAGTTGATGAATGAAGATCATTGTAAATAAAAATGATGTTATTGTATTTTTTAGAGGATACAATGTTTGACAAATTTGAAAGAAAAATGTTCAACTTTTAACACATGCTTTAAAGTCTGTATAGTTGGGGTGGCCCTCTGTATAAGATATTATTGTTGTAAGGCTTCTGTACTAAGTTGTAGTCCTTCAGAATGTATAAACATGTTGAACTCAAAATCCTAACTGCTAGATTATTTGCTCTTGTACACAGGTTCCGTCACATATATCTTGATCTGTGGCTGGTAGCTATGACAATGAAGCTGTAGCTATATTTGCTCTCATCTTCACTTTCTATCTTTATATAAAGGTTAGGATTCTGATGTCAATTAGAGAAAACAAAATTCCGCACATTCTTCTCAAAACTGTTAATTCAAGGAGAAATCAGATCTAATGTACCGTTTTATATTTTTACTTCGTAAACTTGTATCCCATAGATTGGTTGTTGGTTCTGTGGTGTTTTATATTTCACATTTTATTCGTTGCTGATATAGATTTTATATCATGTGCAGACATTGAATACAGGATCCCTCTTTTACGCCACTTTAAATGCCTTGGCATACTTTTACATGGTAGGCTTTGTGATAATATTTCCTGGCATCTTATTATTTCTTACGCTATTTGTGTTTATTGTTATATTGCTTTGTCTTTAAGGTTTGTTCATGGGGAGGGTACACATTTATTATTAATCTTATTCCAATGCATGTGCTTTTGTGCATTGTGACTGGTCGCTACTCTTCTTGACTGTATATTGCATATGCTCCGCTTGTAAGTGCCTATTATGCTCAATAAGATTGTGTATCATAGTGAAAGGAAAATAGACAATCAATAGTTTATCACAATAATTGAAGATTGCATGCTAACATTGCTTATCTTTGGACAAGAAGAAGAAAACTGTTTACATATAGGTTTTTTTTTTTTAATCATTAATGAAGTGAGAATACATAAACTGTAGATTTTGGCTGTCAGCCTCACCTTTCATCGATGTGTTTTTATACTACTGATAACTAATTCTGAACCTTTTCATGTGCATGGATAAAATGATAACCTCTTCACTTTACATTTATCACTGTAATACAGTGGCATTTTGTATCGCTTTCCTTTTCCTTGGGGCTTGGGTGTGCTTGTGTGGCATAGGTTTTATTACCCTTCTCTTGTTTTACTCATAGGGCACCATGGATGTGAAATCATCTCATCTCTGTTGAACCACAATTAACACGTGTGACTTTTTTTTTTTGTTGACCTTGACGTATTAACTATATGCCAGGGGCTTGGGAACAATATTTAAAGAACACACTTTTGTTCTTTATGTCTGCTACCTTGTCAATGAGCGAGTAATTTTTTTTCTTATCTTACTTTGATGTCTTAGGTACAAGTCATGGGCTTGGGGACAATTTTTAAAGAACATACCTTTACTTTTGATATCTGTTACCTGTCAATGGATGACTAGTTTGATTGATACATTTTTGTAAAAACTTTTCCTTGGTTAGACATTGCAGACTTGCAGTAGTCATCTCTACACAAAAGAAATTTCTTGGTTTTTGTTGATATGTGCTTTTCAATGCAGGTGGTCTTGGGAACACTATTAGCAGCATTGGTGCCTGTTGTTGGTTTTAATGCTGTAATGACGTCAGAACATTTTGCTTCATTTTTGGTGAGTTATTATAACACATAATTCATCAAGACACAATGTTTTTATAAATTTCTTGAATCTGGTTATTTGTTCATCTTGAAGCGAGAAAAAATAGAAATTGTTCTTGCCTTAGATATGATCTTCTTTGAAAAATGGAAAAATGTTAATTAACAACAATCTTTCTGGATGGCTGTCCCATGCTGTCTTGTTCAAGTTAGAGACCAGGTGGCTTCTATAACTTGTCAGTGTGAGACTACTATTTAATAATACAAGATTTTTTATTAGCCATTCAAGCTGTTGGTATGGAGAGGTCTAGCATGCTTTTAAGGTTTTGACAGTAAGAACAGGAATAAATAAATGTATTAATCATGAGTAACTTTTATACATAACTAACAGGGCCCTTATTGTTGCTTACTTTGGTTTTCCAGATAGGCCCTTATACATGAGCAATAGGGCAGTTCTGTATCTGCAAATCTTTCGTTGTTCACTTTCTTGGTACTAATTTTACTTCTGCAGATTTTCATTATCATCCATGTGGTGGCTCTTGTATATCATGTCAAAGGGATTCTCTCTCCAAGAATGTTTAAAGTAGCTGTTATGCTTGTTGTATCTGTGGGCCTGTGAGCATCCCTGATAATCTGTTTTCCTTAATACTTGAATGCAGTAAAGAATGGATGTTTGGATATGCATTGAATGGATGTTTCCTAATATTTATTTTATGTGTTATGATAGAACATGAAACTGATACCCATGCTTCAATATTATGTATTCAACAGGGTTGTGTGTTGTGCTATGGTAGCTGTTCTAGTGGCACTGGTAGCTTCCAGCCCAACAAAGTGATGGGGTGGACGAAGTTTGAGCCTGCTTGATCCATAAGTACCTAGTTCATAATTCACGTAAGCATTTACTATAGTGATTCTGGATTGGTGCAGTCCAAGGGAATCCAAAGATTGTATTCAAGGATATAACTTGGGTTGGTGGGATCTGATTGAACCCACCTAATCTTTTAGGTTGGAGTTGTTTGGTCCTTCATCGGGCTTCATCTGGCCTGCTTCAAATGAACAGACCTACATATCTCTCCCGGTCTCCCTTTTCCTTTGAAACATGTCACACATCAGCAATACCTCACGAAATCAGAATCTTTCTTCTATTAGGCTGCTGGTGTTTCTCTATACTAACCCTTCCTAAGCAAGATAGCTTTTTTTTTCCTTTGATTTTCCAGCGATGTGCACCATATCACTTGTTAGTCTTTCACATGGGTAATTATGATATTCTTCTTGTGGTTTCCCTTTCATTATAAGTTGGTCACCGAAGAAAAAAAAAATCAACTAACTCTTTTTGGAAAGCCTAATTTGAGAAGTCAAATGTAAGCATTTGACCCACTAATCTTTGTTTTCTATTATGTTTAAAAAATGAATCCCTATCTCCAACCTTTTCTTGGTCCTCGTCAAGTGTCAGTCTGAAATTTCTGATTATATGAACATAGTGACATTCCATGGGAATTTGCAACTCAGGTTATGCCTGTAATTATCATTTTGTTTTACCTGGCATAGACATATAACTCTATTTATAGCTCATTACTGCTTAAATTTCCAGGGATTATTTTCATTCTGATTAAGGAGACATCTGATTATAACTTGCCTTCATCCTTGTAGGTTCATTGTGTCTGGGCAGCAGCAGAAGCTTATTCGGCACCCTCTATTGTTTTAACATCTTATTCACAAGGTGGTGGTCTACATGTTTTTGATGATTTCAGAGAGGCTTATGCATGGCTAAGCCACAATACTGGGGTGGGTGATAAAGTTTTTACAAATCTTCCCTCTTGCTGTACAAACCCATTTGATGATCATGGATTCTGCATTCCAGAACATGTTAAAAAATCATGTTCCAAGTTTATGGTATGCAGTAGGTGCTTCTAAAAGCTTCCTGGCATTATGTTTTAATATCAAAATATTGGAGTACTTTATATGAATTTCCTGGAAATCTTTGGCATAATGGGCTTGTAAGAGAAACTATTAAGTGGATAAACTGACTAATTATATACTCCAGGTCTTATAAAATGATAGTAATCAATTTGAAATCAGGCTTCATAAATCCTCATTATGGTAATACTATAATCTCTGACCTCTAGTCAACTGGAATGCTAAAACCACAGCCCTATGCAGTGGTATCAGCTTCATGTGCCAAACTCACTTCTAGAAGCTTGACCATGAAAGGCTCAAACAGATTACAGAATTTGATTGTCAGTATTGTGTTAATGTTTGGATTTAGTAAGTAGAACTATCATGCTGATATTGAGAAAACATAAAATGTAAAAAGGAAACTTATTATAATTTGCTTGACAATTAACAACTAATCCTGTGGTATGGAGTCAAATGCTTAAAATTTCATTGAGATGATACCATAATAAACTTGAAAATGAATATATGGCAGCTTGCATTAGTGCTGCTGCAATGGGTAGAAGATGCTTGTCTTTGATATATTTGGCTCACTTTCCCCCTAATTAGTTGCATTTATAATACTTCATACTTTCATGACATGAGATGTATTCACCATTTTGTAACCTATCTTGGAGCTGTTTCTTTTTGTTTACTCTGAACCTCCCAATTGGATGCTTTCACCAAATGCAGGATGATGTGGCTTTTGATGCATGCAGGTTGCATCATGGTGGGACTATGGTTATCAAACAACTGCAATGGCTAACCGCACTGTTATTGTTTGACAATAATACCTGGAATAACACGCATATTGCAAATGTCGGTTCTGCCATGTCTTCTCCTGAGAAGGCAGCCTGGGAAATCTTTAATTCCTTGGATGTTAAATATGTTCTAGTTGTCTTTGGAGGTTTGTTTCCTGCTGTACATATTCAAATTGGTCTTGACTATAAAGAAATATATTGTTCTGATGGATTGCTCAACTTATCAGGTTTTGTTGGCTACCCTAGTGATGATATCAACAAGTTCCTGTGGATGGTTCGAATAGGAGGGGGTGTGTTCCCTCATATCAAAGAACCTGATTATTTGGTGAGTTCTTAAACCAGTTGCATTTGATTGAACTTCTGTTTTTTTGGAATTCTTCCCAGTAATAAAATGTTTCCACGCATTTAATAAGTAATAGATATCTGTGCCTCATGGCTAAGACTGGTAGTTGCTTAATCTTAAATCTTACTGAATATTTTCTTTCCTTCTGTCCAAAGAGATTGTCAATATTGGATTGATTCTCAGGCTTGGTAGATGCTTAATCTTACTGACTATTTTCTTCCTTCTGTCCAAAGAGAGATGGTCAATACTGGATTGATTCTCAGGCTACTCCAACAATGTTAAACTGTCTCATGTACAAACTATCATATTACAGGTCTGATTTTGCTCTTACCCTACTTATTTAAATGTGAAGCATATATGTCAGAAGTTAAAACGTTGATTTCTATTTTTTTACAGGTTTGTGGAAACTGATGGTAAAGGCTTTGATAGAGAGTTAGGCGGACAGAAATTGGGAAGAAGTATTTCAAACTTGCCCCTTTTGAGGAGGTAAGATAATATTGATTTGCACATGATAGAAATGCGTACAGCATAGGCAACCAATAGTCGGGCCTCCTAAAACTGGAGCGAAATAATGCATGCAAACAATGCAATTTCCTTTTATGCGAGTACTATAGGCTTTACATCAGAAAAAATGCTCGAGATATTTTTGGGAAATGACTGGTAGTAGATGATTAGTATTCCTTCATGAAAATTTTCTGTTTTGTTTGATAAGAATTTGGGTTCTTATCAATTTAGGTATTCACAACTCACCATTGGATGGTTCGCATATATAAATTGAAACCTCCAAAGAACAGGATCTGGGGGAAGACCAAAAAGTGGAAATCAGTGAGTTGAAGGATTGATGCAAGTATATGCCTTGGGATTCAAATCTAGTTGCCTATTCTAACTGCTTAATTTTTAATATTTCTCATGACAGGAAGCAAGCTCAACTTCTAGCTCAAAAGGAAGTGGAACAGGAAAGAGAAACCCTTGGCACTAGTGAAATAATATACAGGCTAATAATGCGTTCATCTGTCTGTAATTCATATAATTATAATCAAGGGGCTTTTGAGAGGGATCATTACTCCTGCAAAATGCAAACCAAACCAGGCAAAAGACTTTACGGTCTTCACCTGTGATCTTGTATTGGTCCCAACATTATGATGTCTTAACAAGACTAATCAATTTTGGGTTGATAGCATTAGATCGGTACTGAGCATGATAGCATGCCAGCTTGGATACCAGCCTGTTGATGATGCCTTGAAGGATGGCTTCTCTTATATACGTGAGATGATTCATTTACCAATTTCCTTTATCAATGTAATTTTCCAGCTTGTGCTTTTATTCTCAATCTTTTAATGTCTGGTGCAGCCCGAAATAGAACTGGATGAAGTAAAGGGATTCTTGAAGTCTGTTCTTCGGTTTCCATCATCCAAGCCACGTAGCTATCAATTACTAGATTTGTGCCCATGCTTCAACGTTGGACAAGCAAAATTCTTATCAACGTAAAAAAAAAATGCCAACGAAATATTATTTTTGAGATCCGAGTTATTGATTCAATTAATAATTTAAATAGAATGATAATGTAAAAAATAATAAAATAAAATAAAATAAAATAAAGTAACTTGATTTGAGTCAATCTAATTATGAAATAATTCAAATAAAAAAGGTGAAAATTAAAAAAAAAACAAAAAAAAATCTAGTTAAACCAAGTTAACTCATAAACTTCATGACCATGGATATAAAAGATTTGGATAATCGTATAGAAAGAAACGCAAGAAAAAAAAGTATGAAGACCAATTCTTAATAAATTAAATGAAAATATAATAACTCAAAAAACAAAATGGTGAGACTCAATCTCTAGCTAATAAAATGTTGAAGGATAAAAATTAAAAGAAAAAATAATTTAGAAAAGGTTGAAAAAACTTGATTCGAGCCTACCTGGATGAGATGCGAAATCTCTGATCCAGTCATGAAATAAGGGTGGCCACCATGTTCGAAAGCAAGTTGAATAAAATCATGAAGCTCAATTGTTGAACAATTTAATATTGAATGATAAAAATGAAAAAATAAATTTAATTTAAAAAAGAAACAAAAATAAAATACGAGTCAACCCGGGTTAATTCACAAACCCTACGACCATGAAAATCATGAAATCCTTGAACCGGGTTCAATCAAGAAGCTTAATTTTCAACAAATTTAATTTTGAAGGATGAAATCATAAAACAAATATCAATTAAAAACACTTGCGAAAGAAAAAAAAGATAGCAATTAAAATAATGGAGATCAAATTTGATAGAAAAAAACCCATAGAGAATGAAATTGTAAAATAAAACAACCTAAAAAAATGATTGGGATAACCAAATGAAAGGAAATGAAAAAAAAAACGAAGAACAATTTCTAATAAATTAAATGTTGAAAAATAAAATATAAATAATTCAATTTAAAAAAGAACTAAAACATATCAATCTACGTTAACCTTTGAAATCGGTCTCTTTGGTCATGAACCTGGGACTAGCACCATAGCAACGGAAAAAAAAAATGAGTTCACCGGGGTTAACTCGCAAACCTGTGACCATGGGGCACATGATTGTGGTTATATATTGAAGAGCAATGTCAAATAAATTAAATGTTAAAGTATGAAATTAAAATAAATCAATTTAAAAAATGACTTAAAAATGTCAACCCACATAAACCTTAGAAACCAATGGCAGGGGTCATTAACCCAAGATTAATCCCATAGAATGCGTACCATATAAAATAATATAGCATAACTCTAAAAAAAGGGTACAAAATAAAAATAATAAAAACATTAGCATTAAAAAGGAAAAAAAAAAAAAAAAAAGCTAACCCAGACAAACCTCCTAAACCTGATTTAATCTCTAAAATTCAAAACCCATGAAATCCTTGAACTAGGTTCAATCAAGAAGTTTAATTCCCAATCAATTTAATTTTGAAAGATGAAATCATGAAAAAATATCAATTTAAAAAACTTGAAAAGGAAAACAACATAATAATAAAAAGAATGGGGATCAAATCGATAGAAAAAAACCCATGGAGGATGAAATTGTAAAAAAAATATGAAAAATGATCCCAAACAAAATAAATATCAATCAAAAGAAAGGGGATCAAATTTAAAAATAAAATAAAATGAAAGGGGCAAAATTGGAAACAAAGTTGTAATTTTATAGCTTATTAAAAATAAAAGGGGGTGAAATTGAAAAATATTTATAATTTCATGGCTTATTCAAAATAAAAAAAAGTAATTCAGAAGGATATGAACCAAATGTGAAGGGAAAAAAATTGAAGGGGCTCGTCTAAAATTTTAAAAGGGCTAGCACTAAATTTGAGGAGGTGAAAGAAAGAAAGGAGAAAAAAGAAACGGTTGTCAGTATCAGACTTGAGGTGCTTTTGGGGCACGTGCCGCCCTACCATGTCAGGGGTACATAAACCTTTCAAATGCTGCCCTGAAATGCAGTGTTTGGACGACCTCACACGTACTGTTAGAATAGCGCAGGGGCCATCTACACGCTGGAGTATGTGTTGCATGCGCCAACAAGTTTTTTTTTAATGATATTTAATATATATCGATTACCAAAATGCCCCTAACGAACCTTCAAATCTACAACAAAACCAATGTAAAAATGACAAAAAAAAAAAAAGCCCTTGGAAGAGAGTTATTTTGATTTTTTTTAAGGGCATCAAAATAATTATACTATTTTGAAAAAAATTGAAGAGACCGAAACACCTCTTAATAATAGGTATTATATTTATTTTATTCAATGATTAAATTAATAATTTTACTGTATAATAAAAAATAAAATAACCAATGTAATGACATATAATTTGTAAAATTAATTGTAAACAACCATATCTCAATGCCTAATTCAAAGTTATGTAAAGTTATATGCAATTTTTGTCATTTAACTATTCCATAAAATATTTCTTGAGCACACAGTAACTTCTACTTCTTTTTTAGTGTTTTTGTAATTTTAATACGAGAGGATCTCTTTTACCTTCCCTCATCCAGACACGCGGTTAGTTCTTTGCAATGCTGGATTGGATGTAATAGCTCTCTTGTAAAACAGCACTGCTCTTTTTTATTTTTTTTCAATGACTAGGCAGAAGCAATAAAAATTAAGAGCTACGGTGATGCACTCACTTATGCCTCGGCAGTCGGCATCACAACACTACCAGACTGCAACCGACCCTCGGGCTCCTAGCAGAAGAAACTATCGGTCTTCTATGGTGGACTGAATCTTTGAAATTGTGAAATTCAGTTCTGAAAATGAAAATCAGGGCTTACATTTGCCGGCATCTCTGTCCTGATGAAGAGAAACTTTTAGCATACAAAATCCGATCCCCCAAGCAACACAATCTTGGCAAGCATTATATTCCTTAATTTGAATATTTAGGTTCCACACTAGGAGATTCACTCAAATCTTCTGTAGCAAAATAATAATAATAAAAATAAAATCAGACAGGAATGCTCAATATACAAGCCCAACAGCAGCTCTCATATTATAATTTTTTTAAAAATCTTTTTGCCCAAATCTTTTTCCACTTCCTGTGACCTACGATAAATGGGGAAAAAAAGAAAATGAAACGCGACAAAAGCTGAAACAGCATCATGTATACCATTTGAATGGAGTACTTGTCCTTGTGGAGTAAAAATTAACTAACTGGTTATTATTCCATGCCTGCACCCTTTTGCTTGAGGTTTATAAATTGATGGGGTTTAGTCCTCTATACAAAGGAGCAGGTCCTTAGTACTGAAGTTGTCTGTAGCTCTGAACGGTGAAGGCTAGAAACTTGAAGAATCAAACCAATAAATGTAAGGATTCCCATTTGCGATAATTATTTCATGGAAGACGCATACTATGTTTTAGTTATGAAGTTCCAAATTTTTTCTAAAATTTCCGAAAGTTTGTTGAACATCTAGGGCGGGGGAAAACAAAAAAAGAAGAGAGAAGAATCGTTTTTTGATTGATCAGAGGCAAAAATAAAAAAGAATCCTCCATGATCTAGTTTTGAAAAACCATCTTCAAACTCATAAATGGTTTCACAACCACTTGCTTCTTGAGGCTATAAAAGGAAAAGAAATCACAGAAAAAGAGGGATTCAGGAGAGAAAAATCACTGAAAAAGAAAAAGGTTAGAGAAGACAAAACCACTAAAATCTCTTGAAAGAAAGGCTGTGAAATATTGATAAGAAGTGTCACGAAAGAGGTAAAAGGCAAAACTTTGAGTCCAAGGATGGAAACATAAATATCTAAATATCTAAAGCTTAAGGAAGGAGCAAGAAGTTCTAAGCAAAAAGGGCAACATTTTTATTCAACTTATTCCCCAAGCTTTGACGAGGGGATGAAGCTCAATGAGCACACCCCCTCCCTTTTGATTTTATCTTTTACATTGTTGCTCATAATGTTTGTTATGCATTCTTTGAAGTATTTTGTTAGTTTAAAAAGCATGATTTTTGTTTGAAATGTTTAAGTATGCTTTGAATATAGTTTATATATACTCAAGTTTTGTTTTATTGACTTGTTTTGATGTGTTAGAATATGATAATAGAATGATATTTGATAATGAATAATGTTGTTTTGGATGTCTAAATGTTTAGTTAATAATTTTTGAAGTCATGGCAAGATGTGTTATCTATTGAAGTTGATGTGGTTTAGGTTGTTTTAGGTTATCTTGTTTGGTTTGCTAAAGTTGTAAGCATGTTGTTTAAGTTTCAGGACAATGAATTTAATCAATGAAACAATGTTTTTTCCTAAGAGAAAGTTATTTTTACTTGCTGTCATTATTTGACTTTGCTTACTGTTTTGCCCTTGATTTTTTGTTTCTTGTTGTTTTATTAATTCGAGCAAGTTGTGTTAAGCATGTTTAAGCTTTGACTACTAGGTTTAGGCTGCTTTCAGGGCTCCTTATGTTTTTTTTTTTCTGGGTTTAATAGCCCTTCTGGGTTGATGTTCTTGCATTGAATATTGCCTTTAGTCATTAATTTTTGTATTGTTTTGATCGTTTGATGGTTCTTACATATAAGTGTATATTTGTTGATCATTGATCTAGAGTCTTTATGGCTTAAAAACATTGATTTAATGGTTTTTGATTTTCAGTTCTTTCATTTTATTTTTGCATAAACTTGATTAATGGTGATAATTTTGTGTTTGTTGTGATGATCCAACCCCAAATTTTTTATCAAACGATGGTTTTACATGTTTTTGTGCCTTCAATCTTACATAAATAGGTTTGATTTTGAATCTTAGTTGTTGGGTTTCTTATTCTTGTTCATCGTGTTCTTGACAGAGTTCATACAAAAAAATCCCTTTTGATCTTTATTATTGTGTTTCTGATTTTAGTTCGTGTTTGTTGGCCTGGGCCTTTGGGCCAAGAAGCCCAGGCCACGTTGCTAGACTTAGTCCATTTTCAATAAGTGTTTGCCATGTTCTATTTTTATCGAAGAAAAAATGCTTTTTTTTTTATCCTTAAGGCATGTTTGCCAAACACAGCTTTAAAACATTTTTTAAATCTCTAATTTTTAGTTAAGGACGTATTTGGCAAACACGTCTTACTGATTTTCTAGCAATGTTTATTTTCTTGTTTTGTTTTTTATGTTTTTTCCAAACAAACCCTGAAATAATTTTCAAGAATTCTAAAAAAATTCAGGGACCATTTTAAAATTATATATGAGTCCCTCACTTGTTTTCCAATCATTTTATTTAGTATTTGGACTGTAAACTTATACTGTAAGATACTGATCCATATTAAATATACCTCTTTTTTCTTCAAACTTTTAGAAACAAATACAAAAAATAAAAATAAAAATTTCTTATTTGAAAAAAAATACAAAAATATGTTTTTATTATTGTGTGCATACAACTAAATTAAAAAATTTTCATGCATATTTTATATAAAAAATAAAAATTGAATTTTATCATACTTTTAAAAATACAAAAAAAAATCAATTAATAGGTATCACATCAAGTTTGTAATCATCTATAAGGATTTAACCAAAATTTCAAAAACACAACAAAAATTATTTTGTTTAAATTTTGGATATGCATTTTATATTTTTAGGCTTTAGAATAACTAGGCTTTAGCATGATAAGAAAATGATCTTATCACTGAGGAGAACTTTTCTTAAACCTTAAAGTGACCAACAAATAGAAATATGATCTTAGAAAAAAACAATCAATCAATAATGTAATTTACCATAGGTAAGGTGTACTATCTGTAACAACCCATACTTTCATATGCATTTATAATTATTTTCCTATGATTTGGTATGTAAAAATACGAATGATTTTTTTTTGTTACAGTTCTCATATAAAAGTCTACCGAAATTTTGGCAGAGTCTCCCCTATACCGGGAGGTCCCAAGTTATCGACATATACCCTATTTAAACTTCTAATAACTCACATCTCATAACTTAATCACGACCCAATCATCCTAGGTCTCAGTCCCACAAACATCATCATCATCATAACCATAATATTTATAACATACATTGAACAACAAATATCATTATAGAGAAATAAATGAGATAAACACGCATACATGAAACATGATTATATGAATTTTAGAGTTAACTTCATCTATTCAAGTTTAAACATCAATTATATAAATTAAGTTATATAAATGTTTTAATATTTCAAAATACAAGGATTTACTCCATAGAACTACATAACAAAAAGTGAACAAAAGCTAGGATCTACTCCTATCGTGCACGTGATGGTCCTGAAACAAAATACATATTATTGAAACATGAATATCACAATAAGTATAATAACACAAATATCCAACAATTTAAAAAGACAAACATGTATTCATATTCTATTCACTTCTCCATTTTTGTTTCCATTGGAACTTTTTCTCATTCAACTACAAAAACCGTTTCATCTTCCATTTTCAACTTTCATTTAAGATTTCATAAGATCAACCACAACTATTTCTACCTAACTCATTGTCAATACCAATTTCATCGATATCAACATCACCTCGTAAGCGTCGATGCTTAGCGATTCCCTTACCTGGGACCCTAACATACACTAAATGTATGTTAGTCAATGCATGGTGATCCCCTTACCCATGATCCTAACATACACTAAATGTATGCTAGTCCATGCCCCATAGGCGTCAATGCATGGTGATCCCCTTACCTGGTATCCTAACATACACTAAATGTATGTTAGTCAATGCATGGTGATCCCCTTACCCAGGATCCTAACATACACTAAATGTATGCTAGTCCATGCCCCATAGGCGTCAATGCATGGTGATCCCCTTACCTGGTATCCTAACATACACTAAATGTATGCTAGTACATGCCCCATAGGCACCGATGCATGGTGATCCCCTTGCCCAGGATCCTACCATCCACTAAATGTATGCTAGTCCATGCATGGTGATCCCCTTACCCGGGATCCTAACATACGCTAAATGTATACTGGTCCATGCCCCATAGGCATCGAGCATGGTGATCCCCTTATCCAGGATCCTAACATCCACTAAATGTATGCTAGTCTATGCCAATTTCATCCATTAATATTGTCATTCTTTGTCCGACCATAGTTATCATTACAAATTTTCATTTCAAACATGACTCATTTCTTTTCAAAGCTAAGATATAATATCACATGTTCCCCAAAGGGAAAGGACCCAAATTTTCACCTTTTAACATGTCTAAACTGCTTTAGCGACTTTCCGAATCTACCAGCAGATGTTGTATTCCGGCCTCTCCTCAGATTTTTGAATATATTTGGATTTCTAGGACTCCGTTTCAAGCGAGGTTGGTCTCGTCGGAAAACTAAGACACAGGGTTACAAGTCCCATGAAGGGAGGAGAACCCAGTTCTTCCCCTAAGACATTTGAAATTATTCATCAACAAATCAAACCTACTGCCCTATAAGGTTTGTCATGACCCAGTCTCGATTGGTGACCCATAAATGGAGTTCTATAGCTCCAAATTGAGTAAGACTAGTTTCATTAGTTAGTCAACATCCAAAACTACAATTATGCTCCAGCTTGCAGATTTCATGCAGATTTCATTTTATTCAATTGTTATTTCCTATTTTTATGATAGTGGTTTAGATAGTGCAGTAGTGGTACCAACTTTTTAGGAGTTGGTTATTAAACAATTTGTTTAAATTGTAAGCAGAGACATGGAGTAAAGCAGAGAAGAATTTTAAATTTAATTATATTGAGATCGTTGGGTTCTCTCTTAAACGAGCCCTTCATATATTTTCAAAATAGGTCATCAAAGAAGAAGGTCGGGTAAACACCATTCTTTACAGGTGGATTTCACAGTCAATCGCCCTGTAACTCGATCATAATCTTGGGACCATAACAAATTGGTATCAGAGCCGAAAGTTATGGGTGATTCCTCGAACAACCTACAGATACAATTTGAGACCTTCATAAAGATGTATTAGGAGAACCGCCAACACGATCGAACTGAAAGGGAGCATCTTTCTACTCGCATCGAAGAACTTTCTCGAGACTTAGCGACCACCAATTATAGGGTCAACATTGAATCGGGGACCAAGAGGACATCCTCAGATGGTTAATCGTTTGGAGGGGCGTATATAAATATCGAGATATAATCGGCTGGAATTTCCCTTTTATGATGGGAAAATTGACCTGCTCGCTTGGCTTAACTATTGTGATCATTACTTCCACCACCAACATATTCCAGAGGAAGAAAAGGTAGAAATTGCCTCTTACCACTTAGATGAGGATGCACAAGTTTGGTTCCTCAAATTGGATAGGGATCGACCTGGAATCTCTTGGGAAGAATTTAAACGATAGTGTCATCTTCGTTTTGGTCCATCCATCTAGAGTAATAAATTGGGGTAACTTTCCAAACTACGACAAGGAGGCACCGTAGAGGAATATCAATGCAAATTTGAGCATTTGGCAGCCCGAGCAGGTCCTCTCACAACAGAGTAAGAAGTGGAGATTTTTATAAGTGGGTTACAAGAATACATTACGATTGAGGTAGAATTGCACAGACCTAGAGATTTAATTAATGCCATGAGTCTCGCCTGTTTATATGAGAGACGGGGTGGAGCAAAGAGGATCATGACATCTGTTTATAAACCATCATCAAATACATCATCCAGGTCTTCCAACCAAAGAACATTCTAAAGACTTAGCCGTAATGAGATAGACGAACGACGAGCCAAAGGTTTATGCTTCAATTGTGATGAGATTTACAACCGGGGATATCAATGCAAGCATTTGTTCTGGCTAGATGGTGTGGATGAATCCGTCCAAGGAGATAACGAAGACCATGAAATTGGAGAAGAACTTACACCAGAAATATCCTTGCATGCTATCATGAGAGAGAATTCAGGAGGCAAAACGATGAGAATTCAAGGCATCATTGGGAAACATAACTTACTGATTCTGATTGATTCGAGAAGTACTCATAGCTTCCTAGGTTCCAGATAGGTGACCAAATTAGGACTTACTTGTGAACTAAAGGAAGCGTTACAGGTAGTGGTCACAAATGGCAGCAAGATCAAAAGTCCGGGTCAGTGTCAGAATGTTCCTATTACGATGGGAAATCAATTAATTCATATTGACATCTACATTTTAACTTTGAATGGAGTTGATGCTATTTTGGGAGTGAATTGGCTTCAGAAATTAGGTCCCATCCTATGGGATTTTAAAGCCAAATCCATGGTTTTTAAACAGAATGGAAGAGTTATGGAATTAAAGGGAATTGAGTGCTCACACTCTACTCCAACTGTACAACTTCAAGCTGTAGAAATGGAGTCACCTTTAGATACGACCCTTAACAATCTTTTAATTGAATTTGATGCTGTATTTCAAGAACCATAGGGCCTTCCTCCTACAAGATCATATGATCATCGTATCAATTTGGAGCCAGGAACACATCTTGTCATGGTACATCCATACAGATATCCTCATGCACAAAAAGATAAAATGAAAGGCAGTGCAAAGATATGTTAGAGTGTGGCATCGTCAGGCCTAGTCAATCTCCTTATTCATTGTCGGTACTTCTGGTCACTAAAGCAGATAACACATGACAATTCTGCATAGATTACAGAGCCCTGAATTCTAAGACCATCAAGGATAAATTTTCTATACCAGTGATTGATGAGCTATTAGAGGAATTGCACAGCGCAAAATATTTCACAAAACTTAATTTGCGCTCAGAGTATCATCTAATCAGAATGTATCCGACAGACGTGGAAAAGACAACATTTCGCACTCACCACGGCCACTATGAGTTTTTGGTGATGCCTTTCGGCCTCACCAACGCACCTAGCACATTCCAAGCTTTGATGAATGAGGTATTCCACCTATACCTACGTAAATTTATTCTTGTGTTTTTTGATGATATTCTTGTCTACAGTCACTCCTGGGCAGATTATTTAGCACACTTGCAACTTGTCTTTGATATCCTTACTACTCAACAATTATTTCTCAAGAGATCCAAGTGTTGCATTGCTCAACGCCAAGTCTCCTATCTTGGCCATATTATATCAGGAGATGGGGTTGCCGTAGACAAAAGCAAATTTGCAATGCTCACGTGGATAAGAAGTTGGCTAAAGAAAAATATATCAGAGGCGTGGCTGCTAAAGATTAGGAGTTGTGGCTGCTGAAAAATTGGAGTGTGACGACACAGTGGCTAGCATTGCATTATGCTCCAGCTTGAAGATTTCATATAGATTTCATTTTATTCAATTGTTATTTTCTATTTTTATGATAGTAGTTTAGATAGTGCAGTAGTGGTACCAACTTTTTAGGAGTTGGTTATTGAACACTTTGTTTAAATTGCAAGTAGAGACATGGAGTAAGGCAGAGAAGAATTTTAAATTTAATTATATTAAGATCGTTAGGTTCTCTCTTAAACGAGCTCTTCATATATTTTAAAAATAGGTTATAAAGGAAGAAGGTTGGGTAAACACTATTCTTTATAGGTGGATTTCAAAGTCAATCGCACTGTAACTCGATCACAGTCTTGGGACCATAACACATCCATACCTATAACCTTTATGAAGAACCCAATCTAGAATTTTATCATTTTGGTTCACTAACCACAACCAAAAGGTGGGTGATAAAACTGTTAAATCCCAATACATAGATTAGGACAACCAATATCTTTCTTTTCCTACTATCAATAATATGATTGAACATGCCTAAGGAAAGACACTAAGGATTTTCTTCAATTTAAATCATAATTAGCATGCTTTTGATGGTTAAATCAAGCCACCACACTTTCTATTCATTTCATTTATGCTAACCTAATTTAAACAAATGTTTCATTACGATTCAAGTTTCTCCCAACTCAATCCGAATGAATACAATCCAAACAGTGAAGTTAACCATAATTATACCATGAAATACCTACAAAAAACTCATAGATTTTAACGGTTAGATCTTCCTAGATCAAGACAAAACCAAAACGGACCTGAAAATTGACAATATACTATTCTCTGATGAATAAATTATTGTAGGAGTCTCTAATCCCGATCTTCACCATTCATAATGAAGAGCTCATCAATGTGACCTATATATCAAAAAATGCACAGGATCCGACGGTGGAAAAAGGCGGAAACTGCTAGCGACCATGACTGACCTGCAGGCAAATTTTCCTTGAAATGTTGTGAAGGCTATATCTCTCACACCAAACCAGAACATTTAGATCCCATTTAGATCCCAACGGTCAGATGTTAGAGGGTGGTGAGAACCATAATATATCCAAACACCAAACCAATCCAACGGTGAAAGTAAGAGATATGGCGGTTTGAATGTATGCTCTCAAAGTACTCTCTCTCTCCCTTTTTTTTTTTTTACCTTTCATTCGGTCCTTCTAGTTAATTTCTGCACAATTTTGCTATTTATATAACAAATCTATTTATATTTACTAAAACACCCTTATATCAAGTTAGGGTATCTTTTCATTCAACCAAATGCCTTTTTTAGGTCCACTTTTAAAATACTATGCAAAAAAAAAAAATCTCTCTTTAAAATTTCTTTTCTAGTAATTCAATACTATTCCATTTTATTTTATTTTAACTAGTTCATCCCATTCTCGGTTCTGAATTATCAATAATTTTATTAATATCATCTAATTTGATCGGGAGTTTACAATTTACCACCATTTCTATTTTACTTTTCATTATTCAATTCATCATGGTGAAGTCTTTTGTTGGGGTTTTACAGAGTTTCCACCGAGTCATCTGCATATCTGAATTATAAATTTCTGGAGTTTCACACTAGGGGTCATTTTATCATTTGTACATAAACCCCTAACCTTCTGTTATTTGAACATTGACCCCTCTTAGTCTTACGTATTTATTTTGTCCCCATAATTTTTCTTTCTAACAATTTAGCACTTATTCACTTTTCATTTTCTTAATTTCACCATTTTTATCTTGATTTAGGTTTCTTTAATTTAATTTAACCCATTTTACTATTAGTTAAATTTTTCATATTTTAATAGTCTAGAAAAATTATAACCAGGGGTTTACACTATGAGTGATGCATTTTTTCCATGCACAACTAATCCCCCTACTTAAAATCTCGCAGACCATTAGGTTTTCCAATAACTATAATACTAAATGGCGAGTCTTGAACATTTCAAATCATATTTTTATGATTTATCCCAACACATATAAAACCCCTCTTCAATCCAGGAGCCAGATCTGATATTTGATGTTGTGCACGACACGATAAATGCAAAGGAACAATTTGTAACCCCAACAAATGCAAGCTCATAGGGTCTAACAAAATGTTGTCATAAAGGCTAAATTGGATCCGAATGGGGAGCATGAGGCTAAATGATTACAAAGGTTTATAAAGAAACAAATAAAGAACGTGAAGAATGAAAAGCTTCAACTCAATGCTGAAAGGATGTAAAACAAAAGAGAGCAACAATGATTATCATTCAAAAATATGTACACAAGTGGATGACAAGACATGCTTATTTTAAATTATTATCGAATACTACTTTCAAATAATGTTATTGGAAGCGATTGTTGGTGGGAAAAGAACTCTTAAGACTTAAGCAAAAGGCTAATGAAATGACTAATTTAACTTTAGCTTTTTGAATGGAGAGCTTAGAATCTGAGTTTTCAATAGAGGATTTAGTCGATAAAGATTTGATTCCTCACAATGTAGAACTAATTCCAGCCCCATGATTTATTGATTGGGTTAAAGAATACGTGAACGATTTTGTGAAAGATAATGACATATCAATTATCCCTATTGGTGATTTGAGGATGAATCATCTTGAAGATAAAGGGCATTCATGATCCAGGCAATGAAAAATTATCAGATTCGGTTTGTACCGTAATGTTCCTAACTATCTAGTTTTACAATAATAATCGTAACTCTCAATCCAACCATTGGATTGGACTAAAAATATTCTTAGAGTTTCCAGTCATATTGTTAAATGTTGGTTTAAAGTTTTAGATCAATCGAAGTTCAATAAGGTAACACAACACATACTAGAAGTTGTTGTACGTGTTGTGTTATCTAGTTCCTTTTGATTTATGGACCTCTTATTTGTCGTGGATTCTTATCCTAGTGTACAATTTTAACCCTCATATTCTTATTGATTTGGTGTCTATTCTAATTGATGAGAGGACTTCTATGTATAGGGTTAAAAAGGCAGAAATGATGAAAATACTCCACGAACATGTTCGATCTCATATTGAGGAGAAGACAACAAAGTATGCCAAACATAATAATAAAGGGCACAAAATGGTTAGATTTAAGCTAGGAGATCTTGTTTGAATTCATCTTAGCGAAGACATATTTCTAAGCAAGCAAAAGTCCAATTTGATGTCGAGAGTTGATGGACCATTTCAGGTTATCAAAATGGTGAATGATAATGCTTACAAGGTTGACTTTCCTGGTGAGTACAATGTTTCAGCTACTTTTAATGTAATAGACTTGTCACTTTACTTGGAAGATGTTGACAAATCTGATTTGAGGACAAATCACTTTCAACCCGAGGGTGATGATATGCATCATGATTCTAACATGGAAGGGATTTATTCTAATGTGATTTAACAAGTTATATTAGCGCAACTGAAAAACAAACATGTAAAAGCGTGCCATAAAACCTAACCTGTGCTCAAGCTTTTCCTTTTATAGAAGAAACTGAAAATCAATTTCGAAGCCCCACCAAAACTTATGAAACCAAAACTTAAGCTTCTCCAAGCAATAGACTCATTGTACACTAACGGCACATCAAGTCATGAATGCTACACCCGCCTTGTGCTCAAATACTTTCGAGCCAGTGATGTCGATCAAGCCAAGAGTTCAATCCCACATGGAACTTCGTTTGTTTAAACCCAATGACACTTCCCTTCACAATCGACTTCTCCACTTATATGCTAAATCAGGGGAAATATCTCATGCTTGAAAACTATAATTCGATGAAATGACCTAAAGAAATATTTTCTCGTGGAATACGGTGCTTTCTTTGAATTTAAAATTCGGGTTAGTTGAGGACTTAAGGGTTGTTTTTTATAACTTGTATTCTTGTGATTCAGTATCACTAGTATATTGGTTCGCGCTCCGCAGCGGGTCAATATCAATTTTTTTTTCAAATATCAAAAAAATATTAAGAATATAAAAAAATGTGTTAAGCTTATTGGGTCTGACATCTGTGGTGTAACAACCTAGCTTTTTCAAAGCCAATCGGTGGAATTGTTTTTTAAGTTCTCGATACTTCTCATAATGGTATGCCGTGAATTAATAATTAGGTTCCCTTTCTTATCATGACATCATGCGGATATAGTTTTTGTAAATCAGCATTCTTATAAGACGGGTACCATTACCTAAAGCTAATCATTTATTCATCTTGACCATCCATTTAGGATGTCATTAGTCGAAGCTAATCATTTATTCATCAACAATTACTCCTTTGACAACTTGGTATTTGTACTAACACAATATGGTGACATTCATAATAGAACATTTCATAAATTAACATTATGACAGAGGAAGGTGAAAACCACCTATCTATTCTACAACTAAATAAAAGTACACCTCCACGTTTGAGGAAACAAAGAGGTTGTTTGGATTAAGAAGTTCCTCAGTGAACTAGGTTGATTCCTATCAATATTGATCAAGTGCCCTTAACTATGATAACAATGGAGCTATTGCATAAGCAAATGAACCAAGGTCTCATCAATGATTCAAATAAATACTCAAGAAATTATGTTTGATTTGAAAAATTAATGAAATGAAAGATGTAAAGATAGAGTACCCACCGAAGAGAATCTAGAAGATCCTCTTACTAAGTTACTATCCATGTAGAAGCATTAATGCTACATAGAGTAATATGGTTTTGGATATATGAGCGATTAGCTTTAGTGCAAGTGGGAGTTGTTGTTAGTTTAATATGTTCTATAGTCAATCGGTTGGTTACACATGACATTATTATATTCATTTAAAAACATATTTATTATTAATAAATGCTTAATTTATCTTTAATATTCATATAATATTAGATTAATGAATCTAATAAATCTATGAATTTAGAGTAAAGATAAAGTCCATTAGATAAAAATGATTTGCAAAGAAAATTATAAAGTTATTATAAATATGAGATTTCTATTGCATCAAAACATTGTTCTAAAATGTTCCTAGTCAATGCTCTCTTAAATACTAGATATTTATTAGAACCATAAAGACTGATACATATTATGTTCTTTCCTTTATGAAAGGAAGCAGTTGTTCTCATAAGCTGAGGTATAAGGGATACCTAGAACTAATATGTAGGTGCTTGTCATAAAACATGTACACTGAACTGACCCGCGTGAGAATTTCATATGGAGAGATCATCTGTGTCTATAGAAAGGCTCACGTGACGATTGTGTAAATGATCTTTAGACTTAAGATCACTAAGTTATCTTATATAGAGAATGTTATCCTTTGATCTTGTTATATGTTATCTTAATCGAGGTAACGAAGGGGAAAATATTGGGTATAATATGAACTATATGAAGATACTTGAGTGATTAAGAGAGGATTCATCATCATAGGTGAATGAGGGAAAATATTTCATCTATTCTCAAATAGTATTGACTGAGAAATACTTGGCCAAGGTGGAATAAGATTTGAAAAAAGTTTCAAATCTTATTCAAATGATCAATGATTATTATATAAAGAATAAACATGATTTAACATGGCAGACATACTCCATGTTTTAATGTTAAATTAGAACATTATTGATGAAAGGATATTAATTACACTGAAAAACTGGTCACTAAAAGGTTATGTCATACCATTAATAACTTTTCTAATATTTGGGATATCATGACACATTGTTAGACGATGCACTTGATCTTCAAATATAAATTAATCAATTATTGAATTGATAATAAATTGAATTGTTTAATTTATTTAATTTTATTTAATTAGAATTATAGTTTATATTTGGGCCAACATATTATGAATCTAATGGGTCAAACATTAAGAACCATTATTTAAAAATTAAACTGGGATGATTTAATTAAGTATGACTTGATTCGAATATATTTTAGATATTAAGGACTACAATATAATTAATACATAGATATATTTCTAGACCTAGAAAAATCAAGTAAGGACTTGATTGAATTAATTTTTAAAATTGTCCTGAATTAATATACATAGTTTATATTTGGGCAAATTGATATTTTGTCAATTTATAGATTTTTTAAATTTCTCTATAAATTTCTAGACCTAGAAAAATCAAGTAAGGACTTGATTGAGTTAATTTCTAAAATTATCCTGAATTAATATATATAGTTTATATTTGGGAAAATTGATATTTTTTCAATTTATAGGTTTTTTAAATTTCTCTATAAATAGTAAATTATGCCTCTTATTTTTTGTGGTTGTTTGTTAGACTGAAAAACTACGTAAATCACAGAATAGAGAGCTAGCATTCTAGACATAGCAATGGGATTTATGGGATTTCTTACTAGTAATTTGTGTGGATTACCGTTGAAGGCTAGACAATTAGACAACTTCTTGTTTGCGACAACTCAGCCTTTAAAAAATTATTCAAAATAAAAAAAATCAAATCTTTTGGTAATATATCCCTAAACCACTCTAAATTTATTTAATAATATCCTAATTTTTTTAAATAATTTAATTTTATTATTTCCACAGTGTATACGAGATTCAAGAACTTTTGCTCATGAAACGTGGTCGTTACGAGAACCCAAGTACAGATTGCAGTGTCATTTTCGTATCAGACGAGTTTTTGTGTTTCGAGTGTAGAATTAATTCCCAGGAATCCGCACGCCTAAGTTCAGGAATTAGTGGGCTGGCCCAAAACAAAATTCTACACTCAATACCAAACTCATGGACCTCGTAATAACATGACCATATGGGCTTATACCCTTTAGCAGCCTGCAGAAGAAGAACCCAAAACCTGGAAGCATCACTAGTCCAAACTTGGTGGTTGCGTCTGTACCAGGGTATTCAGCCTGCAGAAGCAGAACCCAAAACCTGGAAGCATCACTAGTCCAAACTTGGTGGTTGCGTCTGTACCAGGGTATTCATTTCTGATTAGTGATGTGAAACAGCATACATTGTGGCCAAGAACAAGAAGAGCGGAGCTGTAATTCTACCAATTAAATTCACTTTCCAAAGTTAGGTGCATCTTTTCAATGCTATGTACTGGTATCTTCCCGGAAAGAAAAGACGGAGATCTATAGAGTCAGTAGACGGAAAAAATCATAAAGATATGAATGTTTCTAGTACTTGTTGATTATAGTTTTTTCTTTGTTATTTCCTTAAAAAATCCAGTTTCCAAAGAGGACTGCTTCCTTGCTTTAAAATTCTGCTAGTTTATTTCTTTTGATTCTGACTCCAAAGAGGACAAGTTATTTTGCCGATTTCCGCTCCCTTTCAGGCTATTCTACTTAGTTTTGACAAAACCAAAAATTCTGTACGAGTTCATCACGGTTTGAGACATTTATGGAGTTGGGTTGTGACACCTAACGAGATCCAAAAATAATAAATATCTGTCCTAAATATCAGCTCTTGATCCAAAAACAACAAACCTCTTTGATGCTGAGCCATTGTCTGAAGGGATATTCTTGGGAAGACATGGTGCTGATGGGATCCGAGTGAGATTTCAATCGTTGAAAAAGATTAAAATAAAGGTTATGACTTTCAATGACTGTTAGTTGAAAAAGATTTGATGTTTTTTATGACTTTCAATGACTGAAATTTTACATCAATGAGATCTGACAGCGCAGTCTGCTCTCTCATTGATACGTGATGGTGTTTTGCTCGTGATGTGCAAAAAAAGTCTCATCTAATACAATCCACTTAAAAAAATTTCATTTAATTTTTGGCAACGTCCTTGAAGAGACAAATTATACAATATGAACCTGACGTTTTACTGTATGTTTTTTTACTGTTTATTAAAATACAGAGCATTATAAATTAGAATAATATAATGATATGGTTGTTCTAGTTGGAAAAAACTTTCTAGGCATATAATTAGGGATGATATTGTTTTTTCTACTTGATATATTTGCCATTGAAAGAAATTTTATCTTCTATTATTAATATGATTGTTGTTGTTGTTGTTTGTTATTATTTGTATTATTATTATTATTATTATTCAAGTAAAATTAGGCCAAGTATTTTGGCAGATCTAGGTAATGTGGGTCAAAAAATTATTTATAAACGAAGTATAAATAATTTATAAACAACAAACCATCACAAAAATCTAATTTAACGTTTTACATCTAAAAATTCAAATCATATCTTCCCATTGAAATAGTTCATTTTTTATGTTTATGAATTGTTAAAGGTGAGACCCAAGGTTCTTGGGTTTGACATTACTGTCAGCCCCAAGTTTTTTTTAAAAAAAAAATTTTAAATTGTTATTGGCCTGCTGTGGAGTGCAGGCTAATACACTAGTTACTACCCTAAAGATTATCCTATTCTTCTTTCTCATGGTTTTGTTTCCGTCATAAAGATAGTGATATATTTATTTGGTTTATATCATAAAAACATCACTATCTTTTATCAAGGAGAAAAAAGATAAAAAAAAAATAATCTAAACTCCTTGCCTTTTATATTTGTTTCTTAAAAAATTAATTTGAATAGGTGAAAAAATGACTTTCAAGTTTTAAGCACTATAAAACATTCTTATTTTGAGTATATTTTTATTATAACAAAAGCTAAATGGTGTGGAAAAATCACTATAGATCAAGAAACTTTTTTACTGTGGATTATAATAGTAGTTTCACTTTTAATTTCTCATCTTTTCACAAGACATTTCTTTGGTTTTCTTTTTCTTCCCCAGCAAATGGATGGCACCCGTGCCATTAAGAAAGCGCGTGTGACACTTCCAAATCTGGTTATCAACCATCTCACTAGAAGCGCAACTGTGCCCTTTTTCACATGGTGTGGCGCGTGTAAACATATAATGATTGGATTGTTGTCGATGATCAATTGTTAATATTTTTCTTTCTTTTCTCTTTTCTGATAACTAAAGTGCACAATTGTCCTCTTTGTTTGTTGTTTGTCAAATAAGACATGACTGTCAAACCCAAATCGCTTGGGTCTAGACCTAAGTGCCTAGGCCTAGCAACCATGCCAGACCCGAGCGTCTAGGTCAAAATATTTAAAAATTTTCAAAAGCAAAATTGGACTGCAAAAACAAACACTGCTTCATTCAAGCAGGATTTTTCATTTATTTGAACAACTTATTTTATAAATTTGTTATATTTGAAGAGGAAAGAAAGGAAAAAAAATGTTGAGTTCTAAGTGATTTATTTCAAGTCTTTAAAAATAAACTTTCCTTTTTTGTATGCATTGTGGATGAAAATGTTAATTTTATGTTTCCATCCAAGTGCTGGATAGTTATTTTAAAAATTTTAAAAATAAAATGATTTTTAAAATTTGAGATGTTGTTGCATGATCTAATTGTCAAAGTTTGTTACAATGAGAGTTTATTCTACATTATAACTATTAGTATATACGAAAATTTGAAATATATGATCATAAGAGAACTTTTAAATTGATACATTATGTTGTAGGAAAATAAAATACATTGTCCTTTTGACTATCTTAATTTGTGCAATTTTGTAGATGATTTCTTCACTAAAATTAGAGATTAATAAAAAACAATGAGTGAATTTTAGGGATGCATGTGGCAACAATATCAGACTCAAGTAGCTTGGGTTTGACATGGTTGCCAGACCCAAGCGTCTTGGGTCTGGCATGGTTGTCAAACCCAAGCTACTTGAGTCTCGCAACCATGTTTGAGTCTGGCATTAAGAAAAAAAACATATGGATCTGACATGGTTGCGAAGCGCAGATGCTTGATGAAAAAATAAAATTAAAAAATATTAAAAAAACAGTGAAAAAATGAACCTAAATCTATATTTTGAAATTTTAATGATCAATTATCTGATTTTATTGAACTACATAAAAAGGGAATAAGTTATAATTAACGCTCTCAAACTCACTTTTTGTTGTTTAAGCATAGTTATCATACTCGACCCGACATGTCTGGTCAACGTAGGACTCGGGTGACCCAACAGAACCTAGTAGAGACCTTTTTTTTCCAAACATGTTTTTCCCCTAGCCAGAGGCCTTTTTTTTTCATCTTTTTCATCTGGTTATTAACTAATATCAAAGTTCACTATATAAATATTAGAATAATATTTTATTTTTTCAATATGAGATTTGAAACTCATTAATATATATACTCTATATTCACAAGAAAAAATTTGTGTTTCTTCAACGTGGATAAAAAACCTTTTTAGTTTAAATACTTCAACTTAATAGGATAAGATAATATATTTTCATTGTGGGATAAAAAAACCTTTTAGCTTATATTCACATTAATTGTTTTTTTATTTTTTCATATGAAATATTAAAATCTCAATTTTTTTTTAATTTTCCGGGATTGACTCATGTCAGGTCAGCCCTAAAAAAATGGCACACCTACGTCTGGGTCTGACAACCACACCAGGCCCAAGCTACTTAAGTATGACAATCATGTTTGGGTTTGACATGGGCGCTAGACTCAGGTGCAGGTCTGACATGGTTGACAGACTCAAGGTGTTTGAGTTTGGCATGACTGCTATATCTATGTATTATGAGGTCTGATATGATAGTCATACCCAAGACACCCGAGTCTGACAAAGAGTTATGTGGAGGTTTAAAAATTAACTCATTTTATTAAGTTTAATAATATTATTAAAACATTCTTCATATTTTTAATATTTTTTATATTTAAAAAAAAATTAATATTGACCCGTTGTGAAACGCGGGTCCATATATTAGTATTTATTAACTCACGTGTATTCAAGAAATATAAAAAGAATGTACTTTTTCAGTCGGGTGCATCAATTAATAATTATATTAAGTCCAAAAATTATTCATCAAAAAATATATCAACTAACTATTCTATTTCAACATATGTAAAGTTAAATCAACTCTTTTGGCAGCTTCAAAATTGATTATGATTATTATCTATTTTAAAGTTACGTCTTCATTTTTTTCATTTAACTATGTAATAATAAAAATATATATTCATAAAAATAATAATGATTTAAATTCTGGAAGAAAAAAATATATTTTTATGGCCAAAATTATCTTTTTATGTTCATGTATTTTTTTTATCTTAACAAAACATGTCTTTTTTTATTAGGAACATGATTTTTTGAATAAAAACTAAAATCAATTAAAATATTATTTGTAAAAACTTCCAATAATTTAAATTCATGAGAAAAAAACATGTATCTCTTTAATTAAAAGCCATTTTTTCATGTATCTCTTTTTTTGTTTTGATGAAAATATTTTTTTTATACCAGAAAAATTACCTTTTAAATAAAAACATACCATGATTTGAAAAGAAGTTTCAATTGATAAAAAAAATCATATCTCTATAATTTTTAAGTGAAAGTATGAAAAAAATCAAAGAATAATTAATCTGATAAATTTATATAAGAATTAACAATAAAAAAAGTAAATATTTCATCCTTGTCAATGAGGAACTTTTAAAAAAACTTCATATATAATTATTCATAAAATAAGTTTTAATATTATCATCAAAATCTCCAATCCTATTTGAAAACAATGACATAATTAGATAACTTTTTTAATATCATTTTAGTAATTTTATTTAAATTTTTTTTTCTAAAATAAAAAAACATTTAAGAGTTGAAGGGTCATTTAAAAAAGCTAAGCTCACGTGGGTTTGTAAGTACAGATCCTAACTGGTTTCAAAAAAGGCATAGGCATGCTTGGTTTTTTAACCCCTAAAACTTAATGTTGAACTTGTTTCACCTAAAAAATATAATAAAAATCTCAGAATCTTATTTTCAATTAAAAAACAACCTCCAATCACTATAAAATCTCAAAATCAAATTATTTTCTTATTTTATTTTGAACTCCAACTTAATTTTTCCCACGTGGTTAAAGGACAAAATCATATATATCAAACTTCTTTCTCCTAGATGAAGTTGTTAAGGGAATATCAATATTTGTTTTGGTCAAAACTTGACCAATCAAAAGCTTTTTCTCTGTATTTGTTTTTTTAATGACTTTTTAACTCCTCACTTAACATATAAGGATAAAAAGAAAGAGAAAAATGAAGTTTCAAATTAAAATATAAATGCCTAAAAGTACAAGAACCATTATAAAAAACAAAGATAACAAAATGAAAAGCCACCAAAACTATAGGGATAAAATATGAAAATATGAAAAATCAAGTGGTCAAAATAGATTTTTATAGAACAATGAACAATGGTATTCCATTATATTTTAGTATAATACTAGTTATTTACCCGCCTAATACAAAGAAGTCTAGGAGTGCATGGACTTGCAAGGCTAAACTTGTGTGTTTGGCCTTCATCTTTTTCTCTTTTTTTTCCTGTTTAACAAGGTAAATGCCATGTTATCCAACCTATTTTTATTTTATAAAATAAAGAGACAATATGTTATCCACTGGTAAAGATTTTGACCATCCAAGATGGTTAAAAAGTTAGAATTTGAGTTTTAAGACTCTAAAACTTATTTCAACCATTTATTTTTTCATCTGAAAATATTTAAGAAACACCCTAAGCACCTAAATAAATCATTTTGTTTTCACATAACACCCTTAAATAAGTCAACATTTCAAAATTAAATAGAAAAAACACTTTTTCCAAGCCTTGATCTATTTTTTATGGCAAGATTAATGTTTTAAAACACTTAAATAGTATTCTTCTCATAAAAAAGAATCTAGTGACACAAAGATTGATTTTATTTTTTAATTTTGTTAAAATTTAATTAACCGAACACTTTCTCTCACCTCCCTTCATTTTCAATTAACTTCTCTCTTTTTCCTCAAAACTCAAAGATTAAGATGTAAAACAAATAAAGTTTATAATCAAATTATAAAATCATAAAACTAAAGGGATTAAAAATGAGCAAAAGGAAAATTTTAGACAAAAATGAGTTGTTTTGCGAGAATTTAAGAAAAGCCCATTAGTTTTTTTTTTCTTATTTTAGCTCTCTTTCTCTTAATTTTTTTAATACTATAAATTGAAATCTCATTTCATGAATTGGCTTCCAATTCAATTTTGAAATTTCTTCAAACACCTTAAATTGTCGAGAAATGAAGGGAAAAAGAAAACTCCAAGACATAAAATATCACAAACATCATATGGAAGCATAAAGTTAGGAAAAAAAAAAGTTTAGTGAATAAAAGAATACCATTGTTCATTGAAAAATACCTTCCACATAGAAAAGAGGGAAAATAAAGAACAGTAAAAGACAATTTTGTATTTGGGCTTAAAATTCAGTGATTGATGGAATTGTGTTCAGCCACTAAAGAAAAATCCTTTTAGCTTCAATTAGCAGCATAAATTCAATCTTGTATCATTTACATTTACACCATGACTTGATCAACATCTCATATCAAATTATTCAACTTTTGAATATATCACATCCTCAATAAAGAACGTAATATCCCTTTCCAAGACAGGCTCCACCGCTAGATTTCTAGTTCCACGATGTACATTCCACATTATTATGTTCATCTTTTCCATTGTCACCAGACAAGCAGCTGAGAACTGGGTCTGCCACCACTAGCTAGCCAAGAAGGAAAAAAAAACGTTCGCAAAAGTCTGCACTCGTGTGATTTATGTGATCCTGTCTATGCATGTGCCAGAAAACCCATCACAATCTACAGAGAAAATATGTCCATGAGTCTGTTGGCGCCGCAGATCTATGGAGGAGGC
>Ga0307517_10001767_pt1 | contig 35563 bp, 16 predicted proteins | sample 23_EM_MG_FD_194515 | JGI IMG/M metagenome (GOLD analysis project Ga0307517, IMG submission 194515) | Populus trichocarpa ectomycorrhiza microbial communities from riparian zone in the Pacific Northwest, United States - 23_EM | ecosystem: Host-associated > Plants > Roots > Unclassified | place... | reverse complement strand
CTAAAGCATTAATGGAGTCTGATTCTACACACACACACACACGGCTGAACCATTAACACCCATTTCGGAGACTGGGATCTTCAAAGCCTTAGCAATGGCATTAAGCTCAGCCATATTTGGCTCCCGATACAAATATGACAGGAGGAAATGTATTAGCTCAATAATTTCTAGAGATTAATTGTTGAATAATAAGGCCGAAAAAGGTTATTGCAAAACATGGTATATTGAAACAGTAATTCGTCAGCTAATGATGAGAAGGATCTCTTTTAAAATAATATTTGTCAGTTAATGATAAAAAAAAATTACATAAACATGTAGAAGATGATGAGAAGGTTCTTTCTTAAAAAAAAATAGAAATTATTAATAGGAGGAATGAAGGGACAAATAATAAATTAATTTGTCAGCTAATGATAATAAAATTACATAAATAAATAAGTTGAAGAATTATTTCATTACTTAACAGGGATGGAGAAGAAAAAAAAAGTAGAAAATTGTGACTCATCAGTTTTGATGACTCATCAGTTTCCACCGTGTAAGATGGCGTGGAAAGAAAGCGAACTTCGCGGCAATGTTGAAGCGACTCCGCCCATGTTGTTATTATTATCTTCCCTATCATTAGATGCTTTGAATTCATAAATAAATAAATAATAAATAAATAAAGATCTTAGTTAATTATCAAAGTGGCGCGAGATTGGGGGGCGATGGTAGTACATGAAAGCAAAGTCTTTAGTATATTGATAGTACGACTTTACAGTACTACAAAACAAAATCATTAAAAAAATTATTAATATTTATTTTTTAAAATATTTTTATTTAAAAATATATTAAAATAATTTTAATTTTCATATAAAGTAAGTTAAAACACAATCCTAAACACACCTTTAAAATCTCTCGGTCCAATTATTTTGATTGAGAATAGTATTGTGTATAGTTTTTTTTAATTTTTTTTATAATAAGATAGATATAGGTTATTATTCTCTGTCAATTTATGATGTTTATTACGATAATAAATATATTGATAATGATAACATATTTAATTACAATTAAGATATGATGATATCATCAATAATATTCTCATCAATAAATTCAAGGTTTAGTATAAAGAGAATATAAAAGGTGATCGACAAACAAATAAAAATTATTCATTTAGATTATATTGATTTTTTTTATTATAAACTTTTTATTATTAAAAATATAGATTTTTTCAAGAGTTATATAGATAAAAACATGTTGAAGAAGCAAGTTTAAAATTTACAATTCATTATTTTATAATCCAAATAAAGAAAAATAAATTGTCAATTAATATTTTTTTGTGTAAAATTTAACAAAAAACTATTGGAGTTTATATCTACGTAATTTTTTATTGAGCATCCACCAGATCCAAGCAAGAGCATTTTAAACTTAAAGACAAGTATTTTCAACCCAAAAGACTAATACAAGAGGTTTTAAGAGAAATTATTTTTTTTAGTTATTTTTATTTTTTTTTATTTAGTGTGGTAAATTAAATATTATGCTCAATAATTTTTATTTTTCCTTGTTTATTTATGACTTTAATTGCTTGTTTTTTATTTTGTGGTTTTCTAGTTTATCCAGGTTGATTTTTCTATTTATTTAAATAAACTCTTTGATAGGCATAATACTTTGAAAAGAAATATAAGTAATAGAAGTTTTTGTATAGTAACCCTATTCAGTAAAATTCTATATAGCTTGTACTTGTTATTTTTTTTGTGTTGTTTTCGTCTCCGTCGATTTGATCTAGGAAGACAAGGGAGGTGCCCGCTGTATGGCAGCAACAACTGGTCTAGGCGAGAACCGCACTTTTACCCCTCCAGAGCTTCTGAATAGATCATTGGCATTGCAAGGAAAGTTTTGATTTAGAGCTTTTGTGCCATAATAACTGGCTTGAGAACGAAGAGGAGGCAGTATCACAGTATAACAGAGTGCAGTCTGTTGGAGTCCATCTTCTCAAAGGAGGAATATGGATTTGGAAATTGTTATGCATGTTCAAATGTGATACGTCGATGTTTCTGTTGACTACCTGGAGTGGGAAACAAAAGATGGAAGCTGGCCAAGATCAGTAGGTTGGCCTGCCATCACAGATTTGACCTACTTTATCCATCAACAGGTGGACTAGATTTGACCCCAGTTAGCAAAACTTGTTCGAGTGATTGATTCACATAAAAAGAACCTGAAAATCATTGAACGTCTCAGAAAGTCACCAAATTCAACACCTGCACTCTTTCTTGAGGCTGGTGTTTGCTTATCATGATTGAAGCGTGATCCATCCAGGAAATTATTACATGGGTGTGTTGTTGTTTTGTTTTGAAGTTTTGAGAATTCTACTGGATCTCCACCTCCACGAGCATACACATTTTAATGAAACAACTGTGATGACTGGAGACAATTCATGAATCAGATCACCCACACATGCACGAGGCTCCAATCTGCTGATCTTGAAGCTTTGTCATGGGCTCTAGATTGGGTTTCCAGTTGAATGCAATGGAGACCGAAGTCTTTAGCTCTCTACACAGACGTTAGACCGACCATCTTGATTTCTGACAGCTTGAGCTTCTGCTATTTACACGCCCTTCACTACCTGAGGCTGCAGCAATGATCATGGCCTCAGGCATAAATAATCATGTACAAGTTTTCACCGTTTGTAACTGTGTTTTAAAAGTACATTTGGCGAGCAAAAACCACCCTGCAACACAGCACCAAACGCACACACTAGTGCAGCTTCTGTATTAACTTTCCCAAACTAGTGCTAGATCAATTAATGGACGTAGCAAATCTCATCCGAAGTAATGGATCATTAGCCCGGAGCATATATAACAATGTCCACCTTCTTCATTTCGACGCTGCAGCTTGTAACTAGACCAGACCTTCCTCCAAATACAAAGCTTTGAAAACCTAGTCTATTGATACTACCTTATAATATTGCAGTCAACAAATTTGGGAAAGTTTTTTCAGAAACAGACAACAAAACAGAACAAGAAGCAACAGAATAAGAAAAAAAACTTGAGCGTGTAAATCAATACAATTGGAAGAGAATTAGCTAGAAGCAGCAGAAACATAGATTGATTAGATTTATACTTCGAGAAGATGTGCTCTTGAATAACATGTCACAAGGCAATACATATACAATATATCACTGAATAAAATCAGGACAGAGCCTACTCTGTTTGCTAATAGCTGGAGAACTTCAATTCTCACTCCCAACACAAACAAACAAACAAACAAAAACTCCAAAATCTCGAAACATGTAAACAAGAAAAGTCATCTAAATAACGTAATCAGACCACTCAGAAATATGTGAGGTATGATCCATGGTGAAACTAGGAATCTTGTCAAGCTTAATTGGATTCGCCTTCCCTCCAATCAGCCTAGCTGGATTCCCAACAGCAGTAGTTCTAGGTGGCACTTCATGTAACACCACTGAGCCAGCCCCAATCTTGGCCCCATCACCAATCTTAATATTTCCCAGAATACAAGTTCCAGCCCCAATCAACACCCCATTCCCAATCTTTGGATGCCTATCTCCACATGCCTTCCCTGTGCCTCCTAAGGTCACATTATGCAAAATTGACACGTTGTTTCCGATCACAGCGGTCTCTCCAACAATCACTCCTGTGGCATGATCAAATAATATACCTTGACCAATCTTTGCCCCGGGATGGATATCAACTGCGAAAACCTCAGATGCTCTATTTTGTATCAATAGAGCTAGAATTTGTCTACCTTGTGACCATAACTTGTGTGCCACTCTGTGCGCTTGGCATGCTAGAAAGCCTTTGAAATTCAAGAAAGAGTGAACATAGCTCATGCATGCAGGGTCTCTCTCTTTTACAGCTCTCAAATCCTCCTCCACAGCTCTAATGATTTCAGGGCTCTCTTCAAGGACCCCAGCAAAAAGGTCAAAAAGAGTGGTGCTAGGAAGACTGGAATTACTCAGCTTTATTGATAGAAGATTAGCCAACGCTCTTTCTAATGACTTGTGACACAAAATGGAGGTGAAGTAGTAGCTAGATAGTATTGGTTCTTGTTCAACATCAAACCTTGCTTCTTCTTTCATTTTAAGCCATAAGCTATTCTGTTGATCAAAATCATCGACGACAGCAGGCTTGTTGATGGTTTTTGTGTGATTCCTGGAAAAGGGTGTGCAAGAAACATGAGGAGGCCTGCAAAGCTTCGCGTAGTTGTAGGCATGATCATCTGATTGAGACCTGTTAGGATTGCGAGAAAGCTGAGAGGTGTCTGTCCGTGGGGTGTCAATACAAGCAGCCATTGGTATGTTGTTATGGTAAAAATGGTAATGAAGTTTGTGACTGAAAGATAGATCGAAGAAGAGGGATCGTGCTGTTGAAATAATAGAGGTTTGAGGAGAGCGAGAGGAGGGGAAAAAGTCTTATATAGAGAGAGGAAGAGGATCTATGACCAGAACTTTCATGGGAATGGAAATCAAAATGGCATTATTTTTATTTTATTTTCATGGATAAAGAAAGGAACAAGAAAATGATATCTTCGTTAAAGTGCGCAGGGTAGCATAGGATTTTGCCGTTTGGAATTTTGGATGGACAAAGTTGGAGTATCATTTAATGGAGGCAAAAGCAGCCTTGTCCACCACTCAAGGCTTGGTTTACAAGTAAGAAATTTCTCCATTGATTCTCACACACAATAATTACACTAAACACATACCTGTAAACAAGAAAAAGGTGCCCATCACATGCTACAAATATCTTGGATTATAATCAAATGTGCTGGTTAAGGTGGTTAGATATTTGTTTTTCTTTTAAAACAAAATCTTGAATTGAAGTATGATACATAGAATATATTTTTGCTAGAAGAATTTGACGTTTTAGTAGTTTAATCCAGCTCAACCAGATTAGTCGAGGTCCAATAAATTTCTAAATATTAAAATTTAGGTTAAAAAATTATCTTGATTTACTATAATTATCCTTTTGTTTGGTATGATTTTTCTATTTTTAATTTGTGAATTAAAAATAAAAGGAATAAACTTTGTTTTTGTCTCTATATATTCTCATTTTTATTCTTATAGTTTAAAATTGTCCAATATTATTCTTATAGTTTTTAAAGTTCCAACATTAGCCGTAAATAAGAGTTTTTATTTGAGAGTTCCCCATGTGATATAAAAACATATGGGGGAATTTAAGAGGAAAAATAAATGAGAAAAACCTATAAAATCAAATGACATATTTATTGATTTATTGACATTTATTTGATTTATTGGCATATTTAATGGGAAAATACCTGAAATTATATTTGTGTTTTTGTATATTTATTGATATAGTTTAATTTTAATCAATTAGATCATATATCATGTTAAATCGGTAAGGAGCACAAAAATGTCTTCTCTGAGATCTGTTCATACTCAAACATCAATTTGTACATGATTAATTTAAGAGTATAATTAGGAAGGAAATTGTGGATAATGTTTAATGATTTTATTCCTATAGTAATGGAGGATCTAAACTCGTCTACGAAACTGGTTTGACAAGTCAGTCAGTCACAACAAGAAAGGACAGAAGTGGTGACGTTAGTGATGACGTGGTTGTGTCAGATTCACATGTACAGATTGATTTTCCTGGGAAATGACACCGCAATTTATTATTACTGTCTGTGACTGGGCCCTTTTGTTCCCCGTTAATTAGGTACGATTATTTTTTTATTTTAAAATTATTTTTGAAAATTTTTATGTTTTTATTTTATTTATTTTTTTGTTATTTATTTGTTAGTGTTAAAAATATTATTTTAATTTATTTTTAAATAAAAAACATAACCGCCACAGCAATTAAAATCAGGCTTCTCTTGCAAGCCATCCTTCCCTGGTATGTAATTGATTACGTCATGATCAGTTAACTTTTCCTTTGGTCTTAATATTTTATTTTACATTATACGATGACTCATGTGGCTGCCACGTGTGCATATTATCTGTGCTTTCTACATTCATTCATGTCGACATGAATGTGCCCAATTCTCTCCAAAAGTCAAAGAAGTGGCTATAAGACTGGAAAAAAAAATGGTTATAGTTTCCATTTGTATCTTCTAGAAGTTACGTGGTGATTTAGAATGCATCAAGGAGAACTTTCAACATGTTTTTTTTTTAAAAACAATTATAATATTTTTATACTAAAATACCTTTTTATATTTTTAAGTTGTTTTAATATATTCGTGTTAAAAATTAATTTTAAAATATATAAAAAATATTATTTTAATATTTTTATGAATAAAAATTACTTTAAAAAATAATTCTTACCACACTCTCAAATACTATCTTTATACTATTTGATTTATTGACATTTAAGTTGTTTTAATATACTTATGATAAAAATTAATTTTAAAATATAAAAAATATTATTTTGATATTTTTAAGAGCGAAAAACACTTTAAAAAATTATCGCTACCATATTTTCAAACACTATCTTCATTTTATATAAGGTTTTTACTCCCAATACGTGATGGATCCAAATTATTTAAAAAAAAATATGCAAGTATTGTAAACATGTTTTAAGGAAAAAGAAATTATGATTTAAATTATAGACTTGAATAAATTAAATAAGTTGGTTTTTATTTAAATTAGATAATAAAAAAATAGAATCAACAATAAATTGACAAAGATAATAATTACTGTAACTTGAAAAAAAACATTTAAAAAAAAAAAAACAAACCATGTAGTTCAATATTTAACCCATTAAATAAGAAAGAATAATAAGGGATAAAAGAAAACCCTTAAAAATTAGGGATAGTCAATCAAAGTTAACATGAAAAACTTGTAATCTTAGTAATCTGAGTCGAGTCAACCTAGATTATCTTACCAAACTTGCAATTTAAATTATGAGATCAAGATAACCTTGTAAAAAAAAATCAAAAAGCTCATTTAAAAAAAAAACAAACAATGTCAATTTACATTAACTTTTCAACACGTGACCCGAGTTATTAGACATGAAGCACCCTATATGAAAAAAAACATGAAGCTTAATTCTTAATCAATTAAATATCAAAGCATGAAATTGAAAAAAGAATTTAAAATATATAAAATTATTTAAAACCAAAATTTATATATATATATATATATATATATATATATATATATTAAAAGAATGAGGATTAAAATTGAAATACAAAATAAATTTTATTTTTAATTGAATGATGAAGTTAAAAAAAATCAATTTAGTGAAAAGACCTAAAACATAAGGATCAAAATTGATATAAAAAGTAAAAAAAAAAATTATTGAATGGTGAAAATAAAAGGAACAATAAATTTAACAAAAGAACCCAACAAGAAACAATCATAAAAAGAATGAAGACCAAATTGAAAACAACATATCATAAATTGGAATTCAATGATGAAATTAAAAACAAATTAAATTTTACACAAAAACCAAGAACAAAAATTAGAAATTAAAAGAAAAAATACCAAAGTAAAAATCCCTATAAATCAGAGGACAACTTTAAAAATCAGCATGGCCAATATGAAAATTGAGGAGATGAGAGAAAAAATAAAAGGGAAAGAAAGTATCAAAGGTAACAAACTAACCATTATCAACCACACGTGCCGCCTAAAAAAAGAATGTTGTGGCTTTTCCAACAACTCATTTGAATATCATGTTAAGTATTTTATTTATAATGTATTTCAATGAAAAGCTAAAAAGAAAAATTAGAGCAAAAAATAAAGACTACACAAAGAGGCGAGGCACCTAGCCCTCAAAGATTGGGCCTACATATATGGCCTTTTTTCTTCTTCATTTTTTTTTTTTGTTTAAGGTCTAACGATACATTATCTATCTTTTTGTTATAAATAAATAAATAAAACAAATTACATGATATTTTCGGGTTCAAGTTTTAGTTATTGAAGATGTGATTGAAAATTCAGGTTCGAAGTTTTTGGATCCAAAAACTTATTTTTAAAAAAACTTATTTTGACTTGAAAACACCAAATAAACACCCTAAAAATCTCAATGAATCAATTTTCACCCTTAAAACACTCCTTAATCTTTCGAAAAATATAAAATTAAACCAAATTAAAAATTATTCCATAACCCTTATATGTTTTTTTTGCGAGATGAAAATTTAAAAACATCTCAACAACATTCTTCTTGTTAATAAGATTCCATTAACATCAAAATTAGTATTTTTTATTGTTCAAATACAGTCAACTAACCACTTTATGACTTTATCTCTCCTTTTTAATTTTCAATAATGTTTTCTCTCCTTTCTTAAATTTTAAGGACTAAAAACTAATAAAAAAAAGTTTGGAATATAAGCTAGAAGTCACAAAAAAAAAGTCTAAATAAAAACTATTCGGATAAAAATGATTTTTTTTCACATAAGAAGAAAAAAATCCCGTTGTGTTTTTGTTTTTGGTTTGTACGTTTTCTTTTCAGTTTATTTTATACTATAAATTGAAATTTTATTTCATTAAATAGTGTCCTATATAAGTCATCTCTAAAATCTTTCCAAACGCCTTGAATTTCCAAGAATGTGCAAAGAAAATAAAACCTCAACACACAAAATACCACAAATATCACATGCAATGATGAAATTGATAAAAATAAAGTTTAACGGCAAAAAGAAATAAAAATCACAACCATCTAGATGGTGACCTAGTGATAAGAGCTTGGGACCAAGAGGTTTGCTTCCTCTGTGATCTCAGGTTCAAGCCCTATGGTTGCTCATATGATGGCCACTGGAGGCTTACATGGTCGTTAACTTCAGGGCCCGTGGGATTAGTCGAGGTACGCGCAAGCTGACCCGGACACCCACGTTAAACTAAAAAAAAAAATCATCCATTGAACAGTGCCCGTCCCAGTGAAATTAGAGGAGGCTCATAGTAACAAATAGTAATATACCTATTGTATAATAATTAGCTTAGAACTCTTGCCTAGCCATGGGTAAATATATAAGTTTTATTTTAATATATTAATTAATTTAAAATTTCAAGAGTGAATGAAATTAAATGAATCAATATTAAATGTGGTTTGAATTATTTAACTCCATAGGTGAATTTTATGTTTGACCTTAAATATATTATATGAATATGTTTGATTTTGATCAATAATAAAAACCACAATTAATTAAATTTATTTAACAAAAAAATATAATACGAAAAGTCTATAATCGGAAGAAGGCAAAACTAACATTGAAAGGGTGCTTCTCTCCCTCCCTCCCTCCCTCCCTCCCTCTACGTTCAAGGACCTTGTTATAAAAAAATAAAGTTCAGAGACTATTTTACACAATCTTAGAACTCGAAGGACTAATTAAAGTGAAGAATATACATAAAACCTCCACAATATTACTTAATTTTTTTTAGAAAATGATACCGTTTCATGGTAAAAGTACACAAAATACATTGTTTTATTTCACTGTAGCATGACTTGATTACAGTGAAACACCTTTTGTTTTTGCTTGTTTACTAGAATAGCTAAGAAATAAGATTATGTTGGAATAGAGATAGCAAACAATGAGGAAAAAGAATTAGAAAAGTTCGCAAAGCTATAAAAAGAAAAGAAAGTTAGCTCATGAAGGCTTCACAAACCTTACCGGCTACCTTTGTATAACTAAATGGGTTTTGATTGTTTTTTTCCAATAATAATAATAATAATAATAATAATAATCTCATATTTGGTGCATTTATTAATCATGAAATAGTTTTCGTAATAAGTGGAATCAAGAGAGTTCAAACGAGTAGCAAAGATAAAGAATGTTCACGACGAGCAGGAGTTGATAAAAATTAAGAACGAACAATAAATTAATTTATTCTAAGAAAAGCGGTAATTAAAGAAACCAATAAAAGAGACTGTAAATAACTTTGATATAGAAAAGTGAAATGTAGAGAGATAAAACTTGGACCTTGAAATAAAATAATCACGAAGCATAGACTTCAGAGAAAAGTGTTGTACTGAGAATTTTATGTATGAGAGAGCTAATCAAAGAATTACAATGAGCATGGTTTTCTTTATACACTAATCTAGCTATGGCTTAATTATAAGTCACTTTTCCATCCAGAAAATAAATGAAAATGGTTTTACAATCAATTTCTAACAAGCAAATCCTTGTCTAAAACAATTTGTAAAAATAGATCTGAATAAATCTTTAAGAATAGTTTAACTGGTCGGGTTTTGAGTTTGCTCTTCAATGATCACGAGTTCGAGTTCTTTTAAGGTCACTGGAGGTTTACATGATCGTTAAGTTCAGAACCCACACAAACTAAGATTAACTATATAATTCACGCATATCTTATATAAATATTTTTTTTATTAAATAGATATTCAAACAAAATTGTGTGTGTTCTGTATAAATATTCTAAATGTTATTATGATAATAGAATTTGTTCTTTAAATAAAGTTAATATCAACTTGACGGATAAATTATAGTGTTATTCTCCTCGGTAGTAGATTCGGAGGACACAAATTGTTTCTCCATATATATATATATATATATGAATATTTTCTCTGAAAAACAATAGGCAGAATAGAAGACACCCAGGAGTGGTAATAGAAGTGGTAGGGGCCCGAGAATCATGAATGCCCTTTAGCTTTTCTTCACCGACTACTCACTGTGCTGCTGAATGGAAGACTATCTAGCCTAGCATCTACGCATCCATGCACCTTTCCATTGTTTTCTTTTTCTACTGGAGCTCCCATGATTTTATCCACACACACGTGTGTGTGCGTGTGTGTACTTAGCAGCATCTATGATTACCTTCTTCTTGTTTTCTTCTCGAACCCAGAAGAACTCCAATGGAGTTTACTTGTATGACTAGTCCGGTTGCTCTTGCTACGCGTTTCAAGGCAAAAAAACAATAAAATCTGCAATCCCTTCTAGTGTTTTTTAACGTAAGAAAATATTTCATTTGCGGAATGAAAACATCACAAAGCATGTTTATAATAAAACAAATCAATAATTATATGTGTAAATAATATCATAAAGAGTTGTTAATAATAATACAAAAACTAAGATACAGTTGTTCATCAAGATATATGATCGTTTGGATTAAGATAATAGTTAGGGGATAAGTATGTCCTTTGCCCAGCTACAAAACATGGACATGGTGATCTAGGATCGCCCACAAACCAGTGAAAGGTCTTTTCTTGTGGCAATGAAGAAAAGGAATATCTTATGGAATATGCAGTTGATATTCTTTCTCTGGCGTGAGAGTCTTCCAAGAACAGAAGAAGCTTCCAATATTTTAAGGTTAAATTAAACCCATAACAATTCAGTCGATTTAATTAGCAGTAGTCATCACTCAGCCATAACATGCACCACAGCACAGAATCCTGAAATAAATCCAATTAAAATCGAATGATTTGATTGAAGGGAGGGAGGGAAAAAGAAAACGACTAGCACTTCATTTTAATATTGGCTCATGTCAATCAATCCATAAAACAGCACACCTGTGAATTGTGATGATGATCATGTTAGATTGGACAAAGTTCTTGCCTGGTTTGGATCAGGTTCCGCAGGTAGAAAAGAGTTTAATTTTCGAAATGGATGGAAACTTCAACTACACTGTTTTGAATTCTCCACAGTTTCGTCTTCATAATTGAAGCAAGTTGCCAACTAGGGCTGATATAAACATCGTTTACCAGCCAACAGAAATGCAGCTTGACCATATTAGATAGCACGTAGCTGGTGATACGTTACCATCACAACCTAGAAAAAGTCAGCTTATAGTTATTTCTAGATTCATGGACCATCCATTGCTACGCTGCGGGGCCGGATTTCTCTCTCAAGAAATGATGTTCAGAAATAATACGAGTGAGATAATTCAATAAATAAATAAATAAAATTATAAAATTTAAATTTGAACAAATTAATTATAGAAAGATAAAACTGAAAAATAAAAATTAATAAACAGGAACTAATAAACAATCAATATCAGGTAAGATAATTGAACTTTGCAACTCAAATCATGTTAATATGATAACGCAATAAAATTCAAAACAGGAAAAATGATGAAGATTAGTTTCAAAAGAATAAAATTTTCAAGGTCATAATCGAAAAGGATTAAAATTTCTTTTTTTGTGGAACAAAAAAGTAACATTGCAGAAAGGACTGAGCCAACCTTTATTGACTCGTCAAACTCGAGATTTAGGTCATAAAATTAAAATAACTCAATAAAAATAAATAAAGAAAATCACAACGCCTATTTAAAAAGAAAAACGATGTCAACCTGCGATCCGAGTCATTAAATTAGAAGCACTCTATCTGAAAAGGCCTCGAAGTCCAATTCCAAACCAAACAAATGTTGTAAAATAAAATTGAAAAAAAAATCAATTATACAAAAGGATCTAAAACAAAAAAATAACAATTAAAAAATTAGGATCAAAATTGAAAAAATAAATAAATTAGATGACAACTAAAATTTTTTAATTGAATGGTGAGATTGAAAAGAAATAACAGTTTAATAAAAGGACCCAAAAAATAATAATCAAAATAACGAGGATCAAATTGAATAAAATAACATATCACAAATTGGGATTGAAAGATGAAATTGAAAATAAATTTAAATTTTACAAAATGATCAAGAACAAAAATTAAAAATCAAAAGAATAAGGAACAAAATTAAAATCTCAATAAATAAGAGAACAACTTTAAAATTTTGAATGTCCAACATGAATTCCAAGAGAAAGAAGGGAAAATAAAAAAGAAAACATTGTTGGCAACAAATCATTCCACCATTGACGTCATGCGCCACTTCAATAGGTAAAAAAAGCGTTGTAACAATTCCAATAACACGATGAAAAGAAATATTTGACCACTAAAAGACACTTCACATGTTGTCAAAAGATTGTGAGCGCCTCCCACTCATTGCACGTGTTATTGTACTTTTATTTTTTTAATTATATTTTTTATTTATTAAAATATCAAATTACTCCTTTTAAACTTGATTGTAACTAAAAATCATATTAAATTTTTTTTTAAAAAAAAAACTTGAACACTAGTTTAGAATTTTTTGTTTTTAAAAATAGTTTATTTATTTTTTTGTATTTTAAAATTACAAAAAGATGAGTTATCCTTTATCAATAGTATAGTGACAAAAATCATCATTTTTTTTTCTCTTGTTAAATTGTGAAAAGACCTCTAAAACTAGTGAAAGGTTTATTTATTATTATTATTATTATTGGCAATGACGGAAAGGAATATCTTATAGAATGTGCAGTTGATATTCTTTCTGTAGCGTGAAAGTTTTCCAAAAACAGAAGTGGCTTCGAATATTTTAAGGTTAAATTAAACCCATAATTTAGTCCTTATATTATTCCCAATTCGTCTATTTAGCATCTCTGTTTTTTATTGAGTCAATTGGATTCTATATTATACAGTTGCAATCAAATAATGTCAATTGAAAGCATCTTTCTAAACAGAATTGGTATTATAGTAGCAGTCTCTTTTCAAAGTATTTTTTATTTAAAAATATATTAAAATTATTTTTTTTTACTTCAAAACGATCTGAAAACACAAAAAAATAATTTGAAGCAAAGAAAAAAATTAAAATTTTTATTTTAAAATAAACAAATGGGCTCAACAGTAGTCATTAAGTAAAACTCTAAACCATGTGAGATTTCTAATGTATATGTACTTTGGACTAAGACACATTCTATTGCGGAATTGCAGAGTAGGATTTCATAGCTCTGAATGCTTGGGATGGGGATATTGTTGTTTTTTTTCTATTGGTTTATTTGTTATTTTTAAGGATAATGGAGGTCATTTTAGTAATTTTACATTGATTTTAAGATTACAATTACGATATTGACTTTAAAAAGTAAATAGCCATAACCTTTGTCTAGGGACCTTATAATAACTTTTTCTCATTGAACAATATAACTACTTCATTACTCTTAATATCCAATTTTTTTAGCCTTGACTTTAGGGGTTTGGTTCTAATTTCATAATGATTTTTTTGTTATTATTGTTTAGTCTTAAGGACATTTTTTATTTTGTGCAAAAAAAAAAAACAAGAAAGTTGTTGACGCGTGCCCTGCACGTGTCAACACGTATGTAGCTCCGCCACCTTCAAGCGGCATGTGCGGCTGACTTCGGTGCTGTTAATCGTGCTTTCATCGTATCATTTGATTTGTTTTGACGTCCTTTTTCTCTTTAGATAAAGCGTGCATCGTGGTTCAGTTGGGTTTAACGTCAATTTGCTTTTCTTTTTTCCTTCTTTTCCTTCTCTTTCTTCTTCGGGTTGCGTGCTAGCCATACAAAAATTAAAGCATCCCTTCAATTTCCTTTTGCTTAAGATTCAGTCCCTCTTCTCTTAATTGCAATTGTTTTAATTATATTAATTATTTCTAATTGGATTTTATTTTTGATTTAATCCCTGGTCATTTGATTTCTTTAATCTTTTTTTTTTTATCAAATTTAGTCATATTCTTTTAATTGTTATTTGTTTTGTTTTGAGTTATTTTCTTAATTGATTTGTTTTTGTTTTTCAATTTCATTCCTAATAATTCTTTCAATTGCTATTTTTTTTATTCATTTTATTAATTAATTTATTTTTTTCAATTCCATCCCTAAACATTTATTTTCATTTTATCTTTCCTTAAACATTTAATTTCAGTTAATTTTTATGTCGAACTTAATTCTAATTCTTTTAATTGCTATTTATTTTGTTTTGCATTGTCTTTTTTAATTTTCTTCACTTGGTTTCATATGTGTTTTTATTTCTATTATCTTTTATTGATTTTAATAAAAAATTTCAGTTAACACAGGTGGGTAAATGTCTCATTTTGCGAGATCAAATATCGTGATCCACGTTTATCTCTCAATTTTTTCACTTTCTTTTTTAGTTATTATTAATTTACATAAATGATTATTAGATGTTTAGATAAACTTTTTGATTTACACTTATAATTTTTACTATGTAAAAAAACATATCAAAATAGTCTTTGTACTATGCTTTTTTCTTAAAAAACATTACGGTCCATAATAGAGCGCATGTCAAATCAAATTTTTATTTGCCCTATAATGAATTGTATTTTCACCCTTATTTTTTTGGATGCTTTTCTATAATTGATATTTTTATGATTTCATCTTTTGACACTTGATTTGTTGGGGATTCAGTTTCGTATGATCTTATCATTTTGTATTTTTTTTAATATTAGTTTTGTGATTATTTTCAATTGTTTTTTCTATGGAGTTGTCCCGGTCTCATAATTCCAACTCACGAGTTTAGCATGTTATTTTTTTAATATAAATTGATTTAGAATTGTTATGTTTGTGTTTGATTTTTCAATATATTTTTCTAATTTTTTTTTTTTTTTTGGTTTTATACAAATAAAATTTATTTTTCAAAATAAAAAATATTTATTTTTAAATAATATTGCTGATGTATTTGGCCTTGCGTAATTTTTTTTAAAGCGTGAGTTTATTCGGTCAGTTTCATTAGTGTTTATCTTTTAGGTCATGAGTTTTTTAAGGTATAGATATATTTTTTATTAATTTAAATAAATAAATTTAGTGAACACAATCAAGTGAATATCTCATTTTGTATGATTGAATATCTTAATTTGCATTCATCTCTTAATTTTTCTAATTTTTCTTATAGTTATTTTTAATGATTTTTTTTATTTGTTTATATAAAAGGCCATTAATTTATTTATTTAGATACTTGTATAAACTTTTCAATTTATATTTTAAATTTATTTATGTTAAAAAAATACATTGAAACAACTTGTATATCTAATATTTATTTATTTTTTTAAAAAAAAAAACTAACCCGCTGCAAATCACATGATAAATGGCTACTTGGTCAAATATAACATGTACCACAGCACAGTATTCTGAAATAAATTTAATTAAAATCGAATGATTTGATTGAAGGGAGGGAGGGAGTAAAAAGAAAAAGAAAAAGAAAAAGAAAACAGCTAGCCCTTCATTTTAATATTGGCTCATGTCAATCCGTATAACACACCTGTAATGATGATCATGTTAAATTGGTCAAGTTCTTGCCTGGTTTGGATCTGATACCATAGTAGTAATGATGATCATGTTAAATTGGTCAAGTTCTTGCCTGGTTTGGATCTGATACCATAGTAGTAATGATGATCATGTTAAATTGGTCAAGTTCTTGCCTGGTTTGGATCTGATTCCATAGTAGTAATGATGAACAGGTAGAAAAGAGTCGCTATAAGGTGCTCCTTTTACACACCCGACATGTTGAAGAAACCAAGGTGCTCCTCCTATGAGGCTATCAGTTCTCGGAAGAAAGGGCGGCCCATATTGTTGATCTACTTCAGAGCAAAATTATACATCGAGCCATTTAACTTGTGGAGGATCATTCAATACAGAGAAGTGAAGGGCAGGTTGTTTTCATGTTCCTGAGCTTGTAATTTAAATAGCCTTTAGTTTTCAAGTTTCTAAAATCTATAGCGCTAGGCCTGTAGCGTGGAACATAGTTTTAATTCAAAAGATAGAATACCTATGGCGGGGCTAAAGATTTACCATAACATGGAAGTCCAGGCACTATTATGTAAAGGCTTTAAGAATTCAGACTAAAATTCGATTTTACTTAAACCTTTGAGATGCACAAATAATTTACCCTATAGTAAATGAAATAATTTGCCGGAAAAAACAAATTGTTTGCTAAAAGAGGCTATTCCCAGCATGCTTTGCAGATTGAAGACAACTATTGACTGCAATGCACGCATGCACAGTACAAAGAGACAATACGAGCTTAGATCAGAAAGGAAAATTAATTGAGGTTGATTCATTCATTGGCTGTAAAGTTTGCTAAAAGAAAACGTAAATCAGAACATAAGAAACAGACAGAAAGCTCTATACACCTATGTTTCACTACGAATATCTGATCAGCAATGATGAATTTTCATACATGATAGTATTGCTTACAAAATCATCCAAGCAAAAAAGAAAGGGGTAAAAGAAGCCGTTGCTGGATGGGTATGCCATCTTAACAATCTTGTTCATGCAATCACCTTCCATAGCCTTGAATGAAACAGCAACTTTTCTTAGCTTAGTCTTCTAGGAAGAAATCCAGCACCTAGAATAACAACATCCATTTCATAAGCATCAAGTACTGTTAAGAGTTAAAACAAGAAGAGGGAATCAAAAGAAAGTAAATATGCTGTGAGATACACCCCAGAACAAAATGTTAAGGTTACCATAGCTACAATACCAATGAGAATATTATGTTAGACTAGCTATTTGGAGAGGAATGGTGATGGAGAAGTTGAAATGAAAACAACAATTACAAAGCAATGCAGATGATTGCAGGGAGGTCATCAGCCATTTTCCAGTTTCAAGCACTGCCCCCACAAAGAATGTATCAGCATAAAACAAAGCACAAAAGATGGGATTTACAATAGAAGCTGCCAGTATGGGGTTCAAGTTTCATAGCTGGGAAGCTAGCATAGTTCAGTGCAAAGCATGGAGAATAAGAACGTCACAAATTTTTCGTCCAAGCATCTAATTATGAAAATATTTTTAAGCTAAAGACCCTGAAATAAATACATGAAAATCATAACAGCTGTTACTTCACTCTTGCCACAAATAATCTTTCTTCTGCTACAATAAACAGTGCGCCATTCATACTAGTAATCATGTAAGAGATCCAGGAAACACTGAGGGGGTGAGAATAAGTTGTCAAATGCTTCATATGAGATAGCATTGCATACATAATGCAACAAGAATAATAAAAGAGGAGAAAAAGGAGAGAGAGAGAGAGAGAGAGTAATAAAAAAACTTGGGATTCTGCGATGCTGGTTTATGGAGAAAAGCCAAGTCATAGCTAAGCAAATGATTTGGAGAAACTAAAAAAATGTCATGAAGTTTACCTGACTGAAGGATCACTAACTTCAGAGCTTGACCTCTACATCAACTCCAGCAGGAATGTCTAGTTGCATCAACGAATCGATTGTTTGTGCAGTTGGGTACAGAATATCTATAAGACGTTGGTGGGTTCGGATCTCGAAATGGAACCTTGCATCCTTGTGCACATGGGGGGATTTAAGAACACAGTACACACGCTTCTTGGTTGGTAATGGCACAGGACCCATGGTCTTTGCATTGGTGGTCCTTGCAGCATCCATTATCTGCTTGCAGGAGTCCTCGATCAATTTGACCCAAAAAGATCTTAGTTTGATTCTAATTTTCTGCTTCGGTGCCATCTAAAAACACAAGCAACATAGAGACGAAATGAAAACTCCGCACTTAACTATATGCATGAAGTTTTATAGAGTGATTACATAGTGCAGGACGGAAAAATAATAGACCATAAACAATGAGGGTCATTCAGTCTTCAATTGACCCCAGACATAGATATTTGAAAAAGAATTCTTACTCGGAAGCATGTATATCAAAGAAAGGCTTCCATTTGAAGCAAGGCTCAAGTCTTTTGAAAACAACAGTCTATAAAATTAACCCCCAGAAATAACCAAAGTTTAGAATTCACTATTTAGTACACGTAATATTCCCTACAGTATGTACACCAGCCAAGAGAAACTCCATATCATCTAAGCTTCCATGAGCAGCCAGATGGAGACATTCCTTCTTACTTAGCACAGAATAATATGTGTTGCGAGTAAAAAAATTTCACCATGGAAACAAGCAACGAATAAGATTACGAAAACATGGAATCATGAAAAGGAGCCACCATTTGATTCATTGAATTGAAGATCGAAATAAATAGAAAATCAAATCAAATATCTAAGTGTTCTATTATCTTGGCTACCCCAAATATTAATACAACACCACAAAATTACTCATAGAGTAAATGGAAGAATTCCCCAACAGATACAAGCTTCATAATTTTGCAATGCTAATTCTTTAATTTCCTCTATATAATGTAAGAAAGGTAAAATGATAAGGCAGATAGAAATATGTAAATATATTACCTTGTCTGCATCTGCAGCAATACTGACTGACTGAGAACTAGGTGTCTCAGAACCTTCAACCTACAAGATTCAAGATTAGCAAGTGAAATGAGTAAGACTAAGCAATTTCTCACTACGGGAAACCGAACAGAAAATTGAAAAACTTGTCATAATTGAAAGAAAAACAAATGATAACTTTACGAGAGAGAGAGACATATAGAGACCTGCAAGGTATCAGAATAAGGTGCATCGAGGGTATCTGGAAGTGGGTCTAGAGTGGTTTGAGAATCCAAAGCTTCAGGAGCAGCAAAAACCCTACTTGTTGAAAGGGAGGGTATAAGGGTGGTGTTCGTCTTGAAGGCATTGTTGGTAAGAGAAAAGGAAGAGAGCTTTGTTGTTTTACAAGGAAATGAAAGAGGAGTCGAGATTGTAAGAGAAGGGATTGATGTTAATGTTGCAGTGATTGAATTTACTACAGCCATTACTTCTTCTTCAACCTCTTCTTCTTCTTCTTCTGGTTATTATTTTTGGATGTGCGAACCTTTTCCTAGCTGCTTTGGTGGATTATCCAATTATTTTCCAATTTTCATATATATAATTATTTTTTTTCTTTTTTTTGGGCTGGACTAAAAGCCCACACTGCACATGAACTTTGTTCTTTTCTGTAGGCTTTGCTTGGGGTTGGGCCTTATATTAGAAATCGAGGACAAGAGTTTACAAGGTCCAAAAAATAATAATAAAGATTGTATAATGATTTTTTTAATATTAAAGAAATCTTTTTCATCAAAATTAAGAGAAATAAATGATAATAGATAGCTACGAGTTGGGTTTCTATTATATTTATATCTTATTCGTTGTACGCTATGTAAGAAAAACTAGATATTTCTATAATATTCAATGAAATTATAAATATTCTATATATATTAAACAATTATTAAATTATAATAGCTTCTCTGAAAATAAGATGGAGTGTTACTGGATTTGACAACCAATTCAAAGTTGTTCTTATTGTAAGGGAAAGTGTGGTTTTATTTTCAGCCATTTAATTATTTTTTAATGATGTGTCAAAAAAATATACAAGATAAATACATAGAGAAATGGATGGGGCCCAGGCCATATATATATATATATATATATATATATATATATTATTATTTGGGTTATTCTGTGGATCAGATTAATATATTTAATAAAAAAAAATATTTATATATTACTAAATTGTATTTTAGTAGAAAACAATTTAAATTGTATAGAAGATGACCCGATATGTCTCAATTAACTTGACAGATTCGAAAGAACCCTGAAAAACTGTTAAAAACATAATTTGATAAAGAAAAATAATTCAAGATGACAGGTTTTTTTAAAAAAAAACATTGAGATAAAAATATATTGGATCGACCCGGGTCAACTTCTCAAATCCGTAACCCGGATCATGAAACTAGAATAACCGTATAGAAAGCAAATCAAAATCAAATATGAAATCCGATTTCCAATTAAACTAATATTGAATGATGAAATTGAAAAAAAAATCAATTAAAAAAAAGATAAAAAAACAAACAATTCAATTCAACTCGGGTTAACCTGTCAAAACTGCAACCCAGGTCATGTGATAAGGATAACTCTATAGAAAAAAAAAATCAAAAAAACTTATGAAACTCAATTCTCAATCAATTCAATATTGAAGGATGAAATTGAAAAAAATATCAATTAAAAAAAACCTAAGTCAACCCGGGTTAACCAGCCAAACTTGTGACCTAAATAATGAGACTGAGATAACATAAAAAAAAAGAAAATATGAAGCCTAATTTCAAATCAATAAAATGTTGAAGGATAAAATTGAAAAAAATAAACAAAAAAAAAAGATAAAAAACCCTAGTTAACCCGCAACTCGAAATAAACAATTCTGATATTGAAGGATGATATTAAAAAAGATATAAAAAAAATGAGACAAAGATAACTTTATAGAAAGGAAAATGAAAAAAAATTATGAAGCGTGATTCCAAATCAACTAAATATTGAAGGATAAAATTAAAAAAATAAAAAAATAAAAAAATAATCTAAGTTAATCTGCCAAACTCGTAAGTTGGGTCAAGAGATTATGATAATCTCATAGAAAGTAAACAAAAAAATGATTTGAGTCAACCTATCAAACTCGCGACCAAGGTTTTAAGACTATGATAACCCAATAGAAAGTAAATAAAAACAAACTATGAAGCCTAATTTTCAATAAACTCATTGTTGAAAGTTGAATTTTTTTTAAAAAATACAATTTAAAAACATGACACAATAAAACGATCTCGGTCTACATAAGTTAATTCATAAAACATATGATCAGAGTCATAAAATTGAGATAACATCATAGAGAGCAAACCAAAATAAATCATGAAACCTAATTCATAATCAACTTAATGTTGAAAGATAAAATTAAAAAAAAATACCAATTAAAAAAAGACAAAAAAACCCAAGTTAACTGGGTTAAACCGTCAAACCCGCGACTCGAGTCATGAAACCGAGATAACCTCATAAAAAATAAACCAAAATAAATCATGAAGTCTAATTCCTAATCAACCCAATATTGAAAGATGAAATTGAAAAAATTAATCAATTAAAAAAAGACAAAAATCGAGTTCACCGAGTTAACCCACCAAACCTGTGACACGGATTATGAGACCGAGTTAACCATGTATAAAGCAAAGCACAATAAATTATAAAGTTCAATCTTCAATAACCTAAATGTTGAAGTATGAAATTAGGAAAAGAAATATAGATTTAGAAAGGAAAAAAAATAATATTAAAATGAATAGTATTTTGTGAGGCAATGAGCATTAAAAACATCATCTCTTTTATTATATACTATAATATTAGAAGAGAAAGAGAATAGAAGAAGAACTGAAAAATGACAGCTTAAAACTACCTTATTACAAACTTACAAAATCCTCCTCTAAATGCAATTTTAATTGATATTTTCAATTATTATTTTACCCGTTCTTTGTTATAAATTGAATAATGTTTTTAATATATATATAAGTTTTTCCAATGTATTTTTTTATAAAAAAAATTCTAAATCATAAATTGAAATGTTTACCTGCACATCTAATTAATTAAATGGATATTTAATCAAGATATAATTAAAATTAAGATTAAATAATTTTTTTATTTAATCAAGTAATTATCTGTGCTAGTATAAAGGTAAAAATAAAGTCATCAATGAAAGTAAATTGAATAAAATTATGAATCTCATCTATAAAACAATTCAATGTTGAATGGCAAAAAAAAAAAAAAAATTAAAACCAATCTAATGATGAAAGATAAAGAAAAAAATATCATTTTTTTTAAAAAAATCAAAGTAAATTAAATAAATAATGACAAATAAAAAGAACCGAGATAACTCAGGTCATTTTAAAAATTAATGAAAAATTCTACAAAAAGCAAATAAATAAAAATAATAAAGCTCAATCTCCAATTGAATAAGTTCTGAAGTCTGAAATTGAAAAACATGAGATTAAAAAAGACAAAAAAACTAAGACAACCCGGAAGAACCTCTTAAACCTGAGGTAATATCTAAAACTTGAAACTCGTGAAAACCTAAGAACCAAATTTAAAAATTATTTTAAACAAAATAAATAGCAACAAAAAAAATAAGAACTAAATTTAAAAGATGAAAAAATTGAAGGAGGATGAAATTAAAAAATAATTTTAATTTTATAAATTATTCAAAATAAAACAAATAGTAATAAAAATAAATATGAACCAAATCCGAAAGAAATTAAAAAATGAAGGGCTAATTTAAATTTTTGACGAGATAGGTGCGAAAATCAAAGATGAGAGAGAAAAGAAAAAAAAGGTCTCCATAGCCAAAATGAATGGCCTTTGACCACACATGTCGCCTCATCATGGAGAAGATGCCTAGATGATTCAATCGCTGTCATAAAAGGCGACATTTAACCATCGGACAACAACGCACGCGCCGCCCATGCACTAACATGTGCAGCACATCAACAACTTATTTTTTTAATATTTTTTGTATATATTAAATTACTAGATTACCCATAAACTAACTTCATAATAATAATAATAATAAATCATAAGTGCAAATACAAAAAATGTCCATGCGCGTAAGTAATAGAAAATTCCACTTCTAAGGGCATGTAATATCAAAAGGATGTTATTGCCCCTTTTAAATTTGACAATAACAAATGGAACATTATGAAATTACTTAATTACCAGCAATAACATGTATTTTGGTATGTTTTTTAAGGGCCAAATGGGTTTTTCACCCTATAACTCAAAAAAGCCATCCGCTTTTTTTGTTTTTTTACTCTCATTCTCTTCAAACAAATTAATCTAAATTGGCCTACGAGTTGGTCATATAAAGGCTAGGTCAAGAGGGGAAAAAAAGGATGAAAAAAGAAAACATTATGTTAAGGGACTCAGTATATTTTGCATTTTATAGAAAATTATAGTATGCCAAAATTATTTTTAATTATTATGGTTAGAGATATTCGTGGATACTTAATTTGCTTGACAATTTCAAAGAAGCATTTCCACATCAACTTAGTACATTCATTAAAAAAAATTCAGTTATCCCCAAACTTCAATTAAATAAATAAATAAATAATTGATTATGAAATGGAAAGTAATATAACTGTATAATAATTGAATGTTTTCGTTTTTAATTTCTGAAACGACAAACTTGTGCAAAACGCACAGTTCCAACAACCAATTCTCTCAACGCTCATCAGAAGACAGAGGTTGAGAGCCATAAGTATATATAATCCAAGGCAACATCTTTTCAGTTTCAGCTAAAGAAAGCCAGCATAACCGCCTTTTTTTTTTAACCTCCCATCATCTTATTTATGAACCAGTTCTAAGCCCATTTAAGAAAGCAAAATCTATTTCTCTGGGTTTAGCAAAACTTTCATGACTGACCTTTCTGTCTTGAATTCTAAATATAATCTCTAATTCAATCTTTGCACTTGTTCTTGTTCTCTCTCTCTCTCTCTCTCTCTCTCTCTCTATATATATATATATATATATATATATATATATATACACACGAGCAGTGGAGTTTTTTCTTTCTTTAAAGTAGCATGCAACACTCTTTATTAGCTTAGTAATGTCCTACTTAAATTTGAGTTCCTTAGGAACAGTAGGACTCTACCACCACGCTCCCTTATTTATTAGGCTCACCTGTTCTCACAACCTTCACCGAAACCAACAAGATTCAGTCTTAAACAACCAGCTTGTTTTAGTTAGCGCATGCACGTACGTCGAGGAGATCAGGGAATTAAAACAGCAAGAATTATTCATGGGAAAGTCTGTTAACGTTGGTGGAGGTTTTCTTGTGGTTTTGCTGTGTTTTTTAGGTTGTTTACAGGTGGGCTTAGCACAAAGCAGTGCGAATGCGAAACGTATAGCTATTAGTTGGGATGATATGAAGATGAATAAGCGTGGTGCAAGAGTGAGTTCTAAATATGATTTTAATGGAAGCCGAGTAATTGTAGTTGACAAGAATGGCGGAGCAGATTCGTTAACAGTTCAAGGTGCAATCGACCTGGTGCCTCAATATAACACTCAAAGAGTTAAAATTTACATTCTTCCAGGGATTTACAGGTTTGCAGAACTTCTTTTTTTCCTAATTGGAACCGGAAATATAGAGTTTTGAAACATGCTCCACTCTTTTTGCAGTTAGTGCTATTTTTTTGTGGGGGTGTTAAGTGGACAGGACACACGATCGTGGCAGGGCAACGTGGGTTCTTTATTAGTTATTTAGGGGGTAGTTACTGCTTACACTTGCATGCATATGCATATCTTGACCTGATTTAAAATCTCCAGCAGTTGATAGATGATCAGATTTTGATCAAGTGAAATATGCAGGGAGAAGGTACTGGTGCCTAGAACCAAGCCGTATATCTCAATGATCGGAGACCAAAATCGTGTTTGTGACACTATTATTTCTTGGAACAACAAGGCTTCAGATGCAGATAGCAATGGCACTGCTCTTGGAACATATAGATCAGCATCAGTCACCATAGAATCTGATTATTTCTGCGCAACCGGTATCACCTTTGAGGTAATTAATTAATTAATTAACGTCCATCCGCCTACCCTGCAGCCTTGGCATTTGATTTTGCAGCTTTCCTTCTCTCTTTTTTATGCACTTTGATTGTATAAGGGGTAATTAATTTGATATGGGGTTGATGACAGAATACAGTAGTAGCAGAGCCCGGAGGACAGGGAATGCAAGCAGTAGCAATGAGAGTTTCTAGTAAAAAAGCATTTTTCTATAAAGTTAGAGTCTTGGGTGCTCAAGACACTCTCTTAGATGAGACTGGAACGCATTACTTCTACAAGTGTCACATCCAAGGAAGTATTGACTTCATATTCGGCAGAGCAAAATCACTGTTTCAGGTTATATGACCTAGAGAGCCATTTATACAAGTTCCCCTCCTGTTCTTGAAGGTTGTGGTAAACGAGATTTATTGTTTTGAAACAGGATTGTGTCCTTCAATCAACGGCTAAAAAATCTGGAGCAATTGCAGCTCACCACAGGGATTCACCTAATGAGGACACGGGTTTCTCTTTCGTAGGCTGCGTGATCAATGGAACTGGCAAAATTCTGCTAGGAAGAGCTTGGGGAAACTATTCAAGGACGATATATTCATACTGTTATCTCAACGATATTATAGATCCTTCAGGATGGAGTGACTGGAACTATCCATACAGGCAAAAGTATATATATATATATATAGATATATGAACTCTTCTTATGTTTAAGTTTTTTGCAATCGTTCTGTTTAGAGATTCAAGGAATTCAACACACAACTTGAACGAATTTCACAAACATGCAGGACTGTGGTTTTTGGAGAATACGAGTGCAGTGGAAGAGGAACAAACGCAGGAGGTCGAGTGCCATGGTTAAAGCCGCTCAAGTACGAGGATGCAAGACCTTACTTGGACATAGGATTCATAGGTGGAGAACAATGGCTTAAACTATAGTTACGCCTACCAATTCATTATTCTTTACCAATTTTATTCTTTAAAAATATATTTATGCAAATGGCTATAATCAAGCACGACTGTCAAGTTACAGCCAGTATGATAGGTGTTCTTCCTTTCCAAACCCACCTTCATTTTCCAACTTGAAATCAAGCAAAATGCTTATATTAAAAGTTGAGCAAGGATTGAAACATTTCGCAACTTTTCAGGGGAAAACAGAACTAGAAACAACTAATTATTTGATATTACAAGAGCCGAAGGTTTGGTAGATGATGCAACTTACAAGCGAGAATCACAAAAGCATGAACCACCAAGGGAGCCGAATCAATTAGAGGGCTTCTGACCAAAGTAATCTTTAACTCCAATCCCAATTATACAACCACTTGCAACGGAAATCTTACAAATCTAAGATAATTCCTGTACATCTATGGACGTGGACGTGGAGGTGGAGGTAAGAAGGGTTGAGAAGCAGCGATTCTCCTGTTATTATTTACAAGCATCCTGACCACCAAATGAGAACTATCCACAATTCCACGTTAGCTATAACCAGCAGCACCATGACAATTTAGAGATGATGCAGTCAGAGCTCATTTTAAAAATCTTATGCCATCACTTCCATGAGTTCTGTAGTTTTACTATTCTTCTCAGAAGTCTCCGAGACTTCCACATCTATCTTGTCAGCACAGTCATTAACATCACCAACTACTTCAACCTGACCATTGCCCTGAACTTCATCATCACCTGCAACTTCACCTTTACCATGACTGATATTGATGTCTTCACAACCATCCTTGTTGCCTATGGAACCTGGTGTTGGAGGCATCACACGGTCAACACATTCCGTGGCTTCAAGATGGCTATCAGAACCACTTAACAGAGCAAACTCAGGTTTTCTCTCTTCAATAGTATTAGGTTTAGCACTGGTAGGAACTTCAACACAAGACATAGCAACAAGATCAGATACCAGGTCCTTGTTAATCATCAAGGAAATGGATGTTTTTGTTTCAGGGCTAGTTGTAGCCGATATGGCTGAGAGTATGTCAGGTTTTGCCTGAATATCAATCCACTGATTGCCCACCCAATCTCTGGAAATTCGTACATCCTTTTTGTGCATGTCCAAAAATAAGTTTTCACCTGATACCACAACAGTTTATCATACAGCTAACAGGAAGACAAGGGGAAAATTACAGAAAAGATAATATAAAAGGATGGGTACAAATAGTAAGTGCTTCACATTAAATTCTTAAAAAGCAAACCTGGAAAGTAAACTTGCAGAACATCACCACCATTGTTATCGATTTTAGTTACTACACCTTCCCACCACCCATCGCTCCACCATGCATCCACTGCAGACCCAACTTCGAGAGCAGGGTCTGTTTGTTCATTCGGAGGAGGGGCTGGTCGCATTGTTGGGCGGCCTAAGCGCCTCATGCCAAGTTTATCAGCCACAGCCAATTTGAAAGCTGGGACCCATTCCTACAATTGAGAGAGTAATTCAACCTCCTTGTCAAAAGAAAAATACAAGATACATGTAACACATGTTGCAGGGACATATCCATTGTTAGAGATAATCTGTTGGACTGCACCTATTATTTGAGAATCATGAATGGAACTTTTTACAATGAAGCATGAATGCATCCGAAACTACCACTCAGTAATGATTAAAAAATCGCATCAAAGCTTATGAACAAGGTATGCCCTAACAATTTCTCTAACAATCTGAATTGACCTGGACGTTAACTTCTTTGAGAATTTCCAGACATCAATCCAACCAGGAACAGAAATAGTTCATCTTTAATTACAATAAACTCCAATGCTACTACACCATTATCTAGTTTTCTATAAGAGTTCAAGTCAGGTGGTATAAATCTAAAGAGAGTGCTTAATGATGCCTAAGCATACCTCAAGATTGCCATACTCATCTTCATCCTGCACATCATCATATTGTATTTTTATCTGTTTTCGAGACACCTGCAAGACTGTACACCTGAACCAGCAACCCCGTATACCACTATCTTGGCACAACAGCTCAATCTTTTGATCAACCTTAAATAGATGGCTATACCAACCATATCTTAAGTTCAGGTATGACGAGTCAAAAGCCATAATCTGACTACCAGAAACACCAACTCCTAAATGATCTGTCACAAATGCTTCAGACACACTGCCGCTTCTGGTCCTCTTGGCTCCCAGCTTTATGTTCTCGCTTGGATTCAATACTTCATCTTCTTCAGTTAGTCCACAGGCTATGCGCTCAGCCCCTAGAAAGGCTTTGGAATTCAAACAAGAGAGAATAGGTTGATCAAAATAGCCACGCAATTTACTCAAATCAAAGGGCTTTACTTTTTTGCTTCTAAATTGCCTAAAGCACAAATGTATTCTCGTTGATAAAGCATCAGGAAAAGCAGCAAAACATTCCTCATAATGTTCACGAGTTAAGACTATGGCAGGACCATCAACACACTCTGCACTTATGACTTGTGAATAAGGTGTGATAAAAACTTCTTGTGAGTGAGCATTTCTTAGAGGAACTACACCCTTGACTTCCTCACTGTGGTGAAACCACCTCACTTTTACTTTTTTCTGTCCCCTCTTGTCTTCATACATATCTTCCAAGTAAGCAAGATAATGATTCTGTCCTTTAGCCATGACAAAGACAAACGATTGGATCTGCAAATGGAAAAATGAGGTAAAACTCAGGATAGCCAATGAAATTCAAAAAGTGAGTGGAAAATATTTGCATGCCTTCTAAAGAAAAGATAGCAGGTCAGACACACATCTCAGCAGAGAAGGTAAAAAGAAAATAAAAATAATCTGTGAAGTGGATAAGGCACATCAAGCTATTAACATACAAGGGAAATAGAATTTGCATTTGCGATCATATAGTTTATAACGCATCTCACCTTCCAAATCAGTCAAATTTAGAAAAACACTTCTACAAGTGAATCGTACACATCTTAGAATCACATCTCATAATTACAATCTAAAACCAGTCCTCTTCCTACTTTCAAGTTATTTCTGAAAAAATAAAAAAGACCTAGAGACTTCATTGTTTTTCAATAGTCGTCTGCTTCAGATTTCCCTCCAGAGGCCATTTTCTCGATCAGCTTGCAAGGACATGTTCGAAAGTGGTTCCAGTGTTAGACAAAATATTCCAGCAACAGTTTCAATCAATTGATCATTTACACTTGGAATTATGCCTCTACATTGAACTAGTGAAATTGAAAAGCCAAGTTTCTAGTACAGATAAGGAAGTTTCATCAGGGAGACAAATGAGCCTAGCCCATGCATGTAAAACAACTCAACTCCTCCTTTCCCGTTTTAATTGACAATGAATGCTTACTGCTATTGTAGTGGCATTCCTGCAGAATGCAGGATAATGCTTCAGTTGTTTCCCACATGTCCATGCAATGCCTGACCACACGATGTCTGAATCATGTCCACTGGGATTTTTCAAAAGACAGCCCTGCAATTCACATATAGAGATACATCAAAGCATTAATATTAGAATGATACAGATATGTGCCAAGAAAAAGTATATTCAGCATCTTACCTGCATATGTTGACCACCAAGCCCATTTACTGATTCTACACCTTGTAGTGTTTCTGTTATTAAAAGTGCACATATTAAATCTTGCTGAGAAAGTGTAAAATAATTGTACCAGATAAAATAAAGAACTAGTTTCCATGATGCTGTGCATAATTGTTCCAGAAAATACTGCCAGAATCTTGCAATAAATCAAATCCATATGGTGCTTGTTCCAAATGCAACCTGAAGACACTGGTGCTTTGTGTTCAGCAGCCTTCATGCCTCCAGGCTGCATTTGATAGGGCTTATCATACATTCTAGTTAATAAAAATATCAACAAATTGAATAAATCTGAAGGTTGTAAAAGATAGCACGCCGACCAGCCTCCTGTAGGAGACAATTAATAAATAATGCACCTAAGGCTAGTTCAGAAAGATTTCAATTGCAAATTATCAGAAATGAGGTTCTAATCTATAAACATTAAAGAAGAAGAAAGTTAATAACCTTATACATGACCAGTAAGGAAGATAATTTTAAAAAGAAAGGAGGAACAAGGATATAAAATAACAACCAAACCATGATACATTAAGCATTACTCATACTAGACCAAAAGTAATTGACCATTGATCAATGGCCTAAATATATAATTTCATACATAGTATTGCATTGAAGATCAATAATAGCAAGTTATCATATAATATATCAATGACAGCTTACATGTGACACAAAACACATTGAGAAAATACATAAAGCATTACTCATACAAGACCAAAGGTAATTGGACCAAGTACATAACGTTTCATACACAATATCACATTGGAAATCTATTATAGCAAGTTATCCTATAATATATCAATGACAGGATACATGTAACACCAAACACATGGAGAAAACAAAAAAAATGCAGAAAAATAAAAATACATACTGGATCCATCACCCTGTACATGCTGCTTTGATAGCATTGATGTAAGCCAATCCACAACCTCCCTTCTTGACCTCCACTTGAAACCAGCATGAATGGAATTTTCAGCACCGTAAACCTGCACAAACTCCTCAGCAACCACATAGAACATATGCCTAACACTCCGCTCAGTTCCCACAACGGCAATGATAGATTCTCCGGCAGAATCCTTCAGGAAATAGTGAACCACACGATTTCCACGCTCCTGCGAAATAAACTGCTCTTTCCACTCCACAAAACAGTGACCACTTCCAGTCATTTTGACAGACAGCACCAAGAGAAGAGTATAATCAACCCTGATTACACAGCTGGAAGATGAATTTGCTCGGTGGAGATGGAAAAGGGTCGAAAACCCACTTGAATTATGGCCACAATCACTGCAATCTTTCAAACTAAAGGTGAATTATTGCCCTGAAGTCCATGAATTATCTACCCAAAAGTGATACACCTCAAACAAAAAAAAAGTGGGTATCTCACACAAGTACAAAAATACAGTTTAAGGAACTAAAATCAGATTACAAAGCTAGGGAAAATCAACATATACTACAAACGGGGACAGAATATCAAAAACAAACTAACTTGGTTTCTTCAAAATCAATTCTTCGTCAAAAGTCAAAGCAGATTAAGGGTAGCAGCTATCCAAATTGATGGAAACCTAGAACCCACCAAGAAGTTCGAGGTCAAAACTCAAAGAAGTCTACCAAAGAAAAAGTTAGTAGTAGAGAATGCAGCGCAGAAGTGAGAGAAATCTATGGTACGAAGATCTGACAGCAGATGAGTAACCCAGTTGTCGAAACTGAAATCTAATCCTGAAAGCAGCAAAAGCCACCAAGATATGGCTTTGACCGAGTTAAGTAAGAGGATCATCAAAACTATGAAATGGGCATCTCAGTCTGGGCTGGGAAAATGAGTGGTGATAGGATTTGGTAATAATTGAAGAGGAGGACCTTGTGAAGGTGGGTTTTGGAAGGGTTCGAGAGAGAAGTGAAAGGTTGAGGGTTTTGTGGGCTTTCCAGAGCGCAGTACTGGAAGGGAGAGGAGAGAGAAAAGATTAAGAAAATGATCACGAAAGAGGAGAAGAGAGAGTAGAAGAAGAAGCCATTTTTCACGAGTGTTTGAAAGATTTCTAGGGGTTTGGCATGCATATCCACATGGATCCCGTTTGATCTTCTGTCTTTAGAGGTTTTTTAAAAGTATATTTGTTTTTAAAAAATATTAAAGTTATTATATAATTGTAATTATAGTGATTTTCTTAAGGTATCTAGTTTTTTTTTTTTTTTTAATTGTCATGTGAGAAATGCTTTTTTTTCATTGGGTTCGGGGTGGCTATAGAGAGCAGCTTTTTATTTATAATATAGAATAGAGTAAATACACAATTAAAAAACTATAAGTCTATAAAAAATTTAGCTTTACTGTAATTTTATTATCATAATATAATATAAATAATAAAAAGACAAATTTAATTTTCAGAAAACCAATTATTCTATAAATATAATTTACAAACTGATCAAAATATATGATGAGGTCTAGGTTTTACACAGGACTAGGAGATGTTCCATGTTCCCCTCGAATTCATGTTGCAAAAATGCACCCTTATAGTTTTTTAATAAGAAATTATTTGATGAAAATTTTAAAAAAATAGTATTGATAAAATCTAAAAATTCCAAGTAGCTGATTAATAAGATTTCTGAGTTAGACAAGTAGTTAATCAATTAGTCTTAACAATTTTATCTATTCTTCTTAGTCAATGTGTTTGATAGCCTATACTTGATGCTTGGTAGGGCAAGGTAATTTGTAATTAGTACCTGTAAAAAATTTTATTTGATGAAGATGAGGACTCTTCGATGTTTAAATAAGTATATTTTTAGAGAGATAAAATACAAGAATATTTTATAGAGAGAGGCTTTGAAAATATATATGCAGTAGATAATGAAGATTGTGAACCTTTGTTTTGAAGATCTCATCGTGTATTTATAGCTCATGAGTCTTGTCATTTTGTGAAAAGAAAAGTCTGGAGTGTAATTTTACCATGATAACATTTAATGAGGTATAAATATCTCTTACATCTATATTAATATTTCATAGAAATATGGTGGGTTATTGGAGGACTTTTATATACCTAAAATGTGTAGGGAGATTAAGGTTCCAAACATCAAATGTAGTTGAGTCCATGGAGGCTACAGTCTTCTCCTAGACTAGATCCAAAGAAGGAGGGTCATCCCATTGGGCGTACTCCAGGTAGGATGGTTATTTTCTTAGGCGTGCCAAGGGAGGATATGATCATTCCCTTGGGAGTGCCCTAGGTAAGATGGTCATTCCCTTAGGCGTGCCCAAGGGAAAGGGAGGATGGACATTCTCTTGGGTTTGCCAACGAAGGATGTGGTTATTCCCTTGGGCATGTCAATGAAGGATGCATATTTCATTGGGCGTGCCAAGGGAAGATGTGCATTCCTTTGGGCGTGCCTGGGGCTCGGCAGTCGAATCTAGGTCTAACTAGCGCCAGACCCAGCATGTCTGGGGCTTGGCACACTGTTTAACCCAATCATGTTTAGGTCTAACTAGCGTCAGACCCAGCGTTCTTGAGGCTTGACACATTATTAAGCTCAGCTCGCCTACACTGGAGCATGCTTGTTTTCCTTAAAATTTATACCTGTAAATCTTTCTTGATCTAGTGTTTTTTTTTAAGATATATACTGATAAAAACTTGGTTCATCAGTAGCCCTAAGTCTTTGCGATATAATAATATACAAAGACTTTAATTAATCTCTCAGATTAGGTAGAGTAGTGAGCTTTGCTCGTATAAAAAAGGGGGTAATCTGTAAAAAATATAGAGAAATATGTATCTGGACTAAAAAAATTCTTTCATATATAAAATAACAAGAATCTGTACTTAGAAAATTTCTAAGAGATTAAGGATACCATACCCATCATTAGGGGTGTTCAAAAAAACCAACCAATCGATTAAACCGAAAAAACCGAACTGATAGAAAAAACTGAATAAACTAATTAAAAAATAAAAAAACCACCTGGTCCGGTTCGATTCCGGTTTAAAAAAACTTAAACCGATTGAACCGGACCAAACCAAACCGGTTTAATTGAATCTAAAAAAAGGTATAAATAGAAACAACTTAAACCTAAATGCACTAACCCTACCCTTCCCCTTCCCCCTTTCCAGCCGCCCCACCCCTCCCTCCCTCCCTCCCGCTCCCTCTCCTCTGTGCTCTTCTCTCTCATTCTCTCATTGTCGGTTAATTAAGAATATTTTATCTTTGAAAAACAGTGGTGGAATGCTGCGTCCAAAAAAGTTGCATGTGTACATAATTTGTTTTCAAGAAAGATTGGCGAGTAATTGCATTTACACATTAAATCTTACTTTATTTCATCACTTTGGTTTATTTCATGGTCGACTTCTCCTACAATCACTCCTGCTCTCTGGTTTATTTCATGGTCGATTTGCAACAACAGCAGCAAAAACGTTTTGGTTTTTCTAGTTTATAATGCTAAAAAACCGACCCGAACCGAACAAAACTAGTTCGGTTTGAACAGATTCTCTGTTTGGTCCGGGTTATATTAACAAAGAATACTATTTTCCGATTCGGTTGAATTTTTTGGTTAAAACCGGACCGGACCGTGAATACCCTTACCCATCATCTATATAAATTCTTAAGTGGTTATGTGGAATCCAATGAGGGTGAACCTATACTTAGACACTTCTAAGTGATTATAGGTTCTTGGTGAGCGGGAGCCTATAGCTTTCCCAATATTGTCATAGGGCTTAAAAATCATCCCCTAAAGAGTGACTATCATGATTTTTTTTATAGGGGCATAAGAGCCTCACCCCACTAAGAGTGGTGATTACATGATATTGTTATTTGTAATAAGAAGACCAATCACATCTATACTTTGAAGATTGATGCATATAGCATTGAGAAGATTGCATCTATCCTTTGAAGATTGATGTAAATAACTGAGGAGACTAAGTTAATCCCATGGAGAGTGGTGCATATAGCACTAGAGAGACCAAGCTCATCCATTTCAAGGTGTATTATTGAAAGGCTCTTAGGTATCACCTAGAGAAAATAAAAATAGTAATTTTGAATAAGTCATTTATATATAAGAAACTTACATTCTTATTCTCATTGGCTATGGTAAATTTTTATTTGAGCAAAGTGTTCGGCGTGAGGGAGACTTTTCCCTTTTCTTTGGATAATTGTAAAAAAAAATACTTCACATGTTTTATGGTTTGAATCAACATTACACTCGTACTTATTGAAAGCTTTTCAAAATCTCAAGGCTCCAACTGCATTTGTGAAGTTGGCAAAACATAACCCAAATTTACTTGTCTCACATTGAGTGACTAGCATTACCTCAATGAAGAGTCGAACCTAATTCGAAAGTTGTTGAGGCTTTGCTTGAGCAAGAGTCTGTAGTAACGAGAAGACATATCTCGCGTCCTAGCCCAGGTAGGTATTGGTTGTGTGCCATGGAATAGTCTAAAAATGTCAAAAACAAGCTTTAAAAAGAAATCAATGGCTCTTTGATCAGTTTCTATAGATAACGCCATTGATAAAGTCCCAAAAAAACCAAATAGCTTAGGAATAAGGTTCCCTGGTTGAATAACCAGTTAATCAATTGGTCCTAACAATTTCATCCATTCTCACTAGCTAAGGTGTTTAATAGCATATACTTGATGTTTGGTAGGCCAAGGTGGCTTGTGACTAGTACTTCCAAAAAGTCTCATTTTGTGAAGGTAGAGACTCTTCAATGCTTAATAAATATATTTTTAGAGAGATAAAATACAATAATATTCTAAAGAGAGATGCTTTGAAAATATATATGCAGTAAAGAATAAAGATTGTGAACTTTTGTTTTGAAGGTCACCTTATGTATTTATAGCCCAATGAGTCTTGCCTTTTATGAAGAGGAAGGTCTGGAGTGGAATTTTACCTTGATAGTATTTCATAAAGTATAAATATCTCTTACATCTATATTAATGTTTTATAGAAATATGGTGGGTCCTTGGAGAACTTTTACACACCTAAAAGGTGTAGGAAGATTAGGGCTCAAGACATCAAACGTAGCTGAGCTCATGGAGGCTGAGCTCTTTCCTAGGTTAGACCCAAGAAAGGAGAGTCATCCCTTTGGGCATGCTCCAGATAGGATGATCATTCTCTTGGGCGTGTCAATGAAGGATATGGTCATTCTCTTAAGAATGCCCTAGGTAAG
>Ga0307517_10001766_pt1 | contig 35569 bp, 38 predicted proteins | sample 23_EM_MG_FD_194515 | JGI IMG/M metagenome (GOLD analysis project Ga0307517, IMG submission 194515) | Populus trichocarpa ectomycorrhiza microbial communities from riparian zone in the Pacific Northwest, United States - 23_EM | ecosystem: Host-associated > Plants > Roots > Unclassified | place... | reverse complement strand
CCCCCCCCCCCCCCCCCCCCCCCCCCCCCCCCCCCCCCCCCCCCCCCCCCCCCCCCCCCCCCCCCCCCCCCCCCCCCCCCCCCCCCCCCCCCCCCCCCCCCCCCCCCCCCCCCGGTGGGATGTGCACAATTTTTGTTTTTATCCTTTTTCTCTTAAAATATTTCTCTAACCTTTATCCGATCTGTGGGGGGGTTTTTTCTTCTTCTTCTTCTTCTTCTTCTTATTGCGAAAGACGGCGCGATACTGTAACATACGATACGGCACCATTACACTGAAGGATAGTTAAGGAGGGAACGTGAAGAAAAGGGGAGAGATGGGACTGCATGCTAGTGGGACGAGCGATCCGAAGGAGGTTCGGAATTGGAGGATTCATCTTTTGGGTTTTTCCCCGCCCAAGTTATTTGCGAGGGGGAGGGGGAGTAAGGAGGACCCTGCTGATGGTGGATGGTAGCGGTCGCGGTTTCCATGAGTGCTATGGCTAGTATGTTCTTCTCCCTCTCCCTCTTGCTTTCTTTTTGCTATCCTAATTGCAGGAACTGATACTTGGGCTCCACAGTCGGGTATGACACAAGTTTTATCGGCGGGACGCAAGCTTTAGTATCGTTCAAGGTATGATATCATACCTACACTATACATTATTCTATCTTACCATACCCACTCTGTAAATAGCTTATGTGGCCGCGCTAATATCCATATCTCCCTTTAAGCGTGATTTCGGCCTTAATGTTGAAAGTCAACATGTTCGCGATACTCTTGCTGGTAAGTATCTCCTCGCCCTTCCGAATGTGTGGGGTGGGGGGAAAGAAAGGAGATGGAGAATAACCCAGCACAGGAAACATCGTGTCGACATTCCAAGCTGGAACCTTCTTCGGCTCCCTCCTGACATTCCCAATTGCTGAAAGGTACGGGCGCAAGAAGGGAATGGTGTTATCTTCGATTGTATTTTGTATTGGTGCTGTGATAATGGTTTGGTTGCTCTTTCCCTGATGGTCTGGGAGTGGTACGATAAAGCACTGGCGCTCACTCGTTGGTACTCCAGATTTCCTCTAGTGGAAGGTTACCCATGATTTATGCTGGGAGGGCGATCACCGGGTTGGGGATTGGATGCGCTTCTCTGATCGTCCGTGAGTCTCCTCCATGCAACATAACAGGATTCAATTGCGCGCAGTAGCTGATGAATGAAAACAGCCGTGTATATCGCTGAGACCTCCCCGCCGAGTATTCGCGGCCGTCTGGTCGGTGTATTCGAAATCTTAAGTCAGGGCGGTGGCATGCTTGTCTGTTCTCCCGAGGCTCTCCTCTCATATACTTGCCCTTTCTGAGTCTTTCGCAGGGCTTCTGGATAAATTACGCAGTCGACAAAACTATCGACCCGATCGGCCCCACCCAATGGCTCATCCCAACCTCCCTGCAGCTGGTCCCCGGCGTCTTCCTCTTTGCCGCCGCCCTTCTAGCCCCCGAATCCCCGCGTTGGCTCTGTCAGCAAGACAATTGGGATCAAGCGAGGGTCAATCTGACATTCCTCCGCATGCTGCCGAGGGACCACGAATTCATCAACGAGGAGTTGGCAGGTATCAAGGAGCAGATCGAGTTTGAAGCTTCCAAGGGTGGAGCCGAGACATTTAAGGGGAAGTGAGTATTTGTCCCATCTTTTCCCCGCAAGAAAAAGGAGGAAGGGTTCTGACGTGCTTCAGGGTCAAGGAAATGTGCTCCAAGGGGAATAGAAACAGGATCGGAATAGGTCTTATTCTTATGGCTTGTCAGAATCTCACTGGTGTTAACGTTTGTCTCCCCCCTGCATTCCTCCTTGGCTTCTCGCCGACGATCACATTATAGATTATAACATACTACTCCCCCCGCATCTTCGAAACCCTTGGCATAACCGGTACTTCAACAAAGCTCTTCGCAACCGGCTTCTACGGTGTTGCAAAGACGCTTGGTATGGTTATATTCTCCGTCTGGCTGGTCGAGCGCCTTGGCCGTCGCAAGGGACTTATCTACGGCGCTTTCATTGGCAGTTTGCCAATGTATGTTTTTCCCCACTCGAGTGATCCACTGTGATGATCGTGATACTGATGGGGATACATAGGTGGTACATCGGCGGTTATGTCATGAAGGCGGACCCGGCAACGGTTGCAGCGGCCGGGCAGTATTCCAGGAATGGGTGGGGGTATCTTGCGATGGTTTGTGTGTATCTTTATGGATTTGTAGGGTTCTCCCCGAGTAGTGGTCCGAATACTGAGTTCATGCTGACGATCATGTGCATAGATTTACTGCATGTCCTGGCAGGGAATTACTTGGGTCTACTGGTACCTCTCCCCCCTCACCCAAAAAATTCCTAGTACAAACTAACCTCCCCTCAGCTCCGAAATCTTCCCCATCGGAATCCGCATGATCTGGTACTCCCTACATGGCATCCCCCCCCAACCATTTACTAACGCTCCACCAGTGTAGCAATAACAACCGCGGACCAATGGCTCTGGTCCTTCATCATCTCGCGCACAACCCCTTACATGATCACTTCCCTTGGCTATGGCACGTACTTCTTCTTCGCCTCGCTAATGGTACTAATGGGCACATGGGCCTTCTTCTTCGTTCCAGAGACGAAGGGTCGTACACTAGAGGACATGGATAAGCTGTTCGGCGTGCCGGAGAGAAATGGTAGCTATAGCGGTGGGAACCCACTCGACGGCGGGGAGAAAGGCCAGGAGGAGAAGGGAGAAAAAACGGTTGTGGGGGAGAAGAGGGAAGGGAGTATGTAAATAGGAGAGGGGTGGGCTCTTTTATGAGGGTTATGATGTCATGAATTTGATGCGAGAGATGTGAAAATTCCTTTTGTCTTCTTCCTGGCGCCGATGGGTGTTTTCTGAATAGATGGCTTTATTGGGGTCGTAGTGGCAGAGGTAGTAGAAATGATGGCTCCCGTTCGGAGCAGAGGGAAGTCTATTCTATATTCTATCTATATTGTATTATAATACAACTACTCGGGCGCAAATTAAAGATCCGGAAAGAGAGACCTCTATCTATCTTGCAACCATACATTTTGTTTGTCACTTCTTCCGGATCTTTAATTTATGCCCGAGTATGATATCAGTCCAGGAAAAAGTACAATTTGATAATCTGATAAATCACTTATTATCAGATAAGGGTGGCTGACCCAGTATTGTGACTGCTCAAAGTGCAAGGCTAATACACTGAGACTGGGCTTCAAGTTCCTTACTCAGTATCTTTAAATACCTAATTCAGAAAGCTTTTACTTTCTAACTTTCTTCATTCCAAAACCTGAACCGCCTTTCTCTGTTGTAATATTTGCCATCTCTCTTTTCGCTCTCCAACCGCTTCTAACCTTCTCACATCAATTTTCTCTATTTCCTCCACTTTATCTCTTTTCTATTTCCAATGTATCTTTTCCCTTTCCCTTTCCCTTTCCCTCTTTCATACTCCTTCAGTATACATTTAACTTATTTCTTGTTCTCTATTTTCCAGATTATTCGTATTTGTTCCTTATATCAGAAGTAATAAATTCCAAATATATTATTGTTGTTCTTGAGATATCAATATTTTGCTATGATATCAATTAAAGTGGCTGTGATTTGCAGTAGAAAGAAGCCAAGAACAAAAGTATAACTACAATTGACTCTCAGTATGGCTTTTTAAAATTTCTCATATTCTGGCTGATACAATGTCAAGAAGTGCTATAATACTTTTGATATGGAAATTTTTCATAGTACTAGCCAAGGTGTAAGAGCATTTGGAACAGGGCTGCGCAATTCCAGAGGACCAGAAAGGTAGTATAAAGTGTAAAATACTTGCTAGCTTTCTTCACTCTACAAACCACCATATCACATACAAGTTGTTGTCACATACTCATATCTCCCCATATCAGCACATTGGAATATCACTTGGCACATCATATCCTGTTCATAATGTTTTGTTACATAATAAAACTTTCCTGACAACCATATCTTCTGATATTCTAAATTCCAGTTTTTTCTACTCTTAATTTCCAATTTTTACAGACACTCAAGTACAAAGACTCTACTTGCTTTATCTCTCCATGGCTACCAATTTGGCTAAGATATCTGCTGTGCCCACTAAGACACCCCCTCCTATGTTATCACACTACTAACAAACAAGCATTACATAATTATTAACTAATCTACTGGAAAATAAAACCTAATTGAAGTGATAGTCAACTTGGTGATACTCAAGTGAAAAGCGTATTTAGTAGATAGTTAAGTTTTGAAATAGCACAATAGTTCTTGTACAGTATCCTGTTGATTACGACTACACACTCCCACCATGTCCGTTGAGTTGTATTCTATCCAACCTTCTTTATCCTCTACATCACAGACCATCACCCACCCCTCAACTCCGAGTTCTCTCTTTCTTTCCCCACCGGCATGGTACGTGCCAGTCCCGGAACGACTCACTCACTACAAATCACCACCACAAAGCGATGTTAAGTCAGATGCAAAACAACACATGACAATTTTAAAATTCGAAAAGGGCTCTCAAATGGAATCACTTTTCCGCAGAAAACATAACCGGATGACTCCAACTCCATTTCACTGTCACATATCCCACCCCCTCTCACACCCCTACACACATATCCTGCCCAGCAAGTATATCTTTCAACTCCTCAGCCCCCATACAAAGTTTTATATATATATATCTGTTTTTGTTTTTTTGGATATGGTTGGGATACCCACCCACCAGCATGCTTGCAAACTTGGTTACTTGCTTACGGTCTAGCATGGTATTTCCACGAGCCAAAAACAACAACCTAAAGACCGATTAGCTTAGCCTACATGTTATTACCTACGCTTGCCATCACCACTCCGTTACCCATTTTGTATCCTACTCTGGTATGTGCCGTTCACAGCGCTAACTACACCCTCGCATGGAGCTCAGTTGAAGCCCTAGAATGGAAGGAACCGGCTAGCTAACTAACTATCTACCTACCTTCCCCATGGCCGAGGCGTTTATAGTAGTAAGTTTCTGCGCATGTTGGTATCCTTCTTCTTCTCGGGGATAGTGGCTGGGTGTGCGTGGTTCCCGGTTCCGGTACAGTACATTGGGGATTGATTTACCTTATGCACTGCGGTGGGGGGTGTGAAGTACTGTACCGTCCCACGGGTACTTCTTTCTGAACAGGGCAACACGGGATTGGTAACCCAGGGGTTATGTATACTGCCGTGCACTGGACAGTGCTCCACTTGTACTACAGTACTAAGTTCTACTATTCTTTCTTTCTTGTTATTCCCTTTGGCGGGGGAATGGTACGTGCCGTGGGTAAACTTAGTAGGTAATGTAACGTCGTGCATGTAGTTATCCCCTACGCGTCCCCCGCCATGGCGCCGGAAGCCTTGGAGGGGAAGGGGGAGTGTGTAACCCCCACCAAATTCCCACATCGTATACATATATATTATTTATTATTGGTGCATTTACACCCCACTGTACTGTGCAACATTGAAAAAAGCGCCCCTCATGGGATGGAGCGGTAGGTAGCAAGCAAAGGTGAGGCAGGTTACATAAACCATCCTTACAACTAACTCCCGAGGACGAATTGGTTAATTAGTTGCTCACCACCATACGCGACCGCAGCTATAACGGTAACTGTCGGAGTGGTATAGTATATACCGCTAGTGTCATAAATCGGGAACAGCTGGAAACGGGCGTGGGAGTAAGTGTCGCACTGTGCAGGGGTAATTGATGCTGTGGATGAGGCCCGACGCAGGGGGGAAATGACAGTAAGTAGGGCACTCACATATATGTACAGTACGGGCTAGGGTATAAAATAAACTTTGGAAGAAAGAAAAGAAGGGCCAAAAATGAGGGAGGGGAGGAGAAAAAATGGCCATGGTGAATGTTCCCGGTTGGAGTCATGAGTCATCACTCGAGGATCCTGGCCCTTGTTCTACAGAAATACCTGTCTCCGATACGGCATTGGTGACTAGTTAGGTAAGATGTATATAATAAAAAGCCCTGTTTGTCTTCTTATCCTTCAAAAATAATAATAGAGAGGGTATCACACGGTTGTCCAGACACCTATTCTAAAGGTGGTTGCCGATGAGTTTGCATCTTTTGAATAATACTGTGTATCATATAATCTTTTTCAACCTTCCATGCCCCATGCATCAAGAACAGTCCATCTTTGAGGTTGGAGGTCGGCATACCCTTCTCCTGGAGGCTACCGTCTTAGTCTGAATCATGCCTATAAATTCGTGACCTCTAATGCCTTGCTAGCTACAGTACGGAATTGAAGTAAAAAAAAGCCCCTGCCTTCTACCAGAGACTTCTATGCGAAAATAAGCCTTCTGACCTTTTCCCGTAGGGTTTTGGCTTAGGGTCATTCGGTGATTATGGCTCGAAAACCCCCTAGCTTTAGGTTTCGGCTGTGTACTACGATCTAATCCCCCGCATTCCCCTTCTACTAAGGTCAGATCGGCAGAGTTATTAAAATCTAAACAATACTTGGAGACCCCGAGATCTTTTCAATGGAGAATTCGCATTCGTAACCACTAGACAAACTCCAACCCAACCCCCCAATCTCTAAACTACAATCTAACAGCCAAGCATACATGGGCAACCCTCCCGAGCGGACAATGAGGGAGCTCCAGAGCCATTGTCACCATCTATCCACCTAACCAACGCTTGAGAGCATGGCAAAGTATTCTCCCCGGCTCCAGGATCACAACTTGCATCAACTCGATGCCGATGCCCAGGAGCTTTGCCAGTGCCCACATCGCCCATGCCATGAGCAGGATATACCAAATCTTCATCAAGAAGAGGGACTCATCCTTCGAAATCATAACCTCGCAAACTTGACGCAAAAAAGGAACAAACCCCGTCATACCCTTTCTATGAGGATGCGCTTGGAGATTGCTACCAGCTCTTCGGGGAAGGAACTTGGTTTGTTCATCTTCGGAGGTGTCTTCTCCGCCCCAATCGTGGCGGTCACCTTCAACTGATCGTCCGATACTGGGAGAATATGAGCTTCCTGGCGGTGTCGGTGGCATTTGCGCGGCATAATCCAATGCAAATCGTGTTAATCCCTTATGATCAATCAGGCTTCCTGTGGGAGAGCTTGGGTCACTCAATGGGCTTAGTGCGTTTCTTCTCGGAATATTAGGGTGGGCGTATGTAGAAGGATTATTCAGTTCGGTATCCCAACCAACAAAACCTTTTGCATTTGACACAGCATCAAGTTCCGGGATTCCGACACTATCAATGCTCTTGGACGGGGAATCCAGAGTGGGGCCCTCTAGGGTGCTTGCAGCCTTCGCAGGTTGCAGGAAGAGTTCTGAATCTTGACGGAGATGATGCACTCTCAGTGTCTCTTCGGCAAACCGCGGGAGATCGTCCGATGAAATTGTCGCGCTTCGAAGAAATGGAAGTGTGAATCGGGGGTTGGGGGTAAGCGCTCCGTCGATGGGATGGTGCATGTATTTGAGAAGAGGGGATGTGGATGTGGAGGTGGAAGTGAGTAGCCGCTCTTGCATGGTCGTCACTTCTCCTTCTGGCTTCCATGAGTGTAGCCGTTGGGATACTGATGGTATAAATATCTGATCCTGCTCTGGAACCTCTTCGATAAGACCTTGGGTTCGAGTTTGACAGTTCTGGTTGAGCTCTTTCAGCGTGTTGAGAGGGCTTTGGCCCGGCAGACGCTGGCGCTGCCGTTGGGGGTTTCTCTGGGAGACATAGTTTTCCCATGGTTGACTTTGATAGCTTCCAGGACCTCCAATTTCCGGGCCGCCTGCCCCTAAAAAAGAGCTCCCTCCTTTCACCTTCGGAGAAGCAGGATCGTTCCCCAAAACTTCGACTTCCTCAGCAGTCATTCCGGGATTCGTGAAAGGCTGTGGCTCCTTAGCCGAAGGCATCTTCGCCAGTTCGTTCTCCTCTTTTAGCTCCTCGATATAGCAATATTCCTTCAACGAAGCTTCCAGGCTGAGCAGTCCCTTAGTCTTGCGAGTCGTATTTGGTGATTCGGACCGGCATTCAGCGTCGACACTGTTAGCTGAAGAGTGGTCACGAGAGTGAGCCGCGGTATCGGTCGGAGTGGGTACTCCAGTAAACACATTCGAATGTTTGGGTAGTTTATCTTCGTTCTTAACTGGCAATGGCGGCGGTAAAGGTGTCGAAATGTCAGAATTTGGGATGGAGCCAATCCCGGGAATCAAAGACCCAGCCCTCCTCCGAACTACCAATGGAACCCTCTCTCCCCTCTTCTTCTGTTGGTGTTTTTGAGATCTGAAAGAGCCGAAAAAACTGGTGTCTTCGTCGAACTTGTTGAGTTTGGCCCGGAGGCTACTGAAAAACTTTGCCTCTTGAAATTTGCTCATCATATTCTTGCGTGATGGCATGGAGTGAGGATTTGTCGAGTGGTTTCCCTGAGTGCGGGGATCAAGGTTAAATACAATTGCTATAGGATCATCACTCATGATCCCATCGTAACCGGGGATTGGGATAGGCGGGAGAGGAGGTGGTAGGGGCTTCCTAAAACTCAGTTGGGGTAAGAATGAAGAGTTGGAATGTGGAGGGGTCTCCATGGTGAAGCCCCCAGCAAGGGATGGCTGGGTATAATAATGGCGGGTTGAATAATGAATGGGGATACAATGAGACCACCGTAGGATGCCAGTAAAACTGGAATGTAAAGGTGGCGGATGAAAAGTTAAAGGATAGGGAGACTGTCAAACGCCTAAAGCGGAAGAAAGGCTGGGGGGTTTGTAGCTTTGATATACGCGTAGAAAGCTTCTTGATTGCGTGGCCGTTTGCTACAATTAAACCCAAACTTGTCTGTTGGCTTCCTAAGGCCAAGTTGAGTCCGGAATATACACCCATTGTAGGAATGTTACCGTACAATCCTATGCATCGTGAAGCAGCACTCCCTAACGCCCTTGATCCCTCCACAAACTCACCGTCATATACGTCTCCAATTCCACACCAATTGTAAAGGGCAAAAAAGGTGGTGACTATGGCAAACTTGATGCTCTGGGATAAAGTAAACTTGTTTCCAAAGAAATAAAAGGGGGTCAGACCCGCGTTGACTTAAATACGGAAATACCTAGTGGTGGCGGAGGCTATTAATGCCATTGTAACAAAGTTAGAAAACCACATGGCAAGCTTGGGAAATATCATTTTAAGGGCAAAAGAGTGGATATCGATTATTAAGAATGTAGATGTTGGAATGTGGCTCCTGCTACCACAATAATTCGGTATCTCCCGCCCCTTTTTAGCTAGAGCCATAATCGATAAGCGATAAATTACGATACCGATAGGGCCATTCACCATACAGGGTATCTTGCCCAGGCTTATCGTTTAGCGTTCGCAATGCTGGGCACAGCAGGCACGGTGATCTTGTCACAGAATATCACCACCGTACCAGGTCAAGCGATTTTTCTTTTATGAATCACTTTGTTCACAGACTTGAAATCCCTTGGAATGAAATCCTGAAGGAAAAATTGCTGATAAAATATCTCCACCTTATGGGTATTACATTCACCACTCAGTGATTTCCTTCTCGAACCCCCTATTGGTCGTTGGGACTTTGACCGCCGGAATTTTGACTGGCCCATCGCCCCTCTTACGCCTAGCTAGATACCCACTCCCATCCAGCCAAGGGTACTCGAGGCTTCGCTTCTTCTCAAACTCCTTGATCTTATCGTCAATCAACAGAGTCAATCCGATGTCATCAAGCCCATTAACCAAGCAATGCTTGGGGAATTCCTCCACATCAAACTTAGAAAGCTCGTTTCCATCGCCGTCCTTGATAACTTGATTGGGTAAATCAACCTCAACCTCTTTTCCAGCCTCGGCCACCTTGGCAATCCTGTCCAGAGCTGCCGGGTCTTCGATGGCAATGGGGAGCATTCCGTTCTTGAACGTGTTGTTGGAAAAGATGTCGGCAAACGATGGAGCAATAATACATTTAATACCGAAATCAAGGAGTGCCCATGGCGCGTGCTCTCTACTACTACCACATCCGAAGTTTGGGCCGGTAACAACGAGAACCTTAGCGTTACGGTATGGCTCCTTGTTAAGAACAAAGTCTGGATTTTCGGTTCCGTCAAGGTTGAAGCGGAGAGCAAAGAACAGAGCAGATCCCAGGCCAGTTCGCTTGATCGTTTTGAGAAATTGCTTAGGGATGATGGCGTCGGTGTCGATGTTTGCCATTGGGAGAGGAGCCGCGATACCCTTTAAGGTGAGAAACTTTGGCATGCCAACTCCCCCGGCGGAAGCACTCGAAGTGTCCTCACGAGTTGCAGCATTGGCATTGGTAGCACCTTCACCAATTGGAATATCATCAATCCTATCTAGGTCCTCATCGGTAACTGGGTCCGGTTGCTCTGCCTCGATTACAGTCTTTGGCGCGCCCCCTGCCTTCTCAGGCTCAGCACCTCCAAGAGTAAACTTCCTCACATCTGCCAATTTTCCTGAAATTGCCGCCGAAGCCGCCATTGCCGGAGACATCAAATGAGTGCGACCGCCGGCGCCCTGTCTACCCTCAAAGTTACGGTTGCTCGTGCTAGCGCAGCGTTCCTGTGGAGACAGAATATCCGGGTTCATGCCCAAGCACATGCTACACCCAGCTTCTCTCCACTCGAAACCAGCATCAAGAAAAATCTTGTCCAATCCCTCCCTCTCAGCCTGCTTCTTAATAAGTCCAGAACCGGGAACGACCATTGCCCTCATGATATTGGACGCAATCTTCCTGCCCTTCGCAATTTTGGCTGCCGCACGAAGATCTTCGATGCGGGAATTAGTGCAAGAGCCAATGAAGACCTTGTCCACAGTGATTTCTTGCATAAGAGTATTAGGCGCCAACCCCATGTACTCCAATGCGCGAACAACACGTTGTCTGGCAACGGGATCACTAAATTCGGAAGGGTCCGGAACTGCGCCAGTGATGGGAACAACGTCTTGGGGAGATGTACCCCATGAGACGGTTGGCACAACCTCCCTAGCATCGACATAGACTTCAATATCCCATTTAGCGTCGGGATCAGACTTGAGTGTTCTCCAGTGCTTTAACGCGCTATTCCACTCCGGCGAGTCGTATTTAGGAGCAAGGGGCTTCCCTTTAAGGTATTCGAAAGTCGTTTCGTCTGGCGCAATCAATCCCGCCCTAGCACCACCCTCGATCGACATATTGCACATGGACATTCTCGCTTCCATACTCAATGACCTAATCGTGGACCCAGTGAACTCAATGACTGCACCAGTTCCGCCTGCAGTGCCAATCTTCCCAATAATGTGCAGAATAATATCTTTGCTAGTGACACCAGGCGGAAGCGTGCCATTAACTTCAATTTTCATATTCTTCGACTTTTTGTTAATGAGGGTTTGGGTAGCAAGAACATGTTCGACCTCAGAAGTTCCGATACCGAAAGCGAGAGCACCGAAAGCACCATGTGTCGAAGTGTGAGAATCACCGCACACAACCGTAGTACCTGGAAGAGTGAAGCCCTGCTCTGGGCCGACGATGTGAACGATTCCTTGACGACTATCACCGAGACCGAAATAGGTTAAACCGAATGCTTCAACGTTATCCTCGAGTGTCAAACATTGTTTGCGGGAGTCTTCTTCCTCAATAAAAGTCTTTGCGTTTTTATAGTTTGCGCGGCTTGATGTAGGAATGTTCTAGGTACCGATATAAGTTAACTGAGGTTAAGAGGTATAATTGACCGGAAAATTTGGTATGAGCATACATGGTCGACAGTGGCCAACGTGCAATCAGGTCTCCGAACAATTCTACCCGCATTTCTCAACCCTTCAAAAGCTTGCTGTTTATCACACAATTATCAGCTATGCCCAATTAAAGGAAGCAACCAAAAAGGATTGTAACAATGAATATCAAATACTAACAGGTGATGTGACTTCGTGAACGAGATGTCTGTAAGCACAAGGATATTAGTCTGTTTCCTTGTTCGCTGAAGATGCAATAAGTACCTGTCGATATAAATTGTCTGACCATCAACAAGATGATGGGCGTATATCTTGTCATAAAGGGTTGTGGGTCCTTTCTCCTGAACAGAAGGCATGATGAGGGTGTGATGTGCAGTAGGTACTGAAGGAGTTTACTACAGACACTAGGGAAGAGGTGCGTGCAAGTGATGGAGATGGTGAAGGAGGAGGGAGAGGGAGAAGGAGAAGGAGAAGGAGGGGAACCTGGGGACGAAATATTTCGCACTAACTCGGAGATGGCAAATGGGGTTAAAGCAACGACTCTAATCCCCCCTCTGCGCAAAAGAAAATATTTCTCAGACATAATGTAGATAGATTGCGCGCGTTACCTATTATAATAATTATTATGATATATCATACCGCACTTTACAATATTTTACACTCATGTTTCCCATAGATAGTTTGGCCCAGAAGGGTGGAAGGGGCAGATATTTATTTTATCCTAGTAAGACCTACAGTACTCGTATCTGAAGTTCACCAAGAGTTTGTGATATCTTTTATGTTGCCCCTCATTCGCCAGCTATTTGCCAAGACTGTACCCTGCGGAGGGCTCAGCTCCCTTTTCCCGATCCAAATTCATCAAGTTGCTAGATAATTACCCCACAATGCACTCCGATAGCCCAACTGCAGCCACAACTGGCAATTGCAACAATACCCGTTCTTAATTCGATCCTGGAGGCCGGCCTAGACACAACACCATCTTATCACAGAAATGAGTTCTGATCACCTTGACCTTGACGATGAAGAGCCCCCAGCTCTAGTTTCGACCGAAATCCCCCTCGACCTAGAAGACCTTCAGCTATCAAAGGCACCGATAACAATTGTCACGGGATACTTGGGAGCTGGGAGTGCGTGCGAAACCTTCCCCCATTTTCTAAGACTTTGCTGCTCATGCTACTTGTGACAGAAACTACCCTCTTAAATTATATCCTTACTGAGCAACATTCAAAGAAGGTCGCAGTCATTTTAAATGGTGAGTAGTTCCTTGCTCATGGAACCAGTTACTCCACTGCACTGGTCTACCGTATACAGGGTGTTTGCTAATACTATTTCACCTAGAATTTGGGAACTGTGAGCTTACTCCCCAATGCCCGATAGAAACCCTTTCGTTGTGGGCCAAGCTTGGAATATTTTGTGAAAGATGAAGCTGATTTTACTGGGCGGTTTTGGACAGCGAGTGATATCGAAAAATCGTTAACCGTTCAAAAAGATGGTCAACAAGTCGAGGAATGGCTGGAGCTCGCAAATGGCTGTAAGCTTACCGAGAATTTCATCCTATCCCCTGAGCATGGCAACTGACGCATAATACAGGTATCTGCTGCTCAGTAAAGTAAGCTTTATCCCTGCCCCCCTAATGGTCTCTGTTTATCAACATTGGTTATAGGGACATGGGAGTAGCGGCCATCGAAAAACTCATGGAGCGCCGGGGCAAGTTCGATTACATCCTTCTAGAAACAACCGGGCTTGCAGACCCCGGGAATATAGCACCCATGTTTTGGCTAGACGAAGGCCTTAAATCAACGATATTTTTGGACGGAATTGTCACTCTTGTCGACGCGGCCAACATTATTCGTACCCTCGAGGATCAGGAGGCATTCTTGAGAGATGATGAGGCTGGTGTTGGGATGACTACCGCGCACCTGCAGATCTCTCATGCAGACGTGGTGGTGATAAACAAGGCAGACCTAGTTACTCGGGAAGAGATCGAAGTTATTGAACAGAGGATAGCGGGTATGAACGGACTAGCAAGAATTATCGTCACGGAGAGGGGGAAAGTAGATAATCTTGGGGAGTGGCTTCTGGACTTGAAGGCCTACGAAAATGTTGGGGTGTTGAAAACACCGATTAAAACTCAGTTAGACGAGGTATGTCGATCATCGCTTGCTTTGCTAGCCCCACTCAAAAGCCCCGCTAACTTCTGGTAAAATGTTTCAAGACCATTTCAACTGTTTCTCTTGAGCTCCCAGAACTGGATGAAGAGATGTTGGATTCCTTGGACGCTTGGATCAGGTCTCTGTTATGGGAAGCGGAGGTGCCGAGTCCGTCGAAAGGGCCGAGCGACCAAGTCTCGGGGGACTCAAACAAACAACCGATTCTCGAAATCCACAGGTTGAAAGGGAGAGCTATCACAAAGACGGGAAATGCCCTGCTGATACAAGGTGTAAGAGAGACCTTTGAGATATTTGATGCGCCGGATCAGAATTCAGCAATAAATGCCGGAGGAAAGTTGGTTCTGATTGGGAGAGGATTGAGAGATGTGGACGTAAACGAGAGTCTGAAATGGTTCTTGTCTCGCGGAAGAGCTGAATGAGCCGTAGTGCGGTAAATGAATAAAGCAAAGTGTTTGCTGTTGTCTTATCGCCATCCACACATCGCAAGTGAACCAAGTCGGGTAGTGATGTGCGACATCCATCCGAACAATTACTGTAAAACATTAGCCTCGCACACAGGGCCAACCGGTCAAATGTGTGGTGGACCCGCCTCAACTTTTCACGAACCCTTAGATACCGATACGGTGCCGGCATCGTCCCTCCACAGAACATCATTATGATGTCCCCTTAAAGTTATTCGAGCAGCAACACCTTGGATTTATTTTTTTCCTCGGTTATCAGGGTTCCGAGCAGTGTGACACTCCAGGTGATGTGTATGGCTATCGAGGAGCGGATCTTGCAGGGGCGTGACTGCGGGTGCGGGGCTCGTTCGCCCAACGAGCTTTTGATGAAGGTAATGTACTGTGCGGCACTTTATCGCGTGAATCCCAGGTGCAATGTCCGACCAGCTATGATGCCTTGCTGGGCCCCCAAGGGGCAAAAAAGGAAACAAGGACAAGGCCATTCAAGGAGAGTGAGAATGAGCAAAATTATGGCCCAAAATGTTGGTCAATTTGCTGTTGAACAAATCTCCCGTCCCCGTAATTAATTAGACTAATGTGAACTAAGCCCTCCAGGGACTGAGTTTTTATTGACCCTGACAGTATCATAATAATATTATTATCATACAACCACCACCACTACCACCACCACACATTGTGCATGCCCCTCATGGTACAGTACTCGAGTACTTACAGATTGCTGTCTCTCTTTACTCCTACAATACCGCGCTGTCAATTAAACCTGGCTGTTTTTGCTTGTTCTTACGGGGCTTGTGGAAGGTTTATCAGTAGCTAGAACAGTTAGGATCAGATCCCCCTATTTATTTTCTTCCACTTTATTAAATGCTTCAATTGTTTAAGGGCACATAGCTATGGTTAAATACAAGTGAGTTATCATAGCTTATTATATCCACAGGACAAGAGTATGGCCACTCGACAGGAGGGACCCATTCCGCCAGGGATTATTATGCCCGCTTCCAGAGCGCCAACTCACACCACCAGAGCTCAGCCAGTTGACCGAAAGTCTCGCAAGGAGTTAAAGTAATACAGCGCGGTTGTCTGCTCAAGCACAAGGCTTGTGCTATGCTCGAGTAAGAGAGCATACAAAATGAGTGATATTCAAGACAGAGCAACCGATTCGAAGACACCAGTGCCGTATAGGGATCCGCCCTTCTCTCGACTGGTATATAGAATGGCTAACGAGGTAGGCGAAGGCACGACAGGCACCCTATTTCAAGTCCCTCAATCTTTGGTTCCCTATAGTATAATATGGTACCCTTTAGAATTGTGAATTACGGTGTCGGGTTGTCGCTTGCAGGCAGTGGTCCGCCGCCAGACTTTCTCTAACCAACCCACCCCTTCGTCTCGTTCCCTTCCGCAGTTTCGGTGCCCTCTGTCTGTCTCTCGGTGCCTGTCTGTATCCACTTGCTTGGCCCTGTTCGTCATTCCATTTCCCTCATTCCCACTTTCCCCTTCTGTCGGTCAGCCAGCTTTCCTCCACCCCCAAATTAAAAACCAGAAATTCGACTTGCTCATGCTCAGAGACAGCCAATCAAGTAAGCTCATTCAACCCCTCCGTTTCTATCCCTTTGATTATCCCTCTGTCCGTTTGCCAACTACCTACTTTGCTGCTGCAGCCCACGTTGTACGTGCTTGACTTCCTCTGCAATTGCGTCCGGCAACCCATTTTGCCTCACAGGTCTTTCTTCAGATAACTTACGGTGGAGATATCAAGGAAATCCCGGCCGATAGAAAAAAGGAAAGGCGAAGAAAATTGGATAGAAGAAAAGGAGAAGTCAAAAACCCCAAACTGCCGTACCCTAAAGTATGTATCCGCCGGGTCTCGAGGGAACATGATTGTTATCGAAAGAATAGGTCTAAAAATCTAAAGCCCACAGATCTTCTTGGAACCCTCAAGTTTTCTGTGTTCTGCTCAATCTACCAAGGAGCCTTGTGGCCGTCACTATTTCTCAACTGAACCGACCCACCCTCTAACGCCGCACTGCAACCATTTCTCCCCTCTCAGCCGCCTCACACCCGGCTACTTATCTTTCATCAGACCAACTGACTACCACCTCTCCTCTCCCATCCACCCCTCTTTCGTGGTTTCATCTACCCACGCGCAACACATCCTCACCTGACATAGGCGCGACTTGAGATTTCTTTGGCCTTTCCCTTCAGACATTCATCCTCTACCCACCCTACCACCACCACCACCACCACCACCCACCCCTCATCGGTTTCGATTTATTTCCCTGGATTTAGGCAAGGGCTACTACTGCAAGACTTCAATTGCAGGCTATCACCGTGGACTACCGTTTACGTACAAACTAGTTATTACCTATACCACATTCAAACAAACCACCTACCCTCCGGTCTTCCAGAATATTTCGCCAATGACGAACAGCGGAGTCGCAACAGATGATCGAGGAGCCGGGTCCCCCTCGCAAATGCCCCCTCAGTTGATTGCCCGGGAAGGTGATAAGGACGACAATAGCGTTATCCACGGACAAGATATGGACTCTCTCGAACCCGCACACAAGGAATCGGAAGCTGCGGATGATGAGGATTCAGGGTCTCTCTCGGGGTCTAGTGACAACGAGCGAGTTCGGGAAAAACTTAAAAAAACGTATATTGCGAATGTACGACCCGAGTCTGCAGCAGCTAGCGAAGGTCAAAAGGAAGACGGAGAGCCGAGAGCTACAGACAGTGCTGCTGTCTCTGAAACTGACCAAGAGATGGGGGAAGAAAAAACCCGACGGACAAGGAAACGAAGCATTGAGCAAACGGATCCTAGTGAGGATGTCAATATGGAGAATGAAGGGCATGGGAAAGAATCAGATTCAAGGCATAGGGTTCATGAGAGAAAGAGGAGCAGGGAAATTTCGGATGATGATATGGCAAAGGCTGCCAGAGCTCTCAGTAGAGTGAAAACACCACCAACCCATCCCGAGGAAGACGAGATTATGGGCCATAACGATGGCTTACATTCTGCAAGCTCGGCCATGGCTAGCCCGCGGAAACTGGAGCGAAAGAGGAGCAGAAATAGGTTCGATGAGGATGATAAAGACAAAGATGCCGATCGTAGGAAAAAGATGGTAGCAGAACGTAAAGGAGAGAGAGATTCCGGGATGGGTGCAGATACTGCTACACCAGCAAGTGAGTTGACTAACGGCAAAGCCTTCGGCAAGCCAGAGGTCACCGGAGTAAGTTCCACTGAAGCTGATACAAAACCTGAACCTAAGGTATTTATACATCGCAAATCTACCATTTTGCCCTACTCATACTAACGTATCCCCAAAGATTCTGGCAAGCAGTGGGTTCGGTAACACATCTGCCAAATCACCCTTCGCGACAGCCTCCGTAGGCTCTAAACCATTATTCGGGGGCCCGGGATCATCTGATACGTTCAAAAAGTCAGCCTTCGGAGCAATGTCCGGCTCAGCAACATCTCCCTTCGCTACCCTCGGGTCTACATCTCATCCCTCGAGCCCATTTGGCGCCTTGAGCAGTACCACTACGAAGCCTCCGGCATTTTCGTCTGGCTTTGGTAGTTCCTACGGTCCTTCTGGGTTCGGATCTCTGGGCGGCAAAGCTGGGGATGTTATTTCCTCAGCTCCTAAGCTCTCGGGACCTGTCAGCGGGACAGCAGCAAAGCCATTTGGAGCTCCAGACGATGACGATGAGAAGACAGATGACGAAAACGGTGAGGGCGGTGGTATAGAGGCACATAAAGAAACCTCTTCCGCAAAAGAGACTTTCACGCAGCAAGAAAGTACGTCTATTGTTCAACCCTCTCATATCACAGTGTTTCTTCGTCCGTTACTTTGTTACATCCACCCACAGTTACAAGTTTCTGTCCAATACTAATTCGTAAATAGTTGCCACTGGAGAAGAGGGTGAAATCACGGTTTTCAAATGTCCGGGAAAAATCTTTTCATTTGATAAGGAAAACAAAGTTTGGAAGGAGCGGGGAAAGGGTACCTTCAAACTCAACACCAAAGGTTCAAAGTCTCCCATCTCGGCGAGTGCATTTGGATTAGATGATACCCCGTCCGTTTCTGTGACTGAGGTGAAGAAGAAGAGTGCAAGGATACTTATGAGAACCGATGGGACTTACACTTTGATTCTTAATGTGCCCATCTTCAAAGGAATGATATTTGGGGACCATGCCGGGAACAAACCTACAAGCAATCAGTTCCTCCTCTTGATTCCAAATTCAAATGGGGGCTTGGACTCCATGACATTAAAGGTACTCCCAACCCCTCGATCTGTCGCTAGTGCCCTCTGATTCACCCCATGAATAGCTTAAATCGGCTGCACACGCAAAAGAACTCTACGATCACGTGAGAAATCTACACGAAGAGCTTTTCTCGTGAGACCATTACACGGCCACTTTGTCAAAGATATGACATGAAGTCGGTAATCCCATAAACCATAGGACCTGCATACCACGTTCTTTGAGAATTAGAGATCGTATGATGGGGGATTTAAACTCTTCAATTTCAGTCATATGCAGCTGTTCCTATTTTTCTTTTCATTTATCCTTTATTCCCCTTGTTCCATCTCTTTCCCCCTTGGCTCTTCCACTTGTGTGGGAAAGCTTTCTTTTATATCTCTTCCTGATAGTTATTTTTTTCCCCATTGTATACCTCATACTATTTGTCTTGGGTATGAGTAGTACATACTTTCACTACTGCTGCTTTCTCTTGCCCTGGGAGAGATACAGAGGAAATGAGAGGAGGGTGTGATTATGGAGTTGGTCGGGTCAACGGAAAAGGGACTACCGGGGCGAAATTCTGACTGGTTGATTTCCACATCATTCTCGTATGACTTCTTTTTCTTCATTTCTACTCTCCTCTTCATTCTCCTCCTCGCCATCCACTTCTCCATCTCCTTGACTTGCTCTCCCTTTCTCATCTTTGCCCAGAGGCTTATCGTGCCAACTCGGGCCCCATCCTCCACCCACCCGCCCATCCACCCGTCCGTCCGTCCATTCCATACGGGCCGGACCGAGTTCATGCACTTGAGTAGTCCCGAAGATGTTTTAATCTCTCCTACCGTACCTACCTATTCTTTTTAACTCCTCCCCTTGTTTTACTTTGCCTACCTACCACTTGCATATCATTTAAATCTTTCCCTTTATCCTCCCTTTCCTTTCCTTCAAAAAAGAGTTTCTACCGGGGGAAGAGGTGGATGGACTTTGTTAGAATCATGTGCTTACTTGCTCGCTCGACTTGGTCTCGGTGGATTGGGCTGGGGATGAAAAATATGAAAAACCTCCACCGCGCGGGAGGTGGAACTGCTAGGGGGCCTTGAACGGACGTTTGGTTTTGCAAGTATTGGGGTGGTACCATTGTCATTAAGAAAGCGTTTATAAATCTCGTTTCCCTTTTTCTTCTTCTCCGGGCTGCTTCTTTCCTTTCTCTTAAACGGAACAAAAAAACGTTTAGTATAGTTCGTGTCTCCTCCTCTCCCCCACGGTAACTGGTAATCTACATGCGTGCATGCACCCTCTTATATATCATTCTTTTGTTTGTCTTTTGTTTTTGTTTTTTCATCTTTGCTCTCTTGATTCCCTAACCGGCCGAATGATCTACTTAACCCGACCTAGGTGTGAGGTGTGAGGTGGGATAAAGTGAGGCGGTAACCTAGATTCTTAAGTCTGTATCTAAAAAAAAGAGTTTGACGTGGGAGTTGGGAAGTATGATATGGTTTGGTTCCTGAGTGTATGTGATCACATGGTGTCACTCGGGATGATTCGCGGTGAGTGGAAGTGGTGATCAGATTAGATGCATTCAGCCCTAGCATTGGTAACTGTGCGTGCAAGTTTTCTCGAATTGAAGGGCCTTGGTCTGTGCAACGCCCTTTCTGCAGACAAAATCTTGGAGATCCGCTCAATACCTAGTGCTCGAAAAAGTTTTTTTTTTTCCACCCCCTGGGCTGGATGCCTCTCTTGCTGGCTCCTTTCGGTGGGTAAGAACCAGCATTGGAGCCAGGCGCTGGCTTAAGGCGACGGGAAGGAGACTAAAGTCATGGGACTGCATTCGCTGATTCTCTTTTTATTATTATTATCACTTGAACCGTAGAGTTATTAGATATCCCCATCCGGCGAACCACACGCGACCTCAAAACGATGCACATATGTCCCCTGATATCCGTGAGTGTTCCATGCATTCGAGGGATCCGTTTTCTCCGCCTGGAAAGTCGCTCTTGCCCGTGCACTTTTGCCTTCTATTTACTGTATCATACGCCGGTTCATAGCAAACTGTGGGTGGGGCTACGCCGGTTGAGAGAGGGGTGCAGATGAAGGGCCTCGTGACAACGCTTGCACACACTTCATAGAGTCAGAAGAGAGGATTGTGTATTATACTGCGATGCTTTGATATGCTTTGATATACGAGCGGTCCCCTTATTTTAACTGGATACTTATAGACAGGAACGCCCTTTTGAAAAAATAAACTAGAAAAAAAAAACTCTGGGAAACGTGGAAGACGGGGGGGGGGATGGGGTTTTTCCCCATATGCTGCGTCCCTGGTACGTGGAAAATCCGCTCTCACTTAGAATAACCACTAAAGTTAGTAGATTAACTACTGCTTACTTAAGTTAGTATTCAGAACACAAGGCTGTCTCTCAACGGCCCTAGCTAAATCTGTCAAACTCAATCTAGCCTAGCCGAAGAGTTGGCCAAACGCACTATCCCGTGTGAGCCGTTCACTAAGGTTTTAAATGGTAAGATTGGTCAGGATACCGTAGACGTGATTCCAGTATCAGGCCCAAGACAAATCTTGGCCGAAGGTATAGTGCTGGCACCGGAGTGTATTAATTTGCAAGAAATACCATCGTCGTGCCGGGGCCCCTTCTGTCTCTCCTTCTTTTTTTTTTTCGGGAGCAAACGTAAAACGAACGGGTTCTGGTGAGCACAGGTTGGTTAGCTTAAGGTTTAAGTTGACTTTTTTTTCGGTTAGCGTGCTCAAGCAGATCAAAAACGTTTAGTGCTCGGCTAGAGGGGATGCCGTCATCGTGCATGATCCAGGGTCAATATCATTGGCCGTCTTAATTCGAGAGGTATGATAGAAAGCGGTTTAGTGACATTTACCTATTTTTTATTCCTCTTCCCACTTCGTCCTCTATTTGCGCAATGGCTGGAGATGGGGGGTCCTGTCTTGCGTACACTCCATCGTGTCCCTGTATTATGGGTTTTTACGAACGGTGTAAACGCGTATATGGCGTGACTGGGATCACGGTGCTATCCGTGATGTGTCCGCCCATTATAAGAGCTGTATTTCTTCTACCATCTCTCACGCCTTCTAGTTTGGTCCCTACTTTCGCCCCCTTAATTATATTCCAATTTCTCAAACTTCTTGATTTTGTCCTTAGGATTTTGCCGAACCTCTAGTGAAGAAGGGAAGATCACAGCCATGTCTCGGGATACTGGTGCTGCCCCTCCACTCGTCGTTCCTATTTCGGACGGACCGGCGGAAGAAGTGGTTAACAATGGTGTCCTCCCTCCCACTCGAGGAACTATTAGAGAACAGTGGTATAACTAACACCGGGTAGGCCCTGACCCTGCTATTGCACTCGCCCCTTCCGCTTCTGCCCCGTACAACCCTCGGAATATCGGTGAGCAGAGTGCCCCAATAATAGGGGTGCCGCTGCCTGCTCCGGTGCCCGAGATGCTCGAAGATTGGTTCCATCTCCCAGATGTGGCTCGGGATTCCTGGGCCATGTGGGTGGTGGGTAGCCCCTGGATAGCATATTCACACGTGAAATCACTAACCCGAACACTGGATGTTTCGGATAGTATGTTATTTTTGCTACTGGGTTTGGGGTTTTAAGCACATATGCTATAACTGGCTGGTCAGAAACACTAGAGTTCCAAGGCAGGGGCATATACAGCAGCCGCAATGATTACGGGTCGTCAACGAGTACAATGATTTTGTTCGCCTTTGTACTTACCTGCAGTGCGATATTCTCTATGGCATACTTTATTGCTCTTAGAGCTTTCACAAAGTAGGCTGTATGGTTTGCTTCTACTGCCAAGTATGTTGTCACCTAACCCAATCACAACCCAGTAATAGCTAAGACTTACCACACATCTATTTTAGTATTGGTGTGGGCCTAGGCAGTGCTATTTACTACTTTTCTGTGGGCGAAACCCTTGCTGGGGTCGGACACCTTCTCTTTGGGGCATTCTATATATGCTGTTTCTGGGACTGGAAAGTCCGGCTCCGTTTTCCGATAGCAATGATAGAGCAAACCATGGATATTGCGAATCGCTTTGGCCATGTTTTCAGCGTTTCAGCCGCCGGTGGAGCCATGGCTGTTGGTTTCACGGTATGGTTTTCTATTGCATTTGTTGCTGTGTACATCAGGTATACACCAGACCCAAATAACCCGGCCTGTGAAGGCCTCCCCGGAGGGCCATGTTCCAGTGCCAGACTCATCGGGTTGTTGGCATATGTTATGTTTGGTGGATACTGGATTTCGGAGGTAATCAAAAACACTATCCATGTTAGTGTTTCCGGTGGTAAGCTTTCACGTTCTCCCCTTTTCTTCTTAAGTAGACTAGAGAGTTCCTAGTTAACCCCTTCTAGTATTTGGGTCATGGTAGGTGAAACAAAAGCGCAAAAAGTGGGCTTTAAGTGGGCCATTACTAATTTTAACTTGGGCAGGTATTTCTTTTCACGCGATCTTGAAGGAATGCCAAAAGAACCCACTCTCCTGGCTGTCAGGCGAGCACTCTGGTACTCTTTTGGCTCAATCGCCTATGGCTCCTTAGCCTCGTCTATCATGCAGTTCCTCCACCAAGCTTCTTCGATTAGCAGAGAGAACAGTTTTTATGAAGGGTTCCCACGTGTCATCTATGTTATAGAGTGGCCTGGAAATTGGCTTCTCAAATTCTTCAATGTAAAGGCTTCCCCATCACTTCAGAACTTGGTTCCGGAGCCAATATCACTGACCCGGACAGCACTACGCTTATTCACGCATGGCTTTCGACAGCCTGGGGTACACCACGAGCGTAAAGAAGATTTTGAGACTGCTAAAGGAACGTGAAATTGACACATTGGTCAATAATAACTTGGTATGGCCCTTTTATCCTTTAGTACAGTTCAAGGGAGAATTGAACAATTCCATGATATAGGTCGACCCGGTTTTAACTGCGGGCGCGGCATTCTCGGGATATCTTTGTGCTACTCTCTCATATCTATATTTGATGGGCACAGACCCTCCCTATAACAGCAATGGGAAATTCACTTTCATTGTGATGGTGGTATCCTTCTTGATCGGTTTGCAGATTTTCAATATTTGTCTGGTGTCTATAAAGGTAACCTCCTCTTAGGGTAGAACCAACGGCTATTTTCAGGTCTAATAATGGGTTTTCTGGTAGTCCGGCGTAACTACAATTTGCACTTCCATAGCAGTCCATCCGATCATACCCAGGAGGGATCATCAACAGCTCTATTCCGCGATGGTCGGAGCTTACCCTAAGGTTTCTGAGGTGTCCAGCCTTCAGGTTCCAAATATTCTTCAAGCCAACCCCGATTGTGCTAGGCTTGATTGATAGAAAGAGTTATTATTTGTAGCACGAGTACTTTGGAAAATGTACAGTACTTGTGGTTCCCGCAACCATGCTATCGCATTATTTTCATACTTGCAGTGTACAGTACCGTGCTCAACTTAGGTGTTGTGAGGAGAATAACTTAAGTCTACTTTGCTACTCACACCGCAACGACTAGCATCTGCTATTCTCGGGAACTTACACTGCTCCAAATTTTCGAAGCGACAACACAAGATTAACATAATAATAATATTATGATACCAGAGTAATGATAGAAGTTTTAGGGTTAGGGGCTGGTTATTGTGCAGCAGACAGAAGATTCAGCCGAACCCGCTAAACGCCAAGGCGGAAGCACAAACAGATTGACAGCTCTGTCCCACCACTCCCGAGCTTAACTCTACATCACGCAGACTCCATGGGCAGAATTCCCAACGACAGACTACGAATCGCCCAACCTCCACCAGAGATGCACAGTACCCAGCCGGCTCCCTTGCGGAGCCCGACATCTCCGAGCTCCACTCATTCACAAACCTTTAGCAACACCTACATCCAACGATCACGACCATATTTGACTGATCAACAGATCGAAGAACGCTCACGAAAGGACTCGCAAACGGAGGCGAAGGAAATCAGCACACGGTTAAATGCTTGTGCCTGGATCATGCAAATTGGACATGCCCTGCAGTTGTGAGCCTTTTCCCGCTCGCTCCCCCAGCAAACATGTCAACGGCTAACGATTTTCCGTCGTGGCCGGCAATGCAGCCCCATTCGAACAATGGCTACCGCTATGATACTATACCACCGGTCGCGGTTATTTTCCCGAAATCCTTACTCTGAGCAGCAGTACGTCGTATGTGTTTAGCTCCGTGATTGTAGCGAGCAATGCACGGGTGCTGATTAAAGAACCCAGGATGTGGCGGCTGCAGCGCTCTTCGTGGCATGCAAGATCGAGGATACGTTGAAGAAGTCAAGGGAGATCCTCGCTACTAGTTATAATATGCGGCATCCACAGCTTGAGCCGATTAATGCTGACTCCTCGGTGAGTATCTCATTTTCCTTTTGCTACTAGCAGTTAGGCGATTACTAATGAGGGGGAGGTATAGCTCCTGGACGACACGGTAAAACGTATTATCGGGATTGAGCGCGTTATTCTTGAGTCCTCGTCTTTTGACTTCCGATACAGGCACGCTCAACCATTTCTCATTAAATTTGCCAAGAAGTTTGGATGTTCGAAGGAACTCACGCAGTTAGCATGGGACATATCTGTGGACGTGTACAAGACACTCTCGCCGTTGAAGGCCACTCCGCATGTTCTTGCTCTCGCCTCGTTGGATCTTGCGATGAGATTAGAGGATCAGAGGGTCGAGATTAAGTACGAGCAGTTCGAGGCGAGTCGGGAGGTTGTGCTCTGTGAGTCCCCCAACCCTGGCCCGCATGGGATTTGAGTAAGAAGCAAAAGACTAATATAATATATTATAACAAAAAAAACAGCCGTAATCGATGACCTCCTGGAGCTGTACACCAGTCATAAAGTCCAAACTATTGTCGGATTGAATTACGACAGTAACGTCTACCTCACTCAGCGTATTCAGCTGAACAAAGAACGAACACCCTACACAAACGGCCATGCAAGTCAGAACGGGACAAGCTCCAATAGCAGCAACAGCCAAAACAATAACAGCAATCACTACATCCACCCAAGCCGAGACTTCCTAAATACCTCTCCGGCAGAGCCCATCCCACCCTCCGCCATATCCATCGAGCGTGGAACCTACGGCACCATCCGTTTCATGATCGACCCTACAAGGGAAAAGACCGAGAAGGAACAAATGAACGGCTCGAGCAGACCCAAAGAGCTTACGCCGCCAAATGGGGTGGTTGTTAGTCCTTGGAGCGGGAGATCCTAGGAAAGATCAGAATTACTACTACTGCTCTTTGAAGTTTTTTCTTTTTCTTTCCTTTTCCTTTCTCTCTCTCTCTCTCTCTCCCTTTTTCTTTTGATCTACTCCCATTTTGACATTAAATTTGGGAATAATAAGGGAGTACCATAACCCAAAAAGTTGTTTATGTATATATTCACTTTTGCTTGTTTATTTACTTGATAAATTTTTAAGAATTCCCCCACCCCGTAACAATAGCTTTAGGAGGTGAGAAGGTTTTTGTCCTGATTCTGCGTCTCCGTTATCTATTTCGTCGCGGGGGGCAAGTGCCGCCCAGGGGAGATGAGATGGAGGACGATGTGAAACTCATAAGCTAGAATTTCGGCCAGTCTATCCATTTGTATGCTGATAGTTACTGGTTACCCACTGTAGTAAATTAAGGTAAGTGGCAGAACGACCTTCCCGACCCCCTTGGAGCGCGCTCCCTAAATAGACAAAAACTCTCTTCTAGATGTATAATAGGCTGGATAACGACATCTAGCACCTACGCTCCAATGGAACAGGGAATTTGGAAATGAGTGATACCACATGACGCACCTACCATCAGTTCCATCTGGCAACTCATCGGTTGCGCGGGGCTTTCAAGCCGGAGATGGTAGACTATTATCTGTGCTGGTGGGTGGGGTGGGGTGGAGCAGTGGACAAGCTAGGGTACCGGTGTACCATTACGGCATGACGCTATACCATTCATCCGCACTCTCCCAACCTCAAACCAACCACAAAGTAACATCATCAGCGGAATATCATACCTAATGGCTTCCAAAAGACTATTAACAGCCTTCCTACCGAGACTCTCAATGACGGGTATTTCGGTAACTAGAGGGAGGGCGATCGCCCCCGTCCTCTACCGCCCACCCTTCCACACGACACTCCGACAATCGACGCTGTCGAGGAAATACTCTTCTACTACTACTACTGCCACAACCCCCACACAGCCGCCAAACACGAAGCTCTACAATTATGAAGCTGTAATCTTCCCCCCCCCCCCCCCCCTCGCTCCCCCCCTGCGCCCTTCTCCTCCTCCCCCCACTAACCTTCTGCAGGTAAAGTCCCTAACAAAAGCCCACCCGCCAGCAGGTACACTAATCGACGTCCGCGAGCCCGCGGAGTTCGCCGCGGGCGCTATACCGACGGCGGTTAATATTCCCATCGCGTCTTCGCCTGACGCGCTCACTCTGTCGCCGGAGGACTTCGAGGATCGGTTTGGGTTTGCGAAGCCGGGGTTTGAGGAGGAGGTTGTGTTTTATTGTAAGGCCGGGATCAGGAGTTCTGCTGCGGCGCAGGTTGCGGTTGGGGTTGGGTATAGGCGGGTTGGAGAGTACAGAGGGAGTTGGCTTGATTGGGAGAGGAGGGAGAAGGGGTTTGAGGGGTGAGGTGGGTTGGGTTTCCGGGGGAAGGGAGTGGCTGCCAGGTCTGGGATTGGTGAGGTGGGAATGTGTGGTTTGGATCATTGGCTGGGGAGATGCTACGATAGCTGATGTCACTTCTAGTGATTGGTTCCTAAGATAGTACCGTCACATCCTAGCAAGTTCCCATGCTTTTTTCCGCTTGCTTAGATACTGTCATCTGGCCGATCATATGTGGAGAACCCCCCCTCCCCCCCAAAAAAACCCCCCAAAAGAGGAACCCCAGGTGTTACGCCCAGAACTCCGCATATAGCAAATTACGCACAACGGAAGAGCCTGTACCACTGGAAGAGGGGCCGCCCAGTAAATTTCACCCAATTGGTTTTTATTTTTTTTGGATTCCCTGTATGATAACAAAAAGGAAAGAGAAAAAAAACTCCAGAACGACCCATTTAAGCATCGGTAGTAACCCTTCCCTTAGGATTGGTAACCTTGACTCCCAGTGCCCTAGCCCTAGCAATGATATCGATACGCTTCCGGGATGAAACGGCGTGGGCGATCCTAGGCACTAGTTAGCTTTGTATGTTATGGTTGGATTCCAGAGGCTTCGTACTCGGCAGCATATGTCTTGTTGTGCATAAGGAGAAGGTCGATATCGGGGATGTTGTGGACGAGGAATGCCTTGTGTCCAGAAGGCATCATGTGGCGGGTCTTCTTGTTAGATCCGAAACCGATCTGTAACCCTCCCCCAATATTCAACAATCGTCAGATAGCCAATTCCAACATAGCTTCGTACTCCAGCTATCCCCGGGCTCCCCAGCCTCCCATCCGAGGGGTTGAACGTACCGAGGGCATGACAGCTTGTCCCTTGAAGCGTCTTCTAACTCTGTTATCGATACCCTTGGGTTTCCTCCATGCGGCCTTGACAGTCTTGTAACGATCGCTCTGGTGACTATCATTTTCGCAATAACGTCAGTCTCGTGCCCATCATTCTTTTTTTTTTCCTTATCCCTTCCCGTAGCCGGAGTTCAGATCGCAGGAGCGGGTGAAAAGAGGTCCTTACCGATTGAACCTCTTGGTTCGCTTCTTGACGATCGGGATGTGCTTTTTGGCGGCGGTCATCTTGATAGCGTGAAGAAAGAAAATAGTCAGAATAATAGCACTTTGGCGAGATTTTCCCCCGCACGCTGTGGATGCTCACCTTGTCGACAGATTGGAGGTTGGTAGAAAAAGGGGTGCTGTTCTTAGTCGGTTGTCGTCGTAAATTTCTAGGCAGGCTCCGAGAATTCAACCCACCAAACAATTTTGGTGGAAGTGTGTTGTGTGCGGCCTTGAAAGTGACTGTCTTCTTACCCTGCTTTAGTAAAAACCCTTTTGGGGTCTTGGGCGCTCAGCGGCGGTGGGCGAGGGGGGGGAGATTACTAAGCCTCTCTGATGAAAAGAGGTTGCTTGATGCACGTGCTAGCGCGCGGCGGATAACAGCCAAAACAAAACCATAAACACAAATACAAACTCAGTCGACCTGAACTACTGCCCCTCCCCCTCCATTCTCACGACTGACCAACATGAGGGTCGTTGAAATCATTATCGATGCAGGTATTCCCGGATGAAGAGCGTACTATTGTGGCGACTAATGCTGTTATTCTAGGGCTTCAAATCTTACGCTGTCCGAACAGTGATTACCGGATGGTGAGTCCCTTCGCCTTTGCTCGGCTGGAATGTTTTCAAGCTAAATGCTCTGACAGGGATGAGAGCTTCAATTCAATCACCGGCCTCAACGGTAGTGGTAAATCGAACATCTTGGATGCGATATGCTTTGTCCTAGGGATTACAAACATGACAACCGTTCGTGCGCAGAATCTCCAGGTGTGTAACTGTGCTCACTCTTCTAGCTTCCCAAGACGCTAACTTGGTTATAGGATCTAATTTACAAACGTGGGCAAGCTGGTGTGACGAAAGCGAGTGTTACTATAGTCTTTGATAATTCAGACAAAGCAAAGAGTCCCATAAATTACCAAGATTTCGCACAAATAAGTGTTACTCGACAGGTATTATCCCGGCTGGTGCTCAGGGCTGTTTGAGAGTGGTACTGAATCTTTGGGTAGATTGTATTAGGGGGGACGAGCAAGTACCTCATCAATGGCTCCCGAACGCAGCAGCATGTTGTCCAGACACTGTTTCAGAGCGTCCAGCTCAACATCAACAACCCGAATTTCCTTATTATGCAAGGTCGAATCACCAAGGTGCTAAACATGAAGCCTACCGAAATTCTATCGATGATCGAAGAAGCTGCGGGAACTCGGATGTTTGAGGATCGAAGGGATAAGGCATTAAAGACTATGTCAAAGAAGGATAAGAAGGTTGAGGAGATCAACGAACTTCTAAAGGAGGAGATTGAACCCAAGTTGGACAAACTAAAAATGGATAAGCGGGCATTCTTGGACTTCCAACAAGCGCAGAGTGATTTAGAACGGTTGACGAAGATCGTTGTTGCGCACGACTATCTTAAGAACCAGGTAAGCCTCCCCTCAATTAAATTGCAGGATTGGTCCTGACTACTCAGTAGGAGAAAGTCAACCGCTCAGCAGCGGATCTAGAAGCGAAGAAGCAACGTGGGAAAGACATAGACGATTCCGCAAAGCGACTGAAATTCGAAATAGAAAATCTTGCCGAAGACATTAAGAGAGTCAAGCAACAGCGGGAGAGGGAACTCAGGAAGGGAGGGAAATTTCAAGCGCTTGAAGATGAAGTGAAGGAAATGTCCCACGAAGCTGTTCGACTTACAACTGTACTCGACCTAAAATCGAGTAGTATAAACGAGGAGAAAAAGAAGCGAAAGGAGATTGAAAAGAGTGTTAGGGAAATGGAAAAATCGTTGGCGGATAAGTCAAGAATATACGATCAACTGAAGGGGGGATACGATGCAGCAAAGGCTGAATTCGATGCTTTGAGTGGAGAGGCTGAGAAGAAGGAGGAGCTTCTGCAGACCCTATTGACAGGAGTGGCTTCGAAAGAGGGTCAAGAAAGCGGCTATCAAAATCAGTTGCAGGGTTAGGGCACCCACTCTATTCTAGAGATATAAGGGCTAATAGCGTGTAGAGGCAAAGTTACGAGTTAGCGCAGCGGCAACGGAGCAAGAACAAGCTAAGCTGAAGATATCCCATTTTGAGAAGAGGATCAAAGAAGAGGAACCAAGAGCAAAGAAGGCCAAAGAACAGAACGCGACGCTTTACAAGGAGCTGGACGGTCTACGAGCAGCTGCAAAGAAGCTCGAGGCTGACTTGAACAAGCTTGGCTATGAGGGCGGAAAGGAGGAAGATATGCATGAGCAGGAAGCAACTCTGCAGGCCAGGATTAGAGAGCTTCAGGAACAAGCCGATGGTCTAAAACGGCGAGTCGCTAACATTGACTTCAACTATTCGGATCCTACTCCAAACTTTGATAGGTCGAAAGTCAAGGGTCTGGTCGCACAATTGTTCACTCTTGACGAGGATAAAGCGGAGGCGGGGACTGCTTTGGAGATTACTGCTGGGGGAAGGCTGTACAATGTTGTTGTCGACACACAGGTCACTGGTACTCAACTGCTAGAGAAGGGACGGCTAAGAAAGCGGGTTACGATCATCCCCCTCAATAAGATTGCAGCATTCAAGGCTTCTGCTGAGGTAACTAAAATCTGTGATTACCAATGGCTAGGATTGGGCTAACTTGTTAGAAAATCGCAACTGCTAAACGCCTCGCTCCTGGAAAAGTCCATCTGGCCCTCTCGTTGATAGGCTATGATGAAGAGATATCTGCGGCAATGGAGTTCGTCTTTGGATCTACACTTATCTGTGCGGATTCTGAGACAGCTAAGACTGTCACCTTTGACCCCAATGTTCGGATGAGATCAGTGACTCTTGAGGGCGATGTCTATGATCCTTCCGGGACTTTGTCCGGAGGATCTGCGCCGAACTCTAGTGGAGTTTTGGTCACTCTCCAGAAGCTCAATGGCCTGAATCGACGAATCGAACAGCACCGCATGGAGCTGCAGGAGCTGCAACAGATAATGGCCAGAGAGAAAAAGAAGATGGATATGATTAAGAAGGTTAAGCAAGAACTAGACTTAAAGAATCACGAGATCGGCTTGACCGAAGAGCAGATTAACAGCAATTCTTCATCTAACGTGTGTTTCCAGTTTCTCTTTGCTTTATCTTGCGAACGGGCCATAACTAACTATTCTTGATAGATCATCCAAGGTGTCGAGGAGATGAAAGAGAACATTGTGCACTTGAAAAAAGAAATCGTTGAGGCAAAGGCACGGCAAGCCCAGGCCAAAACCGATGTGAAGAATATCGAGCGAGATATGAATGAGTTTAAGAATAATAAAGGTGGCAAGCTTGCTGAGCTCCGAACTTCAGTTGAAGCTTTAAAGAAGCAAGTCAGCAAACAATCACAGACGATGAAAGCTGTGCAAAAGGAGTATCAGGGCGCACAGCTTGAAAGAGGTAACCTGCAATTCAGGATTTCCTTTTCAGTACATTTCTAATCTCTTGTTTTAGAGCAAGTTGGAGGTGATCTTGCAGCTTCCCGAGAGCAGCTCGAAGAGGCGGATATGGCGCTTAAGGCTATGCAGGACGAAGTCGCTGAGCTCGAAAAAGAGCAGGCCAAGATCAAGGATCTTCATGATGTAGCACTCGCGCGACTCGAGGATGAGCAAGCCAAACTCACTGGTTTCGACGAAGAGCTTAGAGAGCTTGAGAATGCTACCCGCTCCAAAAATGCGCGCATCGCTGAAGATTCACTAGAAAAGCAAAAGCTTGGTCACGAAATCGAAAGATTCCACAAAGATCAGCAAACTGCTACAGAGCTGGTAGCCAGGATGGAGCGCGAGCACGAGTGGATCGAAGACGAGAAGGAGCAATTCGGCCGCCAGGGGACACCCTACGACTTCAAGGGCCAAAACATCAGCGAGTGCCGTTCCTCGCTCAAGAAACTAACCGAGAGGTCCCAGAACATGAAGAAGAAGATCAACCCCAAGGTCATGAACATGATTGACTCTGTTGAGAAGAAAGAGCTGGCCCTCAAGAATATGTTACGGACCGTTATTAAGGATAAAAAGAAGATCGAGGATACCATCCTCAGTCTGGACAAGTACAAAAAAGAGGCGCTCGAGAAGACCTGGAAGAAAGTCACGGGAGACTTTGGCCAGATATTCGCAGAACTTCTGCCAGGCAGTTTCGCAAAATTAGAACCACCAGAGGGGAAAGATGTCTCTGCCGGGCTCGAAGTCAAGGTGTCCCTCGGAAAGGTTTGGAAACAGAGCTTGACAGAATTGAGTGGTGGACAACGGTTAGTCTGCCCTCTCCTCCCACCTCTCATTCACTGACAACGAAAAAACAAAACACTAGATCCCTAATAGCCCTGTCCTTGATCATGGCCCTCCTCCAATTCAAGCCAGCTCCCATGTACATCCTCGACGAGGTAGACGCAGCGCTAGACCTCTCGCACACCCAAAACATAGGAAGACTCATCAAGACGCGCTTCAAGGGGTCGCAGTTCATCGTCGTCAGCTTGAAGGACGGCATGTTCCAGAATGCGAATCGCGTGTTTAGGACTAGGTTCGTTGATGGGACCTCGGTTGTTCAGACAATGTAGCACTGTACTGGTGGTTTCGCTCTTGTTCTGCTCGCTTTTTTGTTTGTTCCCGACATGGTAGAGATTTTATGATTAGTACGATAACCAAAGCTTGTGACTTCCATGTTTGGTTTTTTCTCTGTTCTTTTCTCTTCTTTTCCTTTCATCAAGCATCTTGGGTGTGTTATGATGAGGTTTCTGGGTACGATATGGTGCGTAGCGGGAGTTTTGTGTCGTATGCTTGCTTTTAGTTGACCGACTACGGTAGTTGAACGATATGGCGCTATACTTTTGTTTCCGAGAATAATATCGTGGGTTGACAAAATTATGCGTTTCTTGATTGCTATATCGTTGAATGCGAGACTCGAGGGGTGTATGAGTAGACTGGAGACATAATAGCTGTGGCATGACGAACAATCCTCAAGTCGTGGAACCGTCCAATTTCCTGCCCTACTGTTTTCCTCTGACCTCCCCCTCGCTCAAGATGTAGCGATAACCTCTTTTACTCCATCCATACGCTTCACAGATCACCAAGGTAATAAAAATAATAACATAAAACAAATTCTAACTTAATGAAAGAAGGAAAAGAAAACCGAAAATCAAACTCCCATCCATCCACCCATCCTGTCCCTCTCCGAAAAAAAAAAACGCCAGAGAAAAAAGAAAGGAAAAAGAAAAAAGAGTGTAATATCAAGAGCACCAGGGGTTGAGAGAAAAGAAGCAAAGCTATACCTACTCGCCCCCGCCAGGTCGACCGAGGGGTTAAGTATGAACCAGCCCTTTCATGCCCCAATAGCTAAACATTCATCTAATAATCCCTTCAATTGCTTCCGATCCTCGACCGCGGCGCCCTCCCAACCGTCTACATCCACCTCATCGGGAAAGACAATTTCGCTCTCAACCTCGTAATCCCTCTCGAACCAGCCTCCGGCCATAATCCTCTTCTGACTCAAGGGCAGTTGCGCGAGTAGGTTGTCGCCAAGTGTGAGACTTAGCCTGACATCGTGCATGCCTAATAGTGGGCGTTCGTTGGGAGGGGTCCAGCGGCCCTTCGGATAGAGCTTGCGATACTTGTCGGTCTGTGTGTAGTTGGGGCCATTAGAGCGGACGCGGGAGATGATTGTTGAGAGGACCTCTTTGACGAAGGTCTCCGCCGCAACATTCATGAAGTTTGCGGCTTCAGGGGTACAGCCGCCGGGGACGCCTTCCTCGTAGCAGATTGGGAGCATGCGTTGGCGGATGCTCTCGACGTCTGGGAATTCGCCAGATTCACTGGATAGGGTCATTGTGTAGCGGTTTTTGATCTCGGACTCCCAGTCTTTGAAAGAAGAAATGTCAGCCGGTGGTAGGAAAGGATGGGGGAGGAAGAAGGGGGGGCGGATACTTGTTTTAAGACTCGCACTCATCGGGGGAGGAGCTTCGGGGATCTTGACTTGCTTTGCCAAATGATAATCTTGCAGCATGCTACCGAGCATATCTTCGACATCTCCCAGCTGTTTATCGTCAATAATTGCCCCATGGACATCTGGAACTAGGGTAGAAACAAACCGGCATAGGGACCTCCTTAATCCTCCTCCTCTCCCTCGCCGAAATCGCCATAACCTCTTTCTTCAGCCTCTTCTCATTGACGTCCCCAGCCGGCATCTTTGAGAGCGCGCTTGGTTTATCTGTAGCAGACACCCACGCCGCAACATCCGTTGGCGGCAAATCCCTCGACGAATTTCCGTACATGGCTAACAGCAGCTGGTTGTGCATCCGTATGGTGGGTCCTTTGATGAAGCTTGCGATCCGCGAAGTTAACTCCTCACGATTGAGGCGGCCTAGAGAATGTAGGGGATGTATGTAAGCTCCCATTCTCGCCATCATACCCTAACATGTGGCCCCAAGCGCAATTCATCTAAGGGCAGAGGGGAAGGGCAAACCGGTTAAAAAGCCCCCAAGGGCTTCCTTATATATCAGCCAATTCTCCAACCCGACATGAGTCTTGAGAGCTTCATAGAGCGGCTTCTCATCGATGCGAGGTGCCACTGGAGGCCCTCGGGGAGCGGCTGATTTAGCAGCCGTTTTTGTGGCTGTCGAAAGTCCGGTTGATTTCCCGGCAGTCGGTGGGTGTGTGTTTGAGCTTGAGGTCGGACGGCTTGTAGGTGTAGTTGCTTCCATTGTGTGATGTAGTTGATCAAGGGCTATTAGCTATGGTAGCGAGTGAGAATAACCAAGTCGCGTTTTAAGAGCGCAAGGCCAGGATTAGTGCGGGTGAGGTGAGTTAGGGCTGTTGATAGCGGGTGATGAGGGTTTCCTTTCGTGGAAGTGAGATATTTTTGTGCACACAGGACAGGTCACGGGCTGCTAGGCACGGTATCATACGGCAGGGAATGATAGAACCAGTGACATAGCCTAAGAGCCTGAGGCTGTGAATTGCAGTTGAATTAAGGTTTGGTTACCCGGCGGTTGGACAAGATGAGAGGTGAAACAGCTCTCCTATATTGGCATGCCTGCCTCCCCAGCTTCCATATTGCGATGTAATTTATCGATCACCACAGAATTTCGTCATATTACTATATTATACCGGTACTCTGGAGGGTCATTAAAAGCTGGAAAACACGATCCTTGTCTCTATACTCGAGTAGTAGAGGGTTGTAACTTATGGGATCGGCAGAAATAGTTTTCCGGTTTTTAATGTGGGGGGGGGGGGGGGGGGGGGGGGGGGGGGGGGGGGGGGGGGGGGGGGGGGGGGGGGGGGGGGGGGGGGGGGGGGGGGGGGGGGGGGGGG
>Ga0307517_10001765_pt1 | contig 35579 bp, 47 predicted proteins | sample 23_EM_MG_FD_194515 | JGI IMG/M metagenome (GOLD analysis project Ga0307517, IMG submission 194515) | Populus trichocarpa ectomycorrhiza microbial communities from riparian zone in the Pacific Northwest, United States - 23_EM | ecosystem: Host-associated > Plants > Roots > Unclassified | place... | reverse complement strand
CCGATCTCAAAGGGCTCCGATCCCGCCTTCCGTGCTGTCCTCAACGTTTCCACCCGCGCCATTGAGAATCAGGGACGTACCGGTCGTTCCGTTGCCTAATAACCGTACATCCCACCACAACACAAAGGGCGGGACTTTCGGAGTGAATTGAAATCCTAGGACGTATGTGACTCACCCCATCGTAGGATCACAGCGTTCGCTCATCGCCACTGACGAGGAGAGCTTAAGGCGCTCGAGGCGCCGCTCGCCTCGGTTCGCCTCTCATCCAGAACCTCCACCTACTCCCCATCAACCTCGGAACCTGACTATGACTACCGTAGATTCCCAAACCCAGCTGTAAGTCTCTTCCTCTTCAGCTTCCGTGTTTCGTGAAATCGAGTATTGATGTGAACTGACACCATCATCCTCATTTTCATCATCTTCGTGACCTGTATTTGTTTCATTCCTATAGCCCCCCAAACACCTCAGACCTCGTTCTCTGTGCAACAAAGGTGCGTACGGATCTCCCCTACTTCTTAATCGCACCCCAAAAGCGTTCCTCACACACATCACCCCCCAAAAAGGACAACGATAACGCTCAGGTCGGAGTCTTCCAAGTTATTTCGGAAGAATTAGAGTGAGTGATCTCGCCTCCATCGTTTTTTCGTACCCCAAACACGAAAACTGACCAATACACCGTCTCATAGAGCTGTTTTGGACGAGGCCGAGTACGTTCTCTAGGTCTACCCCGATTGTGGCGAGACAACTATACTAATCAACTTCCCCAAAGCCTCACTTATTTCCGCAAGGGTAATGGCAGTCGTCCTGTATCCGGAAGGATAGATCCAGGTCATGCCTCCAAAACCAGGACCTCCAGTTCTTCCACTCCAAAGACCGACCCGCGTGCCTCCGCTTCCAAGTTGTCCCCGGGCAGAGGGGGCACCATTAAGCCAACCAAGTCCTCGGACGCCTCATCTAAGGACAGGGCTAGGAAGTAGCCCTTTCTGACCATCAGAACGGTCCACGGAGGAGTAAAGGACCGTCGCCACATTTTCAGCGCTACCCCCCGGACTTCTTGTTTTGTTCCATAACCCCTTTGTCTTTCTATATGCATCACAAACGTATCGATAGTTTCAACAATTTATTTGTAGCTTTGTTGACCTGGTGGTGTATTCTTGCGTTTCTAACCGATACAATCGAACGTGCGAGGAGGGATGATCACGGCTACAGTGAACTACAATACGAAAAGAGCGGGGTACAAAGCAAACCAAGAAAGGAACAGGTCACAAACAAACACGTACAATTCCTACACCGCATCCCCCGGCTCTTTCTTGTTAATCTCACTCATCTCCACGCCCGCTCCATTCGGTGGGCCATATGGTTCGTTGTTCCCAGCTGCATTAACAAGCGTTGAGGACACCGAGACCCTCGGCCTCCGGAGCTGCCGGAGTCGAGTGAAAGCTTCCTTTAACATCCCGTCTCGACCATCGTCACTTCCGCAATCACTCGCGTCCGGCTTACCTCGTAGACTCCTAGTGAAATTGACAAGACGGTCCCTCAAGACATGGACTCCATCCAAGATGCTAAATTTTTTCCTGGCTTCCAAGCTGGTCCAGACACACCAAGAGGTCAGAAGGATCATCATCGCGAGTACGATCCCGACGGGTAGTCTCGCCCACAGTTCACTGCTAAACATAAGTGCCTCAAGACTAAAAGCGGTGGTAAACGCTATCATCCTATTGATCAATGACGTCAGGCCAATGGATAGCGCGAAAACATTTATCAAAACCTACGACCAGAGAAGCAGCGAATAAGGGAGACTAAATAGGATTGCGAGAGTTTCGAACCCGAGGGCATTATCATGACGGCTTCGGAGGTACTTATTCTACACAGAGACGTTGATCGCAGTGAGTGAAGAGATAGGGGTGAGAGATCAGGTAGTGGCTCACAACTTCATCCGCAGAGTCCTGCGGTTTGGTCCTGTGCTGCCGAAGTAACAGCAAGCCTATCACGACGCTTCCGACAGATGTGACGATCGAGATGTAGCTGGCAACCTGGACCGGGGAGCGAGTATGATTTCCGGGACCGCTTCCGGGATCGACACTCGGTATGGCCAAGAACGCCACGTTGGCATTCAACAACACAGTTCCCTGTAAAATGGGGCGCATGGGTACCGCTGCGGCGCAACGACTATGGAACACTCACGTATAGGATGAATTCTGCCCAGTCATTCTGCAACCTTGTGATAAAATGCGCCCACCTGTGCTGACAGAGGATGAAATCCGTGTAGACAGTTTCCAACCCTGTTTATAAAGGTCTCAATATGTACGCAAAGTCCACAACGACTGCGCGTACCTCTGAGGTGTAACTCCGGGGCATAAAAGAAGAAAATGGACAGGATTTTGATCAGGTACGTCCGCTTCGGCTGGACACCATATATCGTCTGGTCATTGGTAAGGCGAGCCCCCTTCTGACCGTAGAAGTTGATATAACGGGAAAACGCTATCAAGCACCCCCGTCAGAGTTCCGAACTTTGGTTATGCGCCAACAGCAACATACTGAGGAAATTCATCAAGCGGCCTGGGAAAACCATGAGGAGTGCTCGATGAGATATAGGACCCATTGCTTACCGACAACACAAGCAGAGAACCCGTAGTTCCCACCAACCGATTTGAGGTGCCTCACATAGGCGAGAAGCTTGTTAATATCCGGTTCCGAGTAGGCCGCGGTAGAGTTGGTAGAAGTCATACAGTCTGAGCTACTCGTGAGTCACAAGACATCCAGCATTGGCCCTGACGTACCAATACCCGCATGGAGCAAGATCCCAGTAAGTTCCTGGATAATGCCCTCGGGAACTTCCCTGTCATGCGGAAACATCTCCCAATGAGACCTGAGAGTTTTCAGTTACGAAGTCACTGCGTCTACGTGGTTATCACTCACCAATACTGAGCTTGTAACGCCAGGTCTAGCCATACGTTTAGTTCGATAAATGCTGAGTGTAGGCCCGAGGGACTTACGAATGTGGGTATTCTCAGTGACACCGCATACATCCTCCAGAACGCTCTCGAGGTCGAACTCGTGAAGCCAAAACAGACAGCGAGTGGAAAGACAGGCGAAGTAGTACCTGCAGATAGGCTCGCTCGTTTCGTCATCTTTAGCTAGCTCCAAGACGAGCTCCCAATCCTCTGGCAAGGGAGGGGAAGTTTCCCTCAACGTCTCCCTCAACTTGTTGATCTCCTCGACAGCTTGCTCGATTTCCTCCAGCAAAACCGAATTATACATGTCAGTGTCGGTATAGATTGGCTTGAAGCCCATCTCATCAGAATGGAGCACGTGCATTGGAGGCTGAGACTTACCTTCGTTTTATGGACCCAGTACAGAGCACCCTCTGGATGCATGAGGGGAGTCCAATTTTCAGGAGTAGAATCTCTGGGAACAGTGAGTATACACACGGTGTTCGGGTGCAGAGTGGAAAAACCTACGGTACGAATTGTGTGGTGGCAGGGGGACAAATATGTGTCCTCAAAACGTCTTCGATGGTGACCGCCTTGTGGTTCTCGTACCTGTCAATTCCTATCATGGGACGCAGTGTGTCTTTCAACGGTAGGGCCTGCTCGGAATTGGCAGCGGCACTATGACGATCAGGAATGGATATGGACGTCCGGGACTCAGGTTGGGGATGTTCTGGAGGCACTGGTGGGGGTGGATCGTGTACGCTCTGGCGAGTGGATGCAGGGGTAGACGACCTGGCCCTACGTTGCGATGTGTTCCTCATCGGTGACGGCCTTCGTACTCGGGTGGTCGGCCTTGAAGCACGATAGACATGGGAAGCATCAGAACCGGCGACAGATGGTGGGTGAATCGATAGCGCTGGAGACGAAGGCCTTGTAGATGGAGGAGCATGAAGATATCCACGTGCAGCTGCTTCTGCACCACTCACGTTTGGAGGTGAGCGGTAGGAATACTGTGATGCTGGGCGGTGGGAGTACTGCGACGGAGGACGATGTACTGAATATTGCGATGGGGGACGATGGGAATACTGTGAATGGGGTCGGGAGGGGATGACGGGGGGGTAGGGGTGGTATGAAGTGTGAACCTCTCTGTGGGGAGACATGACGGCGTGGATGGGTTCAGGTTCATGGTGTTGGCCTGCAGAATCGGGTGACCTCGAGATTGAACCGCTCTCTTCTAGAAAATAGCTGTTAACACCTAAATGTTCGGTGCTTTGGTTCTCGCGGGTCTCGTAGAGGGTATCTTCGGTGTTCAAGATCGTAGGGTGGCGAACTTGTATCGAGATGGGTGTCGGGGAGGCAATTGGAGTATCGCCACCAGCGATCGGTGTAAGCGGAGGAGGGAGCCGACTGGCGCAAATCACCGCGGCTGAAGGCTTTGCTGGTCGAGATTCGATGTTTCGACGGATCTCATCTCTCTTCTTCGGGCGTCGGGGCGAAAAGCGTGAGCGCAGGAGCGCGAAAATGAGCCACAGCCCACGGATCGATTGATCCCATCGTTTGCGGAAGAAAGATACAAGTTTCCTGAGGAACAGCAGAAAAGGCCGCGGAGTCGATTCCATTCCCGGTGCGAGTTGTATGTATACCACCCGTGTGGCGGGGGTCGGGGAGACGGAGAGTGGGGTGAGGCTAACTAAAACTACTGGTGGGTGTATATAATACGGCGCCTTATCTATCACGTATTTTTTCTGCCTCGAGGCTGATGGGGGGACTGGGTGGCTGTGGATTCCGATGGAAAGTTGGAAGTGGGGGTCGTGTATCAGAATCAATTCCCGTCCTGAGCACCCTCGAAGCAGATAAGAGGAAGGGACAAGATCCAGAATTTTGAGGGTCAACCCCTTCGACGAACAGCTCTCGGTGTCCAAGCCTCAGCTTCGTCGGTGTCTGGCTTCCACAGGGCCTCCCGAAGCCCCTTCCTCTGCTCCTTGGCAAACTTTTCTCGTAATGCCTGGTTGCTGACTGCCGCTGGATCTACGCGCTCCTTGGCGGGTTCGGTTACAGCCTGGGCCGATGTTTCCGGCGAGCCAACAGCGCGCAAAGCAACCAATTGAGCACGCTCTTCTGCAGCTCTTGCCTCCAGTATAGCAGCGTTCCGACGAGTCAGCTCAATCCTTGCAATGTCTGTCGTCAGCTCCTGCCACGTTGAGTTCAGCATACGGATATAACACGGCAATGGACCGGAACATACTTGGATCGTTGGGTGATGGTGCCGTGTGTGCGAAAGCCAAGCTGTCCACTGGGCTGTCATATGGTGTAATCGGTGTCGAGGGAACCCAGGATCGTCGTACAATGAATACGGACCTGGCAATCGTTTCATACCACTGACATACTCCCACACCTCAACCCCTCTGCGATATTTCACCACCCGACGTGTCCGACCGTCTGAAAGATATACCATTCGGTCTTCTTATAACAAATAAAACACGAAGTATGCTTCGCCTCACCAGGGACTGGGTTACTGTGCTCATAGTAGCGGTTTCCTGAGTCGAAGGGTCAGGGTAACATTATTCCCGGTCCGTTCCTTGACGCACCCTCTAAATCCTTCCCGACATACCCAGTCTTACGAAGCCTGAGCACAAGCCAGTCGACCCATCGAGAGGAAAGTGTTGACTGACCGGTGATCGTATTCGACGCCAAATTCGAGAGAACAAGCTCGAAGACATAAACTTGCCGGTTTCGATCGGTCAGAAGCGCTCATACTACACAACTGATGACGGGAGCAAATTTGGATCCCTCGGTATACACGATGTTACAAGTCTTTTTAGAATGCATCCCCAGGCCCAACGTCGTCATCATCAATGTCACCGCCTTCTTGGATCTCCTTCGCCAATTCTTTCTCCCTCTCTCGAGCACCCTCAGCGGCAGCCAGCTCCTTGCGATGAGCATTCAGCGGGTATCGCATAGCCTAGGGGCACTCGTTAGCACATCGGAGCCCAATCTAAGGTGTACAGAACTGACCTTGACGCTCTGGTTGTGTAGCTCCAGACAGTACGCTATTCTCTTCCCAAAGACTTCACTGACCTCAGGACCATACCCACTCTTCTGGCCGTCGCATTCCAACCATCCCTGCTCGTGCACAATACGGCCTTCGATGACACCATCCCTAATAGCCTTACCGACAATGTACTCCGCGTCTTCTTCGGAATCCAGATGGAGTTTGAAGCAAATATCTCGGAGCGATATCCGTGAGTACGAGAGAGACAGCCGGCGGATACCAGTCTTTATGACGTTCTGCCGGAGACGTCCGATCAACGTATGTGTCTTATCGGCCTCGAACTGTGTAGAATGCTGCGAAAGAGTTGCTTGGAATTGTGACAATGAACCGGCTCGGACAGCTAACAGCTCATTCAGGAGGATTTCACAGGTGTAAACGAAGAACTCACCTTTGACGATGTCAAAATACCCACTCAGCGCCTTCTCAAGGACGGGGTGTCTGAACAGGCCGCGGTCAGGGATATCACCCATAAGGAGCTCAACCACCGCGGAGAGCTTATGAACCGCTTGATAAAATCCCGGGGCCGTCTTCGCGGGAGGAGCACGCCTAATGGCCTGCCTTAGGTTTGTATGGGCCTCGGTGTAATTGAGCTGGACGGCTTTGATACGGCCAAGATAATAGTGATAACGAGCAAATTGAGGGTTGCTCGCCGATGCTGGGAATGTAGTTTTCGACACCAGCTTATCAGCTTGGTCGTACAAGCTGTAGTGAAGGTAGTTGCGAAGCAGCCGATTGATTAACGACGCCTGGGTCTCGTCATCATGACGGAGAGAAGCGGTCCTTTGAGCAGCGAGGAATAGCCTGGCAAACTGTAAGTTCGACTGACTAACGAACTATGGGGTTGGACATACGGGCGAGCCTCTGCCAGATCTCCGGCGAGTTCGTAGGTCCTTTCTACCGCATACCAGACCTTGGCAGCGATCGGATCCATACTTCTGCGGTTAAGGGCCTGCATCTTTATGATAGTCTCTTCCATGAGACGTATTGCACCCATATATGTCTCCGGGTTTGTCAACAGATGGTGGAGCAGCAGGAGTTGTAGGTAAATCTGGACTTCCGGCACTGGATCCGATGTAGGAGGCTTGGTGGTCGGGACGTCATCGACGTCCATAGTTTCCTTTGCCGGGCCTTCGGGGAGCCATGAAAGCAATGAAACCTTCACGGACGAATCTACACCTGTATTAGACATCCGCGGGCAGGGAGTAGATTGAATAATGGTATACCAGTAGGGTAAACTTCCTGAATAGCCTCCCGAAGAACGGCATCATCGAGTTTTTTCCTCAAGGCAGTGAACGAACGAAGCACCCGATGAGTGAACCGGGGCTCCAACGACCAAACAGCCTTTTCGATAAGCGCAACGTTTGATTTGATCTCAGCAGCTGGGGTTGGTGGGGGAGACGGTTCTTTAGCATCCTTCTTGTCCTCGGACTTGTCCTGAGTGGCATCCGCGGGTTTCATCTCGACGTCGGCCATGGTGGAGGGAGTGGTCGTTGAACAAATCACTCGAGGCTGACGCGTACGCGTCCGATCTTCGATGTAAAGAAACAGCGAGGTGATGTTGTTTGATGTCACCATCTATTTCCAGACTCCATAGCTCAGTGGTTAGAGCATACGATTGCAGATCGTGTTGTCCCGTGTTCGAACCACGGTGGGGTCTTCCTTTTTGAGCGACCAAGCAGAAGTCCCTCCCGCCAACGCCGATCCAAACGTGGCACGCGCTCAAGCTGTCACCTCATCAACCTCTCCCATCATGAAGTCCTCGATACTGGTGGTGTTGCTAGGTTTTGCCGCCTCGACATATGCGGCTGCCCTTGCTCTCCAATCCCCCAGATTCACTGTCTCTTCTCCGAACGGGGAGCAGATCCGCTCAGAACCGTACGTGTCACTCGTTAATCTCACATTCACAGCCGGGACTGACCTTCGCGCTTTAGTATCTCATTCACCGAAAAACCCTCACCGGTTCAGCTTGGTCCACGGGACGTTCTGAGAGTCTCGTTCCAGATTACTCAGAAAGAAGATGGAACTGGCGTTCAGCCACATCAGGCGTTCCTTAGGTTCTATGACAGCATTTCTGGGGAGGACGGCATCCAACCTATCCGAGTTGCAGCCAGTGGAAAAGCCAAATTCGAACTGGTGAGATTAGTCCATTTTGTATTCTGCGCTTGCCTGAAACTATCTAGAATATGGCGCGTCCTCCAAGCTCCCTCCCACCAACATCCCCCGACTCGACGCTGAAGGTGTCACTTATCATTGGTTCATTCGTGCACAAACCCCTCACGGTTGACCTCTTTGATCTCATGGTCCCTGCTTCACAACCCGTTGCCCCACACCCAGAGGAGGTCCATTACCATCCACAACCCGCCATCGAACACACATTTCGCTCGGAGCAAAAGACACCGCCGGCATTCATCTCTGCTGTTTTCTCGGTACTCGTGGTCTCCCCTTGGGTAGTCCTCCTCGGACTGGTAAGTTTAGCCGTTTTGACGAGAGCGCTAGCTGACATCACGGCCTTGCGTAGTGGTCACAACTTTCTCCAAAAGTTCCCTACTTGTTCTCCCCTAAAATTATTCCTTTCACTGCTACTCTAGGAGCCTTCGAGGTTTTGTTATTCTGGTACTGGGTCGACTTAAAGTTAGGTCAGGTCCTATTTTACGGTGCCGGCCTCGGAATTGTCGCTGTTCTCACCGGCAAGACTGCGTTGGTACAAGTGGGAAGACTAAGGAAGGGTTCGATTTGACACTAAATAACTATGTCGTTGCGTGCCTTTCCGTTAATAGATACGACAATGTCCAAACAGGCAGGAGATGTCAAGTAACGCGTGGACTGATAGTCTCGGCAGGAGGGGGGAAGGTCGGAGCAAAGAGTGTTGCTTTGCGACAACCGCGAGTATCTTCAAACCCGCTGGATGAAACCAGCAAAGCTACAGAGAGGTGGTTTCCCAAGCCAGTCTCGTGGGTCCCACCCGCCCACGCAGCTGCTCTCATGCCCAGTACACATGCTCTTCACAACATCTCATCCGTACAAACACTGATATCTCGAATATTATTCTCATTCTTCGATAGCTACAGATATTCGCGAGTGGTCGCAAAGACCAGGGGGTGTGAAATTCTATAGGAGACTGGTTACAACACCGAGGACCTCAGTAATGACCTTGGTAAGGCGGTCGCCCAGGGCGGGACAGGGGCTGATTTGCGGGACAGGAGCCTGTACCTGTTGGTAAGAGAAAGATACAGTTAACGTGGGTGCGGGTCTTGCACCGCCGTAGGTATCTTTGGGTGGCGGGGCCTTGAAGAGATGTCCCTCGGTGTTGAAGACGTCTGGCAGATACAGCGTCAATCATCAGCGTTCTTGAAATTAGATTGACGTTGATACGCACAATCATCGAGACTAATGTGGCATGGATCGTCGAACGTAAGGTACCTAACCAGAGACATGAGACCCCGAGCACCAACCCACCGAGAATGAAGGACTTACAGATACTTCAGTACTTCAGCATACCAGAAGCTCTCGGTGATATCTATGTAATCGATGGCATCTGGTGTAGTAACGTCCCAGATTGCGGCATATCCTCCGGTGAAGATCCGCAAGTACTTCTGGAAGTTCGCGATGGTACTGGCGGCACGGGCCTGATATTTCTGGTCACCAGTCGCTCGCCAGGCATAAAAGTTCGATTCCAAGACCTCGGGTCTGAGGTAGTAATAAGCGTTACCATCGTATGGGTAGTATCCGCGTTGCTGAGGACGAAGTCAGTTGCTACGCACGATATAGAGGGCCGTAAGCTGGAACTACCTGATAGTATGCCTCCATTTGTTCAGTGGGAGCGGGGTCGGTGAAGTTTCCATCAGCAGTTTTCCAAGCGAATACCTCAGGGCCAATTCCAGTCCTAATGCCGGTGAGAAGGCCCTCATATGTGCATAGACGGTGAAACTTACGGTGAACTTGCGTAAGTGTTCCAGCATGCCTCGTTCAGTTCTAAACCGAATTCGACGATGGTTTGGTTGTTCAGTAACTTTCCACCCTTTGTTCCACGGACTGTCAGTTTCGCTCGGAAAACGGGCGGGTCCAGAAACGCCTACATAGATGAAGTTTCCGCCATGGAAACAAGCCAAGTGTGAGCTGATGAGTCGCTGTTTTTTCTCATACCAATCGGCTAAGTACAACCAGTTGCCGACTCCGGACCTCTGTAAATCATGAGCACCCGAGAATCGAGGGGGCATATTCGGGACTTACGGAGGCGAGCACCTTCATCGAACTGTCGACCGCGGCGGCCCATTCTCGCGTCCAGAGAGGGTCATCCGTGTTGGTCAAACGTGCATACTTGATGAGGTATTCGAAGTAGCTGTCCGATCCTCCTCCCCAGGTCTACATTTACGCGGTTTGAGGGATCGGAAAGTATCGGTAGCCATTCAACATACCACATATTCATCAACAGGGGTACCGGTCGTTGGGTCAATCCACAAGGAGGGAAGTCCTATACGTTCTGGCGATCAGTTCCGGAGGATCGTGGGTTGGTTCAATGAACGCATACCTGGTAAAGGATGAGGTTGGGTTGCGACCTGCCTTGCCGAACCCACGCCGAGATTGGCGTACGTTTGGTTCAACGTGTATTTGCTGTGGGCGGAGTTCAGAATGCGGGGCTCAACGGAGGCATTCAAGAACCCGACCTTAACGTGTACCATTCCAACGAAAGCTGTACCGCGTTAGTCGGTGAATTGTATCGACAGCCACACGATGTGCGCACTTACAGTTCCAGTTTCTGCGATATTCGACTGCCTCAGGCGGGTAAGCAAATGAGGAACACGTCCGCGGATCACCAGACGTACCGTGCCGACGATGGGGACGTTATCCGTGGTCATGTGTCCGTATGGGACCGCATTGTTCTATGGTCCCCTCTGATCAATCTCACTGTCGGATATTCACTTCGGTGGGACCTACCCCAACCCATGCTAGGGACATGGTGTCAGCAACCTCCTTGGCCTTGGCGAGTAAGGCGGGGTGTCTGAAATTGCTTAGTTCGTAAGCACTAAGCAAACCACCGAGGTAACGAATGGTTGTCTCGAACACGCTAATTGCCACCAGATTATCGTTCAGTCTTCAACAGCATTAAATGATCTAAGGGATTCAAACCTGACTGTCGTGTCGGTATCGTTCACGCGTGATCTGGTGAAGTCGACCGTGCTCGCGAATGTGACACCCTCTTCGAAGAGGTCCTGTTGCCCAGAATTAATTCAAAGCATCGTATAACACGCATGGATTCTCGCCACGAACATCAAGCCCCATGACATGCTATAGAACGGTGTCGTCAGCGACGGTGATACCGGGAGAGAGGACACGGTTCACTTACCATTGTGGAGAGAGAATCAATGATGGTCGCACCCCATCCGTTGCGACTATCAGAGAAACCCTGACTGACTGGAGTCACATCATCGTGACCCCACGCGTATTTTCTGCGGTGACCATGAGGATTTCTGCTATCGCGGGGCGGGAAGGAGGGACAGACTTGTATGCATCGTATGAATATAGGAACATGTCCTTGACGGTCTGGCGGTTTTCAGCCGCAGAGGCAGGCAACTGTAAGAGAGGCTCCTGGACCGTGCCTGCAGATGCAAAAATAGATAGAGTAGAGAGTGAAACGAGCGTGGCGATAGGTGTGACGAACACCATGTTGAAGGAGTGTCGAACTCAAACAAACAGGGAGATGGATTGAACTCGTTTGGCGACGCATCGTTGTTTTATACTCAGCGAGCACGAGGTTCATGAGCCCGGCTCGGCCGCTGCAGCCTCTGTGTCGGCAGTTGTGTGGCGTCTGGACCGCCAGATTATGTTTACTGCAGTAACGGAGCCGACTCCGTCGGTCACCCTGCGGAAAGATCGGCTGGGTTCTGCTATATATTCAATTGACTCTTAAGTAACACGTTTCAAACCCGACGCGGCTGCTCGGCGGGCATGTGGGCACCATTAGCCCCCATACCCCAATTCCAGAAGATGCTCGTCAAACACAAACAAATCCTCGTCCGCGACCTCTATCACTTTGTGTCTGCAAAGCCTGATGAGTGGAAATTCTTGATACCAAACGCATCGCCTACTTCTCTTTTAAATGGGAACGTATCCCATCAAACTTAAATGCCTTTGGTTTCTTTTGAGGCTTCGGGAATCCCCCGTTAGAACCAGCTTCGGGCTCTTGAGTGGCGACTGAGAACGAGCCAATTCAGAGACGATTTGTTACTTGGACAACCGAGGGCTTACGTGGGTTTGGAATACAGTGTTTGCACCCGACAGATATCGTATTCCTCCATTCCTTTGCTTGCTCATTGGTTCGCATCAGTTTCGCCGTGATGCCAGGGAGGGTCGGATAATCCGATAGCCTGACCAGCTCCTCATCTGCGAGTACCATGAACTGCATATCATCGTGCCTGTGCGAGTGCTGTACCTGTGGGATCCGCAGGGTATAAACCTATGCAGTACCCCTTGGATTTGATCACTTGGCTTACCATGGCGTCGAAGCCCATCACGATGGGGGCTGAACATGAGAGGCACAGGATGTGTCGTGAAATGGCCACCGAACCCGCCGTGATCTCCTCTTGCACATCCATGCCAACGGTAGTCATAAACCAAGTAATGGCTGTGGTAGCCTTTCCACCCGTTCAATAAGAATCCCCTAGATCGGATATGAGCCGAGGTAGACATACCTTGACGTCCGCAACAAAGTTTTCCGGCGACCATAGATCCTGATTCCCTTTTTCGGACACGAGGCATATATGGTGAGCGGCCTCGCGGAAGGTGAGACTCTTGTTTCTCGTTGACTTTGATCCAGATTTGGAGCAACGAGTGCAAGTAAACCGAGACGAGATTCGATGGACAGGATGGACGGTGGTCTTCACCGGCGACAATTCGAGGCGTTTGAGGAGCTCCGAAAACGCTTGTACGGTTTTCGTCGCCCACTCCTGGATGTCGTTTTGGACAAGTGCGTCTACGAACTCGTTTCTCCACTTGGTATTCTTGGCATCCACAGTGGAGGTTTGGAACGTGCGCAAGGTTGGGAGGTTCCGGAACTGAGGGAGGGACGGGAAGCAATCGAATTTGGAATGATCGAGTTCCCGGTAGAGCCACTCCACCTCGCGACGGCGATGTAGACGGGAATGCTCGACCTCCACGCGTTTGCGGTGGCTTTCGATCCGAGACAGATCCGCCTGTACCTCGGGCCAAAGGATCTCGAGTTCTACGGACACCGTTGAGTACCTACATTACTAGGGACCATGCATTTTACCCACCCTTCTGAGTTATCTTCTCAAGGTCGAGAAGCTTCTCCCGGGAGAGTCGTGCGATCGTTGGAGCGCCTCCAACGTCGACTTTGTCCCGTCCCTGATCAACAGCAAATCTCTCGATTCTTCCGACAAATTTCAGAGGGTGTCAAGTAGGCATTTTGAAGAGACTTACTGTGCATGGTTATACACAGCAGTGATCGCGGTCAACTTCGTAAGTTCCCGTCTCCAGATGCATAACTCCAGGCATCCCTGGAGGAATACGGTTAGTCCGACCCTTTGTGCACGCTATGCGCAGGATACACTCACATTCATATAGTTCTCAAGTCCGTCTACGTATATTTGCTTCCTCTGGGACGATGTTTAGCGGGTTTCTCTCTGGAGGAATGGGGTCAAGTACCTGTTTGTATTCATCGAGGGTTGTAGTGAGAACTGCGGCTTTATTATACTCGTTTCTAGCCTGTAATAACTGTCCACGGTCGTAGCTGAAGTGAATAACCATCCCGCCGAAAAGCACCCGACCATTCGAGATCACGAAGCGGCATCCATCCGGAACTGCCTCGAGTCAGTAATACCCCTAGATGACTGGTAGGGGTTTCTTACTTTCATGGGTGTTCGGCCATTCGATCCAGGGCAACCATGAGGCATATTGGGGGACGGTATGGAAACTATCTCGGCAGTTTTCTCTGTGAAATTTTGAGAATTTGGAAGCTCAGGAGTAGATTCGGTGGGCTAACGAATGTTTCAGGCGACACTTCGGGTTTCCGCAGAAGCGTATCCTGGCGGAAAACGATGTATACATATTTCTCGTATTATTGCCGCATACCTGAAACACGAAGTGAGTGTGGGAAGAACAAAAAGGCAACAGGGAATGTACTGTGCAGCTTCCTCCGCCAAAGATGAAATCAGCCAGCTGTGGCTCAGAGAAACCGAGCTTGGCCGGATCGGGGACCGGGGGTGTCGCTTGAGCCCTGACACGCTTCCAAATGAATGCAGCAGCGGGATTCTGTACGAGAGTCGCGCAGAAATGTTTACAAGTCCGTGAGAGAGAAAGAATGTCCGCGGGAGTGGCCGAATAAAGCAGGATCTCCGCGATGAGCTCGAACGGCAAACGGGTGATAGGAGATGGTGCAGCTTCCTCGACCCCCGCTGCTACTTTTCTGGCCTCGTTCTTTCGCTGTCTCTTTGCGGACTTTCCCATGGGGACGGACGGGGCAAATCGACAAGTGGGTAGCAAGAAGAGGATAGGCAGAGTTAAATGACGTTGAATGATCGGAAACATCCCCATAGTACGTTGTTTACGACTGTTTGCTTGGCTCTCACCACCCCGCCAAGACGTACGAAGTAAATCAACTCCCCTGATCTCACGCTTACACGGTATTGATCAGACAACGCGGCGATCAGACAATGGGAAATAAGGATATTATTCGTCGATAGTATACTAGGATCCCGGGTAAAAACTAACGAAAAACGATAAGGAACGATGACTGCAAGGTACTGTAAGTACAAAGGTGACCAAAAGGAGAGAAGCTTCTCACCTCTAGAGGCCGAGGACAGCAATGATGACCTTGATGTCCAAGACCTTGACGACGTCAATGCAGACAGCAATCTGGGGGAGGAGGCAGATCACGATTTCGGCGACGAGGCTAGTGACAAGACCGAGAACGACGCAGAGAAGGGAGCCAACGAGGTAACCGATCTCAACGAGGAGAGGGCAGATCTCGGCCTTGACAGAGACGACGACGACGGCGAGGATGGAAGCGCAAGCACCGAAGACGAGCTGTAAAAGGCATCGGTTACAATTCTCAAGAGCGTATGAGATGTACTCACGTTTAAGATACAGGCCAAGAGTTTGGCAATGGCCGCGGCATCAAGAACACCTCCAACGACGGTGCAGAGAATCCTCTCCAATGGGAGGGAAGCCAGGGCCTTGACATCGACGATAACACCCTCGATAGCAACCTTGAGCTTGGCGATGATGGGGACGATCACCTCGACGGTGGCGTCAGCCTTGAGGCAACCTAACCAGTGGTCAGCCCCGACCAAGGGAGTTACAAGCATCACGACTCACCGAGCTCAGCGGTGATCGGAGTGATCACCTCGATAGCAGCGTTAAGGACAACTTCCAAAGAAACATCCTTAGTGTGGTCGTCATGGCGGGCGGCGATCGCGTTAACGGGAGCTGGGCCAGCGAACATGGGGGCGGCGTAGGAGAAGGCAGCGAGGGCCAAGGTGGCGAACATGGAGAGGGTGAACGAACGCATTGTAAATGAGTGTATGGGGTGGGTGGTAAAGAGAGTGTGGGTGTGGTTGAGGGAAGGAGAGCTGGAGAGCGAGAAGATCACCTAGGGCGAATGAAGACTCTAACACCGTCGTGCCATGGTATTTATACCAGAGGTCGTCTGCACCCGGACTTGCTCCGTCGTGCCGACGCGGAGACATAACCGCGACACGATGCGTGTAAAACATGCGCACACCGCTCGCAATCGGCTTTGTTCTGCGAAGGTCAAGAATAAAAATATGAAACGCAAGAAGCGCTGGCCGTGGTTCTTGGGTGACAGCGCCTAACAAGCGCCATGCAACCTGTCTCGAGACTTCGACGAGCTATTTTTGCGTAAGCGACAGGGCCATTCCAGCCATCCTCAAGACCGAAGAGCTCCACAACCCGGCTCCTCCTTCCCTCGAGAGGCTCAGGGAATGTGCCACCGGGCGTGGGTGGTGTCTTGATCCGCTCTCTCAGAAGCTTAGATCGGTAATCGAGACGGCTTCTGGTCGTTTGATCGACATCGCTTGTGCGGAAAGCAGTAGTCATGCAGCGTGTTACTGTCATTCGCAACCGACCCCCTCGCCCGTGGTCATATTCGCGGCCTTTCCGAGCATCGATAGAACCCTTCCGATGGTGCAAGAAAATGCAAATTTTACAAGCGACGTAAAAAGGAGCCGTGGAATAGACCAGAAACGACAAGCTGGGCCATAGTAACAAATCACCTTTCTAGGCTCATAGTCCCGCAATAAAGTCGGCGACAGCCGACCAGTAGCCAGCCTGGATAAACGTATCGTCTAATCGCCGTCAGCCAATCGTCAGGTGACGGCGACCACGCGCAGACGTACTGTGATGACCATCGGGGAACTCGACAAACTTGGACTTCCCAGTCCCATCAACAGCCTCCTCGTGTCCGCCATCAGTCTCCTTCTACAAGCGTGAAGTCTCAGATGCTGGATGCGAAGAGGAGAGGGGCACACCTTGAAAAACACGCTGGATCTCGTGGTCCGCCTCTTTTTAGCAATTTCCCAAAGTTCTTTCATCTGTTCAGCAGGCACCACTTCGTCTTGGAGTCCGCTCAGCATCAGAATGGGTGTGGTTACCGGTATCCTCGGCAGTTTGTTCGCAGACTCCCACTTCTGGTGACACAAAAATGCAAAGGGAGATAAGAAGGGTAGTGCCGAAGGAATGAGGCTCGGCAGGGTCATAAACGTATTCTCAACAATAAGAGCCCTGATCTAAGTGGGAGGTGAAGGTGAGAAACCTAAGTGAGATTCCCCCGAGGACGGATGAGCTCACAGCTTCGGGGTTCCTGCTGGCGAGGTCAATCGACACGGCTCCACCGATAGATTGCCCGTACAAAATCTAGGTGGGTTGGTCAATGAGCGAGAAACGGCAGAAGAACCGGCGGCAGCCCACAATTGGTGTCTTGGCGAAAACCTCGTGATTTAGGAGATAGTCCAGGACAGCTTGAGCATCTATTTGAAAGCCTGCATTACAGTGGGTGACATGAGTGTCCGATCGCAACAGATCACGGAGAACGTACCTTCCTCTGAAGGCGAGCCCTCCGAAAGGCCGTACCTGGTACACTGAGAAATCGATCTCACGTGGCTGGGCGGTGAACCTACCCGCGATAAGAGACCATCATCACATTGCAGCGCATCTTCACGTAGAAAACCTTTGCAAGCGGTATTCGATGCCCCATGTTCCCGCCATTCCCATGGAACATGATAACCGTTGGCCGAGCGGCGGCATACTGTAAGCATCTGTGGGTCACGGGTTCGCAAAAACCGTGGATGAAAAACAAACCCTACCTTCTCGGGAGGATCTTCGGCCTCTTGTAAAGACTCAAAAGTGGTCTTGGTGGCCAGATTCAACTCTTTGCGTTGCATCAAGAGGTAACATTTGATCTTGACTGCATCTCGGGTGGCAAGGGTGAGATCCTCGTAAGGTAGGTCGTATTGGGTAGGCACAGGGACGTCTAAATACGTATATTAGCCGTCTGGTAGGAGATAAATCAGTCAGGTTACACGTACTCGTCCTCGATCCTTCGGGGAAAGACGCTGGATAAATTAGATAATTCTGACCATACCAGAGCAGGCCGACCCCTGTTTCGCAACTGGATTGAGTGATAGGGATGCGCGTCGGGAGGCGTGGTGACAGACCTATCGTTGACAAGCCTGCAGCTGTGGCGAAAGCACCCTTTTGTCGGAGAGTGGAGTGGTTTCAACGTGTGGACATCTGGGCCGTCACCGAGCGTAACTTGCTCACTTTAGCAAAGGATTCTATGGCTGGAATTACATCCGACATTATCGTAGTGGGTGGAGGGATGTCCAGTCGCGGGCTGCGCGATGGTGGATGGTGGCGGATGAGGTCAGTTAGGTAACATTCGCATCTTCGATCTCTCCACCCTCCCTCACATCCACCATCCGCTCCGAACACTCTCCGTCGTGATGTCTCAAGACCCATACCATGCTGTGCAACGGGAGATACAGACGTCGCTGCAGACTGCCTCAACACTGCGCGCTTCATACCTCCGAATCCACAGTACAGCTCGGGATGAAAGTGAGGAACTCGTGTGGGCGCGGAATGAGGTGCATATGGACATTCCTATTTCGAAGCCTGGAATTCACTCGCACGCTATGTTAGCTCAAAGCGACCCTCGCCGCCATGGAGGCTGATTTAGAGGACTTGGAAGAGAGCGTGAAGTAAGCCCGATCTCCGTGGCTGGGACCAAACATGAGCTAACACGGCTCAGGATAGTCGAAGAAACTGGCCCCCGCATGTTCGGCCTCGAGGAGTCTGATGTCATGGAACGACGAGGATACGTGAACCATGTTAAGCAGGAGATCGAGGTTCGTCTGGTTGGATGTTTCATGCATCGTAGGCTGACAGTTTTCCGTAAGGACAGACCATTCGATCCGAACTAGAAACCGGGGCTGCGAAGGTTGGTATTTACACTTGCTTGTTGCTTGTTGTGAGACTCGGAGGTTATTCTAGCCAAGGTCAAGACCGTCATCGTGGATCGCGTCTCGGGAATCCGCCAAGCCGAGCCCACTGACGGCCACACCTGAGGATGCGGATGAAGACGCGCAGTCAGAGTGGGCAAGGGCGGAGCAACAGGTGTGTCTCCTTTTCCATGTCTCATGCACTCTACTGACCCCACTCTGCAGATGATGATCAGGGAACAGGACCGTACCATGGATTCCATTGCCGGGACGTTGAGCACACTAGCCCAACAGGCTGGCCTAATGGGTCGCGAAATTGGCGAACACAACGAGTTCGTACACACGGTTTACGACTTGGTGTCACGTCGATCTAACATACCATCTCAGAATGCTCGATGACATAGAACAAGGTGTTGACCGCTCGGGTGCCAAGTTAGACGACGCCATGAAGCGCATGCGCAAGTTTATTCGCGATACTGAGGAGACGAAATCCGGCTGGTGCATTATCGTCCTCATTATCGTTCTCCTGGCTTTACTTCTCGCTGTCATCCTTGTATAATCTCCATCCCTCGCCATGGAGATTTACCCCTTTTGTCCGCTCGTTCTCCCACACTCTTTAATAATTAGCTTTAATACCATCTAGTTTATCTTGTGATTTTCCTTGCATAATCCAGGTTTTTTATAAGGGGTACAGCAAAGGACTTGTCTATATTCCTACACCGGTTTCTGATATTCCTCTCCTCGCCAATGCTCTCTCCAATAGCTTGTACATCAACCCCTCCCATTCGTCGCGGCTCACCTCTCCCACCCCTCTGACGAAATCCTCGGCTTCACCTGTCCGTTCCATCTCTTCCCATTCGGCCCTCAGCAGTGAAGTGTTCAAATATATCTCCTCGTGCCAGTTAGGCGTGAGATACTTCTTTAACTTCTCCTCGTCGTCCCTATACGCAAGGGTATATAATTCATCCCTGTAGTGAAACTGATCTGAGGGTTCAAACACGAAGTAGCGTTTGGCTACTTGAAACTCGTCTCCCTCGAACTTGACCTTCAGCTTCTCGTATCGGGAGACAATAGCGTCGACTTCCGCATCTACGTCAAGGAGTTCGGGCGAAGTCCAAAACTTCACCATCGCGTGCGATTGTGCCTCGACCAATGGAATGGGTGAAACGCGGTACAACAGCGAAGGGAATGCTAACGAGGTGGGAGGGTACTTGCCGGTAACCGGGAATAGGTGTTTGAGCAAGGGAAAGATGTGGTATGTGGAGTTGTATAATTTGTCCTTCGGTATCGGGGGTATTGGGGTCGGAGGCAGGGATGTTTGGATAAGGGAGTCGGGGAGGAAGGGAAGAGACATCTTGTAACCAGTGGCGACTATGCATGAATCTATTTCATCCTCCGCACCATCTTCGTACCGTACCTTTCCTTTGCCTTCCTCGTCGATGGCGAGGAACTCTGCGACTCGGCCTCGGTACTGAATCTTGCTGTTGGGGGTTGGGTCTAGCGGAGGTTCTATGACGGAGAAATAGAGAACTGAGGTCGAAGGCAGACCGGCCATCTCCATGGAAATATCGCGTCCACTGAAACCCCCACCAACGACGAGGATTGCACTTCCAGAATCCACCGGTCGCCTGTACCAAGCGGAATGAACAGCCTTTCCTGCAGCTATCCATTTGTCCAATCCAAGGATATTGGGGATCCGAGGGACCCGATAGTGGCCATTCGCGACGACCGCCTTATCGAATCTCAACCACTCGTTTCCGTACCCAGGACCGGACAATCTGACTCTCCAAAAAGAATTGGTTTCGTCTCGCTCCAAACGCTCGACCGTAGTGTTGAGCCGGATGTTCGATGATAGATCAAAATGAGAGATGAATGAGTCGAGATAATCTTCGACGACTTTTGCCCGTGGATAAACTGCCGTAGAGGGCGGAAAGGGCAGTGCCGCAAAGCACATTACGGGGTGTGGTAAATTCGTCGTCAACGAATCGTAAAGCGGTGTGAGTGGTGGATCCGCTGTGTCCGGAGGGGCAGGAACCCTGTATTTGTCGGGCTATCACTTTCTACATGCAGAGGAGATGGAGGATTTACCAAATTCCACCAGCTTTATCTCTGGCCTCAAACAAGGTCGGTTTCCAGTGACCGGACTTGTATTGAGGAGTTCCCATGATTACCTGGAGGGCTGACAATCCAACAGCACCTCCACCGATGATGCAGATATCCATGGTGGCTCCATCGGCCGTCCTCTCATCGAGTAACCGTGCGTGGCCATCATCGGGGGCCGCCGTGGGCATCTGAGAATCTGGGTCACGATCTTGGTCAACAAAGCCAGCAGTGTCCAATGATGGGGGTAACGAACCAGTCGTGCCCATGAGGATATGTTCGCACGAATGTAGAAATGTTGATGGAAGATGGAGTAGATGTTTCGGAATGAAGATCGAGAGATAGTCTGGCACGCGCTTTCTTCATGCACCCGAGTACCCGGCGACCACAACTTGTCTTTCTCTCAACGCGTAGACAGAATCATCAAATCCTACAATTAAATCCTGTGAAGCTGTGAAACCTCGGGGGTTTTGCCCAGCGCCAGCATCACTAGTAGTATCTCTGGCCATCGAACATCGCGACGCGCACGTCCTCCTCAGCCCACTTGCAATACCGGGGTTCTGAATTGTCCAACTCGGAACTCCTCTACGTGTTGCAGCAGAAGACCAAAGGAAGCTCTCCTTACCAGCTGGGTGCTTCATCGTGTGCTCACTGCCGCATTGCCAGACCGGAAAGGTAGGTATACCACCCTGTCTGCGGATAAGTGGTCTAACAATTTGCCGCGCAGCCGGGAAAACTGATAGGCGTGTTCGCGGGATGCCGGCATGCCTTGCATTCGCTCCAGAACGCGACCGGCCCCATCGGAGATCGTCGTGAGGATTATCTCGTGTGCTATGGCGTCGCGTCCACGCTTTGGAAGGTTCCCATCCTAACCACCTCGGACCATCTTCAGCGCCGTGGGCAAACATTGGAGGCGGGTAGTACCATCTAATCCTCCCCCTCCTTTGGGATTTTATCCTGTAACCACCCATCTGTGGTCGAAGCTACCGTCAACCGGTCGCGAAATATCCCGCTGGAGGTTTACGTCGAGTGGCGTGGACCAGATCTCGTAGCCACATGCCTCCTCAATCAAACCTCACCCAAGCCGTAGCCGGCGGGTCATCCTCATCACAGACCGTGCCATCTCCACTTCTCGGACCCCTAATCAACAATCCGTCTACCGAGTGACCGAGTAGCCGACTCGGGTAGACTATTTTGAATGGACAACGTAACGCCTCGATCCAAAATCGACCCCCAAAACCGAGTCGATTGCTTTCTTGCCGAATAAGCGAGGGTGGGATTGTCGATGAAGATCCGTGTCGTCGGGGACACCGCCTCAGAGGGCTCGTCAATTCGATGACGGTGAGGAAGGGGGGGGGTCTCCGGTTCCCATTACCTAGGCGCTTCGATCTTGCGCAGCGGATCCATTTGTTTGGCGGAATTGGAGGAGCTTGCCAGCGTGGACATCAAGGTCATTGATTCTCGGAGGGTACCGGGTGAGTGGGAGAGAGAGGCAGCCACCCGTCAGTCACCTGCCTTGCTCACAATGTGGGCAAGTTTGCCGGACGGATGGGGATCTCACCGTGATATCTTGTGGACCCGTTCTTGATGGACTCGTTAGTTGCACATGCCTGGGTCGTGTACAAAGCAGTAACCATTCATCGATAGATCCCTATACATAGATACTTGGGGTTTAAACCGCTAATCAGCACGAACCGATAAAATAGCCTCTCTTCGGAGATACCGTGCACAGATGTCGTCCGACCGGTTTTGCTACGTCACGGGGATCACCTCGGCAAAATGGCCTTGCTAACCATCAGCGTAGTCAACTCCAGAAGTATCGTCTCTATGGCCCAACAATGCAACCGCCCTTCCGTTTTTCTTTCTTTGCTTTTGACTTAACAGTCTTCCAGATCTTGTGTCGGAACAGCCACGTCAGACCGCGCAGGGCACATCAAACGTCCCACTCTAGATCTCAGAAGTCGCGCATGAGATGTATACACATGCATTCGTAGTATGACGAATGGGTACATCTAGTTGTGATGATCTCGTATACGCACAACAAATCAGCTGCCTATTGATGAAAAAAAGGTATGGATGAATATACCGACACCCCTTAGTCCTCCAACCCCAAGCACACCACTAGCTGCGGATGACTAGAATAACCCAGCCAAATCCGCGAAGGGATCCTTTCCTTGAGCCTGTTGCTGTTGCTGTTGATGGGGCTGTTGCGGCTGTTGCAGCGGCGCAAGCGGTTGTTGGTGTTGTGGTTGAAGTGGTTGGTGACCAAACTGCGATGGCTGGAACTGGGGTTGGATCGGCTGTTGTTGTTGGACGAACGGCTGTTGTCTTGGACTAGCGGCACGACCAAACTGCGAAGGCAATTGAGCCTGAGGTTGCTGCAAAGGAGTAGCCTGACGCGAGGGTGGTTTCTGTCCATACGCAACTTGGAACAACGTCGTCTGGAACTGTGGTTGCTGAGGCTGTTGGGGTTGACTCGGTGGTCTCTGCGTTTGGGGCTGGGCGTTTGCGATACTATTGTTCTGGAAGAAGTTAGGTCGCGGGATGCCTGTCCCTCCAACCTGAGGCTGCTGGTTTTGGGGAGGTGTGGTAGGTAGTGTAATCGGGCCAAACTGTCTTGGAGCAGATCCAGGGTTCGGTTGAGGCGTGCCAGGTGCACTTGTCGACGTAAAACCGTTGTTTTGGACACCGTATGGGTTATTGACAAACATTGAAGACGACATGTTGTTTGGAGGAGTCGCTGTCGTGGTGTTGGTGGCAGTAGAGGAGGGCCCGAACAGTACGTCAAGGTCGTCGATTCCGGAGGAGTCGGTCTGCGCGGTTGTGTTGGATGGGGCACCCTCGTCCAAGTCGATCAATGACAGCTCGCCCCCGACCGAAGTGGAGGCCAGTTCCTGGGGAATCGGGTTGGCAGCCGCAACATAATCACCCTTCTTGAAAGATTCGTAACGATTCAGCACCGTATTGATTTGATCGTTGATTTGGAGGAATGTGTCTGGATGGTTCGGTCAGGAACGGCGTCTCCAGTGCGAAAAGGAAGCTCGGTATTCGGAACTGTCAACTCACCGAGTGATTCCGGATCGTGCGATTCAGCATCGGAAACCCATTTTTGGATTTTGGGACGCGCGCTTGAAAGTAAGGAACTAACTTGCTGTACACCAGACGATCGACCAAGTTAGTAACATCACTCAGGTTGATGAACGAGCTCGTGAAACGCACATCGTACACATCTCCTGCCACGAACTTCTCTCCTCTGGTGGTATCAACATTGTCCAGCATCTCATTCAACAAGATGACCTTGCTTTCAAGTTTGTTCAGTTCAGTGAGGGCCTGTTGACGGTAGTCGGGTTTTGACTCTGGATTCGCGCCGGAGAGGCTCTTCATAAGCTCTTGAGCAGCGGCGAGATCTCTCGGGGTCCCTCGGCGGATTAGTTCCTGCAACTTTGCCGATTGAGCTTCTCTATCCTCCTCTTCGAGTTCCTCAGCGGATTTGAGGTCCTGTATCGTGGATGGACGTCAGAACGCAATCCCTCCTCTTCGAAACAAGGCCGACCCAAACGACTTACAGAGGCCGAAGGGGCACCCGTCCGAGAAGTATCACGGAACCTGTACCCCTTGAAGGTTAACAGCCGGTGCATATCCCGTATATTCCCCAGGTCTTCCTTCCACCTCGATTCCGTACAGATCGTTTCTTTCCAAGTATGAATAAGTTCGAGAATGCGTGTCATGACAGGTCCGGGGAAGGGAGGTGGCCGTTCCGGAAATCGACGGACGAGTTCGTTAAGGAACTCTTTCGTGCCCACTTGCAGATGAACCGGATATCCACAGGCTTGAACAAGAGTGTCGAGGAGGGCGAGAGCCAGCATGGCGATATGGGGATTTCGATGATTGATGAGCCTGACCGTCAGCATCACAGCTTCCCTCGGCCTGGATTGACAATGCAGATGAGGGTGGATCCAATGGGCCGAACAGGAGCTCAAACGTACGTGTTGGCCTTCTTCTGGTTAATATGGTCGGCAACTTCGAGATTGAGTGCATAATTCGGGTCGGGGAGGGTTGGATTACAAGCCCTACTGATCAGCGATTCAACTTCGGACGCTGCAGAGGCCCATGAAGGGCCGTTTGCAAATAAACTATCATTGAGATTGGGACGAGACAACATGAGTTGGGTGTGTGGAACTGCGGTATCAGAGCAAGCGTCAAAACGTGAGGTCGCCTGGTGCGCAAAGATGGACGGCTAACTTGTTATCCCCGCTCAGATGTTCGTGAAAAGAGCCAGAGGAGGATTTACACGTAGCACAGGATCAGCGATGAGGGATAGGGAAGACGGAGAAAGAGAGTGGTCAGTGCCAATAACCAGGGACGTGGTCGACGTCGGGCACGTCACAAAATCGTCTCGACTTGGCGCCGACTTACTCTGCGCCCCGCACAGCATCTCTTCGTTTTCTCGCACTCATTGCCTGGAGACGGGTTCCTTCGAATGTCCCCCGATGATTTCGTCGCTCACAATCTTGGACGGGACAGATGATCTCGTGGGTCGGCGACCCGTGCGGTTCTTTCAATAACGAAGGCGGTGAATCGCGAGACTCGTTTGAGCTTTCAATTCGTGGATTGGGCTAAAGAAGCACCGACTGCTGCGTCGGCACGAACCTTTCTTGCGTCTCCAAAAAGAAGGGTTCGTCATTGAACGTGAACTCTCACAGCAGTCTGATTGTCTCCTGTCTGGAGCTCTCGCCCACCGCGATGGCGTTGAGAGTGATAGCCAGTCAAACAGCAGGCAGTGGTGATCACAGTTGTGTTATCGCTCGTCACTCTACGGCCTTCGAGAAGCGCCGACTATACTTAGGACGAACTCCAACGTGCACATGAAGGACCCACCCCCGTACATTGGTACTTATGTTAAGATGTATTTTCCTTACCAAGTCACGTTGTCCGTATCTGCTGCAGTGATGATCTGACGGCTGTCAACTCAGATCGGACTCGTGGATTAACCGATGGACCTGTTCTACGAGCCTAATGCGAACACGGTAACCGGTAATCATGCGTGCATGTGTAGTTGCATATTCGAAAGATTCGGATTTCCGAAATTTAGCGCATCGAGCGAGAGCACCGCGCTCGTTCTGAACCAACTTTTTCAAGGCGTTCGTCCAAAGTGACAAGTACGCCAAGAATGGGGTATGGGATAGAAACACACGAAGGTAAGTGGTTCACCGGTCCGAGCGTCTGTCCGATACCAACAACCAACCAATAGATTACGAGCGGGAGAGAATGACGACGAAGTCGAGGCGACAAACAAAGCGTGCGGTTGGGGCGAAGTGTTAGACGTCGAGCTCGTCAGTCATCGGTATGAAAGAGCGAGAGGGGAGAAAGAACACGAACTTGAAGAGCCATCCCAACCGTCGAAAACACGCGCTTGCGTCAACAACCAGCGAGCATAGAAAGGGAAGTCGAGAAAACGAGCACAAGTTCACGGGTGGAGAAAAGAGATGGGGCATAGTGGAAGGGGAAGAAATCGCAGGAACAGATTGCGAGACGGCTCGCCAAGGCCAACGCTGCTGAATGTCGTTAGTTACGAGCGTGAAAAAGACGAGACGGACGAGAGAGACGAACCTGAACAGCCGTTCGACGATCAAAGCACCTATCTGCGCCACTAACCCAACTAACACATGACAGAACGCCAAGAAACGAGAACGAGTTGCAGAAGAAAAGGGGTGTGGGGGGCGGGAGAGCTGGGAGCAGTCGTAGGGGAAAAACCGATGCGAGAATGTCTCGCGAAGGCCTTGACATTGACGTCATCAGTTATAAATATGAGGGCATGAGGCAGAAGGAAGAGACGAACCTATTTCTTGGGGTCGTCGAAGTAGAGGTCGGCACCCTGGAACTGGGCCTTGATGATTTCCCAGAGCCAGTGAATCGGGGTGGTGTAGGTGATATCGACCGAGTCTGTAGGGCCAGTGCCACCGGTGAGGAGAGAAACGAACTGGCCGTCGGGACCGGCGACAAGGGCTCCAGAGTCCCCGCCTTTGGAGAATGGACCGAAGTGCTCGTTCTTGCCGTAGGGTAAAACTGGGGCTTCGACGGAAGTGAAGGTGCCGGCGAGGCCATAGAGGCGAACTTTAGACTCGAACCCAGCAAGACAACCAATTGTGACGCCTGTGGTGAGACCGTCTTTGATCACGTATCGCACGGGGTTGTTCTCCAAGTCCCTGCCGGTGGGGTGGCGTATCTGATGGTCGGTGAGAATGCCGCTGAGCTTGAAAAGACGATCCACGGGGTAGTGGAACTCGGGTTGCGCGTCGTTCCGATGGTACATTAAGCTCATAAATGAGCCGGGGTCGATTTCTGTTCCTGGAATACGAACAGTTAGATTAGGAACCTTTAACTAGACGAGGTCAACACGCACCCAAGTCGATGGCGTTCTTTACGAAGTTCGGCCAGAATTTCTGCTTGTTGAGCTTGATGACGCAGACATCCTGGGTGTAGCCGTGAGGGCCAGTATTGCCAGTGATCTTAGGTGCCCAGACGACGTGACCGATGACGCGCTTGTTCACGTCGGACCAGTCCTTCTTCATGGTGACGAAGAACGCCTTGAGGGCCTCGATCGCCTTGTTTTTCTCATTGATGTCCTTTGCGGTGGCCGCTAGTCTAGTTGCCGCTTGCTCGCCCTGGCTCTCGTACGACGCAGCGCACTCCCCCAAGAAGGTGACTGTGTTGTTCAGGATGCCGATTTCGGCCTGGATGGACGCCAAAAATTCGTCGAAAGCTCTCTTGCCCATGAGGATGACCTTTTTCTTGGGCCCGGCTACGTTGGTGTAGTCAGAATTGCGCTCATATTTTCGAGGAAATGAACGTACCGACGTAAGTGTAAGTATTGTTGGCTTCCACGTTCTGGTCAAACAGCACATGGCGTGCGGTAACGCCGTAGAGCTCATCACCGACTCGGAAGTAGAAACCAAACGTCCCCTGCATGTGTGGCGTCTTCTCGCCGGCGATGGGCAGGCCAAGTGAGGTAGTAACCGAGTCGATGACGCCTTTGAGAGGATGGAAATCATCGACGGGTGCATACAGTTGGGGACCAGCGAGAAGCTTGGCCACCGACTCGCGATACGCGATATCGACGTCGTGAATGTTGCGTTGTGTGAGGAAATCGAGGATGTCCTGAGAGGACTGGAACGCGACGTCGCCGGTGGTGCTGTCTGGCTGTACTCCGATCCAGATCGTAACGCGACTGATAACTGTCTTTATGCCGCCATCCGCGTCCTGCTCGTCCCAACCGAAGCGGACGAGGTCGACAGAGGTAAACAGGATCTGTCGAATCTCGAGGAGTTCAACAACCTTGGAACGAATGTCAGTCTGCAGAATGCTACGCTTCGAGAAGATCACGAACCTTATCACGAACAGTTTCCCAAAGTTTGTCCCGGCCCAGTTTGTCGTGGTCGTAGACGGGAAGAAGCTTTATTATTCGAGCGTCATTCTCTGGCCCCGTAGGCGGCGTAAAGGTTTCAGTAGACGTCCTGTAGACGAGCTTGGGGCCAAGGTCACCGTCGCCTCTGAGACCGAAGTAGTAACAAAGCCTCTCGAGCTTGGAGACTCCGTGTGAGGACCCCACGGAAGTATCGCTGGAGGAGTTGTCGTCGTCCTGGGGGAGCTGGGGGTGAACACGCTCATTCCAAACATCGACTAGAAGGGTATATACGAGCAGGTCAGTACAGAAGAAAAACAATAAAACGTAAAAAGAACTCGCTTGAGTCTTGAGACATTACGAGGGAAGAGAATTTGACTGAGGAAGTCCGTCGGGCGGGTTGAGCGAGTTTGGGAGATTTAGGAGAGAGTTGTATGGCGGAAAGAAAAGTGAAGACCCCTTTTATAGTCCACAAACAGGGTTCTCCTAAAGTGGAGAGAGAAAATTCTGCGACCGTCTTTAGGAGTATTTCCTTCACCTCTGGCTCCCTGTTGCTTTGCAACGGCGCCTGCAAAAGTGAATCCGGTTGGCAGTGCAGAGGACACAGACGCCCTGGAGAGGATGCGCGACAGATGTGATCGAGCATGAAACACTCGTAGAAATAGCACACCCGGGTTCTCTGTGCTCCTTTAGCGTAAATAAATGTCGCATTAGCCTGAGCGATACACTTACGATACACGACAGAGCAGAGTGGACAACAACAATGCCAAACCGACGCTTCAGGCGAGATAATTTCTGGGGCGAGAAACCTCGCAAACGAGATAACTCGGAGGTCCAGAACGTTCGGGCCTTGGTTCTCTCTCCCTCCGACCGACGGTAGCACCGGCCCTCCGCCATCGCCGCTCGTTGGGCCCCAGGGTGGGCAGTGGTTACAGCATCTCAAGCAGACACGTGCGGTGGAAGTGTTTCGTGATGAAGCCCAATCCAAAATCCTGCTCTTCCCGAGTGATGACCGATGAATCGATGATGCACTGTCTAGAGGCCGCTGATCGGCATGACCCTTTTCCACATGCACGGTGTTCCCCGTTCCTCCCACAGACCTGACGCCAGCGCCGCGCGTTGACAAAGAGACGTGATGGGATTGCCCGATGGCCGGGACTGCCTGATCCAATGCGCAACCCCGACCCCTCCCCGCCGTCCCAAACGGAATGCTCGCAGGTGTCCTCTCTCTTCCCCACCTGGCCGGTCGGGTTGGAGAGGAGAACGAGCTGAAACGAGAGTGCAAGGGACATCAGACGACAGGGGCACCTGCCAAAATCGTCCCCGTTCGCATCGCCACTGGCCATCAACGCGAATGTGATCCACTTCCTCGTGCCCGCCAAGCGCCTCCACTGTTGAGATAGCGTATATATACCACCATCAATCGTTCGGTGTTCCTGTTCTAGGACCACTTTGGTTTCTCCCCTCCGCCGCTTCGTTCTCGAAAGCTCAAGGGCCTGGTTGCCTTTTTCTTCTTCTCTCCTCTCTTTCATCCGTTTGTCCAATCGCAGGTCGATTGCGCCCACCGCCCTTCACGACCTTTTCGACGACCCACGACTTGTTTCATCATGACCAATAATACCGTCACCCCTACCGAGGCCCTCCTCCAAGTCGCCAGGACCCGCCCGTTCGCTCCTGCCGTCCGTCACGGTTCCTCCACCTGGTCTTACGCCGCCCTCTGGGCTCGCGTGAGGGAGCTCGCTAAGCGTATCGAGAACCTCGATCAATCTCAGGGACCGGTTGGCCTTCACATGGGGTTCGTTTTCTCACGCTCTCGTCTCCTCGCGTGTCACTGATCTCGCTCAAATAGCCTCGAGATTGATTATGTCGCTGCCGCCCACGCCATTTGGCTCACTGGTCGTACTACCGTCGTTCTCAGTCCCAAATGGTCTCAAGATGTCATGAACGCTGTCCTGGAGAGAACACAGGTCAAACTTGTCCTCTACGGAAACACCAAACCCTTTTCCATGTCCGTCCAGACTATCTGCACAACGAAACTGATTGATGCCAAGCCTCCCACCCTTTGCCCTCCTCCCGCTTCCTACGAAGCCGTTCAGAAGGTCCCGGTGGTCTGCAGTATCACTCCCACCTCTGGAAGTACCGGTGTTCCCAAGAGCATCGTTTACCCCATGAAGAGGGCTTTGTCCACCCTCGATGAGGAATCCTCCACCCTCCTCAAGCCTCGTGATGGCCAGTGGCTTCGTGGCGGAACCGTAAGTTTTCTCTTGCCTGGAGTTTCAATTTTCCACCTCTGATCCTCTACCCCAGACTTTCCTCCGCCCACTCTTCGAGATCCGCCGTTTCATGTTCAATCAGACCACTCTATACTTGGACGAGGCCATCTCCGTTACCGATCAGTGCGCTTCCCTTTGCTCTGAACTCGAGAACAAGGGGAACACTCAACTCCTCCGAACCCACTTCACCCCCTCTGTCTTCCGTGCCTTCGTCGACTACGTCAAGATCAAATTCGGTCCCGACCACTCCTTCGATCGTCTCTACTGGATGGTCATTGGTGGAGAATCCCTCAGCATCGAGGACCTCAAGTTGGCCAAGCAGGTCTTCCCAAAAGCCACCCTCGCCTGCAACTACGCCTGCTCTGAGGTCGGTTTCGCTGGTGTCTGCCAGATGTTCGTCCGTCCTGAGGATCCGGTTCCTGAATTCGTCAACTTCGATGCCACCCAGGGTTGCCAGGATCTTGTTATCCTTGACGAAAATATGAACATCGTTCCAAAGACCGCCGGTGCCTCTGGTATCATCGGCATCGTCACCGACTCCTCCGCTACCCACTACATGGGGAACGCTGAGGCTTCCAAGCACATGTTCCGTCCCTGGGGTGGTGATAACATTCTCCTCTACACCGACGATATCGGCAAGGTCACCGCTGATGGCCGCATCGTCATCAACGGTCGTCGCTCTAGGAACGTCAAGGTTAACGGTCTCTTTATCGACATGGACGAGTTGGAACGCGCCATGAACAACGCCTTCGGTGGTTTTGTCGCCGCTTACAAACTTGTTCAGTCCGGGCAGAGGATCGTTCTCTTCTGGACCGGTGAGTCGACCGAGGTCAAGGTTTCCAAGGCCGCTCGTGAGGCTCTGAGGAATAAGCTGGGTGACAACATTGCCATGGCTGTCTCCTCCACCCGCTACATCGAAGAAATGCCATACAACGCTTCTTACAAGGTCGACATTGCCCAACTCCAGAAGATCGCCGACAGCAACGTTGCTGCTCCCGTTGAGGTTGTTGAGGCTGTCACCCCTGCCCCCGTCGAGACCTCTGTCTCCCGTGCCGATCAGGTTGCCGCCAAGATTGCCCAAGAAGTTGCCCGCCTCGCCAAGGCTGCCCCCGCTCCCACCGATGTCCCCCTCATGTTGGCTGGACTCAATTCCATCACTGTTATCCAGCTCTACTTCTGGCTCCAGGAGAATTTCGATTACGAGGAGGATATGAGCAGGCTCTTCGAGGAAGATGTCACTGCCGCCGTCGTTGCTCGTGAAATCGTTGATGTCGCCGCCGTTCGGGAGGTGAAGATCTCCACCCTCTCTTCCGTCAATCGCCGCGTCGAAGTCGCTATGGACGTTGCCCACGAGGTCGCTCGTCTCGCCAAGACCCGCTCCCCCGTTCCCACCGACGTTCCCCTCATGCTCGCAGGTCTCAACTCGGTCACAGTTGTTCAGCTCCACTTCTGGCTTCAGTCCTCCTTCGATTACGGCGAGGACGTGAGCAAGCTCTTCGAGGAGGACTGCACCGCTGAATCGTTGGCTGCTATCATCGTCGAAGATGCCACCATCACTCCCACCGAGGCCGACTCTGACTCCACTAAGATCGATGAAGCTTCTGAGGCCAATACTGAGGTCTTCGCCATTGCTGCGGCCATCGCTAAGGAAGTCGGCAAGCTTTCTAAGGCTACCAAGGCCGTTCCAACCGACATACCCTTGATGCTGGCCGGTTTAAACTCGATCACCGTCATCCAGCTCCACTTCTGGTTGCAATCCGAGTACGACTATGAAGAGGACATGAGCAGGCTCTTCGAGGAGGACGTCACCGCTGAGGTTATCGCCCGCGACATCCGTGGTGTCTCTGCCAAGACAGAAACTGTCCCTGCCCCTGCCCCCAACCCTGTCGTCACCATCCCCGTCGAGCCCGAGCCCATCAAGGAAACTCCTGCTCCGACAAAGACTCGCACTGTGCGCCGCCCAGCTCCATTGAACCTGCAGACTTCCAGCTTCGCGGCGGCTGCTCCTATCCCTGCCGCTATGAAGACCGGTGGCCTCAAGACAGCTGGTCTCCCGACTGGGTGAGTTCCTCGTCCTCTCTCCCAACATTATCTCTCTTTCCTGACCCTCATTTTTCATAGTATGGTTAACGGTTTCCTCGCTCTCACGATGTTGAGCCCTAAATATTCCACCTCAGGACCTTTCCAGGGCGCCGGTACCCCCGCCTTGAGCATCACCCATGCTTCATTAGACATGTTGGCCGATTCGCATACGCCTTTCGCCCCAGTCTCGGCCTGGACTCCTGAGCCGTACACCCCCACGGTGCTTTGTGCATAAAGATGAAATAAAGGGGGGTGGGAAGGACCTTCGCTATTGCCGCCACTCACCCCTCTTTGCTCGGGTGCGTGCTGGACAAACAAGGGAGGAAAGAACCACACCATTACCAACTAATCCTCACAAGTTTACTATCATGTGTTCGGACCCTCCACCCACTTACTTTCCCTTTGAGCTTTTCCGAGATTGAAATGTATCTCACCATAAATTAGATACAACTAACTACCACCCACAAACCTTGCGACGGCTAATTCTCTCGATGTATTCTTGTTTCCTTTGCTTTTCACTCTTGCTTTCGAAATCATAATGTGGACGGGCACATGCATCATTATACGCCAACGGTCTCCGAAAATCCAAGATCAGTGTCACAACGAGTCAAATACAGTAAGCATTAAGTTACAGAGTAAGCCAGAAGACTATGAGTAAGATGTATGGGAGCCTGAGGCTATACCTCAGTCGACGATGATGATTTCCGCATCATCCTGGCTTTCCTCAGGGCCATCAAGAATTATTAACCCGTCCTCCTCCAACTGACGTTGCTTTCTAGGGCTGGAGGGGTCGGATCCATTCCGGTTTGCGTTGGTTTTCAACCGCTTTGCGGGCTGGTGCTCCATGACGTCATCGTCGTCCGGTGCCGGGCGTTTCGTCGCCTTCACGGGCGAAGGAAGTGGTGTCGTCGGGAGTTTCAATTTGACCTTCTTCGGCGCTTGCGGAAGTGGATGTGGAAGCACAAACGATGGAACACCTTCGGGATGATTTGGGCTGTTCCGCCGGATGGGGTAAAGGGGGCCAGAACGGTCGGCGTGGGTGTTAATCAGTTGATCTGATCTCTTGTATGCGTGTAGGGCAAGGATAAAAACACTCACGGAAGAACGCCAATGCTGATGGAGATGGTCTCTAGGTCACCGTCCTCATCGACGATATTGAGGAACTTCCCTCGTGTAATGTTGAGACTTTCTAACGTCCTCTCGAGATTTTCGTCCCAATCTGGATCAGCGAGGATCCGGTTATCCTCAAACACACTGACTTCCCTTTCGTCTTCACCCAGAATCCCCTGGACGACGTCACGCAGTGTCGTTTTGCTCGGATCACACAGCACTTCCGCGAATGTGTCTCGGCAAACCCCGCACGAGGGGTTCGGAGGAGGTAACGTAGCAGAACTAAGAGGGTTGGTCTGTTTATATTGAATCATGACCGTTTTGATCGCGCCATAGGCCTCCCGGAGTAGCTGGAGGGCTTGAAGAACGATGAGACCAGAAACAACTGCATTGGTCGTGGCAATTGCGGGGATAATATTTCCGGCCATTTCTAACACAATTCTCAGATGGATGACAGATTGAGATGCGGTTTCGATCAAATCTTACCCTTGATTTCCCAGCGTGTCTTTCCACCAATGTTGTATGCAGCAGAGCGGAGGTTGGAAGCAGCAGTCACGAAGTCCAACGTGTCATCGTCGTCCTTGTCAAATGAAATCGTTTCTTCGCCTGCTTGCAGACGGGTGGCAAGGCGATTTGTACTAGGACAGAGTCAGCCATAGGAATCATATCCGCACCTTTTAATCCATACCTTGAAACAAACAACTCCAAGTTATCTTGTAATGTCAACGTTTTCTGATCCTTGAGCCCTGTACCGGAAGCGTTCGTCGATGCACCGTGCCCGTTCTGGCTGTTGACCGGAGCGGCCGTGCCGTTCGACATAGTTTCGTTGGCAGGCTTACCCCGGAGAATGAATGACCCATTTTTTATACCTTCAAAAGAAAGCGGGATTGGAGGGGCTCTCGTTTTCCACATGTCTGCCATAGAAAGGAGGTTTAATATGTCGGAGTGGAACACCTGAAATCTTCTCCGTCGGTGGCGCTAACCAAACTAAACATAGTGACAAACCTTCTCGAACGCGAGCTTCGCAGCCTCTTCACCGTCACCTGATGACCTGAGTGCTGTACGCACACGTCTGAACGCCTGAGTCTCCTTACGCAAGTTAGCGATTTCCTGGGCTAGCAGATGGTCGTTAATGACGGAGAACACGATGACATCCATAACCGACCTACCGTTCTCGCCCTGCCGTAGGGCTTCACTCAACTCAGCTTCTCCCGAAGCATCCTCATCTTCACCGAACAACTGTCTGTTCGATATCAGCGATCAGCGAAGACCAGTGATGGCTCAAACCTACGACAAGAGATAGCTTTTGGCCCAAACAATGCAATGAATCGGCTGTGAGGGCGTCGAGCGAATGGTACAGACTGGGAAAGTCTTAGGAGTCTGCTTGGTAACGCAATCAAAACACTCCGTCCGGTCCTGAAGTCATTATCAGTAGTTACAACACACGAAAGTGGGGGAGGCAAACCTTGAGAATCGGTTGGACCTGTCCTAGGTAGCCTGCCGTCCCGGACTCGACTAGCGGAATGGCAGCAGCCATACACATCTTGTTCACGTGCCTCCGTGCGTCTACACATAGGGCAATTAGGAGGGTAAAATAGGTCGTGGCCACGGTGTTACGCACCCAGGTTGTCCAAAGCGTTCAGAACAATATCAAACGTCCTAAACCACGCCACGTCGAACTGAGGGTCTTTTATGTTGGCGTGGATAGGGTTGATTCGGACATGGGGGTTGAATGCGGAGGCGGTATGTGCCGCAACCTATCAATCCCAGTATTTCTGAGTATTGTGACCTATATGCGTCCAATGGACCATACCAAGGCTTTGCTCTGCTTTACGTCCTTCTTGCGAAAGAGAAATTGACGGTTGAGGTTCGATAGGTCGATAGTGTCAAGGTCCAGGAGAGTAATATCCCCAAAGCCGGTCATCACCACGTTCTTTACTAGAGACACAGGTCGATGCATTAGCACTCGCGAGAGTAACGAACACCATCCGGTGAAATATCATCGCGTGGGTCGTGTAAAGGCGGATACTCACATAGTTCACATCCGATACCGCCAGCTCCGACGAGCAAGACACGCATATTGGGGAGCCTGGAGTATAGCTCTGGGCCTAATATCGCCGCAGCATGAGTGCCCCGAGCCATTGTACAGTGGTT
>Ga0307517_10001764_pt1 | contig 35595 bp, 18 predicted proteins | sample 23_EM_MG_FD_194515 | JGI IMG/M metagenome (GOLD analysis project Ga0307517, IMG submission 194515) | Populus trichocarpa ectomycorrhiza microbial communities from riparian zone in the Pacific Northwest, United States - 23_EM | ecosystem: Host-associated > Plants > Roots > Unclassified | place... | reverse complement strand
CATATGCATCCGGACAACAGGCAAATAGTTGTGTCTTTTTGTTAAACAATAATTTACAACTTTAAAGCCTGTACGACTTCTAGCTAGAAGGTTTTGTTTTTACTCTTTCTAGCTAGAAGGTTTTTTTTTTTTTTTACACGCATTGGTTTGCCTACTTTCCTTTCTTTTTTTTTTTTTTTAAATAATTATCCTAGTTTTTATTTTTTTTAAGCTAAGACTAGTTTATTCACTTGTATTTTTGTTACGAGTTGGATATGGATCATCATTTTCGGTTCGGTTTAGTTTTTATAAAAAAAATAACCAAACTGAATTTTTTTTTAAAAACCAAAACCGAACCGAAACCGGTTCAAACCGACCGGTTTCGGTTCAGTTCGGTTTTTTAGGACAAAAACCGGTTCAAACTGGTTTGACTCGGTTTTCTGAGTTTTGGCTTGGTTTTTTTTCCGGTTTTGGCTCGGTTTGGTTCGGTTTTTTCAGTTTTTTGCTTATAAAACCGAAACCGAACCGAACCGAACCGGCCGGTTTTTTTAAAATTTTAATCGGTTTTTTTTACGGTTCGGTTTTTCGGTTATTTTTTTCTGATTTTCTTGGTTTAATTGGATTTTTTCCTCACCCCTAGAGTTGAATACAAAATTTTTAAAACGTAAAAAAAAAATATTTAGATTGTTAAATTTTTTTTTGGTAAAATAAATATGGCTCCTCCAAGTCTCAAACGTGTGATCTCATATTTATTCTTGCACGTTAATTATTACACAAAACTTATAAGCAAATGATTAAAAAATATATATTAACTTGTTTAACTGTTTATATTAACAGTGAAACCAACTCTTAATATTTTAGTTGTATTATTTATTCAACCATTTCATTAATTACAATACGAATAAATGAACTTAGGAGGAAAAATAGTGATTTGTCACCACCCCACAATGATTAGGAGACTATGGGCATCACCCCCACACTATCAAAAGTAATCTTGGATTTGTCCTCCTCCCCCACAATGAGAGAGGATCTCCTCATCCACTTCCATTTTGAAAATTGAAAATTTAACTTGGCATTTTATTTTTACTATTAACCAATGGTACGTCGTCAATCATCAAAGTTTTTCTTATATAAATGCTCTAAAATTTAAATCTTAAACCTCGAAGATATGATTTTCAGGCTTTATACATTAGACAAAAATGATTTTTCGGCCTTATAATGATTACGAGAAAACATTGGATTGTCCATGCTTTAAAAATAAAAGAAAAAACAAACAATTTTATTGTTAAACTAATTTTTCTAAAGATTTGATGGGAACAAAAAGCTATTAACACGTAGAATATATATACTCTTAATATTTAGAGGTTTTTGATTAAAGTTTTTTAAAATTCCAATTAACACGTAAAACATGTATAAAATTTGTAATTTGATTCCAAAATAAAAAAATAACTTTCATGATTTTCAAACAAAAAGAGTCATTCAGTTTGCAAAATTCTTGATAAAGATGATGCTGACATTTGTTATAAATCGTCATTAGAAAACTGAGTAGTCTGGTGCAAAATTATTTTTGAGATCGGCATGTCAAAACAATCTAAAATATATATAAAAAAATTAATTTTTTATATAAAAAAATTTAAATTTTTTAAAAACACTGTTTGCATCGCGTTTCCAAATGGATACAAGAGTTGCTTACGCAGAAGAGGGTATAAACGATGGTGCTAAGAAAGAGGCCATTACCATTATACGTATAAAGAAGGTGAAAATAGTGAGGTTTAAGATAACATACATCCTTCATCAACACTGTTTATATAACTTTGAACTCACATATGCGCCCATGCTAACGATAGGATATTCAACGTGCATCTTATGGACTATACTGTCTTGTATCATGTGCCATGAATTAGAAGGTCAGCAGGTGGAGGTCCCAGACCAATCACATACATGTAGGTTAAATAATGCATTTATGTGTATTAAAATAATCTTAAAATATATAAAAAAATTATTTAAAAAAATTATTATTTTTTTAAAATGCTTTTACAACACATGCGTAGCAAATGAAGAACACAGGTGAAGTCATGTGTCAGATTTGTTTACTCATTGAAACACCTCATTCTCTCACTGTCACTGTCTCAAAGGATCAACGAAAAAGACAGAAACCAAGAAAATGGAGTTAAGCAACTCCATTAACACAATCCTGAAGTTTAAAAAAGTTCCATTTAATTCCCATCAACACACCACTCAAATGTAATCTTCCCCGTTAATTTAATTTATACATTAACCAAAATTCACATTTCTCTCTCTCTCTCTCTCCCCCTCTCTGCCCCACCTAACTACCCAAGCCTTTTTCTGCCTTCTGTTGCACAGCTCCCAGTTAGCATGTTCTGTTGGGTTTATTTTGGGGTCAGTTTAGTTAATGTGTTTATGAATGAATGCTAAACTCATGTCAGTGAAAGCAGTTTTTTTTTTTTTTTATATATATATATTTTTTACTATACATGTCAATCTTCAAAAGTTTGGAGCATGAACTTCAAATAAATTTGGGTTCTTTTGGGTTTTTATGAATAATTGCTTTCCTTACAAAGCTTGTGTGTGGTTGCTAAATAATCCAATCTAACCTCCTTTTTGTTATTGCTTCAAGTTATCTTTCACTCCATTGTCTTATTATCATAACTAAAAAGAAAAAAAACTAGTCTTTCTTTGCCATTTAGTTATTATTGTTTTAATTTCAATTGCTTTGTGATTTTTGAGGAGGGCCTTGTAGACTTTTTGAAATCTTGGTGCTTGATGGGATGGGGTTGGTTATGGTGCCAGCCATTCTTCAGCTGCTGCTCAAACTCTGTGCCATTGGCTTTGTTTTCACAGTTCAAGGATCTACTGGTAAATTTATGATCTTTACTCTTCTTTGTTAGAATTGGATTAAATTAGGATTTTTTTTTCATCAAGCAATCATTTTGTTTATCTGGGTTTATCAAACTTCGTGTTGCCAATGGTAATGTGAAGAAGCTGACAATAGATATAAGAGTTTATAGGAACCAAATCGGACTGTGGTGTCTTTGTTGATCTGAGATTGTTTACTAGTAGTAAACCAAAAACTTAATAAAAATGTTCCCCCCTCAATTTTGTAACCGTAGATCAGAGCTTGTAGATGTAATTGAGACACCAAAGGGAGCTAGCTAATAGTTATACCAATCTGTTCTCTTCCATAGTCCCGCTCACGGATCAACTATGGAAATGCATTACAACAACAATTATCGTGAGCTGCTTCCATAGTTTTGATGGTTCTTGGAACTTCATACAATTCAGCGGCATTTCTTCTGCTGCATTGATATGTCGTCTTGCTTTGATTCCCTTGCCCGCAGTCTGATTTGTTAAAAATTTCTCATATAGTATTATACTTCTCTTCAAGGACAAAGATATCCAAGTTATGGAGTTTTAAAATCAATAGAGTGTAGATCTAATGAGTTGTCATTTGAATTCTTCCTATACATAGACTAGAAAAACATAGATACTTAACCCCATAAGAAAAAGAAAATTCTGCTTCATGATACTAGCAGAAGCAAATCATATGTGCTAATGTTGTTAAGAACTATGCTCTTGTGTCTTTTCTGGTTGATATTTTTCAAATTGAATATTTTAGTTTGAAACTTACAATAAATGCCGAGTTTCATATATGCTGTTTTAAATCTGGTACTCAATCTTTTTTCAGGTGACAAGATATCCCCAACTCCAGCAATTGTTTCTGATATTTCTCCAATTGACGGAACACCTGGTCCCCAACTCCAGCCATTCAGAAGCAGTGCACCAAGCTCAGAGTCTCAGACAAATGGTAACTAGCATAAACTATCACTGTAAACTGTTACTAATCCCGAGATCATTTTATGATACTTTTGGTTTGAAAATACAGGGTCACATGTACCCTCCCCACTTGCATTGCCGCCAATCACATCTGCCCCAGTTCCCCAAACAATCACAGGGCTTGTACCATTACATTCCCCTAGTCCTCCAGTAGTAACAACTCCTCCCTTGATTTTTCAAGGACATGTACCATCCTTGTCACCAAGTATTTCAGTTGTATCTCCAACATATAATACAGCTCCTCCACCCACGCTTAATCAAGGGCATGAGCCACCCAAGCCGCCAAGTGCTCATCGAAGAGAGGCACCAGTTAGGCATACTCCTGTCTCTGTGTCGAGTGCTCCAGGTATATAACTTTCTAATGCTTGTTTTGTTGAGTAATTTCAATTTGACTTTGGTTCTATAACAAGTGCCTTTGTTACAATGTCTGGTTCTAGCTGCAGTACCTTCAGGACAGTCTCCAAAAAATTCAACAGTCAGCCAATCAAGTGCACCCAAAGCTTCATCACCAAGTTCCCCTAAAAAAGATATATTTTTCAGCGGTGCTCCCATCCTAAAATCAATTGCTCCAGGTATAGATTTAGTATTGTTTTGTGACTCTTCTGGTAGAATCTATTTCAACAGGTTCCTAATTCTTTTTCTTGTTCTCCTTTGTTTTTTTTTTTTGTTTTTTTTTTTTCCAAACTCGATATCAGCTGTGTCTCCATCAAGGAAATCAAAACAAAATCATCCAGCAGTTCCCCCAATTGCACCGGCAGCAAGGCCATCTGGTGTGCTTTGATACATTCAATATATATGAATAAGCCCTTTCTTTCTTTTAATTTTTCCTTCCGAAATTTCAAATTAATGAATTATGTTGGTTCTTTTATTTTGATAACAGCAGTTCCAGTTGTATCACCAATTGGAGCAATGCCGCAAAATTCATCAGCAACCCACCCAGTTATGCCTGGAGAATCTCCTTCTACATTATCAGGTTCTACTAGAGAGAAAAACTGCAAATTTATTTTCATTTGTGAAGTTGTTCCTTTAGCATTGAACCATTCCACATCTTCAGTTTCAATGTCTGCTGAACTTTGTAATACAATGAATGTGTCAATTGAGAGTCCATGGCCGAAGGAATGGGCAAAAGTCTTCTCTCAGCAACCTTCTTTTGCTTAATTTATAGTGATGTGTCACTAAGGCCTGTTATAAAACATGGTCAATGTGACTAAAATGATAATGCTGCTTTAAATAATAGTTTGAAAATTGCCATTACAATCTCCAAAATTGATGGAATGCAGCTTTATTTCATGATCTTGGAAAAAAATTAATGTGTATTTGGAAAAAGCCACTAGATATGTCTTTTTTGTTTTTTTTTTTCAACTCACATTCAACAAGGTCACTTTGAGTACCATGAAAAACTCATTTTCTTGTTCTTTTTGCTTTTATTAATCATTCTTCCCAATTGAAATGACTAATTATTTCAAATGTTGTTGCATTGTACAAATTTAATGACCGTGTCCTTGAAAAGCACTTGATGTGTACTTGGAAAAAGCTACTAGATTATCTTCTATGTTCTTGTCGTCATATCATAAATAAGGCCTTTTTGTGCAACATGAAAACTTAATTTCCTCACCTTTTCTCTTTATTTTAATCATTTTGCCTTTTGAATGACTAATTATTTGTGTTGATGTGGCACTGGCACTGCATGACTTGATGACTATCACATGGATTACAAGACTAGGTGCCATTCCAGATAGTTTTACTGGAACTATTTTCATATATGCAAACTCTTTAGACTTGGGCAATGTTACACATTATTCTCTCTCATACAACATTGCAGGTCCAAATGTCTCCTACTCCTCTGCTTCTACCCCAAGCATTGACCATAAAAAAAATGGAATTCCAGTGTCTGCACAACCAAATGGAACTTTACCTCCCTTGAGTCATTCTCCAGCTAAAGGTATACTTTCTTGCAAGAAAATTTCACCAGAATCAATTATATGAAGCACTAGTATGAAGTCTTGGAATTTAACGGTAAAATTTGCCAATTCTTTTTCTGCTGAAGCTCCTTCACGAAAAGCCGTGAGGCACACTCTAATGAGTCTCTTGTTTCACCTTTGTCATCCCCTAAACCACCTCTAGATAAATGGCATCACTCTCTTGCGCCTTCACCTTCTATCCCCTTTCATAAGCAAAACTATGAAAGGAGCAAGATAAGTGACTTTGCTCCTTCATTCTCTTATACAACATTTGCTCCCTTTTTAAAACAACAAGGTGTTAAGTTTCTCGAAATACATTTACACAGTGGAAATGATAAATTTTAAATTTTTTTGGGAGTTCCAAGATCTCGTTAGACAGATCTAGAGTTGTTTAAGGTTTATACGAAAATTATCTAAAGATTAGATGTTCTTTTTGGCTTTGAATAATTGCTTTAAGGTTGGGCTGTCGCAAACCACAAGCTGTCCAAGTGTCTAACTTCTAACAATAATCTACACAAACTACTAGTGGTAAATTTTTTAAACCTTTTTTTGGAAAAAGGGATTGCTATATCTTGTGTTTTTCAGGTGTTTTTTAACCTACGGAATTTCTGTATTTTTTACTACTGTATAGAAAATAAGAGATATACTATTCTATTTATAATAAAACCTGAAAACCATATATATGGTAAAATATCAATTTGCTTCCTGAATAATATCATATATATTATTTCAGGATAATTTTAGAAATTTATTCAACCAAGTCCCTACTTGATTTTTCTAGGTCTAAAATTGTAATTTCCTATATAAATTACATTATAATCCTCAATTTCTAAAATTTATTTATAATCAAATTACACTTGATTAATCATTCCATTTTAGTTTTTGACTAATGGTTCTTGTGTGTTTAACTCATTAGGTTCTCTAATAAGTTGGTCTAAATATAAATTACAATCCTAAATAAAATAGGATTAAATAAATTAAACAAATTAATTTATTATTAATTCAATAATTGATTAATTTATATTTGAAGATCAAGTACAATATCTAACAACCTATCTTGATCTCCAAATGTTAAGAAAGTCATAATTGGTTTGATTTAACCTTTCAATGATCAATTTCTCAGTGTAATTATTATCTCTTCATCAATAATGTTTCGATTTAGATATTATAGCATGGAGTGTGTCTACTAAGTCAACTCATGTTTGTTATTAATATCATAGTCATTAATTCTTTGAATAAGATTTGAAACTCTTATTCCACCTTGTACAAGGATATACAATCAATGCTAATTGAGAACAAATGAAACATTTTTTCTAATTCACCTAGGGTGATAAATCTTTTCTTGACTACTCAAATATCTTTATATAGTTTATGTTATATCCTATATTTGCTCGTTTGTTATTTTTTATTAGGACAACGTGTAGAAAAATCAAAGCATAACATTCTCTAGATAAGATAACTTAATGATCTTAGTCTAATGATCACTTACACAACCATCACGGGAGACTTTTCATAGGCATAAGTAATCTCTCCTTATGGAATCCTTATGCTGGTCGGTCAGTATACATGTCATCTGAAAAACATCAACATATTAGTTCTAGGTATCCTGCATACCTCAGCTTATGAGAACAATTGTTTATTTTCATAAAAGAAAGAACATAATATATATCAGTTTTAACATCTCTAATTAATGTCTAGTCTTAATAGAGTATTGACTAACATTTAGAAACAATGTTTTGATACAATAAGAATCTCATAATTATAACAACTTTATAATTTTCATTGCAACACATTTTTGTTCCAGGAACTTTATATTTGCTCTAGATTCATTAATTAAATATTATATTTATTAATTAAATATTTGATGAATATTAAATATAAATAAAGTCTTTATTAAAATTAAATATATTTACATGAATAAAATCAATGTCACGTGTAACCAAGTGATTAGTTACAAGACATATACACTAACACAAGATCACTTGAGAAGTTCTTAAATTAGATAACCATGTGGTTAGCGATGTTCTTAACATTCAGATATTTGGTTTGATTGTGTTTTGATGCCCTTTACAGGACCAGTCATCCCACTGTCATTTCTTCCAATAAGCCGGCATAGACAATATGCTCCTCCACCTCTTAGTTCTCCAGGTATCATAATAGTTGACTGTTTTAGTAGTTTATATTTAGAGCATGTAGCTTGAAGGTCGTTTCAGTTTCTAATGCAGTTCCTGTATGGTAAATTCTTCAATTAATGCATCGCATTACCCCTTTCCTAAACCAGTGACCAATATCTCACCTGCTCCTTCACCCTCTCCAACTGCAGTATCTGGTTGGACAAAAAGTAAGAAAAGCTTGTCTTCATTTCGTTTTGTTTTCCCTTTTTAGTTCATTATGCATTACATTTACTTATTTCATTCATTACATGCTCAATAGCTTACCTTTTGATTATCTTTACATTTCCAAGTGCCAGTTCTTTCCCCTGAAGCTACTCCTCTTGGCTTTTCTTCAAGAACTCCCAAGATGCCCCCCCTGCCACCACTCCACACATTGCCACCTCCACCTCCTAATGAAGGTACACAGATATGTGCTTACGTGCTTCTCTTCTTGTACTTTAAAGTTTGTTTATATTGTCCCTATAATGTTCCTTATCGTCCTAAATGTAATGCATATGCTCATCGAATCTTAAATGTAATGCACGTGCTCATCGAATCTGCAGATTGTTCAGCAACTGTGTGCACAGAGCCGTACACAAATACTCCTCCTGGGTCACCATGTGGCTGTGTCTTGCCCATGCAAGTAGGACTGAGCGTTAGTGTTGCACTGTATACCTTTTTCCCTTTAGTCTCAGAGCTTGCTCAGGAAATTGCCACTGGCGTTTTTATGAAACAAAGCCAAGTTCACATTATTGGGGCCAATGCTGCCAGCCAGCAGCCAGAGAAGACAATCATCCTCGTTGACTTGGTTCCCCTTGGAGAAAGATTTGATAATACAACTGCCTTTTTTATTTATCAAAGATTTTGGCACAAACAAGTGGTTATAAACCCTTCCTTTTTTGGTGACTATGAAGTATTATATGTGCGCTATCTAGGTATAAGAGTTCTTTTTAACGTGAACAATTTTTTCTTTTTCTTTTTATTATTTTTTTCCTAGATATATATCTAAAAGTGCTTCATTTATAGGTTTACCTCCATCTCCACATTTGGCACCTTCTGGAATTGCTATAATTGATGATGGGCCATATTCTGGTGATGACAACAATGCAAGGACAATAAAGCCCCTAGGGGTTGATGTACATAGGAAGCATAAAAATGGGCTTGGTCATGGCGTGATTGCTATTATTGCTCTGTCAGGTGTTGTAGCACTAGTTTTATTCTCTGCTGTTGCTTGGGCATTGCTGTTTAGACATAGAGACCGTGCTAGTCAATCAGAAACAGTCCTGCAGCCTTTGCCACCCTCAGTTGTGAAACCATCAGGTAATACTTGTATTTAAAGCCTGTTGCAGTTTAGCCTATCAGCTCGAGGAATCAATGATTTTAAGGAGTGAAACATTAAACTTATGGAACATTCAGAATTTGACTGATTAGGTAGCACAGTGATGGAACTTGACAAGGTAAAACAGAGAAAAAGAAGTTATGGAATGTTGAAAAATTCCAAGTTTATACAAATATGTTATTTATATATTGGACTTCACATATCAGTTTCATATTTTACATGTTTTCCTTGTGCATTTAACATGCTTTAGTAGATAATCATTGTGCTTCTATTCTAATACGTTTAATTTAGTAATATATGGAAATATGAACAATTCAAAAGTCTTGCTTCATTTGGAAATGAAAAGGGAAAACACAATTTCCAGGTATTGCTGGGTCATTGGTTGGAAGTGGTCTTAGTTCTGCCTCATTATCCTTTGGATCTAGTATTCCAGCGTATGCAGGATCTGCTAAGACCTTCAGCACAAGTGACATAGAGAGAGCCACCAATAGCTTTGATGCTTCAAGAATACTTGGGGAGGGTGGCTTTGGGCGTGTTTACTGTGGTGTTCTAGAAGATGGGACCAAAGTTGCAATAAAAGTTCTAAAGAGAGATGATCAGCAAGGTGGTCGAGAATTCTTGGCAGAGGTTGAGATGCTTAGCCGCCTTCATCACAGAAACTTGGTCAAGTTGATTGGAATATGCACAGAGGAGCGTTCACGCAGCTTGGTCTATGAGCTAATACCAAATGGCAGTGTGGAATCTCATCTACATGGTAGCACCCTTGCTCTTTCTGAGTACTCATATTTGGATAGAGAAAGTTCTCTTTAAAAAAAAAAAAAGGGTCAATGTCCTACAACATGAATATGCTTGTCTGTATGTTGTTTATTTATCAGGGGTTGATAAAGGATCTGCTTCTCTTGATTGGGATGCTCGGATCAAGATTGCACTTGGTGCAGCTCGAGGTCTAGCTTATCTACACGAGGATTCAAGCCCTTGTGTGATACACAGGGACTTCAAGTCCAGCAACATTTTGTTGGAACACGATTTCACACCAAAAGTCTCAGACTTTGGTTTGGCTAGGACTGCCTTGGATGAGGAAAATCAACACATATCAACACGTGTCATGGGAACTTTTGGGTAAGAATTCATCTTCCAGACTTCATGAAATCCTATCATATCACTTTAGTTAAATGACTCCACCAGACACATAACACTAAGGCCTTACAAGGTAATGCCCATGGTTGGTAGCTTGTCATACCTTAATCATGTATTGGGTGGTAACTAGCTCTGAGAGAACAATAGATGGAGGTGACATGCTCATTGCATACTATCCATGTATCTGCATAATTGCTCAGCATTCTGGATGTTGCTGGGTGTCCCGGGTTTAGATTCTGCTGCCAGAAGTTCTATATGACCATATTATGGTTTTAGAAGGTACAACAGGTACAAAACGAGTTAGCTTCTGCTCCTTGTTCTAGAAAGTACAATAGTTGCCACCACATTGTCTTCTAACTAGATGGTTGTAGAACATCTATGAAGCATAGCACCTGTGTCCAGATCTCTGTTGTGCAGGATCTTCTCTTAAGCTCTTCTAATGACTGAGATGCTGACCTACCATACATACAAACAGCTATTTGGAATTCATAACATGTCTTTGGCAAAATAGATTTGAATGTCCATAAATTACATGTATCCGTATCAAATAAAATTAAAGCTCGTTGAAATGATGCCAAGGTGAACTTCTGAATTTGGATGTTCTTGAAACCAGACATCTTGGTTGGTAATGATTATATTGACCTGCATGAATTGTAACTAGGTAGCTTTTAGTTTCCCTTTTTAGGGGAAAAATATTTCTTGGATCAGCTCAATTATGTTTTTTTAAATGTCAGACAGGGATATGTCAGACACTGTTTTAACATTTAAGCGACCTCCAAGCTGATCTATAGCTTACTTTAAGTTCCTGCATTTGAGTTGTGTTGGTGTTTTATTGAATTTGATGATTCAATATGCTTAATAAATATTTCATCCAGGTATGTCGCCCCAGAGTATGCAATGACTGGCCATCTTCTTGTGAAGAGTGATGTTTACAGTTATGGTGTAGTCCTTCTTGAGCTCCTAACAGGACGCAAACCAGTGGATATGTCCCAGCCACCTGGTCAAGAGAATCTAGTTACATGGGCCCGTCCGCTTCTAACAAGTAAAGAAGGGCTGAAATTAATTATAGATCCGTCTCTAGGATCTGATGTGCCTTTTGATAGTGTAGCAAAAGTAGCAGCTATTGCATCAATGTGTGTTCAACCAGAGGTATCGAACCGTCCTTTTATGGGTGAGGTTGTTCAGGCCTTGAAACTAGTATCTAATGAGTGTGATGAGGCAAAGGAACTGGATTCCAGAAGTTCCAGTCAAGGTTTGTCTATTGACATGGATGCGGAGGTCAGTGCTGTCTCAGGACAGCTGCGCGGTGCTTTCCAAAATCACGCCCTAGTCCTTAATTATGATTCTGAGCCAGATATTGAAAGGGGACTCCCAGTTTCAGATTTGCTCAGTACATCAGTCGGGTATGGAAGGGAAGGCTGTGGATCATTGAGAAGATGCTCATCAGGTCCATTGCGAAAGGTAAGGGGCAGAGAGTTATTGCGAAAAATGAGATTGACGGGGGAAACTGTGAGTGAACGTGGGACCATCTTCAAAATGTGGCCAGGTTCACATTGAGAGCTAGATTTTCCCTTGTGTTTTGTGAACATTGACTTCCCCGGTTTTTAATCTCAAATTCTTAACTGTAAGCAAGCATTTAGTCGTCCACAGGAACAAGAATGGGTGGTAGCCTTGCAAGAGCCTGGAATTGAAAATTAAGCGATTATCGTGGAATGCAGAATGCCAGAATCCATCACTTCAGGACAGTTGCAGCATTGTTTTAAATAAGGTTCGAATGTAAACAGGACATGATCCCATACAAGACATTCATTGTCTATACTCAATTGCAATGGCGGAATTGCGGCAATAACACGACGATGTGAACCATGGGATATATATGAATTCAATGGAGTATCAGCTTTAATACTTCAAAGTTGCCATGCACCAGTGCAGGTGATTTCCTGCTTTCCGGTCTGTTAGACTTTCTTTTATCTTTTTTTTTGGTGAAATCAAGTTAAAGAGCTCATAGTTGTTTGTTAAATATGTTAAAGAATTATTTTAATCTAAAAATTTAAATGAGATTTCAATAATAATTTTATATTACTCGAATAGATCTTTTAAGTGAAAGTTTTTTTGATTTGAAACTTATATATATTCATGATTATTTTGTGTTTAATTTTTTTATTAATTTAATTAATTAAAATTGATGTGATGAAATTTGAATTTATAACTGTTTAGTCATTAAGATTTTGATATTATATTAAAATGGTCTCAACTTAAAAGTTTAAGTTGTTAGGTAAAGCTCTAAAAATAATTTTATATTATTTTCTAATAAATAATAACGTTAGTTGTTCACTATCATACAAGAAAAAAAATGCTAAAATTGATCCATAATAGTAAGATTGACTGGTTTAGAAATAGTTCAAGTCAATTAGGGAAGACAGGAAGCAACTAATTAAGAAATATAGAAGTCATAATCAACTATGAGAGTTAGAAGTCAAGACCAACCTAGAAAAAAAAACAATTGATTATAGAGATAAGATTGATTATAGAGATAAGAGTTTGTGTGATTGATTAGAAAATCAAATTTTATTTTGAATATTAGTCTTTTTAATTACATTGATAAATATTACAAATTAGTTAGGAAATATGTGATTGTCAGAAAGAAAATGTGTTTGTGTATATGCTTTGTAGCCAATTGATTGGTTAAACATGATATTGATTTTTTTTTATGTAAAAACATATTTATTATTAATAAAGATTTTTTTATCTTTAATATTTTTTTATATTTAATTAATGATTATAATATTTGATTAGTAAATCTAAAGTTAAGATAAAGTCCTTGGATCAAAATTGTTTTGCAAAAGAAATTATAAACTAGTTATAATCATGAGATTCCTATTGTATTAAAATATTATTTCTAAATTTTTTTGGTTAATATTCTATTAAGACTAAACATTAATTTGAGCTGTTGAGATTGATACATATTATGTTCTTTTGTTTATGAAATGAAGTGGTTGTTCTTGTAAGTTGAGGTATGAGAAATATCATTATGAAATGAAACAACTGTTCTTGTAAGCTGAGGTATGAGAGATACATAGAGCTAATATATAGGTGCTTGTTAGATGACATGTATACCGAGCTGACCTGTATGAGAATTCCATACAGAGAGATCACTTGTGTTTATGGAAAGGCTCACGTGACAGTTATATAAGTGATCCTTAGACTTGAGATCACTAAGTTATTTTATATAGAAAATGTTATGCTTTAATCCTGACTACTCGTTGTTCTAATCAGGGGTAACAAACAAGTAGATATTGAGTATATTATGAACTATATAAAAGTATTTGAGAAATTAAGAGAGGATTCATCACCCTAGATGAATTAGAGAAAATGTTTCACATGTTCTCAAATAATATTAATTATGAAATCTTTGCGTAAGGTAAAATGAGATTTGAAATGAGTTTCAAATCTTATTCAAATATTCAATGGCTATGATATTAAGAACAAACATGATTTGACAAGGTATATATATTTCATGCTATAACGTCTAAATCAGAACATTCTTGAATAAAAGATGAAAATTACACTAAGAAACTGCTCATTGAAAAATTAAATCAAACCATTTATTACTTTCCTAATATTTGGGGGATCATGCACATTGTTTGACGGAGCATTTGATCTTCAAATATATATATATCAATCAATTATTGAATTAATAATAAATTTAATTATTTAATTAATTTATTTTAGTTTATTTATGATTATGATTTATGTTTGGAAAACTTATTAGGAATCTAATGAGTCATATACATGAAGAACTATTAGTTATAAATTAAATTAGAATAATTAATCAAGTGTGATGTTATGCTTATAAATAGATTTGTTAAGTTTATAGGGTTATTAAGTTTTTCATTTTAAGAACCTAATGGGCCACACTCTCTACCTATAAAAATAGATAGAGTATAAAAAAAAGAGTTATCACTTAAGGAATAATGACTCCTCTCTCCTAAAAAGGTTTTAAGAGATTTTTCATTGGTGTTTTGTGTGGATTATTGTTAGAGGCAAGACACTTGGATGACTTGTGGTTTGCGACAACTCATTGTTAAGTAATCTTCACATAAACTCTAAATGACCCTAGATTGTCTAACGGGATCCATGAAAATCCTAAATATATATATATATTTTTTATCATTTTCACTGTATTTATATGTTACAGGAAACCCATCAATATATTGATAGGAATGCAAATTATATTAGGATGCATATTGTGATTTTATGATTTGCTTTAAATAGTTTATATATGGATAAAAATTGAGGTTAGCGTAGGATTCCATCCTTGTAACAATATTAAAAAGGTTATCTAGTAATTAGAAACAATAGCTTGCTTTATAAAAATGATTTATTTTTATAATTTGTCTTTCTTTCATAATTTATTTTGCTTTAAAACCTTTACAACTTATATTTTCTTTCGTTTTCTTTACATTTTTATACAAATTAGTTTATTTTACATTACTCTTTCTTCATAATATGTTAAAGTTAAATAGAAAGCTCTATATTTCATTTGATTTATGAGGTTGTTATCTGCCTCCACTCAAGATTAAATTCTTAATTGTAGTTTTTCCTAATTGAAAGGAAGAAATAAGAAAATCAATGGTCAATTAATGAATTGGCATGTGATCAATCATCAATATTATTTATTAGATTAATAGATTAGTATGCTCAGTGGGACCTGATTGTTAACACAATAACATATTAGTCACCATGCCTAAAAATTTCTTTTAAAATTTTCATTATTATAACTAATAAGCAGTTAGTACATGCAATTGATAGAGGCTAATCTTATGACCATGAAGAATTTGATAGCCACTCGCCAATATAGAAGTCAATTAAGCAACCCTTGCCATATATATATATATATATATATTAAAACTTTTCCATTATTCTTAATGTCATCGCCTTCACTAACTTTTAGAGGGTATATTGACATTCCTACATCTTTAGTATAACATCACATATATAACTGTTTAGGAATTGATAGTGCAGTAGGTGGTTACAACCAATATGGCTAAACTCTGATAAGCCATATTTGACTCTTTTTAAAGAATCTTCTTTCTATCAACTTATAAAGTTATCTAATACAAATTTAAGGGTCATTTAGTTTGAGATGGAGAGTACAAAAAATATAACTTACCATAATAACATCATGATCCTTAATAAAACCATGTAGGCTATGAATAATCAACTTAATTAGATTTAGAATGAGTTAAGGTAAAATGATCTTCCACTTTTTTTTGTCTAAATGTTAGGGCATCTTTCAACAACAAGCACTCTAATAAGAATGTATGGAAGTTCCCAACCACATCTTAGGTACCACACACCAATAATGCAAACACAATAGTATTGGAGCATGATCACACATGAGATACCACCTACTCCATAGGTATATATATAGCCTCATGCTAATTATATGTCCCAACAATCTTACCTATAGACAGTTGAACCTATGTTTGGCCAATACAATGCCTTATAGGCTACCTTTCAATAAGACAATGTTAATTATTTTATATCTCAAGGACCCATAGTCAACCAACAATTAAGGTGATAAATTAATAAGATAAAGCTACCTTAACACTTACAAAGATGGGGCTATATGTTGGACGTATAGTAATCAACTTTTTAAAAAGGATAGTGAGTCAACGAGGGAGTATATTGCCAAATTCATTTATCAATATGGTATGGTGCTGCTAATTCCTTCAAGAAACAAAGGTTGTTTAGTTCTTCATTAACCAAATTCTTTCACTAGTTCTTTACAATACCACCTAACTCCATCAATAATTAGGAGAAAATAGAGGTTTGTTCTCATGAGTACTTTTATAGAATAGAACCAAATGTAATGTTGGTTGACTTAGCTTGAATTATTTAAAATCTAAGAGAATCCATGGAAAACTATGCATTTTGTTTCAGAATTTTCAAAACTAAGTGTCCTGCATCTATAATAGAGTTAGAGTGCATCAAGATGATAATATAAAGAGATGCATGGAATATCATAAAGATATTTATGGGAACCAAATATATTAATATTTATACCTTTATAGATGATGTTGTTTGATATGAAAAGTTGTTGAGCAAACAAACAGAAAAGAAACCACTAATAAGGCCTTACCTAGTTGGCTACTTGCATGAGGTCATAATATCCCATTCAACAATCGACTTATACTTTGATAAAGAGTTTGAAGAAGATTAGTAACAACTAATATTGTTGCAGAACTCAAGGAAGGTAAATCATTTGAGATTGTTGCGTTAAAAAAAATCTTAAGAGGCTAACATGCCTAGTAACAAAGAAACAAAGGCTACCAAAATAGTTGATGAGAGAAACAATACTTTTTTGATATCAAAAGAGCTGAAAAAATCTCAACTAGTTAATGTATAAGGGGAAAATCAAGCTATTTGACGTATCAGAGGGGGAAAATGTTGTAAGTGACATGACACCAATAATTATGTTGTCATCAAGAATAAATCCAGAAAGCATTAGAATCCAATCGTATTTTCTTTCTAAAAAAAAGATGAAGGTAGATAAAGACTCATTCCTCAAGGTGACAACATCAATATCTACTCCCAAGCTAGAGCACTCCTTAATGAAAAAAAAATTATATAAAATAAGTTTTGATTGACCATGATAGATTTTAACATTAATTATGAATACTATTAATAGAAAAATGTACATCAATTATGGCATAATCAAAGAATTTGCACATAATGTTAGGGAAATACCTTCTTATAAGGTATATAGGTGCTCAATTTATCATACCATCCTTTCTAAAGGAGATAGCCTTAGGAGCAAAGTTGAATAAGTTATAACTCAGCGACATGCCAAGATCTTTAATCCTAAAATATTGGGTTTCTCAAAACTCTTAGACGTAGTGAAAACAATAATTTTAAATTTTTTTTGGAGTCCAAATAATTTTGTTAGACAATTTAGGATTGTTTATGGTTTATTTGAAGAATACCTTAAGATTGGATCTTATTTTTAAGGTTTAATCAACTTTTTCAAGTCTAGGTTATCACAAATCATAAGTCATCTACATGTTCAGCCTCTAACAGTAATCCACATGAACCACAACTGAGAAATCTTCTAAAAACCCTTTTAGGAGAGATGGATTGTTGTGCCTTTAAATGTTAACTCTTTCTTTTATGTTTTTAAGTGCTTATGTATCGTATGTTCTATAAAATGGATTGTACAACTCTCACACAAAAATATAAATCATAGCATTCTATTTATAGTAAGAACCTAATAACCCTATAAATAAAAAATAAATCAATTTACCCCTTAAATAATATCACATATTTATTTCAAGATAATTTTAAATTTTTTTTCAATCAAGTCTCTTCTTGATTTTTCTAAGTTTAGAATTATAATCCCCTGTATTAATTACATTCTAATCCTTAATTTCTAAAATTTATTTACAATCAAGTCACTCTTGATTAATCATTCCAATTTAATTTCTCACAAATGGGTTTTTAATATGTGTGACCCGTTATGTTTCTAATAAGTTGACCCCAATATAAATCATAATCCTAACAAAATAGGATTGGATAAATTAAATATTTTAATTTATTATCATTTAATAATTGATTGATTTACATTTGAAAATCAAGTGCACTGTCAAACAATATGCCATGATCCCCCAAATATTTGAAAAGTCATATATGGTTTAACTTAACCTTTTAGTGACTAATTTTTTAGTGTAATTGTTTTCTCTTCATCAAGAATATTATGATTTAAATATTATAACATGGAGTGTGTCTATTTTATCAATTCATGTTTGTTATCAATACCATAACAATTAATTATATGAATACAATTTGAAATTCTTTTAAAATCTTATTCTGCTATACGCAAGGATTTCACAATCAATACTATTTAAGAACAAATGAGATATTTTTTCTAATTTATCTAGGGTGATAAATCCTTTCTTGATCTCTCAAATACTTTCATATAGTTCATTGTTATACCTAATATCTGATTGTTTGTTACTATTTAGTAGGACAACATATAATCAAGATCGAAACATAACATCACTTATATAAGATAACTTAATGATCTCAAGTCTAAAGATCACTTATAGAACTATCATATGAGTCTTTTTATAGACACATGTGATATTTTCATATGGAAGGTAAGTACTTACATATTAGTTTTAAATATCCCTCATACATTAGCTTATGAAAATAACTGCTTTATTTTATAAAAAGAAGAACATAATATGTATCAATATCAAGGGCTCCAATTAATGTCCAATCTTAATAGAGTATTAACTATGAACATTTAGAAATAATGCTTTGATGCAATAGAAATCTTATAATTATAACAACTTTATAATTTTCTTTGTAAAATATTTTTGTCCCAATGATTTTAACTTTACTCTAGACTCATGAATAAAACGTAAATTAATATTAAAGTTAAAGAATGCCTTTATTAATAATAAATATATTTTGCATGAATAAAATCACTGTCACGTGTAACCATCTGATTGACTACAAGTCATATACACTAACATAAAAGACCCACCAACACTAGGTGGTATAAACATCAACTATAACAAGAACCAAACCTGGTAATGAGGATTATGATTTGGTTAGTGATCACCAACATCTTCTAAACCTAGAAACAAGGAGAAAGTAAGGTCAATTATCTAAAATATTATTTAGAAAAATATAGTTGTTAAACACATAGCAAGGAAGGATGTACCTTACCATAAGAATATGTTTTAAGAGTATAATTTTTTTTTAATAGGGTCAAAGACTAACAATCTCAAACACCTTTTAGGTTGCTAACACTAGGCATACAAGATCACCCATGATCAAAGTTTGAATGGTTTGCTCTCTCTAAATTAAGGTTTCTTATTTCTATTTGGTTTGTGCCACATTTTCATTTTCTTTTCTTCATCTTTTATCCCTACCTTCCGTCTAAAATCTTCTAGTTCAAAATGAACCAACTGAAAAACCAACATCCTTTTCTTTTTCACTATTTAGGTTTTTATCATTTTGGGTTGGTTTTCTTTCTTCTTTTTTTCCTTTCTCTCCTCACTTCCTTTTACCCTCTAAACAAATTGGTTTAAGATCAAACCTTATTTTCCCACCATCTCTCTTTAATTTAGGTTTTTCCCTCTCTATGCTTGCTCTCTCTCCCTCTCTCTTTCTTCCCATATCCATCTATTTATAGGCACATAGGTAGGTCTTAAAACCTTTATAGATGGATCAATCTTGTTAGTTGATCTTTTTGGGTTGATTTTGACCATTCACCATTGTTGTACACATTATAAAACATGTTTAGTTGGCTACTTTGACATGTATTTTTAGCCATCTCAAAAAGGCAATACAATAGGTCTTTGGTTGAAGATAAAGTACAAGTTCAGGTAAAGAGAAGGGTATATCTCGTAGGATTTAATGGTTGCACGAGAGAGAGAATTTTGTACCCAAAATCGCTCTAAAAACCATGAAAAAGAAGAAGAAGAAAAGGAAAATAGTTGATTATAACCTAAAAGTGTATTTTTATCAAGGTTTTATATCATCATATTGCACTTAAAGTATCATTAAATTCCCCAACTTAAGCATGTTTTATAATAACAAGTCTGATAATATAAGATATCTTTAATTTATGGTAAATGCTCATTTCAAATGCAGGTATGTTTCACAATTCAAAGGATTGATTGATTTGTTTAACTATTGAAAGTGAAAAGACAAAGAGAGGGCTAAGCTTAAAGAAGAGATGCTGATTCAATTCAAATTGGGACACTATTCGGCTATTGGATCATAACTGGAGCTATAAAACTTGGATTTAGGTCTGGTTTATATGGATGGAAAGCTAAGACATAGGCCTAAAACTTTCATGAAGAGTCCAAGACTCAATTATGCTATTTGGAAGTCCAAATCTTAGCATCAAAATAGAAGTTAAGGACCATTATTTAAAGACACCGAACACACAATAGAGTACACCCTTAGGTATTAAAGATACGAAGCGTAAAATAAATGCGACGCTAAAATTTAGACTTTAAAACAATTAGGATTTCACCTAGTGAGGTAGAGACTCTCACGAAGAGAGATCTGCCTTAGACCTTAGAAAAAAGACAAATGAATAGAAATTTGATCTAAAAAAACAATCAAACAACAATGCAGCTTACCTTAGGTAGGGTGCACTATGGGTGATGCATCTTCATCTTGCACAATGACACGACCAAATAGTTGATGTCTTCTTCCAAGCATAGGAGTGTCGAAGTAATAAATAACCTGGCAAGACCAGGGTCGAACCACATGGAGGTTAACTGTATAAACTATAAATAAAGAAATAGATAATAACAGAAAATGAATTGAAGAGAGCTTTGAGATGTGATATTGATATAAGGATTAAACAAGGATAAAATAATTGTTAAGGTTAGAGGATCCACTAATGGTATTTCAAACAAGTATAGTATAAACTCTTTTTATTACTCAATTGGAAACCACACACAAAGGAGGTTCCAATCGGATTATAAATTGTTAACATGATTACATTAGTTATCTTATTCGAATAATGCTAATACTTGTAAATGTTGTCAGGTATTCATGATTATAACTTATATTAACAACAAATCAAGTTCCTTTCATAACACAGGTGTCGGTTATACCATACGGTTGAGCTATGAAAGTGCCAAGTATTTGTTATACCAAGGGTTATACAACATAAATCTAGATTAACCATTTAACAAACAAAGTATTAAGCGTGAACAAGATAACAAATACAAAACATGTTAGTATCAAACATTAAAGTCCATGTTGAGTTTATATTATACTTATTCTTACACCATTGGTATGCCCTTTTCACCTTGACATGATAAACTTAGCTAAACATAATGAAGAAGAGAAACATAAATAAACAAGACGAGAACATGATTATATAAGTATAGTAAAGGAAATGAAAGGCATAAACAAGAGATTAATGAAAGCAAAACTTAAGCATTACAAAAATATAAAGAAAGAGAGCAAGAACATGATATTGATCTAAAAACCAAGATCCCTAAATGCATGGAAAATGCCTCCTTTTATAGCCAAAATTTGGAACTATTGATTTGATGACTAATTGTTGAGTGGGTGACCACATCTTGACTTGATGACAATCCTTATCTTCTTGTCTGAACAAAACGCCATTGCTAACGTCAGAATTTGAACAGATTGTCTGCATGAAAGTTCTAGGAAATTGTCTCAGCTTTCTGACAAAAAAAGAATCGGTACATTTGGACTTTTAGAACTCGAGATATGAGCTGAACACTGAACAGTGTCTAGGCTGCAAGACAGATTCAGACTTCTCTTTTGATGCTAAGATTTGAACTTCCAAACAGCAGAATTGAGTCTTGGACTCTTCCTGAATGTTTTAGGCCTATGTCTTAGATTTCTAGCCATATAAACCAAACTGAAATCCAAGATCTACAGCTCAAAATATGACCCAATGACTGAACAGTGTGACAGTTTGGACTGAACCAGCATGGACTGAACCAGCATCTCTTTTCTAAGCTTAGCCCTCTCTGTCTTCTCAATTTCAGTAGTTAAACTCATCAATCAATCCCTTTATTTATGTGATAGGCCTGCATTTAAGATGAATATTTACCATAAATTAAATGTATCTTATAGTATTAGACATGATATTATAAAACATGCTCTAGTTAAGGAGTTATTGATACTTTAAGTGCAAAATGATGATATAAAACCTTGATAAAAATGCCCTTTTAAGTACTAATCACACAACCAGTCCCTTACTTGGACTCTAGCAAATCATAGGTTTCTTAGTAACCTTAATACTTGGTGGCGACTCCTAAACTTGTTAATTATAATTTTATGATTAAACTTAAAATCCTTTCCTTTCCCAATAACATACCTCTCAGGAGGCTCATATAAAAGCGCGTCAACCCTAACGTTGCTCCGATGACTTGATGACTACTCCACTAGGGAACACCTTATCTGGTTGGACTAAGCTTTGCTTGTTTGATTGTTTGCCTATTTGTTTTGGTCTGTTTAATTTTAACTCGTATTTTTATTACTTTAACATGCATTTTTACTTTATGTTCATGCATAAGTATACTAGGTATGAATTAATGCCCTAATGGATTTTAATTTCACAAATAAAGCCAATTCTAGATGAGGTAAGGAGTGGCAGTCTGCCTCATGACTTGTAGTCGGGGTTTAGATTCGTGAAACATGCAACTATGAACTGATTGTTTACTCGGTAATGGTGGTCACACTGTGCCCTAACCATTCCTTGTAAACCCCTATATTGCCTTCACGTAAGGTAGTCACTAGGCAGTTCATAGACCTTTTGAGACCAGGTAGAAAACTTACGATCATATAATGGCCCATAACCTGTCTTTAGGTACGGACTCCCTAAATAATCCTGAACTCTGCAGGATTTTCTGAAAAGAGTCTGAGATGATCAGACTAGGGGTTTCTGCCATTCATGCCCAATGTACGTATGCATATATCCATTCATTGTAAATAACATACATATATGCATCAAGTTGAGATATAGGTCCTTAAAGAGTCTACAACACCTGACTCCGACTAAAAAACATGGAATACGAAGAGCGTGCTCACCATAATGCTCATTTGTAAAAAGAGTTGGAGTCTCTAAAAGTTAGCAGGGCTTGCTTCACTAGCTTACTCGAGGAAGCATTTAGAAATGCCTCTGGTAAAGGTCCTTCCAACTAACCCATCACCTTTGTTCAGACCCCAACAACAGCTCATCACGAAGAAAGAAAGAGCTAATATGATAATGAGCCTCAACGCAATCCAGTATTTGTGCAGTCAGGAGTGCTACCGCTAACCCCTGCAGTTATAGTTGCATTTGCCAACGAGTCCTACAAGATAAAGTTCTACCATAGTTTTCTACTCATATCATCAATGAAATCCATACAAGAGTACCAAAGTTGGAAAAAGAAGCCTTTGTGTTCAAAATAATTGCCTCTGTCTGATCGTGCTTGTAGAATTATTTTGATTTTATCATGTTTCAACTTGTTTTAGTCTTGTCGGCAATTTGACTCATAATGCCACAAGACTTTCTCTGTCAAATGAGCCTTTCTTGTTAATGAGATCATGTGTTTTCTTGTGTTCATGATGTGCCTTCATTTTTGTTGTTGTTTCATACAAATAACACAATTACACGGGCACGCCCTTTACTCACAAAACCATTGCACCAAGAATCCTTTGATGTGTTCCTCTTTCCCTAAAAAAACTATGCATGATCTCATGTTTTCACAAGGTTTTTTGGGAAATCAAAGTTTTAGTACAAAAAAAATCAAATTGGTGTTTGTTCTAACAAACAAGTTCTAGAAATTCAAGTGATATCCTAGAAAGGTGACCACACACCTAGAAAAACTTAAAGAGTAACCCAAACACCATAAAATAACTTTAAAGCTGAGTTTTAGCTGAATGAATAATGAGAAACCATTTTGCATATTCGCATGGGAGAAAACAAGGCTTACCGATCCTAAGTGCATGCATTTGAAATGAGAAAAAGCCATCTTTGATAGTCCTTTCATAATATTGAAAAAATCATATGCAGTCCCTTTTTTAGCCTAATAAGCTTTTCTTGAAAAAATAACATTGGCTAGGATCACACCCCTCACACTAGGAGGTAAGTATGAGAAACATAAAAATTCCTCAATGATTAAAGGTACCCAAACAAAGCTTGGAGGGGGGACATGAAAGAATCTAAAGGATCCAAAAGATTTGAGCATACCCAAAAAATAACTAATATGATGATGCTGAAAACTAACTGAAGAAAAAAAAAAAAGAAAAAGCCCAAGCCCTACGCTAGGGGGCGATGGACCATTTTGCAAGGTCTACAAATCATTTCAAAGGAAAAAAATGTTTAGAAAAAAGCACTAGTGATTTTTAGTCTTGAAATCCCTTAAACACATTTTGACCCTACAAATATTCTTTTTCTTCGTAGCCAAAAGCTAAAGCCTATGTTACGTGCCCAATCAAGTCCTTTCTAATTAAAGACAAGCAAACTGGATTTGTAGGCAATGATTTCTCATGTGAAATAACTCCATTATTCATATAAATAAAATAAATGCTTTGAAGATTGGTCCTTTAAAACCCTCAAATTGAAGCTTGAACCCCTTTGACTGATAAAATGTCACTTCATATTTTCACCAAAAGCAAAAAAAAAAAAAATTCAACACTTATGGAGACTTGTCTATAGGAATCACTTGAATTTTTTCGAAACAAGTTTGTTTTAAACCAACATCAAAATGGTTTTTGTGTTTGGAATAACTTATTTCCTAAATGAAAACAACTCCTTGTAAATAACCAAATCTTCTTTCACACAGCTTATTTCCTAAAGAAAACCCAAATTAAACATTTAAGAGCATGATCAGGTTGAAGGGCAATCCAAAAAACAAATAATAAGGCTGACTCCATGATTTCTTTTCAAAGAAAACATAAATATAGGGCATAGCTGACGACCTTTGAGATAAAGGTTTGTGGGCAAAAAGGTACGTTGATGTCATGCCCTTCCTAGAGGTCAAGATCACATGATGTGTCTCGAGTAAGCAAGAGTGAAAAAACCATCAAAACTTACTACAAAGACTCGAACTTTCAAGAAACAAGAAAGTCAATGAAGAAAAAGAACATATATTTCTCTGGTATACATGTATATTGATTATAATGCATGACTTTAATCTTTGACAGACCAGCGTCTCACCAACAAACCTTTTTTCAAACGCGCCTTTGTGCTCTCATCTCTTAAGTAGTGTGTTTTCTAACCCTGCCTCCTTTCAAGTGTGTCTTTGCGCCTTTATGTCTTGAGTTGTGCATTTTCTAACCCAACTTTCCTTTAGAGCGCTTTTGAGCCCTCGTCTTTTGAGTAATCTGTTTCTAACCCTTCCTCCTTTCAAGTGCGCCTTTAAGCCCTTATCCCTAAGATAGTATGCCTTTAGGCCCTAACTTCTTTCTTTAGAATGCGCGTTTGAGCTCTCGTCTCTCGAGTAATGTGCTTTCTAACCCAACCTCCTTTCGAGTGCACTTTTAGGCCGTCATCTCCAAGGTAACGTGTTTTCTAACCCTACCTCCTTTTAAGTATGCCTTTAAGCCATTATCCCTCAGATAGTGCGCCTTGAGGACCAATCTTCTTCCTTTCAAGAATGTCTTTGAGCCCTTGTCTTTCGAGTAGTGTGTTTTCTAACCCTACCTCCTTTTGAGTGTGCCTTTGCATCCTTATCTCTCAAGTAGTGTGTTTTCTAACCCTACCTCCTTTCGAGTGCGCCTTTAAGCCCTCATCCCTTAGATAGTACACCTTTAGGCCCTATCTTCTTCCTTTCGAGTGCTTCTTTAAGCCCTCATCCTCATATACTGCACCTTCAGGCCCTATCTTCTTCATTTCAAGTGCGTCTTTATGCCCTCATCTCTCGAGTAGTGTATTTTCTAACCCAACCTCTTTTGTAGTGCACTTATAGGCCCTCATCTCCTAAGTAGTGTATTTCTAACCCTACATCCTTTCAAGTGTGCCTTTGAGCCCTCATCTCCCAAGTACTGTGTTTTCTAACCCTACCTCCTTTTGAGCATGCCTTTGAACCCTTGCTTCTCAGATAGTACGCTAACCCTATCTTTATATCATATCTCTTCTTAAGTGCACCTTGGAGCCCCCATCTCTCAGATAGTACGTCTTTATGCCCTATCTTCTTCTTTTAAACATGTCTTTGAGCCCTCATCCCTTAGATAGTGCACCTTCGACCTTTATTTCTTTTCCCTTTAAGTGCTCATTTGAGCTCTCATCTCCTAGATAGTATACCTTCGAGCCCTATCTTGTCATCTCTTCAAGGCATCTCTGACCAAATCCTTTCGCCATGAGAGTCGTATTTTTCACCATTCAAAAAATCTTTGCATTTTCCTTCTGGGAAGGTTGCCCGTTACAATAAGATCACTTTGAAAAATCTTCGTATTTTTCACCATTTTGAAAAATCTTTGCTTTTTTCACCACTTGGAAATCTTTGCATTTTTCACCGGGTAGGTCGCCCATTTCATCATTTTGAAAAAAAAACCGTTGTATATTTTACCTAGGCAAGTCACCTACGATAATTTAACCATTTCAAAAATTTTTAAATTCTACTAAGAGGGAGGTTGTGTGGTACAACCTAACCACTTTAAAAGGTCTTTCAAAAAGATAATATTTTTCTTTGCAAACCCTATCTCCTTTTTTTTTTAGTGCGCTCTTTAGCCCTTGTCCTTCAGATAATGCGCTTTCTAACCTTATCATTTTTTCCTCTGAGTGCACTTTTGAGCCCTCACTTCAAACATTTCCAGAAGGTCATAATCCATTTCTGGGTTATTTCTCAAATTCACTTTATCCGTTCTTCATCTGAGTGCACTTTTGAGCCCTCACTTCAAACATTTCTAGAAGGATTGACCATTTCTTGATCTAGTGAATCCAATAACTCTCTTTCCTTTTTCTTCTTTATAAAGCTTACTATCTAAAGTCTCTTACACGACTTTCTATCATAAACATTGTAAAGAGGGGGCAACTGTCATAATCCATTTCTGGGTTATTCCCCAAATTCATCTTTTTTCTTTCCAAAATAATAAAAACAAAATCAAAAAATCAAAAAATAGAATAAAGACTAACATTTTGGTAAAAGCAAGCTGAAAGTATTTCAAATGTAGAAAAAATCAAGCTGCAATTTTGGATGGAATTGAGAACCTAATAGTACCTTATTTTACCAAAAACTAGAGAAACAATACAGATTCAAGGGAAAATTAAATCATTATTGGATGAATCTATATAAAAATTAAGCCTGAGGATATAATTAGATTTTTAATAGGCCAATTTGATTTAATCATGGGCCAAATTAAAGTTTAATTATGTTTAAGAATTAATTTGGGTTCAATTGAAGGATTTAATTAGATACAATGACTTAATTAAACTTTAAACGAGTCAAATTTATTTTATTAGGGGCTTAATTGGTGAACAAAATAAGTTTGGGAACCCAATTTGGGCTTAATGGAGAAGATTGAAATTTTAGGAGACCAAATTTATTTTTTACCAAGTTAATTGATTAAAATCAGGGGTAAAATTGCAAGAAAATCAAAGTTTTTGGGTGAATTAAGGGTTAAATTAAAGAAATTTACAGCGAAGGACCATTTCGTAAAAGGCACTGAACTCTGGTGACTCAATTGATTGAAATCATGGGTGAAATTAAAGAGATTTGAAAGTTTAATGGCCAATTAGGAGTTAAATTGAAAAAATCCAAAATCAGGGACCAAAATGAGAAGGTGTTGAAATCCGGGGCTGAATTGAAGTTTATGAGTGGAAAAAATGAATAAAATTGAAAGTTTGAAGCCAATCAAAGATGTAATTGAGAGAAATCATAATTCAATGGACTAAAATGCACTTTGCCAAAACAGAGCCGCCTTGGTGTTAACTGTTCATCTTTTACTCTAGAGAAATTGCTCGAGTTGCCTCATTCCTCATGCGTTTTATGCTTCATCTCTCCATCAAATTGGACAAAACTTACATAAAAATGATCACCTAACTACACGTAGTGTGATCCATTTTGGCTGATTGACACCATAACGGTGGTAGCACCACCCTAAATTGGCCAACCCGACCAGCCCTTTTCCTGCAACAAATCTAACAGCTCATGATAGCTACTTTGAGACAACGGTTGACATCCTTCTATATCGAATCAAGGGCCAAGATTTGGCACCAGTAAAGAAGAAACGTCCCTCTTCCACCCCTTATAAATAAGGGTGGATTTCATAGCCCGAGTGAGGAGAAAATTAGGTCTAAAATCAACAAAAAATTAGTCCCCCTATTCCTACTGCCAACCGAACTTTTCTCTCCTCTCTCTCTATCTTCACCATCGATCTAACCACCACCATCTCCACCATAAACAGCCGCCTGACCACCTCATGTGGTGAGTGTGCCGCCGAGCTCTTCTCTCTTTCCACTATAAACCTTCTTTTTCATCCGTCAACGACCAACCGCGACCGTCAACTACTCCACCAGCCCCACCACCAGCCGCATGTTAGACAAGCCATCAGCAGCTCCTCATGCTAGGTAATCCTTTCCTCCTTTCTTCCTCTTCTGCTTCGTCCCCCTAGCATCGTCTTGTATGCAGAATGATAATTCGTTCTGCATGCAGGGCGTCAGGTTGAACACGTGCCAACCCAGCCCAAATAGTTGGGTCGGGTTCGGCCTAGACAAAAAAAAAAGAGACAGGACCATTGGGCCGATGTCGGCCCAACCCGTTTGGGCCGCCAATCAGCCCAACTCAGCGGTGTTCGGCTTGGATGACTAGGCCAGCCTAGCCCGATATGTTTAATAATAATATAATTATAATAATATAATAATAATAATAATAATATATTATATTATTATATATATTAAAAAAATTAAAAAAAACTTCCAAGGGTCATTTCAAAATATTTCTGATTCTCACGTATTTTTCTACCAATTTTGCATAGTATTGGGTTGTATTTATACAGTGTGAGATGCATATTTGGTATTAAAATACCTGTTTTCTCCGAAATATTTCTTCAATTTTAAAAAAAAAATTAAAAAAAAAAACTCAAAACTTTTAAATTAATTTTCCCCTTTAAAAAAAATAAAAAATAAAAAATATTTTGTTTTTGTGCATACTACGAGATCCTAAGAAGACAAACAAATAGAAACTTGACCTAGAAAAACAATCAAACAACAATACAACTTATCTTAGGTGGGGTGCACTGTGGGTGATGCGTCTTCCCATTGCACAACCAGTCCCTTACCCAGACTCTCGTAGACCATGGCTTTCCTAGTAACCTTAATATTAAGTAGCGACTCCTTAACTCTTTAATCATAATTTTATGATTAAACTTAAAACCATTTCATTTCCTAACAACATACCTCTTAGGAAGCTCACATAAAAGCGTGGCAGCCTTGACATTGCCCCGACAACAATTGCAACCCAAACTATATTTTATTTTTGAAACCTTCTTCATTGAAGATTTCTTAAATGACTTTTTTCCTCATAATGTTTTTTTTAAATGATTTTTAAAAATAATTATTTTGAAGACGTTTTTCTAAAGATTTTAAGAGGGTAAAAATTGGGTTATGATAATATGATCAATCATAATATAGAGGTATAGATTGATGATATTGTGATTAATTCAAAATATAAAGCTCATCACTTAGGTCATTTACGATATCCCTTTGAACATAAGAGAATACATAATCCCAAAATAAATTATTAAAATTTGTCTTTGGTGTATAGGTAGGAGACTTCTTAGGATTTTTTATGCATCGACATGGAATAGAGGTGGAAAAAACTTAAAGTAAGGCCCAATATGGAAGCTCAACCGTTATAAAATAAAAAGGAGCTACAACATCTCTTTGGAAAAATCAAGTTTCTTAATAGGTTTATATCAAATACTGTAAAAAAACATCATACCATTTACCAAGCTCTTGAAAAGAAATAATATAAATAATTTTTAATTTACTGAAAAGCAACAAACTACTTTTAAAGAAATATGAACTTATCTAGCTAAACCTTTAATATTGGCCCTACCTAAACTAGGAAATTCTTTAAATCTATACATTTATACTTTGAAAAGATTAATTGGTAGCATTTAGCATAAAAGAATGAAGCTAGGAAATTCTTTAAATCTATACATTTATACTTTGAAAAGATTAATTGGTAGCATTTAGTATAAAAGAATGAAGTTGGACATAAACAGGTTGTTTATTATCTTAGTTTTATTCTTATAAATATGTTGAAAACTATTATACTTTAATGGAAAAGCTTTGTTTGTCCTTATATGTTACTCGTGTAAAGCTTAATTGGTATATATCGCTAGTTTTTATGTATGTAATTTGCAAAATAGACTTGATAAGGGACACGTTGTTTAGACATTTCTTACAAGGTCTAATTGGTAAGTGGATTTTAGCATTGCCTAAATTTAATTTATATTACATACCATAAAGATAGTTAAAGATCAATTTTTAATTGTATTTTTAAAAGATCACCCCTTCCTTGATATCAACCATAAGTTGGAATAGAATATGATTATTATGGTTATAAAAACTATGCCATGATAGTTATTGTGTGATAGGTAAAAACAAAGAAGAAAGATAAAAATAGGGGTGGTAATAAAGTCTCTAGTCAATTATAAAGTGATCTTATCATATTGACTTGATTTTCATGTACTAATAAGAATATAAGGCCTTGATTATCTAGAAATACTCTTAGAGTTAGGAGCTTAGTTAGAAAAAGCGACAAGAGATTGATTACTTATCATAAACTAGTTGACTAGTGAATAGAAGTGTAAATATTCTACTCTAACTTCATATTATACGGTAGCCAAAAACCTTATTGAACTGTTTTCTGATTTAATTTTTTGTTTTAAATGAGATAAAACAATACAAAAAGCAATGACTTGGCTCAATATGGACTAGGAAAGAAAATTATCTCTGATCATAATGGCATCATCCATGTGAGGATTATTGATTGATCAAATATAGCTGATATATAACAAAACAACAAAGAATTAGATTACAAGATCCAAAAGACTTAAGACAATGTAGAAAATTATTCAAAGAAATTTTCCACCATGTATAAATAGAATGTCTTGATAGGTTAACTTGCCTTAATCCATATATATATATATATATATATATATATATATAAACTAGATGGATGAAGTTAAAACTTATCTGCAAGACACTTTATAAAAAATTTCAAGATCCTTTATATTATGAGCATTCAATTATGTTTTCATCGTACAAGAGGTATAAAACTAGACTTTTGCTTAGATTTTTAGTACAAAAAAAAAAAAGCTTTAGTGGTCATGGATGAGGTTCATAAAGGATTATATGGAGATCATAAATCTAAAATTAAAATAAAATGATTAATCATGAACAATGACTATTGTTGACCAGGTATTACTAAAGATTGTCTTAATTGTGCAAAAGGGTGTCAGACATGTCAATAATTTAGTCCAATCCAACATATGCCATCAACTAAACTCAGTATAATGGTTAAGTTATGGCTATCAAAGGGTTGGGAAATGAACATTATTGGAAGACTATTCTCACCTTCATTAAGAAAGCATGAATACATCTTAGTAGCTATATTACTTCGTCAAGTGGGTTGAAGTTATTCTTTATCAATTTATCAATCAAGAAATAGTGATCAAATTCATTGAAGAACACTTTATCCATAGGTTTAGACTCTAAAAGATAATCATAATTAGTCAAGGATTAATTTTTAGTGGTGAAGATATGAAACAAATCGTACAAGAGTATGCATTCAAATTAGTTAAATCCATTCCTTATTATGCCCAAGCCAATAAAAAAGTTTAATCGACCAAAAAAACTTTGATCCTTAACATGCATAAATTACAATCCTAAGATTTGACACAATACATTATCAAAAGTATTGTGGGTATATATGATTTCTTAAAAAACTTTCATAAGAACTTCAACATTTACTCTAACTTAAGACAATAATGATATGATACCTATATAACTTACATTTTAGTCACTTAGAAGAGTTATACAATGTGATATGAATAGTACAAATTATTAATCAACTATACTAACAGAGTTATAAGATTTGAATAAAATAAAACTTGCTATATTAGGTCACTTACTAGCACATACAAAAAAGATTAATAAAGAATATAATAAACAAATTTGATCAAAAAACTTTTCAATGGGTGATCTAGTGTGGAAGGCTATAGTACCAATTAATAAATGTGGAAGGCTATAGTACCAATTATTAAAGATACAAAATTTGGCAAATGATTCCTAAATTAATAAGGATTGTATGTTATTGCATAAGTAATTAAATGAGATGCTTATCATCTAGATAATCAAAATGAGGAGTTGCATTTTCAATTAATGATCAATACTTAAAGAAATATCACCTTTATTTGAGAATTCTGATGAAAACACAGATTCTTAAGAAAACCATGGAATTAACCTAAAGATCATAAGTCTATAAATACGCAATTATTCATATTTAGAGTGTTATAGATATGTTATTCTTATTACATGACTTGAATTTTTATTGTTGATTCTTAATAATAGTAAAAATTGAGTTAGTTGTTAAGAACAAATGGTTTTAAAACTTATATAGCTATGAAATGTTTTTGTTCAAAGTTATAGAGAGTGATGAAAGAAAGCAAGAATAATTTTATTTAAGGATTAACATACTTGTAATTGATAAGCTAGATTTTATTAAATAAACTCAAGAACATAATATTGAAAGAATTAAATTGCATTATTGGAGTTCTCAAAAGTACATAGGGAACAAGAATTATTTATTATAATGGCAGAGGATCCTAACAAAGATTTAGTTCTAAAACTAGTCATAATTATATTTATATGAATTATAGCTTTTTTCGTTATTTGATTTGCAAAGTTTCTAGTCTTAATAAGGTAGGAAGTTTTCATACTTATAATGACTCATTAAGAGTCACTAGAGTCAAAAGTTAATGAGATCAAAGCAATTGTGAAGTTTTAATTAAAGAAAGATCTTCATATGGATGTTGTTATTGGTAACTATAACATGAAAGATAAGAAGATCTTCTACAATGTTTAAATTTTTATGAACTTCATTGGCTCCTTATTGAAAAAAAACTAGTGAAATGTCAAGTCATTGCACATTAACATAAAACAATAAGATGACAACCAACAATTCTTTGTTTAGATTAGTGGGAATTCTAAGTAGTTGAATCATATTAAAGATCTTTTAGCATTTTTATTTTTCATCAAGGTGTTATTGTATTATGTTTAGCCAACCACCATAGTCCTTAGTTGCTATATTAGACCATATAGAAATGAAATTCTTCTAAATATTGAGATTCTTGTGACAATATTATAAGGGAAGCCTTTCTTTTTCAATATCTAAGGTGAAAAAATTATCTCCTTTCTTGGAGATTTTTTATAGTATAGATTGATGCATTGTCCAGATGTATTGCTGATAATACACAATTTCATATAAGGGATACCATCAATGTAATTTAAAAAATGTTTTTGTTGAACAGAACTTGAACATACCATTATAGAGATTGGAAAGAGAAGGAAAGCTAAGGTTCTTGATTCATTTATTTTTGCTAATCTTTGGTTTCTGCTATAAGAGATTTAGATATTTAATGGAAGAGATGACAAGTTGGATACTAAGTGATTAATTAATTATGGTTTGAGCATTGCAATTTGTGGAATCTGATGTGTCACACCTAATGGCCATAGCACACTTCATGTTAAAATGATTTATTCAACTACTATGTTAGATAGAAAAACATGGTCGATATTTTAAGTAATGATTTTATTTACATATCATTTGTGGTTGGTTTGAATTTTAGCATTAAAATGATAAGGGATGTTCTTTTATTTGCTCTAAAATAAAGGAATATACATTGAATTTTCAACTAAAAATAAACAACCATGTATTTATTAAATAAAAAAGTATATGTTCACTATCCAATAAAAATATAAGGCTAAACGCCATCAATAACATGTTGATAGGAATACTATTCATATTGTGAGCTTTTAATTTACTATAAAGAGTGAGTTTGTATAGGGCTAATAATTATATTTTATATAGAATTTCATCTTTGTAACAATATAAAAAGGTCAATCAGTTATTCAAAACAATAGTATGCTCACATGCACAATTTATATGTACACTTTATTTATTTATTTGCAATTTATTTTTCTTTACAACTTTTAATACTTTTATTTTCTTTTGTATTTCTTTGTGTTTTGATCTAGATTAGTTTATTTTGTATTATTTTTTTATATATTAAATCCAAGTAGAGAACCCTACAGTCTATTTGATTTATGAGGCTACTATCTTTCTCCATCAAAATTAAGTTTTTAACTATAATTTCTCTTACTGGAAGGAAAAAAAAAATATATTAATTAAGGAATATTGATCAAGGAATCAATGATCGATTAATAAATTAGCATGTGATCAATCATCAAAATTATTTATCAAATATAGCCTTTTTACTTTTACAATAATTTTGATCCATTAGGACCAATCAATTTTTTTTTTAATTAACATGTATAGATAGTTAATGTAAAAGGTTTCAATATTTCTAGCAGCATTACTTGTATTGAGGAAAACCCGAAACCAATCCATTGAAACAAATTCAGTGGATGAATGGTTTGGTGGCTCATGAAATTTACTCTGAACCTTATGCTCCTTTAAGTTTTAATATTTAAGACCAAATTAAGCAATATCATATCTTATTAGGAAACATGAGTAATATTTTAATAATTCACTTTGTTCAATCCCTACTTTAACTATATATATTACCGAAAATAAAAGGCAACAATTTGGGATTTCAATACTTTGAAAGGATATGTATGGTTAAGACCTAAAACCTTAGTGGAGGCTTCAAATTATTGTTTGAATACAATTATTGAACTAACTATTATTAACAATTAAATATTAGTCATAGAAAAAGTTGTTTGTATACAATACAGACCATGAAAAGTGCTTATTTGTTCGAGATCATGTCATCTATATTTTTCATTTTCGGAGTATTCTTCCCTATAGCCTGTTGAAAAATAACCAAGGAAAAAAAAGTATTAATAATTTGGAATTTCATATTGCATATGCTTGATTCGTTTATAAAAGATAATTTAGTTTTATTAAATTATATATTAATTTACACTATTTTTCTTGATTTTACATGGTTCCGAGATTAAAAAAAAATAGATTTGACTAATTATCATAACCTATTTTTAAAGCTCATTTTATTAACATTTAAAAAAACAAAAAAAAGAGTAAAAAACAACAAAAAATCAAAATCATTGATTTTATTATATTTTTGAAGTATCTGTATCATTTTTGGTATTTTCAGTGTCTTTTTAAAAGAATTTAAAAATTAAAAATTTATTTTTTAAATTTTTAATTTTTAACGTGTTTATTTCAAAATCATTAATTAAATTTCTCAACGAGTCAAAGTTAACATTGTTTTTTTAAAAAATAATCAAAATACAATAAAATAAAAAATTATAAAAATATAAAAATAGACAGGAAACCAGGAATGCAAATGAGAAAATAAGGGGTCAAAGTGAATTTGAGTTGTCTGATTACCAAGTTTGCTTGTGAACCAAGTAATTAAAAAAAAACAAAATTATCATATCTATAAATAGTGAAAAAATCTC
>Ga0307517_10001763_pt1 | contig 35595 bp, 42 predicted proteins | sample 23_EM_MG_FD_194515 | JGI IMG/M metagenome (GOLD analysis project Ga0307517, IMG submission 194515) | Populus trichocarpa ectomycorrhiza microbial communities from riparian zone in the Pacific Northwest, United States - 23_EM | ecosystem: Host-associated > Plants > Roots > Unclassified | place... | reverse complement strand
TAGTATGGAATATAGAGTGATCAGTTCCGATATCCAGCTATCAAAGCATTATGCAGCTAATCGCATATGCAACTAGAAAATGAGAGGAGTAGTAATCTCTAAACATCGTTCCAATCAGTTAAACATACCTTGAAACGTGCTCTCATTCAGTATTCCGAGTCGTCTTCCAGATGCCTCTGGGAAGCTCATAACTCCGGGAGCTTGGGTTCGGATATGTGGTCATCCTATGAAGCCATATACCTCGCTCTTAATTATTAGGTAAGCTATTCCCGCTCGGGTAATAATCCGCAAGCTCCAGAGTCTGTTCGACAGGCTGGAAAGAAAGGCGTCCCGCCTAGGCGTCTCCTTTTCGGTCGCAAAGACAGAACTGATACATGGGAGGACCCCGAGCCAGAGACACTCGCCAAAGTGCGTCTCGCCTATTCAAATCAAAGGGGAACTGTTTCGCCCCGGCAACTCTGTCCGGTGGCGCGGGTACTGGTTCACTCCGGCCCTTGACCCCGCTGCACATTTCTCGCAGCGCTTAGCCCTTGCACAGGGTGCGTTCGCCCTCATTCGTCGGCTCAGTCGGCCCGGTGCGGGCCTCCCCCCCTACCTATGCCACAGATTGGCGATATAATTGATCGCCCCCATCCTACTCTACGGCGCGGATTTGTTCACACCTAGCGTGGGAACGACAACCCGCCTCGACACGTTCTGGCGGAAGGTCCAAAGGTGGACCACAAACTGCTTCTCAGCTACGCCCACCGGGATACTCTCGGTGGAGTCCTGCCTCCCTCCTGTCTCCCTCCTGATCACCCACCGGCAAAGGCTGGCAGCTCTCAGGGTGGTCTGCTCCCCCCCCAGCTTGAACCCGGCAATGGCCCGCCTTCACCCCTCGTTCCCTTCGCTTTCGGCCCACCGAGCGCCTGATTCCTCGAGGGCCATAACCAGGGGCCTATCGTCCGTTTACCTATCCCTACACTGGAGAACGCCCTGACCTGTCGCACCGATAAGGAACCACCTGCCAGTAGATGTGGTGGCTCACCGGACAATACCCTTCACCCTCGGGCTGTCTAGGATGCCTATGATCAACTCCCACCTGGTGTCCCCCGCCCCCGTCCTACCTCCCCAGTCCCTCATGGATAGCACCTACTCCGCGCTGAAGAAAAGAGTAAGAGGGGCACGCCTCGAAGAGTGGGCCTTCCTTTTCCCGACCCCAGGGTACTACCTGCACCCTCCCGCACTGGACCCGAGGCCTTTCATGGGCTTGGGCAAGTTCGTGGCCGGGAGAATCCACCAGATGAGAGCCGGGAAAGGTTACCTGGCCGCCCACCCAACCTGGAGGTCCCCCGATGCCGACACCTCCTGCCCCCACTGCCGCTTGGAACCTGAAACCTTCGAGCATGCCATCCTATCCTGCCCCTCGAGACAACACAGCAGGTCGTGCCTCCTCCACGGCGTTACTGATGTTGGTCCCGAAGCCCCGCTCTGGTCCTCCCTCCCCCTGCTTAAAAGGCTCGCCACCTTCATAGGCGTCACCTCCACGGGATTTCCCCCCACGATGTTCCCACCCACCACCCCCCCCTCTTCCCCCCCGTTTTCTCTCTCACCCCCCAGAGTGCCCCCCCCGGTTTTTCGTGTTTTTTCGTTGGCGGAGGTGTAGTGTTTTTCGGTTTACTTTCCTTCGGCTTATGTGAGCTTTCCTTTCTAGACGACTAAGTTGTTAGTTTGTACTTTCCTTGCTATATGTGGCTGATGGCCCGGCGGAGGAGAAACCTGCACAATAGTGGATACTTAACTGGTGCCGTGACTTTCTTATGTTTATGTTTTTGATTTATAGGTTTTGTTCTCTCCATAGCTAGCGCTGCCTGAGGCTTTTTGTACCTACAAACAATAAACGCATGATTACACAAAAAAAAAACGACCAAGAGATTGCATCTTCCTGCAACCATCTAAGTAATACAACACTTGGATACTGGAGCACGGGCCATGCCCTTTGACAGTGACCTTCCCGGGGTGCAAGATATACAAACCTATTACTTTACTTCATACGCAAACCTCTACAGCTCGAGCGCGAGCACCTAGTCCTCTAGCGATTGGACTTTGTACCTTCCGGTCTTATAGCGATAAGACTTCCTTGAACGAGACTATGAAGATAGTCAATGATCACTATATGCACTACGATTAGTCGTTCCCCGTTTAACGAAACACCCACGGGAATGTGTTTGTTACAATCTAAATAACTAGTTTTTCTTTTCCTTCTCCTCTTATCTGCTACCGCATCTCCCCACATTGCCTTCCTTCTCCAGATCTCTCTTGTCCAGTGCCTATGGGCTAGTGCCCATTCCCGTCTCTCCGGAGCTAAATCCTCATCTAAATGAACTCTCTCTGGTGCTATCCACGTTTTAAGATGCTTTTGTGCAAGTCTTCTCCTCACTGTCTTTGATGAAACATTTGGAGCAACTTTCTTGGCAATCTCAATATAGGCAGTGTTGCGATCATTCAGAGCATCATCCATCATAGCTTCATCCTGCAACTGGGTCGTTTCAGGATGTCTTCCTCTGCCCTTGCTTTCGTTGCCCTCCTGATCTGCTCTCGCAATTGTACACCATAGAGTGGTGAGAGAGATGTCAAGGTAATGGGCAATTTGGGGATATCCCATTTGAGGCGTGTGTAACATGGGAATTCGCCCCCTGGTGAACTCTGACAGATGATGGATTGGGATAGGTTTTTCGGCATGACTATGAAGGACCCGGATAGGAGACATAGTTTATGTAAACAAAAAATTAGGAAAAATCACTTTGTTTTGGTTGATTTAGAGGATTTGATTTGGAGTGGTGTTGAAAGTGTGGGGTGATGAGAAGAGTTGTGTTGCGATCGCTCAAGTGCGCCATTAATTTTGTTAATAAACAATACATAAGTAGTATTCGTTACGGGGCTTCCGGAGCCACAAAACCTGCGGGCCCCTACCTCGATTCCCCGTCCCGCCCCGGTCAATGGCCCGGGACCGGGCGTTTTCTTTTCCAACACCTGCCCCTACCCCCGTCTAGGCCCCCAGCCTGTTCAATGCCCCGAACAGCCACCCGTCAATGAATTTTCACAGCCCGGAGCCCTGCTTTTTCGTATATTCCCCTCTCGAACATTGCTCTTTTGATACATGATTGAGTAATTGTGTGAGTGTATACCAAAAACCACATAGCTCAAAGTATATACGGGCATTTATTTGCATGGAATGATTCATACAATATGAACCGGAATAATTCACAACACGGATTGAACGTCGGCGTTGCCTAGTCTAGTAACGTATATTGTCTCAGCAGGCCATACGCCTAATTCATAAGCCCAATTTATACACTCTATTTACAGGTTCAAATCATATGCCCAATTCATAAGCCTTATTCATCCGCTGGTGCCATATGACCAAATCATACGCCCTAGCCATACTCTCAAATCAAACCCCCAAACCATACGCCCAAGACATACGCCCAAACCATACGCCCAAACCATATACCTAAACCATATGCCCAAATCATATACTCAAATCATACGCCCAAGCCATACGCCCAAACCTTACGCCCAAGCCATACACCCAAGCCACACGCCCAAGCCATATGTCCAAGCCAGACTCCCAAATCATAACCACAGTCGTGCTATGGCGTTACTGTGTTCAGAGTTCATATAGCGAAATGGTGAGGTTAAAGAAAGAGTGTATTTATAGGAATAAGAGTTCTATAAAAGGTAATTATGGTAAGTTAGATGTGACTCGGAGGTTTGAGTTAGTCGTATGATTTGTGTAAAAGTGAGAAAAGACTGCCCCGTCCCCCGCACCACAAGGGGACAACACCATGGAGTAATAGAAAACAAGAAGAATGAAAGTCATAATAGTTGAAAAAAGAGGTGAATTAAGAGAAAGAACAAGACAATCCCTGAATCTGGTTAGGTGGTAGTGTTCCCACCAGCACCAGCACCTGCCCTCCCACCACGACCCCTGGAGCGCGTCGGCATCCTACCACCACCACCTCTCCAACCACTCCCACCAGGGCCCGCAGAGCACCTACCAGCCCCACTCCAACCACTCCAACCCCTACCACGAGTCGGCTAAACTGGCGTCCGCTGGGTACATCTACTAACCCCAGCCCCAGACGGCCCTGTTCCTGTGGGGTGTCCAGGTGTGCCTCCGACGGCCCTGGTCACCACCCTACTACTTCTGCCACCACCCCTCCCAGTACACACATGCCCTATATCATGGTCTCCCTGGGCACCTCTCGCATCACCTTCCTGGCTACCACTTCCATCTGCCATACCAGAACCTACACCCTCAACCAAATTTCCTTGTCTAACAACTCCCCCAACACCCCCGTAGTACAACTACCACCAGTCCGGCTAGTGCTCACAGGGCCATAATACAAGTGACGGCGTACCGGTGGACGAGGGTTATCGCTATCATCACTGTCGCCGTCACTACCCTCATTGGCAGGGAGTGAGTGATGGGAAGCAGCTCCCTGGTGACAGGGCGGGGCACTAGGCCGAGGTGGTGCACCGGCAGGAGGAGAAGAAGGGGGAGCACGCCCGGGAGGAGGAACACCCGCAGCACGAGGTGCACCACTGGGACGAGGTGCACCACCTGAAGGAGGGGGAGGAGGAGGTGCACACTCGGGAGGAGGGGGAGGAGGAGGAGGTGGAGGTGCACCCCTGGAAGCACTGCCGTCCTCTTTTAGATGACCTCTCATCTCTTCCCAAGTAGTACCATCTGGCTGGCCAGCCATAACGTTCATGACATCCTCAACTAATCTCAGGTCCTGGACCATGAGGGTAACGCGACCAGCATGTCCCGCACTCAGGGCTCCAGCTATGAACAAAAAATCAGTAAATCAGATAATTATACTAGGAGAGGAACTCAACTTACCGGTCATTGTCATCACCAGGAACTCTTCTCCTGCCACCTGGAGACATTCAACAGCTGATCTCTGCTAATGGAATTGTTGGTCGAGTGCCAAATCTGACACAATCTCCTGGCAAAGATGATCGAATGGGGCCTTGGGAATTAGGTACCCGCCATCGGGGCAATACTTAATAATCTCTGCCATTACCACCCTGCTAGTTGGATACCGAGCCGGCTGCTGGATCCCACCAACAACCCTCCCAGCTCTTTTCCGACCAAGATGCCGAGTTGGGGGCCCCCAATTTCCACCACCCTTGCGGCTCAAGATACCATCATTTGCGCGACGTTTGGGAGGCATTGAGCAGGAGGTACATTTTTGGTGTTTGCTTGTTTGTTGGATTAACGGACAGGTGCGTGAGGAAGGAGGTTCACAGGAAAAGAGAGAAGGGTTTTTGCTCCGAAGTTAGACGCAAAATGATCTTTGGTGTGTAGGTGACTGGAGTCTGCTTCCTTGGGCGTATGTGTATTTGCGCGTATGTGTATTTGTGCGTATGTGTATTTGTGCGTATGTGTATTTGTGCGTATGTGTATTTGTGCTTATGTGTATGGACCATATACCATCCCTGGTAGCTGAGTCGGATATTAGGGCTTGCTAAGAGGAAGAAGTGTGCTGGAGGAGAGGTGGGTAAAGAGTTATTTTATACCAACGAAATAAAAATTGTTTATTTCTGGAGCAGTGCCTTTCAAGCCGCCTCATCATATCTTTCCGGGAGTCCCATGGAGTTTCGGCGTACATTGATTCATGATGTCTAGATGAGTAAACGACAGTTAAGGTTGATAGGGCATGGTGTCACAAATCGTGACTAAGCAAGGCAGATTTCACATGACTCATACTTATGAGTCATAAGGTATGTTGGATTTTACACTATGACGTTATTTGACTCATAGTTCTCACATGACTATGCACTTGCGAGTCATTGTTATATTATGATTGTTTCATGACTCACGATTGTGACGTCATATGATGTAATGATTTTCGCACATGACTCATACTATGAGTCATGGGTTTCACGCAGGTGACTCGTTCGAGCACATGATTTGGTTTATGAGTTTTGATTGGTTAACGGAATGTTGTGCGATGACTCATATGAGTCATCGATGGATTTCGCGCTATGACTTACTATGAGTCATAGAGGTTTATGTAGCGCGAGGTGATGAGTCACCAGGGTTAGGGTTGTGGGAAGATGCCTATATAAGGCGCTTGGTTCCGACCAAGAGATAGGGACCAGGTGCCCAACGACGCTTCTTTGCTCCTCGCCAGTCCCCGTCCCCTCACCCAGACGCTCTCACTATTGCCGCTACCTTTCCCGACATCGCCGCTCGCGTCCTCCGCGAATCGAACTGCCTCCTCCCCCTCGGCTTCTCCGCTACTGTTAACCCTCGTGGCTCCGTCTCCCTGACTGTCACTGACAAGGCAACCCCCGCCGCCTCGTACGCCCCCTACTTCGACTCCCTAACCAGGGCCCTCAACCAATCCTTCCCGGTGGGAGAAAACCCCTGGTGCACCCTCGTCCTCGCCCCCACAGCCGTTCAACTGGCTATTCACGGCCTCCCCCTCCGTTTCCTCCCCCAAGATGAAGAGGAACTCTTCCCATATATCCGGCAAGCGATCCTCAACGACAAAGCGACCCAGATTCTCTCAGCCAGGTACCTTAACCCTAGCAGAGATTCTAGGGAGACCAAGCAGGCCACTTCGGTGGTTATCACCGTCGACCCCCACAACGTTTCGGCCCTCACTTCAGGGGTCGTTATCCTCTCCCAGAAACGCAAGGTCCAACTTGCCTTCTCCTCCTCCAAGTCTGCCCAGTGTAAGAATTGCTGGAGATACGGACACGCCCATCAACGATGCCCGGCCACCCACCCCACGTGCCCCATTTGTGCGCTTCACCATACTCGCGCGGCTCACAGATGCCAGAATCCAACCTGCCCCAGGAGCGGGAACAATAAGCCAGTCCCATCCTGTTGTCCGACCTCGCCCCCCCATTGCTGTAACTGCGGTGGTGACCACACTGCCACCTTCAGGGAGTGTCCGGCTCGACCTCCCCCGCCTGTCCCAACCAGAACCAACTCGCCAGCCCCCGCCCCAACCGGTCAAGACCCCATGGATCTGGCGGTCGATGGGGGCCCGACATCCACTACTCCCCCGCCCGGGTCGGGTCCCCTTGCGGTGGACTTAACCCCTAGACAACCTCCGCCAGCTGGACCCTCCACGCGTCCCGGCACCACTCACGGCTTCGGCGGTCCTCTCCCCCTGGAGGAGCCAAGCCCTACCCCTGCCTCTTCGACTCGTCGGGTTCGTCCCGGTAATGAATAATCGACCAACGCCCCCTCCCTTGGGTCAAGGGCTGGTCCCTGCCCCTGAGTTTCTTTCCATCGTTCAACATAACTGCCTTGGGAGCTGGAATGTTTTTCTTTCCTTGTTTGAGTCTTTTAAAGAGACGACCACCTATCCTTCGATAGTCCTTTTGCAGGATCCTCCTGTCAACAGGGCTCATCTTCCCTCCTTTAATGGTTTCAAGTCCTTCTTTCCCCCTGTTAGGAAGCCACGTGTGGCAGCCTACGTTCATATGTCTTTTCTTTCCAATTACACGGTGCTCCCCAGGTTCAAAGGGGTGGACGATGTTCTTTCTCTCGACATCTCCTCCGATGAGCCTCTTTTTGGCACCGCCTTCCACTCATTCCGGATAATTAATGCCTACTCTACCAACACCGTGGACCACAGGGTCCACTCCGTCTCCCCAGAAGTTCTCTTCCCCAACCTTGGGTCTCCCCTCCTAGTTTTAGGGGACCTCAACATCCACAATCCTCTCACGGACCCTCTTCGGCACTTCTCTCACAGGGAAATCTCCTCCTCCACTCCTTATTTTGAGAAGGCGGCAGAATCCGGCTTCGCCCTCCTTAATCCCCCAGGTGAGTACACAAGGTTTCCCCTGGTAGGGAACGCTCGCCCCTCGGTCATAGACCTAGCCTTTGCAAACCCCCTCCTTCTTCCCTTCGTTAAGAGCTGGGAAGCCTCCCTCCCCTCGACAGGTTCTGACCATGTGCCAATTACAATCACCCTCACCGCGCCATCCTTAAACCAGAAACCCCCGCGCCCCCGTTGGGCAGACACAGAGTGGGAGACCCTCGACCCGATCATTAAGGGTTTTAAGGTCCCGGCCGCGCCACCTTGCCCCACCTCCCAACAACTGGACGAATGGATGTCAGGTTCGCTAGACCGTTTGGTAGCTCTCCTGAAAGGACACACACCGGTGTCCAGGCCCTCCCACCACTCCAAACCTTGGTGGACCCCCCACCTGTCTGTCCTCCGTCGTGAATATCATAAGGCCGCCAGAGCAGCCAGGAAGCACGACACCCCACACATGCGAGAAGTTGCCGGGACCTCCAAAGCGGGGTATTTCAAGGCGATCAAGGCCGCTAAAAACAAACACTGGTCCTCCTTTCTGCTGGCCGCCACCCCTCAGAGCCTGTGGACGGCTAAGAGGTTCGCCTATGGGCGTGCCCAACCACGTTTCCCCTCCCTCCCAGGGGCCGAAACCCCGACACAGATGAACGACGTCCTTTTGGACCACTTCTTTCCACCGAAGGAACCCTTCTCCCCGCCACCCAGGCTCAGGCCGGACAGGTCGGCGACCCCCTTGACGACGGAAGAGATTGCTACGGCCCTCTCCAAGTGCTCCCCGACCTCGGCCCCGGGCCCGGACGGGATACCCTACTCGGTCTGGAAACAGGCCAACAAAGTTAACCCTTCAATCCTCCTCCATATACTTTCCCCCTTGGTCCTCCTGGGTTACCACCCCGCGTCACTAAAGAGCTCGAACGGGGTGGTGCTAGACAAGCCGGGAAAGCCCTCCTATGAATCGCCCTCCTCCTTCAGGATAATCGTCCTGATCCGAACAATCTCAAAGATCCTGGAAAGGATTATAGCAGCCCGCCTACTTGCGGCGGCCCGACTCAAAGGGTTGCTGCACCCCAACCAATGCGGTTCGCTCCCAGGGCTTAGTACCTACGACGCGTGCCTCACCCTGACCAACGACGTCAGAACCCTGCAGAGGCCCCGCCTCAAGGTCTCCTCCCTGTTTTTGGATATAAAAGCGGGGTTCGACAACGTCGACAACAAAACTTTGGCCCGAATCCTGAGGGAAGGCGGGATACCCCCCTACCTGGTTTCCTGGGTTTCGTCCTTCCTTGGAGAACGAAGCTGCACCCTGATTTTCCAAGGGGCGCCAGGGACCCCAGCCCCAGTCAACGTCGGAGCCCCCCAGGGCTCTCCGATCTCCCCACTCCTTTTTCTTCTCTACGTTGCGCCACTGCATTTCGGGATCCCTCGGGGTCTGATGATCTCGTACGTGGACGATTTCGCCCTCACAGTAGCTTCCCTCTCCTATCGCGGAAACATCCGACGGCTCCAGGATCTCTTCGACAAGCTAGAAAGAAAGGCGTCCCGTCTGGGCGTCTCCTTTTCGGTAGATAAAACAGAACTGATACATTGGAGGACCCCTAGCCAGAGACGCTCCCCGAAGTGCGTCTCACCCATCCAAATCAAAGGGGATCTGTTCCACCCCGGCAACTCTATTCGATGGCTCGGGTACTGGTTCACTCCGGCCCTTGACCCAGCAGCACACTTCTCGCGTCGCTTGGCCCTTGCCCAGGGTGCGTTCGCCCTTATTCGTCGCCTCAGTCCGCCCGGTGCGGGCCTCCCCCCCTACCTATGCCACAGATTGGCGACATCATTGATTGCCCCCATCCTACTCTACGGCGCGGATCTGTTCACACCTAGCGTGGGCACGACGACCCGCCTCGATACGTTCTGGAGAAAGGTCCAAAGGTGGACCACAAACTGCTTCTCGGCCACGCCCACCGGGATACTCTCGGTGGAGTCCTGCCTCCCACCTGTCTCCCTCCTGATCACCCACCGGCAGAGGCTGGCGGCGCTCAGGGTGGTTTGCTCCCCTCCTAGCGTGAACCCGGCAACGGCCCGCCTCCACCCCTCGTTCCCCTCACTCTCAGCATATCGGGCGCATGACTCCTCGCGGGCTTTAACCAGAGGCCTGTCGTCCGTCTACCTCCCCCTACACTGGAAGACACCCCGCCCAGTCCCGCCGATGAGGAACCACCTCCCGGTGGACGCGGTGGCCCACCGAACGATACCCTTCTCCCTTGGGTTGTCCAGAATGCCCATGATCAACTCCCACCTCGTGTGCCCAGCGCCCGTCCTCCCACCCCAGTCCCTGATGGACAACACATACTCCGCCCTGAAGAAGAGGATGAGAGAGGCACTCCTTGAGGAATGGTCCTCCCTTTTCCCCACCCCCGGGTACTACCTACACCCTCCGGCGCTGCAGCCAAAGCCTTTTATGGGTTTGGGCAAGTTCGTTGCCGGGAGAATCCACCAGATGAGAGCCGGGAAGAGTTACCTGGCCGCCCACCCAACCTGGAGGTCCCCTGATGCAGACACCTCCTGCCCCCGCTGTGGCTTGGAGCCTGAAACCTTCGAGCACGCCGTCCTCTCCTGCCCCTCGAGACAACACAGCAGGTCACGCCTCCTCCACGGCGTCACTGATGTCGGTCCCGAAGCCCCTCTTTGGTCATCCCTCCCTCTACTGAAAAGACTCGCCACCTACATAGGCGTCACCTCCACGGGATTTCCCCCTTCGATGTTCCCGCCCACCACCCCCCCCTCTTCCCCTCCGTTTTCCCTCTCTCCCCCCAGGGTCCCCCCTCCAGCGTTTCGTGTTTTTTCGTTGGCTGAGGTTTAAGGTCGTTGGGTTTTATTTTTCCTTACTTTGCTTTATGTAGGCTTTCCTTTCTAGACGATCAAGTTGTTGGTTGTACTTTCCTTGTTATATGTGGCCGATGGCCCGGCGGAGGAGAAACCTGCGCGATAGTGGATATTTACCGGTGCCGTGACTTTCTTTTGTTTATGTTTTTGATTTATAGGTTTTGTTCTCTCCATAGCTAGCGCTGCATGAGGCTTTTTGTACCTAAGAAACAATGAACGCATGATTACAAAAAAAAAAAAAAAAACGACCAAGAGATAGGGGGCACTAAAGCTTGTTCACCACAACCAGTGTGGTTCCCTCCCTGCCCTCTCGTCCTTCGACGCGGCCCTTTCACTAGTGAACACAGTCAGGACTCTCCAACGCCCTGGCCTCAAGGTCTCCTCTCTTTTTTTGGATATCAAGGGCGGCTTTGATAACGTTAATGCCTCAATCCTCTGCTCCTCCCTCAAGAAAGCGGGAGTTCCTCACTATATGGTCTCGTGGATCGGGTCTTTCCTCTCCCAAAGGACATGCCGCCTCCTATTCCAAGGGTCGCCTAAGACCTTCTCCCCAGTCCAAGTAGGCACCCCTCAGGGTTCCCCAATCTCCCGGCTACTCTTCGTCATATATGTGGCATCTCTCCATATCAACCTCCCAAATGGGCTCTCCCTCTCATACGTTGATGACTTTGCACTATCAGCGGCCTCCACATCATATAGGACGAACATCAGAACCCTGCAGAGAGCCTTTGGGCGAATCAAGGCCCGTGCTATGGCCCAGGAGGTAGGTTTCAGTGTCCCCAAGACCGAACTCATCCACTGGAGGACTCCTCTCCAAAGAGACCCTGACGGTGCCCCCTCTCCGCCCCCGATATGCCTGGATGGCCAAATCTTCCCCCCCCTTCCCTGCATCAGATGGCTCGGGTATTGGTTCAACCCCAACCTGGCCTCGTCGGCACACTTCTCCAAGCGGCTGGGCCTCGCCCAAGGGGCCTTCGCCACAGTCAAAAGACTCTCTCCGCCCGGTGCGGGCCTCTCTCCCCACCTCTCCCACCGCCTTGCGATATCTCTGCTCCTCCCCACTCTCCTATACGGGGCTGACATCATGGTCCCCAGCAGAGGCATGCTCACCAAGATGGATGTCTACTAGCACCAGGTCCAACGCTGGGTGTCCAATTGCTTCAGGTGGACCCCTATACCTATCCTGGCGGCTGAGGCCTGCATTCCCCCCCTCCAAGCTATCATTCCCCATAAGCGCCGTATGGCCGCCCTGAGGTTGGTCTGTGCTGCTCCCACCATCAACCCTGCGGCAGGACGGCTTTGCCCTTCCTTCCCCTCACTCATCAAATACCGAGCCCCGGACTCTCACAGGGCCCTCTGCACCCGCCTTCCCCCCAACGTTATACCACTCTCCTGGAAGACAAATCGTCCACCCTCAAAGGTCAGGTCCCACCTCGCCGTTGATGAGCTCACCAACCTGGCACGCCCCATCCTAGGATCGCTGTCCTTCGCCCCCCTTGCCAACGCTACCCTTCTCCCGGAACAAGCCTCCCTCCCTCCTCATGACACCATGACAAACGCCTACAAAGCACTCAAAGGCAGAACGAGACTGCTACTGCTTGAAGAGTGGAGGCGCCTGGCGCCACCCCCACTGTACTATACCTTCCCGCTGTCACTGACCCCCCATCCGTTCATGGGATTGGGGAAGTTCATCGCAGGCCGCATCCACCAAATGAGAGCCCAGAAGAGCTACCTTGCCGCCCACCCCTCATGGTCAAGTTTAGACGATCCCAAGCACTGCCCTAGGTGCGGTGAAGAGGATGAGACATTCAGCCATGCCATACTACGCTGCCAGTCGACGTCCTTCCACAGGGATCGCCTCCTCCAAGGCCTCACTAGTGTCGGACCAGACTCCCCCCTCTGGACCAGTAAAGACCTACTCCTGGCCATGGCTGCTTTTATCCGAGCAACCGCGACCAACTACCCGCCCGATATGTTTCCTTCCCTTCCCCCTTCGCCGGCCTCTATGGTCTTCCCGTCCTCGCCAATTTCACGCCTGGTGGGCCTTTTTTCCTCCTCCCGATACGTGCTATTTAGGTTTTCCTGTTTTAGTTTGTTATAGTGTCCGCTCACGAGTAGGAAGTTGTTATGGTTTCCTATGATTATCCTTTCTTTTGTTAGCCGTGAGTTGGTGATGTGTCGAGTACTTGACACGATTTGGAGATGATTTTATATTTTTTTCATTTGTTTTTTGGTTGCTTGAGATTGAGGTTTTGTTTACGCCATAGCTAGCGCTGCATGCGAGTTCTTGTACCGTAACAATGAATACATAATATAAAAAAAGAAAAAAAAGAAAAAAAAAGAAAAACCGACCAAGAGATAGGATCTTCACGCAACCATCTAAGTACTTTTCTATACTTAAGATATTGCAATACGATTACGTTTTACTTTCTTCTATATACTACTCCTATACCAAAGCCTACGCCTTAAGAACCCGGAGACTATTGTGATAGTCTCGACGGGCTGTTCGAATATAGGACTATTGTGATAGTTCTATCAAAGCACGACAATCCACTCATCTTACTATCTGACGAGATAGTATCCTTCGACGGATCACTCAGACTAGAAAGCCAGTCCCGTACTATCTGAAGAGATAGTATTTCCCTACACCCCATTATAAAGAAGAAGACTTGCTCACTATAGGAAACTACTGTCGTTGCCTGTTGCCTAACTACCTAACAATAGGATTGTTACACATGGGTATATATATACACATGAATTGTACGATGGGTAAAGTCGCGTAAGACGGCAACCCCTAGTCTACCATAACACGCAATGTACAATCCATTTCATGTAGAAATGGCTTGAAAATGTTGTACTAGACGTTGTATTTGTTCCAAGATGTTATATCTTCCCTGTTTATGTATCAAGTGTACAATTGTAGTCATAAAATAAACCTGGAGAGTACGCCCCTCCTATCTTCGCTCCGAACTCAAACACACAGCTCTGGTTGCTATAATTTCCTTTCTCTGATAGTATGATGAAAGCAATTAGCAGAAGGCTTGAATCTAGGGGGTCATTGATATCATACTTAGAAGTTGGTGAGTAGGGCTTTTGGTTAGGCTACCGCGGTAGAGAGGAGGGCTCGACGCGTGACTGCGGGCAGACAGTCACGATGCTTTCAAGAGGTGGACCAACTTTTTCTTTCTTTTTAAGAGAGGCCAAATTAACTTCTCTTCTTTCTCACCACACTCTTACCTTCTCCATCCACGCTCTCACCATCAACACAATCCTCAGGTCACTCTGCCCTCTGCGCTGCAATCCCGCTTCTCTTTTTCATACAGAAGCAAACTCACCTGTTAAAAGAAAAAAAAGAAAAAAGGAAAGAAAAGAAACACGCGTGGCTGTTGCCCCACCAACCCGGATACGCCCCTCTACTGGTACCACCCTCTCTACATCCCTTACTTTCCCAACTACATCAGAGGGCACGCCGGCAAAAGGTCGCTGCATAGATTACTTATTGCCCGATCCCAAATAGTAAGTTAGTCACCATTTTCACACTGAGATTTTCTCCTTTCCTGCTTTATCACCGCACAAATCATACGCCGAGTTCATACGTACAAATCATATGCACAAAATCATACGCACAAATTATATGTACTAACATTGATGAATAGAATACCTTTTTCCACGACCAATGCTATCTACTCATAAGTGGAGGCTGCTTCCGGCAAGCGCTTGGGGGCACTCAGTAAATCCTGAGACCATCCGCCGGAATGAACATCGGGCGAGCATTACCCCCTTGGAACCCGCTTTCGAACGTGCAAGTGCAAACCGAGTCAATCGCCTAAAACAACCCTGTGATTGTGGGCGAAGATATGATCAGTACTAGGCCCTTGACGACGAGACCAAAGCCCAAGTAGATCAGGAGATAATCGTGGAGGAGAACTAGGTCCTGGAGCAGGAACGTGTGGCAATCCTGGCGGATTGGCAGCGATACTATCCAAACCCATTTGGCGACAATGGGTTGCCACTTGTGAACCCCGCAACTCTTATCAAAGTTGATTCTCCACCGAATTGGCAGGCATCGCCTGTATTTCCGTCACCAAATGTGAGGCCCGCAGCACGAATGAAGAGTCTGCGCGACCGTGTGGTGAAGCGACCCAGAAGCTCGTCAACTGGGTCTGCGCTGGTACCGCCTCTGGGGTCTGCTGTATCTCAGGACGCTCCTACCCGGCGCACCCGCCAGCTAGCGATTCGGGAGCGCTGTCATTTACTCACAATGCGGGGGGCCCCGGTATCACCAACAGGGTCCCCTGTTGGACACCCTGTGGCTTTGTTGAGGGCAGCTACACTCAATACAGGGAGCACAAGAAAACCTATCTCACATCGCACCAGGTTTAGAATAGGACTAGGTAGCCAGAGGCGAAACTCCTGGGCTATCAATCCACAGTCAAGTAAGTAATTTTAAAATTTGCCTAATTAACTTGAGATGTGCTTACTAATATTCAGTGTTGTTTAGCTTGGACAGGCTCCTCGATGCCTACTGTGGCGAGGACAGTACTTCTGAGTACAGATTGACGGAGGAGGATATGGAAGGAGATTTGGACATGATGGTTGGAGAGGATGAGCTCGACGAAAAGGGTAGACCTTTGATTGTCTGGGTGAAGCCTGTTGAGTGGCTTTTGCCAAGTGCGGAGGTCTACGAAGAGTGGGAGTAGGATTCAGAGGATGAAGATGTCGATTTTATCCACCTATAGGAGTCTGGTGATGAGGGTGGCAATGGCTCAGAGGATTCTGATGAGGTCTATGGGGAAGAGGAGATTGACGAGGACGACGATGAGGATATGAAGGGCGAGCAGAAGGACGTGGAGGGCTGGAAGAAGGGTGATGCGGCAGAACACCGTTTCCGTGCTAGCACCCAAGAGATTGGAGAGAGGCTGCTTGGGCGGTCTATGATACTCAAGGATTTCTTCACTAGCCCGGAAGACCAACAGGGCAGCATCGAAAATATTGTCACCAAGAGAAAGTGCTTTCTTGCCCGCAATGCCCGTCTTATCATTGATCTCGAGGCAGCCGCTAGAAAAGACGCAGAAGAACAAGGAATTGACATTGAGGAGATGGATAGAATTGACCCCGAGATGGATAGGCAGGCCCTTCTCAATATGGCTAGCCAGCACCTTCCTCACAGCGTCAAACAGGAGTGGGAGGATTAACGATTTCTACTTCCATCTATTTTCTTTTCTTGTTATCTCCTAGTTCTTTTCCTGACCTCTCACGCCGGTTCTGCCTTCCTTACTCTCCTTAATACGGGTCCCTTACCTTGTCTTACCTGCACTCCCACTTCTGTATTTATCCACCACAATATCTCACGTTTGGTTTTATCCTTAGCCGGTATTGTTTCTTCAATATCATAAGTCTGGGGGCTGTTTTCCTTCAGTTAGATTCTTACGCAGCACGCTACCTCTTTTCTTGTTTTCTTCTCACTCTGAATTTCGAGAGACCGATGCTCTTTTAGAGTTTAATTTCTTTTGTTATCATACACGGCGCGTATATGGATTCCGCTCTTTTCTTTTATGTCATGATTGAGTGGGTGACCTTACTCTTTGCAGTATAATGTAATAGGATAGCAGTTTAGAAGTTAGAAATACTCTCACATAACGATAGGCTTGAGCACAGATTGCGATTGTCTATTTAGCCCATTGGTTCTGGTTTCTTCGGCAAAATTCATACGCCGAAAAACATACGCCCAAAACCACGTACCCAAAGTGATACGCCCAAAGCTATGCGCTCTAAAGCTATACACTTAAAGCATATGTCCAAAGCATAGGCCCAAAACATAGGCCCAAAACATAGGCCCAAAACATAGGCCCAAAACATAGGCCCAAAACACAGGCCCAAAACATAGGCCCAAAACACAGGCCCAAAACATAGCCCCAAAACACAGGCCCAAAACACAGGCCCAAAGCATACGCCCAAAGCAGACGCCCAAAGCATACACGCCAAGCATACACCCAAAATACCCGCCCAAAGCAGTTGATGTAAAGACGCTCTCTGCGAATGTTAAATTATAATTTAGGTTCAAACTTGAATATGTGAGGGAATAACCACGCATATTCCTCTAGAGAAGTTAAGCTCCGCAGTTTTCAGGATAGGCTTCTATCTCAGAATCAGAATCAGAATCCACAATAGTACAATGAACAAGACCCATGACAACTCTGCTACTTGGACTTCCACTACGTATCATTTCCATTGAATGCACAGTTGCACGGATATAAATTCCTGCTCCTAGAGCATCATGGATTCCGTTGTACTCTGTATCGTCATAGTCCAAGAACCCCGACACCATCTCCTTCCGCTTTAGCTCCACATTCTCACACTTGTCTTCATGTACCTTGGTTCCCAACCAATACATCTGGCCCAAGATGGGGGCGTGCATCCCAGCCTTTGGTTAATCCATCATGTCTACCACATCATAGTGTGAGGTAGGTTCCTGGCATTGATATTGAATATTTGACTTACAGAACAAGTGTATGACTTTATGACCCCAGGAAATTGAGTAGAGATAAGGATGTGAAAACAAGGTTGGTTCCAGGTCGCCGTAGTTGTTTAGAGAGCTCTGGGGAAAGCCCTTGACTTCAAAGAAGCTATGGTCGACTGGAGCATTGGCCATTGACCGATGCCGCAGAAGTGGAATGATACCGGGCTCGGTATTACGCGGTGCAGTCGATGCAATCACAATATTTTTCCTGATTGTGCTCATGATACTAATGAAGGATGGATATTTAGAGATGTAGAAAAATCGTGCTTTTATATTAAGACCAAAAGGGTTTCAAGTAGGGAAAAACCATAAAATCATTTTATCAAGACCAGCTACTTATACATTAAGTCAACTTGAGCAAGGCTTGATAGAAGATAATTAAAAAGCTTATAAATTATGGAAATTCAGAGGTCAGAATGAAGTTATTGTTAAACGTCTGAGTCTGGAATTAAGCCCCACATTATTTTGCCTTTTACCACATGCCTGCCTGAGTCATACAGCTGAAATATTTCTAAGCTCGAGACCCGACCCTTAATCTCATATCCTAACTCAAGCACCTGTATGATAGCGCGGGATTCCCTTGTTCTATGTTCCAACATTCCAGAGATCTGTCCACCTCGTACCAATTTGACTACCTTCCCCCCACCATTTGCCCACTTGAATCCACACATCTCCAATTGGTACTGTTGTCCTATCCGTGGTGACCAGCTACTGGCCCTAGGTTTGTCTATCGCTCACTATCAGCTTTAATAGTTCTAGTTGGCTGCACACCTGCAGCAGGTGGGATCCAGTAACAGCTTAAAGATAAAAAACTCGACCTTCATTCTGCCAAAGGAAATGGGAAAAAGGTCGATTATTTCATCAGGGCCAAATGTCCAGGTATAAAACTCATCCATTGGAGTTTCCTCGATTGGGGCCGTTGTCATCGCCTTACGTGTAAATAAAGGAAAGGCGGCAAAGGTAGACGGCAGTCGCAACAAGATGCTTATGGTATGAGATTCTTGTGAGTATCTAAGTGGAGCATAATTACATAGCATAATTACCAACCTATATATAAGGGTTATAATCAGGAATCACCTTTAATCACGCGGAAAGGCGCTGGGTGCCTTCGTCACTGCATGGTATTCAAGTATTAGATCCTCACCTTGGGTTTGCTTTCAATAGTTGCGACAGCTTCGAGAGACCCCGTACTTGCAGGTTTGATTCAAGGTTTGGTTGTCATGTAGGAGCTAATGCGCTGTATGAGAGTCTTCAATTGGAACTCGTCAACTCGCGTAAAAGATCAAATTTGGTTACCTCAGATTATGATTGAACAGGGTATATCAACCCCTACTGGATTTGGACTAATGCCATGCCCAAAGCACAGCGGTGAATATCAATTCATGTAGCTGCTACTGAGCCTAATCCTAGAGTGCGGCTATTTTCAAAAAGTAATTCACATGCAACCATACACCACCATAGGTACAAAATTCATAAGCACAAAATTTAATACGCACAATGGTTCCTACGTCTGCATGTTCGTATACTCAATTGAGAGAGTCAAAAATTATGCGAGCAATGAAATGGATCACAGAATGGAAGCCAGCTTGGGTACTTAGCTTAGCTGGGCCAACTTATAAACGTCATTCATATGCCTACCACAGCTGTACTTTTATATAAATATCATTTGGGATTCAAGGGGATCAGGTACTGCACACCGATAGCTAGAACCATTTCAACATAATGTCTTCCCAACCAGAATCTTTCACGATGGGCAGCCAACGGGGGCTCTACACCTCCGTTGCAAGAAGCCATCCCTCTTTTTTACGGTTCCACGAAAGCCCTGCACGCGAATACTCTCCATCTTGATCCCCATTCTTGGTAGAATCCAGCCCATATGGGAGCGAAGGCCCGGTAACAACAACCCAAAGACCTCTCACTGGTGTGGCCCGCGCACCTCTGTGAAGTTCCACAACACCCTTGCGCTCCGATTCACTAGGGCTGCCCCCTGGAAACCAAGATCACGCCCGGAATCCACTTCATCCGCTAGTAGTGACTTTGTCAACAAGCGACACAGTTACATTTTAGATATTTGGAAACTTTTATCTCTATACGAAGGAATATCATGAGAGTTGGATGGAGTGGTGGCAAGGCACACCAGGGTATATAGCCTATACTGTGAAATATGCTGGCAAGAAAAAGATACGGTAGAACTCGGATCTTCGAGACACAGAGGTGTGGAAATACTTTCAACCATGTGCCCACCGTTTAGGTAGTGCTATAGGCACGCCGCCAGTAATCTGCATTATATGCAGAAAGGTCCTAGCTTACCCAAGTGGCACGGGGACTAGCTCGATGCATGACTATAATAGGTCCTCTGCTGGTCTGAAATCAAGAAAGATTAACGGATATGATGGGTGGGCTGGCAGCCCGCTTAGTATAGCTGTTCTTACCTATTGCAAAAAGGGACTATTACTGGAAATAGGCGTTGGATTATCGATCTGGCCACACCAGCAGGATTCAATCAACATGATTTCGAAGAATATTGTCTAAAAGCGTTTTTAGCAACGAATCTCGCCTTTAAGTGCTCAAACTACGTTGCCTTTCGTCCTGTCTTTAAGTACATTCGTCCGGGAGTCTAAATCCCTAGCCTAACGACATTAACACGGCATTTGAACAGGCTGGGAACGTCTACGGGGATGATATTCGAACATGGCTAGCTGCTGCAGGAAAGATTTCTCGGCCTGCCGATACATGGACTTCACAGAACAAACTTGCTTTTTTTAGCAATTGTGGCTTATTGGATCTCGGATAGCTAACAGCTGGAGGAGGTGCTAATTGAGTTCGAGGAAATCAGGGGTTCTCATACCGGGGCTAATATGGCAGGGATAATTAATGACGTTCTAGCCAGATACGGGATTCAGGAGAGAATTCTGGGTTTCACCACTGATAGTGCCAGCAATAACCGAACGCTCACCGAAGCCTGAAACAATGCTTGGAGTTTACTATTAGTTGACTGGTGTCAATTGGAAAATCATATTCCATGTATGACCCATGTTGTTCAGCTTGTCCTCGGGGAATTTATGAGTTCGATCAAGGTGAAATCGTGGGATGGTCATATGCCGTCCGGCTTTAAGGCGGGATATATGGAGAAGGTTATGAGATTGGATAACGGCTTTCACAAAACAGTAGAGAAGGTAATGTGTCTAAGATCTCATACCTAGAACCTATATTGCAAATGCATACGCACAAATTCATACGCACAAATTCATACGCACAAATTCATACGCATAAATTCATACGCACAAATTCATACGCACAAGGGTATATGCACAAATTCATTATTCCAAATTGAATGCGCACCAATATGAAAGTAGAACCAAGTGTTTTCCCCATTGTTCTCACCTAAGATACCTTTAGTCAGAGATAATGCTAATAATGGTTGATAGTATCGGAAAATGAGTATTGCCGTTGGTGCTTCACCTCAACGGCGTCAACCCTTCATCGAGATGCAGAATAACCAGGTTAAGATCCCTACTACACTACTTTATGATGTCAAAACACTGTGGAACTCAACCCTAAATATGATGGAGAGATCTGTACCGCTACGGGAATTCACCAAGGACTAGTTACAAACCTATGCTGAGTTTACGCCTCTCTGGTCAACCCCTGAAGAGTGGAGGCAGATTGAATACATCTTGGAGGTACATCAACCGATAGGATTTTGGACTTTGTGGATGTCAAAAACACGTGGCGTCACCATTCATCGAGTGTTTCAAGTGTATCAAGATATTTTTCGCATTTGGAAATGCAAATTTGCAAGTTAGAACAGAAGCAGATGCAAAGGAAGGTTGATATTCGTGAGGGCCTAGTGAAAGCTAAATTGAAGGCCGCCTCTGACTATGGTAAAATGGAAGGTCCAACAGGTCTTCTGTTCGGCATTGGAACTTGCCTAAATCCCTATTGGAAACTCAACCTTTTTCGAGAATGCGATCTTGATGCCAGTGGGGAGACTGAGTATGAGAAGTCATATAAAAAGGAGTTTATAGCGTATTATGATCTGTACTATGCACTAATAAATAATCAGGCACCTGATATCTCAATTCCAAGGAGTGGTCAGAACAGTCGATCCAAACACCTTTAGTCTTCCCGACAGAGTGCAGTTATCCTGAGTGAGGCACTGGCATACATCGAAACTGATTCTGAGATTGAGCTGCGGGAGTTAGACGCTGCGGCTATGGATCCCACACATGAGGCCTGCCCAGCTGGGATTTTGCAGGAGGCAAATATACTGGAGTTGTGGAAGGTTAATGGAGGAAGATTCCCGAATTTAGCTCGGATGGCTAGGGATATTCTCGCTGTTCAAGGGGGTAGTGTTGGAGTAGAGGTAGTGTTCAGCATGGCAAGAGATGTGATTCCCTATCGGCGCTCACAACTCAAAAGCAGTACAATTTGATCTTCAATCATGGTCAAATCCTACGAGTATGAAAAATTACGAAGAGAGCTAGCAGGTCACGATTGTGAACGGGAGGCAGAAAAACTCGGAGAAATGGCTGCTGCGGAGGATTATCGTTATTGGGCTGATACGAAGGAAGAAAGTATAGAGAACGATAATGGCGCTATCTCTGATGATGACGAATCACACAAGAAGGACACTGAATGGTCTTTCGTTGATCAGGATGGCAGGCGAGCATTTGGAAGAGAGCCAAAGGCTATACTACCTGAGTGTGGACTGGTTGAATCTCAATATGCACGGCCTGGACCACCTCGAAACCAAGGTGTAGCTGACTTGGGAGGCTCTGAGGAATCAGATCCTGAAGAAAGAATCTGGGATAGTACAGTCAACATGCATGTTGCATCCGACACTGATGAGGAGGAAGGCTCACAAGAGGGTGAGGTGGAGATTCCCGGGGAAGGACTGAGCGATCTTGAAAGTATCGAGCAACAGGGTGACGAAGATTCCGGCTGCATAGCAGGCTCAAGGGGCCGCCTGCAAGAGGATTGTTCAGAGGAGGAGGCTCTATCGGGAACCACTAATTCACTACTGGTTATACGTGTAACCCGTGGAAGAGACTAGACAGGAACTAATACCACCATTCGAGTTCGACCCGGAAGCGTGCTGGAACTGGGGGGAAAGGAAAGAAAAGATCCCGTTTCGACTAAGTGAATTTTCGTGTAAAATAATTCTAATTTCATTGCATTTGACTGAGTAATTGAGAAGGCATTTTTACTATCCCCTAAGTTATCCTAGTGGCCAAGACATACCGAGGGGATGTCAAGTCAACAATGTATACAATAGTGACTGACGAGCCACCATGGGTTGATTGGAAAATGCCCCATAAAATCGGGGGAGGGCATATAGGATCGGGTTGACTAGTCCATTTTCTGACCCTCGTCCGCCCGATCAGACGTGCACACCCCCAAGTAAATGTAAGAGTTAGTAGAAGGATTCTAGGTTTTCAGAGGCAGAAATTCAAGAAGTCTGAATACATTGTCCATTTATTCAAGTTCTTACGATAAGCTACAGGAACAGGAGGATCGTCATGAAAATGATAGGCACGGAAAAATCATACGCACACAAATCATACACTTAGAAAAGATCATACGCCTAGAAAGATTATACGCACACAAATCATACGGACACAAAATCATGCGCTCAGAAAAATCATAGGCCCAAAATAATACACTGGTAATGGTGTCGTAGATAATACGCACTAGTGCAAAGGCTAGTTGCATTGCCTCTAGTTAGTCGAGTTTGTCAGGTCATAGCGTGATTTGTCTTCCCCTATATTCTTTCTGTTTCCCCTTTACTCCCATAGACAGAGAAACCATTCGCCCCGCCGCCCACTGTATCTATGTCCCGCGCTGCGCCCTCTTGAACCCAAGTTCCTCCTTGCCCGAGTTCCTCCCCACCTAAGGCTCCCTGTACCCGCCATCCACTCGAGCACATTCGGATACCTTTATCGTGGCTCTAGACCAACCGCACTTTATTCTATCCTGCTTTGAGTGGGAGGGAAGTTTGCTTTGAGCGAGTTTGTGTGGCTGCGGAAGACTACGAGAGGCCTATCAAAAATGAAGAAGAGGGATGTGGTGAAGCGCAAGCGGCAGCGCGAATGCAGAATAGCTGCGAATCACGTCCACAGCTCTGAATGTGGGAGTGAAGATATTGCAAATTCTACCATGGATGGCAAAGGTGTGTTATTCTCTGCTATTTAACCGATTTCTCTGCATGGGCTTGAAATTAGCAATTGTTGTATTTAGCTTTCAACTCGGTCGCACATCTGTATTTAGGGTATATAGTAATCTCCTCGTCGCTTGTATTAGATTCGGGGGAACCATGTCTACGGCTGGATATGGATAAGGTTTATTCAAGGAAAAGGAATATTTCCCACATGTTGAAAACCCCCGATCATCCACGGGTCAGATACTACCAATGTGGGGATTGTGACGTTCCGGACTCAATCATTTCGCAACCTAAACGGCTGCCGGATAGGAACTTGAAGGAGCGTTTTGAAGAGGAAAATGAGCCCCAATTATACCGGATCACCGGTGACATTGCTATAATAAAGGACAAGTAAGTAATTCATCCTTTAGGCTAACATTCGGCCTATATACTAAACTATCTTTAGGCAAGGCGTCCCATGTCTAATCAAAGGTGGGAATAGCAAGGCAGGTTGGCTATTACCTTAAGTTGAACCGGCGGTACACAAATATGTTGCGTCACTGATCATAGCGGCAGATCATACACGACATGGTGCAAGCGGTACACGTAAGCGCTATACGCCAAGCGAGATGGAAGGCGCTCAAACCACTCATAAGGCTGCGAGTGATAGTATGAAGGATGCTACAACCCTGAGTTCTCCTGCAGGAAACGGGAGCAGCGAACATAACCCAGACGGTACTTTGAGAACAAAAGGCTGTGTCATTGGGCACCGTGCCTTCGTTCCACGAATGGGATCACGAACGCAGAATATTGAACTTGGACCCGGGCCAGCCCAGTCATATAACACGAAATCAGCAATTCACGCACTAAAAGAATTCGGCCAACAGCTTTTACCATTGACTCAAACCGTTGAGGCGCTATTTCAGACTTTCCTCCCGGAGGAGCATTCCAAATACACAGCAGTCTATGAGACCATTTACGATGGGAAAGCTGACAATGTTGACGAGGCATTTGGAATATGGACGTCCTGCTCACTTGTCATCAACGAGAATACCAATAACCATAAGGAGCTGGAGGACTTATGCCATGGGTGGGGTGCGATAGTAGTATTCGGAGACTTTGAGGACGGCGATGCCTGCTTTCCTGAGCTTGGAGTCAAGATTGATTGTACCCCTGGTATGTAGAGACTCCTGCCCATCTTATTCAATTCCAATAAGTAACTCAGATATATTCTCTAGGTTCCATTATTTTCATGCGTTCCTATGCAGTGGATCATTATATTGGCTCTTTTGTGGGAAATCGGTGTAGTGTTGTCCACTTTACACATCAAGCAGTGCACGATGCATATGTGGAGAAGACAGGGAAGCCATTGTGGGAGTTCAATAAGATGCCTAAATGGTGGCAGAAGTTGCGCCTGCATCTGAATGTATAATAATGTTCCTAATCATTGATTTTTCTATTTAGTATGGGTATATACTTTTGAGCTTGGCCTGCCCTCGTTTGCAAGGGTGTGCCCCCAAAATCATACGTCCAAACTATGCGCCCAAAGCCATACGTCCAAACTATGCGCCCAAAGCCATACGCCCAAAACCATACGCCTAAAAACATACGCCCAAAAGCCATACGCTCAAAGCCAAACCCTACGCCCAAAGCCATACACCCAAAACCATCCCCCCAAAACCATACGCCCAAAACCCTACGCCCAAAACCATACGCCTAAAAACATACGCCCAAAAGCCATAAGCCCAAAGCCAAACCATACACCCAAAGCCATACACCCAAAGCCATACGCCCAAAACCATACGCCAAAGACAGTCACCTAAAACCATAGCTTTTTATACACCATAGTGAGCGCCCAGTTTAACCACCTATCTGCAAGTTTAGGGTAAGTGATTGCCTGAACCTCAGACATTATTTAAATAGTGGCTAGTATTTGGGTGGATGGCTTGTAAGGCATGTGAGACGTGACGCCTAAACCAATAGTCTTAGAATGAAAAGCCCAAAACTGAATGCCCAAAGCCATAAGCCCAAAGCTATACACCTTGAATGAGATCACGAAATGATAAGCCAGAGACCATATCCTCAGGAAGATAGAAATCGTGCATGCACCACTATACAACTATACGCTTAGAGTGATGTACCCGGAATCATATGCTTAGAAGTACTTAGAAACCTACCTAGATTATACGCTTACAATCATATACTGCGAGCGATTTCCAAACACTATTTATCTTAAACTAGAAGCCCAAATCATAATGATAATGTGAGCACTATATTCACATCCTTTCTTTTGAGATTGCCGCCGGATTGCTATATGAAATATCCAAATAGTGGAGTCATCATACTAGACATACAAAATAATTAGGGGGTGTTTGGCCAGCCAATTCTGATCTCAAATTGTGATTTCAGATCAGAATTGAGAGGCCAAACACTTCTTAGATTTCAACCTGCCATTTGTTTAGTCACAGAATATCACTCGTAGGAATAAGTGGGGCCCTGCACAGGGGCAAGAGTGGGGGACGAGAAGACGGGGGCCGTTTAGGCCATCAGCGGGGAAAGTAAAATACCTGCCGCGCCCCATAGCCCGGCCAGGGCCCCGTGTCGTACGGGGCGGGTAGGACCGGCAAAGAGTTGACCCTGTGCCAGAGTAACACCAGGGTCACAAAGTGAAAACCCGCCCCGTCCCGCCCCGTAACGAACACTATACCACACAAGATGGTTTGAGGAAATGACAAGAAATAATTATAAATTAAAAGCCTAAAACGGTGGATAAATAATCTCTGAAATATCCTGAATATTCTGAACACCTAATAAGCAAATATATATGAAGTCCTTCAATTATTGTAATCAAATATTGGTAAGATATATCTAGAACTATGAATGAAGAGAGGCTTCACTGCATATTAAGTTACTTTTATCTTTAAGTCTACATCTTTAAAGTCGTGGGGTGATGGTTTGATTTCAGAAGCAAGAGAGTTCCATCTACGTTAGTCTCTCCTCTATCGTATGGGTAACCTTAGGAGGAGTCAGCAGTCTTCCGAATTTGGCTTTAAGCTCGGGGCTGCAGGGTAATGATATTGGCAAGCTGTGCCCTTAATAAGAACAAATCACCGCTATTCTAGATAATGGCTGGAGGTGATATCGCTCTTCCCGACTTAGAAATACTGAACTTTATGCCTTTTTCTCGTTCTCCATTTAAATAAGGCTCAGGTCTACAGTTCAGAGGGGAGAGGAAAAAGGAGGAAAGGGGAATTGCGGAATAAGTAAGGAAAGAACCGGTACGCAAAGAGGATATACAATTCGAGAGCGGGGGGGGGAGTAAATAATAGATTATCCTAGAATTTTTCAAGTTGACTGATACTGGTTTGTCTCAATACAATAGAAATATCACCTACCAACTCAAAACCTTAGACTATAGTCAAGAACTGAGAAAGCCTGACCTGGCCGGGTGAGGAAATCCGGGCAGATGTTGGAATGTGTATTTCCTCAAATAGAATGCATATTTTTTTAAGCTCAGGTCCTTATTGAACGGCTGTGCCTGTCGTTGATAGCTACGAGAGAGCGGCAGATTGTCTAGATTTGCAGATGATTCGGGCACGGGATAGATTGTTTAACAATAGAATATACCGGCATGTTGTTCCCCTGTTATCAAGGGAGTGTGTAGAGGAATAACGGCATGTGGGTAAATACAAAGGTAAGTGCGGTGATCCATGGCAGGGTCGGGATGTGTTCTTTGAGTTTTACGTATATAAATGTCGATCCTTAGTTTAGTTTTAGAGTGAGAAGTGTGAACGAGTAGAACGAACGAAGTGCGAGTGTGTTGGAAGGATGTGGTTGACTTTGGAAGATGAGAGAGAGTCTGAAAGATTGGATAGATGTTTGCGGATGATTTGAGAGATTGAGATAGAATGGTTAATGGTTTATGAAAGAGATTAGATAGACATGTCTTTCCTTTGTTTATCACGGGAGTGTACGGAGGAATAAAGGCATGGCGGTGATAGAGAGATAGGTGTGGTGATCGACGGAAGGATCATAAAGTACTACTTATGTTTTACTTGTGCACTTGTTTCTGTCATGAGTTTTTTGCTCTAGGAAGAGCGAATATGAAGAGCTGAGCGAGGTGTCTAAGTTCCGTGTGAATTCTCTCTCTATCGTCTACCACTGTGCCAAACATAACCTGCCAACGTTAATAGAGTGGAAGTTACATTTCATATCCTTCCTACAAAGTGCCTAAGTTCCACCTGAATTCTCCTATTCTATCGTCTACCGGGGTGTGATACGACCATTATTTCCCACATTGACAGTTCTCTTGCAGGCAGGTTCGGGGAGGAAGTGAAGGACAGAAATTAGTGCAAGTTGGGGAGGTGAACTACGGAGGGAGGTTAGGCGGGGGAAGGAAACCGCCGTGATGGGCACGTGGTGAAGCTGCTACCATCCCTTTAGGGATGGTAGGGTACCAAGTTATCCGAATCTAGACATGGTAAGGGGGTAATAGCTCTAGCCTTGTGGCAGGCTGGGAGCGGGAGATTCTGGAGGCTGGAGAAGCGCAATCACTTTCCAGTGCCCTTCCCTGATAGCCAGATCTAGAGGCGTTTTGCCATCCTTATCTAATCTGTCGGGGTCGACGTCGTCCCGTTCCAATAGTAATTTCACAACTTCATGATGCCCATTCCGAGCAGCACGATAGAGTGGTGTTCGGCCATTGATGTTTGGTTTGTCGGGGCAGACGTCGTCCCGTTCAAGTAGTATTTTCACCGCTCCCTTGTGCCCATGGTGAGCAGCAATGAAGAGGGGTGTATTTCCATAGTTATCTGGCTTACCAGAGTTGACGCCTTGTCCGAGTAGTATTTTCAGAACCCCCTCGTGCCCATAGCAAGCAGCATCGAAGAGCGGTGTTCGGCCAATGCTATCTGGTTTGTCGGGATTGACTTCGCCCCGTCGAAGTAGTATTTTCATCACTCCCTCATGCCCACACCAAGCAGCGAAATGGAGTGGTGTTAGGCCCACGTTATCTGGTTTGCTGGGATTGACGTCCTCTCGTCCGAGTAATGCTTTCACTACTCCCTCGTGACCACTCCAAGCAGCACAAATGAGCGGTGTTCGACCAATGTCATCTGGTTTATCGGGAGTGACTTCGTCCCGTCTAAGTAGTATTTTCACCACTCCCTCGTGCCCACACCAAGCAGCGGAATGGAGTGGTGTTAGGCCCATGTTATCTGGTTTGTCGGGATTGACGTCCTCTCGTCCGAGTAATGCTTTCACTACTCCCTCGTGACCACTCCAAGCAGCACAAAGGAGCGGTGTTCGGCCATTGCTATCTGGTTTGTCGGGAGTGACTTCGTCCCGTCTAAGTAGTACTTTCACTACTCCCTCGTGACCACTCCAAGCAGCACAAAGGAGGGGTGTTCGGCCGATGGTAGTTGATTTGTCGGGGCTGACGTCTCTTCTGAGAAGCATTTTCACCACTCCCTCGTGACCACGCCAGGCAGCTGAATGAAGTGGCGTTAGATCCATGTTATCCGGTTTGTCAGGGTTGACGTCGTCTCGTGAGAGCAGCATTTTTACGACTCCCTCATGCCCATTCCAAGCAGCACCCGAGAGTGGCGATTCGCCGTTATTATCTGCCTTGTCGGGGTTAACATCGTCCCGTCCGAGTAGTACATTCACCACTTCCTCGTGCCCATTCCTGGCGGCCCACATGAGAGGTGTGTTTCCACCACAATCCATTTGGTTGATATCACAACTTTCAATCGCTACAAGGCTGGTTACAATCTCGGCAATCCCAAAGAAGGATGCGCAATGCAGACCACTGAAGAGGAAAATTTTATCGAAATCAAGGGCATAATATCGTTTCTGTGCCTCTAAGAGGATTTTAGTGGATATGTGGTTGCTGTAGTCATCAAATAGCTTCAACGCAAGTAGTTTTGCGCGATCTGAAATGTCACGTTTTGCGTGCATTCCCCAATGCAGAGAAGAATATTCGAGAAATGGTGTTTCTCGGAGGTCGGGGGAGGGGTTGGTCGAAAGGGCCTTGACCTGCCGGAAATTCAGGTAAGTTAAGCAAGTCTCTCCCATTGCCGAGTGAGCTATTCCAAAGAGGTCGGGGTGGGCACGGAGATATTCTTGAAGCGTAAGGTGGATTAAGCGGACAGTGGAAGCCTCCTTTTCCACCACGACAAGTCCTTGACAACAAGCTAGTAACGTGTCTATTGAAGGAACATTGTCGGAATTGAGATTCGGTGACCCTATCTCGACTGCTAGGGCATGGCATAGCTCATCAGCATTCAAGGACCGCTCGGCGTGAGATATCCACATCAAAGCGGCCATGCCAAGCCTCGCTTTCTCCCCGCCCTGTCCCTTTATCCGACCCAGTGTTGCGCCATAAGCATCCCCTAATCCTAAGCCATCGGTCATCGCGCTGAGCTTTTGTCGCCGGCGGTGGATTGTGGTTTCCTGCAGGATCGCGTCGATATTCAGCGAGACTAGCAAGAATCTTGATATGTATATGTCAGTGCACGCTTGAGGGAGCTTCCCAGTGCCGTTGCTTCTACATACATTTCAGATATATCCTCAGGAATTTTCCTCAAAATGTCTGCCTCCAGACCACCGTCCATCGCATCCGGGGTTGTGTCTTCTTTCAGCCTGGAATGAAGGTATCTAATGATGTCGCCTCTCTTGGTGCTTATTGATAGACAAGTCACTCTTCCAGTCAGACGCTTTCCGATCTCTGGCCGAATGTGCGGCCTTCCAGTCACGAATATTTTAGTGCCTGGGGACTTCTGGAGAATTTGACCTAAAGAATCAAGAAGCTTGATTCGATATTCTGGCACACATTCGTCCAGAGCGTCAATGCATATGAACGTGCGCTCTTTGGAAGAGGTGGTCTGCAGCATTTTCACAACATCCGAAAGCCGAGGTCCCCGCCCTCCAAGGGCTTTTTTTTGCTCTCGGTATGCTTGCAATATCTCCCCCGGGATCTCCTCAAGTCCACCAACAACCTGTTTTAGTAGTGCGCCCACCGTGCTCGCGGGAGACTGCTCTTTTTGGACGGCAAAGTCGAAGTAAAAACATGAAACCGTAGCATTCTGTTCTCGAACCTGATCACACAGGCTGTCTATCACTAGCGAGCTAACATCGTGACCAGTCAGCCCTTGTCTCCCCTTATCCCGCCAGCTCCACCCTTACCTAATATAAGTCTTGCCGACCCCTGGATCTCCATAGCAAAACAAAACTGCGTTATCCGATCCACCTCCTCCACTACCAGCCTGCCAGCTTCTAAACTCCTCGGTTTGTAATAGCCACTCCCCTACACCTTCGACTCGGTGGTCTTGGATGTCTCGATGCCGTGACTTGGGATCTAGTGGGGATAACCAAGCTAGGATATTAGATCGGTCATCGGCGACTGTAATGTTATTCGATGCGTTAAAAGTGTAGCTTGTGTTAAAAGAGTTCATAACATGATTAAAAGATTGAGACATTTTCTCTTTTTCGCGGGATAGGATATTCTACTGTAGATGATGGGCGATGGTCTGAGTCGACTACACGAGTTCTTTGAGGCTGAAGAAAAGTGGGGATCATTTGTGGAACCTAGGCGGTGCAATCCGACCGTCAAACCAACCCCCCCAGATTTGTGCGGACCGCGCACTGCCTGGGCATAGCGTCAGAGGCAGTAAATGCCACACCTGCTTACGCTCTATCCCGCCATGTTGCAGATCTTGATCTGCCATTCGCGAAACCCTAAAGCGCCTGTAGTTGAATCCACTACCGGTGCCCTAGAATAAACACATTATCATACAAGCACACCATATCAGAGTTGACGGAAGTTGATAGTTGTCTGAGTTGGCGGACAAAAATTGATAATACCTTTAGTGATTTCATTTTTTTTGGAGTTGAAAGGATGAACAAAATGGTCTACGGCCATGTCTTTCCTTCATCACTATTAGGAAAGCACTGTCGGCTGGCAAATGTGGTCATACATGGGGAGAAATTTGCTGCGTGGGAAGCGATGGAACAATTAAAATGCTTTTATTTTTATATTATATTATGCTTATGTTTCGTTAGTTATTTTAACGAATGAATGAAGCCCCTGATTACTCGAGCATACACGCCCCATTCTGGCCCTAGTTCGAGCATTGGGCAATCGCGCCTCTCATTATTGTCCCTGGACAAAGTTAACTACTCACCAATTATCATGAGAAACTTCGGCCATGACAACGGCACTCCCATACCAACCCCACTATCAAGAAAACGGGGGGGAATCAACAATCAAAGATGTGAATAGATGCTAGAATATAGTGGAAATTGATTTAGAGAAATTCCTTCAGATGGTGTTGGAAGCGAGCGGTGACCAGGACGGCTGCGTTGCCGTTGGTGCGCTGTTAATTTTATCCACGGACCATAAGTTCTCCCCAACACACCAACCCCTATCAATGAATCAGTTAAAAGGTCTCAACTACATATCATATCATATCACCTAACTTAGGGCATGGCAGTATTGCTCCTGGTGAGGTCTATGAAGATATAATAGGAAAGTGCCTCCTTACCAAGTTCTGCTGGTTGAAACATACTATGGTTCGGCATAGTGTTTCCAGGCCCTCACCAGAACCATTCGGTGCCTGGGAGATTCATATTGTAGTTTGATTCGGATAGCGAGGGAATGGAAATTTCGAGATAGAATATTCCGGCACTTGTCCCCGATTATGACATCTAACGTAAAAGGCGGTGATGTGACACAAGACCGGGATGTGTCACATCACTTTCGCGTAATATGAGACATGGGTGTCTTGAGGAAGTAACCCCGCTCCCAGATGCAAAACAAAACTCAAAAAAAGTCAACAAGATGGGTTGAGTTAACCAACGGAAAGTATCGGAGCATGATGAACGCCTCCAGCGAGCCCTCAAGGCCCTCGGGTCAGTCAATAATCCCATATCTGTGGGCGAAGCGGCAGAAGAATATGAAGTCAACAAGTGAACACTTTATAGGCGGATTGCGGGAACCCATGAGAGCCGAGTTATATCACATCAAGAACAACAGCGGCTAACACCAGCCGAGGAGTCAGCCATTGTTAAATGGTGTCAGGAGCAGGACGATCTCGGGTTTCCCCCAAGGCTAGATATGGTTCGCAGTATGACTATCCATCTGGAAGAGAAGTGAACAGGGACCATTGCTGCAACATTAGGACAGAAGGGGACAAGTCGCTTCCTCAATCGCCATCCAACCCTAGCCTCCAAACTCAGTTGTAACATCGAATGACAGCGGGCTTATGCCAATGACCCTCGGCTTTTACAAGACTATTTTGGGAAGTTAGGGCGTCTTATACGCTGTTATGGCCTCAAAGGAGCTCAAATATTTAACATGGATAAAAAGGGCTTCTTGATGGGCCAGGAAGCAAGGGCAAAGGTGATCTGTCGACGCGGTAGGCGTAATCCACGAGTTACTCATGACGGAAAAACAGAGCTGGTTTCGGTGATCGAGACTGTATCTGGGAGTGGAATCGCAGTGTCTCCATTTGTTATCAACAAAGGAAAGGGGCACTACTTGGGGTAGTACCGAAACCATACGGAAGCTGAACGCACCTATCACTTCAGCTACTCCCCTAAAGGCTGGACAGATAATGAGTTGGCCATGCGATGGTTGCGCGATTTGTTCAATCGAGAATCAGTACAGATAGTGGGTGTGAATCAACCTCGCCTTCTTATCCTAGATGGTCATGGTTCACATATCAGCTTCGAATTCATACATTATTGCATTGAGAGTAGTATCCACCTTATCTGCTTACCCGGTCACTCCACTCATCTACTACAACCCCTAGATGTTGGTTTATTTTCACGTTATCCACATTATTATGGCTTAGCAGTCGATAACCATATCCGGTCCGGCCAGAGCCAGGAAGGGATCAGGATGGCAGTCTTTATACCTTTTTTGACAGAGGCAGGCACCAAGACTATGACCTCTCATAGTATTTAGCAAGCATTTACCGCCACCGGCATTTGGCCTCTGAATCCCCCCCGGGTTCTCGGTAAACTAGCACCTCAAACCACAAAGCAGCTCACAGCAATTGGAGTTGCTGTAACGGGGTCTTGGCACTGAATGTTAGTCCAAGGCACACAACGACAGGAAGGTTCTAAACGATACACTTGTTTGGTATGAGGGTTCGGAGATGACAATCTCAGGTCAAGGCTGATCGCGTAATGGCACATCAGGGTCAGGGTTAGTGGGTTCTTGGCGTGGATCTTGAATATCAGAATAGAAAACATTATAATCTGACGTACAGAAGTGGTGAAAGAAATACCAGGTAGCGTAAAGAATCAAGCAAATAGGGGGCTTTTGTTTTTTTGTTTTTTTTAATATCATGTATTCGTTGATTAAGGTACAAGAAACAGTGTGGAGCGGTAGCTATAACCGAAACAAAACCTTTAAACAATCCAACGACCCGCTTCACCCCCTCATGGGAAAAGTCCAACCCCTCAAAACCAGAGCCCATCCTCCCCCCTTCTACCACCTAAGACCAGAACAAGACGGAGCAGTACCTTCCTCCAGACACGTAAAGAAAAAGAAGTGTAAAAACGAAAACAGGGTAAAACACAAACCCTTCGGCGGGCCCCCCAAAACAAAAGAGAAGATTATTACTGCACCAAGTGCCGACGGAGAGGGAAGATAAAACTACGATTGCTTGATGCCTAACGGTATGTCCCCTACCTATGCGGCTGTGGGCAGGCGTTGTCACGGGCGGGCTGCCCCGAATATTGGCGATGCTTCGAACTTTAGCATGGGCCAAGGAGGTAGTGCTATACCAGGACACAGCGTAACCTAATGCGAGGTTTGCCACCGTAGAGTAAATCGCCGGAGGGGATGAGAAGGGTGAGGGAAGCCACCCGGCGAGGAGAGCCACTCAGCAGTGGAGGTGCCAGCTATCGTAAGGGGCAGTAGGGTGCCAGCTGAGGAGGCAGATAAGGTGCTAGCTAAGGAGGGGCGTAGGAGAACGGTGCAAGCAGATCTGAGGCGGGGGAAGTGGGAGGAGGAAGGCTCGCCAAACAACTGAGAAGTACGAACACGGAGGACGGAGACGGGGTCACAGTTTTTCGCATGTCGACAGTACCGAGCCTGCAACTCAGGAGAGAGTGCAATACCAGAGAGCAGGGCCACCAGGGCAACTACTTCACCGATAGTCGGAAACTAGCGACCGTGTATTGACGGAGGAAGGAGGGTTGCCGACCGTGCAAATCGCTAAGCGAGACGCGTCGCGAAGTGCGGGGTAAAGGGTAGGAACATCAACGCGAGCCTGCTCAACGAAGACAAACAGAACCAGAAAGGAATCCTGAACCCCCAGGAGGGGAGGCCAAAGGCCCCAGAGAGAGGAAGGAGATAAAGGCGTGATAAACCCCTGAGTAGTTGCCAGGGTCGGGGAACATCAGAGGCAGAGGACACTCTCACGATGATTTCTCATGGTGTTGAGATTTCAATCGCTGGAGGTGGTGCGGACGAGAAAGATGAAGGAAATAGGGAGCTTCTTTTTTTTTTTTTTTAATATCATGTATTCGTTGATTAAGGTACAAGAAACAGAGTGGAGCGCTGGCTATGACCGAAACAAAACCTGTAAACAATCCAACGACCCGCTTCACCCCCTCATAGGAAAAATCAAACCCCTCCAAAGCCGAGCCCATCCTCGCCCCCCATAGCACCTAAGACGAAAGCAAGATGGAGCAATACCTTCCTCCAGACACGTAAGGAAAGACAAGTATAGAAAAGAAACCAGGGAAAGACACAAACCCGTCGGCGGGCCTCCCACAACAAAAGAAAAGAATCTTACGGCACCGAGCGCCGACGGAGCGGGAAGCTAAAACTACTATTGCCGGACGTCTTAGCGGAATCGCACTAAACCCCCAACCCAATGGGCTACAGGGGCAGGCAGGTCCGGGACGGACTGTCCCCAGTAATCGGCTACGCTGCGGACTTTAGCATAGGCCAAGGAGGTAGTGCTATACCATAACACAGCGTAACCTAATGCGAGGTTTGCGACCGTAGAGTAAATCGCAGGAGTCGATGAGGTGAGCGAGGGGAGCCACATCAGCAAAAATGGACCTTGCGTCTGATCCGTCCGCGTTGCGTCCTGTGCGTCCTGACTTGCGTTGCAACGCCCCGCCACATCCCACGCTTCCAGATGCTACCTGGCAACGTTCCTTGCGTCCTGACGCAACCTGGCGCCCTCCCTACGTCTGGACTACCC
>Ga0307517_10001762_pt1 | contig 35608 bp, 23 predicted proteins | sample 23_EM_MG_FD_194515 | JGI IMG/M metagenome (GOLD analysis project Ga0307517, IMG submission 194515) | Populus trichocarpa ectomycorrhiza microbial communities from riparian zone in the Pacific Northwest, United States - 23_EM | ecosystem: Host-associated > Plants > Roots > Unclassified | place... | reverse complement strand
TTTTAAACATGGATGATGAGTACAAGCTTCGTGGACGTTCAAGGCAAAAATCTCAAGGGATTACAAACCTACACCATTTCCGTTATGAATTGTTTAACAATATCATTGACATGTAACTTACTGAGTTGAATGATCGTTTTACTGAGACGAGTACAGAGTTACTTCTTTGTGTGGCATGTTTAAACCCAAGCGACTCTTTCTCTGCTTTCAACAAAGAAAAGCTTTTTCGCCTTGCTCTTTTTTATCCCAGTGAATTCTCTATAGTGGACCTTATGGTACTTGGTGACCAACTTGATACGTATATTATTGATCTATATAGTGATGATGAGTTCTCTGGTATTGAAGGTATTACTAGTCTTGCAGAGAAAATGGTAAAAACAAAGAAGAATTTGATATTTCCATTAGTATATATGCTTATCAAATTGTCATTACTTCTACCAGTTGCAACTACTACAGTGGAGAGTGAAAACTAGATGATGAAGAAGAATGAAGAACTATTTTATTAATTTCTTATTAACACAGAAGTGTTTACATCAAGTATATATATACAAACGTGTGCCTAGAAAATAGGAGCTACAAGTGATTGAGTCCAACTCAATCAGTTCATCTATACCAGCTGGAATTGTAGCAGATTGACTTCAACAGGAGATCAACATCTTCTTATCTATAGCAGATCAACTTCAGCTTATCTTCTCAACAGAGAGAGTTTTTTCTGCTATGCATATTGTCAAGAGTAGATTGCGGAATAGAATGGGAGATAAGTGGATGAATGATGGTTTGGTTGTATACATTGAGAAAGATATCTTCGATAAAATTGATAATGAAGCTATTATGAAGCGGTTTCAAAATATGAAAACTCAAAGAGAACAATTATAATGTAAGTTTTTTCAGTTTAAAAGTATTTTTAAATTAATTTTACTTGATATGAATTAGTATATATGTTTTGAATTGATTTCTAATGCATATCTATATAATATAGTATTTGTTAATAATTTGCTCCCTCATTGAAAAAACTCTGGCTCTGTCATTGGTTGAGACCGAGAAAACTTTAAGATAGGAAGCAAAAGCTTGATTGTTCATTCTATAGCATTGCCTAGGTTGTACAATATTAAATACAATGAATATCCTATTGTGATTCTAGGAGCTAAATAAGATGCATACATTTAGAAAAGGAAACCAATCAATCCTATTAGGAAGTTGAGTGTCATGGAGTGCATCTTTCAATGGTCCCCTTTAAGTTGAAGAATGAAGACTTGAAATGCTCAACTAATAGAGAAGACATATGAAATGGTCACGACACAACACTGTTGTAAAAATGTCAGCTATTTGGTTCGTAGAAGAAACATGAGAAATAATGATAATCCTGGAATTAACGTGTTTCTGAATAAAATGACAATTAATTTTAATGTGTTTTGTTCGTTCATGAAAAACAAGATTAGCAGCAATATGAAGAATTACTTGGTTGTTGCAATGTAGAGATAGGTTGGAGAAGAATAGTCAATCTGTAAGTCTCGAAGGAGACTACAAAGCCAAATTAGTTCACGAGTGGTAGAGGTCATACCTCTATATTCAGCTTCAGTTGAAGAACAAGAAACATTTACTTGTTTCTTGGATTTCCAGAAGATGAGAGAGTTGCCAAGAAACACGATGTAGCCAGAGGTGGAACGACAAGTGGTAGGACAACTAGCCCAATTAGAATCACAATCTGTCCGATGTCAATTGCAATGTGCTGGAACTAGGAATGAACAAACCTTGGCCAGGAGATGACTTGATATAATGTAGAAGGACATGCATGGCAGCAACAAGGTGAGGTTGGCGGGGATCCTACATGAACTGACTGATCAGGACTTGGACAAAATAGCTTAAATATGGTTAAGTGATTATCAAATAAAGTAATCTACTAGAAGATTAGAGGATGGGGTTGGCAACGAATTAAAGAGAAACATCTCGAACTTTTATTAGAACTAGTAAGAAAAGGTAGACGAGTCTGTTTAGATTTGTGGCACACATCGCAGATAGAATTTTGAAAAGTACCATTGTTTTGGAATTTGTTTGAGATGAGAAAAGGAAACATGGCATGAACGCTGATGGCATAAGGTGGGCGTCCTTAGTGATTGAAGCTGAATGAGCAACACTAGAACCGACAATGAAAGAGCATTGATAAACCACATCTTGCAATCAGCCTCCTCGTTTGAAGGTCCTGAAAGACACAAAAGCTTGATTCTTCATTTCATAGCATTGCCTTATAATAAAGGCTGTGGAGTGATTCTAGGAGCTAAATAAGATGTATACATTTAGAAAAGGAAACCAATCAATCCTATTAGGGAGTGTCATGGAGTGTATCCCTCAATACAGACTATATATATGGACATATTTGTTATGCCTCAAAATAGTGATGGAAAAAATTAGAAACAAAACTGTGTGTGTAAGCAAAAATGTCCAAGCTCTGCTAAATTGAGACATGATATTGATGCTTAGGAGACTTGAGGAAGCGATCAGGGCATGAATTGCCAAGGCCATCGTCTGGCTAATCCCAAGAAAATTGCGTTTATTGTGTTAATTTATTAATTATTTTGCTAAAAATAAAGAAGTGCAAATTAATCATGCTTTGGGAAATTTTGAATCTATTCGTAAATCTGCAAGCATCATGGATGCATAACATTGCTAGCAGTTGAAGGAAATATTAATTTTACTCTTTGTAAGAAAAAAACTACTGGAATCTAGCTGTGGTAACATAAAAAATAAAAAAGGGGTAAGAAGAGAAATAGCTAGATAAATTTAGGGTATGTTTGGCAGTGTGGTAGCGGTTGCTTTTCAAATAACTTTTCGTGCCGAAATGCATGCCAATGATGTTTTTTCATTTTTTAAAAATTATTTTTGACATTAGTACATCAAAACGATTCAAAACGTACAAACCATATTAAATTTTAGCAAAAAAAAGCTTTTTTTTGAATTTTGTGAGAACGTGGTTTCAGTGTTCTTAGTCTACCATGTTACCAATATATAGATTAAGCTAATATATATATATATATATATAATACTTGCTACATTATCAAATGAGAATCACTAAGTTATTTCTTTATAAATGACGTGATAAATTAAGTATACTTAATTCTACATTATGCAAAAAAGCTAGAACAACCTTGCATTTTGAAATAGTGTTTTTCACTATTCATTCATTGTTCACTCAAGCATAATTCACTGTGAATTTACTGTTTTCTTTTAATATCATTCCCAAACCTTTATTTTTCAACTGCATCCTTATATAATCGAATCTAATGATGCATAATTTGAAATTGTGGTGAAAAGACAAATTTAAAAGAAAGGGAACGAAATATAAACCACGAGGATACTTCATTGTCAATCTTAATTTCATGGAAAAAGTTCTTTTTTGGTTCATCTATTTTCTTTTTTTTCTTCCTTTTCAATTTCTTGCATTTTTGTATATTTAATTTCAGTCTATAATTTTATTTTGTTCAGTTTTAGTCCTTGTTTTGAAAAAAAAGAAAGAAACTAGCCAAAAAACGACAAAGCCCACATTCTAGTAATACAAAAAATCAATCCTGGTGTCAAAATATTATATTTGATTATGAAAGTTTTATTAAGGTATTTTTAGATCTTGATCTTACTTAAAAAAGAAGATTGAGGTTAAGATATTTTTTTTCCTTTTTGATTTTGTGTTTTTGGACCAATTTAAGGATGTTTTGAGTTAAGAGAATAATTTATTGACATTATAAATATCTTTATTAAGTGCTTTTAAATGAAAATAAACTGAAAAAATATTTTTTGGATAAAAACTCCAACTATATTTTTCAACGATATTTTTAATGGTTAGAAATTAAACAAGCAAATAACACGTTGACTACTTAATTCTCTTTTTACAAAGATAGATGACATAAAAAAGAAGAAGAAGAAGTCAAGTGCGCTGGCCTAGCTCGATAAGTTTGCACACGTTACCTTTTCTTGTAGCTTAGGTCTCGGCGCCTGCCCTCTGTTTATTAACTCATTACGTATTTATCTTCTTATTTTCTTTTAGTTTTATCCAAATAAATAACTTTAAAATATATGAGAAATATTATTTTTAAGATTAAGAATATAGTTTTTTTTAATAAGTTTATCAAGCACTTATTTTATGCATCCCTTCATGATTTGTCTTTTTTAAAAAAAAAAGATTTAATTTAGTTTTTTTTAGAACAAAATTTAATTATTCATACATCATTACATAAAAATCAGTCTAAAAAAGTTTCCATATATTGCTTTAATTCTTTTAATATATTAATGACATAATAATGAAAACGTTATTTTATTATTATATTGAGATCATTAAAACTCTTTAAAATATAAATTCATATTATCATAAATTGTTCCATACCAAAGCGCTAATTTCTAAGAATAATATGAGATTGTGATTATGAGCGAAAATGGGCCTAGCCTAGATTATTACAAAGGCCTGGACAGAGATCGGTTAGGCAGTCTAGGAAATGGAAAAATGGGTAAATTTATTTCTTTAGTTACTGAGTTTTGGACCCCTTTATATATATATATATATATATATTATACATCTGGTAAACTTTTATTCTTAGTTTAATAAACTTTTCTATAATAATTGTTATAATTAAAGGTCAAAAAAGTTAAAATCTTCTAAAAAATTAATTCATTTCTAAAATACTAGTACTAAATACACCCAACATAATCCTTGAAAATTAACACAAAATAGAGTTGCTGAAAAGAAATGACTTTAAATGAAATTTGACAAATTAAATTCACACAAACTAATTTTTTTATGGTACATTTATTTATAATATATACACTTTTGTGCCATAAAAAAACAATTCAATCTGTCATATGAAGAATACATTTAAAATACAATAATTACAAAAGCTCTTTAGTTAAAAAAGATGTTCCTTAAATTTAAAACAATAATTTTAATTATTTATTCAAGATTAATTAAGCATATAAATAACATCTGAAGAAAGAATTTTAGAGATTGAGATTAAATTGAAAAGAAAGACAAAAGTTGAGAAAAGTTAAGGGAAAATGTGAAAATTCAGGATTTTAATGTAACTCGTCTTCCTAAACGGTGATGAAAATGTAAATAAGACAATTTATAAAGCTACAAGTAAAAATATTGGATATGGCATGCATCAATAAATATCTTTTCACATACCCGAAGGAAGAAAATCTAAAAAATGCAAATGATTAAAAAAATAATTATTCCATCAATTCATTAGCGACTAAAATGAAAGTTCTTAAATGAGAGGATTAGATTTTTAATGCATAATCGTTCCCTTCTTTTTTTTTTCAACAAAAACCCAAATATAATCTCACACTAGATAGATCGATGGCACGTGCTACATTACACCCACGCCAAAATAATTTTGAACTAGAAAAAAATATTCATCCAAATTTCAAGACTTAACCTACCAAATAATGTTTTAAAAGAACTCTATAATAACTCTTTTATAAAAAAATAACCTTTAAATATTTTACTAATATAATTTTGGTCCTCTCATTTTAAATTCTTCTTGAACAATAAAATTTGATTTTTTTTTTATGAAATCAAGCTAAAAAAATGACAAAATAATATTTGTATTTGAGATAATCACTTAAAAAATAAATCAAAATAAATTCAAAATAAACTATCAATTTTAAATTTCAACCGTTACAACATTAAAGAATCTGAAAAAAGAAATAAATGACTAAAGGATGGAAAAAAAGGAGCTAGAATTGACATTTTTTTCACAAAAAATATTAAAGGCATGCAAGTTTTCCTTTCCTTTAATTCTGGTTCACTCACTTTTAATTCCTTGCAAACAACTAAATCAAATCTTTATTCTAAAATCTCAATAACAATATAAAAAAATAAAAATAAATTTTTTTTATCAAACTTAAATTTCAATTGACAAAAAATTAAAAAATAAAATTAAAATGAAAAAAAAATCAAGAACTAAAAAAAGATTAAAACAAAATAAAATATAAAATGCTATTGTAATCAATAATAGATTACATCACAATCCACGATTACTTGTTTTTTGTTTTTGTTTTTTTTAACTTTAACTTTAAAGTATAGTTCTCAAGTGCACTAATTTCGATTCTACTCTTAAGCATGCTGCTAACAATTTCTTGCCACCCTCCTGAAAAGAAGGCTGTCTACCGTAAAGGTGTGAGAGCCGGCCCGTCGGTGAAGTATGGTACAAGTTCTGTGCCAGAGAAAGAGAAGGGATTAGAGTGGAAGGATTACATTAGCATGCTCTATATTACTAATGCTGAAGCTCTTGAATATTGGCCTAAAGAATGCAAGTGAGTTGGTTCTCTTTTGGTTAATCACTTTTCTTTTTCCTGCTTGTTAAGGTACTAAGGTTGATTAGAATCCGAGAGCTACTCTGTACACCGACTAAACACTCATTTGCTAACTTTATTTTTACAAGTACAGGGAAAGATGTGGGGGTGATTAAGAAAAAATTATTCTCTTGATACATCATGTCAATAGAAGAGGTGGTATTAAGGTTATTTAGGAAGGAGATTTAAGTTGATCTAAAAGGGGGGGGAAATCGTTTTTTAAGATTACCTTTGAGTGTTTTCTTATAATCCAGTGGATTCCAGCTCAATCATGTAATAAAAATGTATTTAGTGCGCTTCCGTTCTGTGTCAAACTGATAAATATTTGTAACTTTTGTTAGGGAATTCCTGAGTACATCATTAATCGAGATGGCGAGAAAACTACTAAAAATCTTAACTTTGAAGCTTGGAGTGACAATGGATGGGCTAAGTGGTTCGAAGATGGTCACATGAACTCCTATCCAGAGCTTACTGTTGGTGCGGGGAGACACTCCGACATGGCCATGCTTACGGCAAGATGGCATTAGTGGTCTATAAAGAGATGGACGGCGAGAGGAAGGGCGATTGGGTGGAGATCCCTCCTGTCTCTGGTGCTTAATTTGGTCATCAATGGTGGTGAGGGTGACTCCTCACGGGTTAGAAATCCGAAATTAGAATCACATTTGTAAGAAAAATCCGATTTCAAGATCCTCTCATGATATTCATTCCTCTTATGTTCAGTTATATTTATTATATCCAAATCTTGAATCTCAAAATAAATGGGATATAATCATATTATAACCACTTGTAATTTTTCTCAAACTACAATCACTTGCATTGTCTGTCATTTTTCTCAAACTACAATCACTTGCATTGTCTGTCATTTTTCTCAAACTATAATAGATTTAATCTTTATAGTAGAATTTTCCATGAGCATGATGGAAATCAAACCTTATATTACGAGCTAATACCATCAAATTAATTACATGTTTCTTATTACAGACTAAGCAATGGAAGGTACAAAAGTGCAGAACATAGACTGCGCACTCCTAGCTCCAAATCGAGAGTATCCATCCCAAAATCTTCACTGTCCCAAAACCAGCAGAGAAGATTGGATCATTGCCTCAGTAGTGGAGAGAGATGGAGTTGCTCGTTGCCGGGCCGGGAGTTTGTCTTGGAAGAATACATGAACAAACTTCTTTAGCAATGCTCATGATGGAAAGAAGTCTCTTGATGCAATTATATCTTTGATTCAAGCCTATGTGTGAAAGTATTTTCTTTGTTCTTGTCAATTGTATTACTTTCTGTTTGAGTCTAGCTTGCTAAAGTTTCTTTCCTTTATTAATAAACACTTTCTATCCTCTAGTATGTCTGAAAAATAATCTTGATTTCAGTAATTATATATGCACTTTGCATTCCGTATTTTCTAAACTTTGATTCATATATTTTATATTTTAATTTTAGTTAAATTTTCTATTGAGATTTTAGTTGATATTTCAAATTATTTAAACATTTAAATTTAATTTCTAGTATCTTGAAACACGAGTAATTTTATGATATTTAAAGAGTAATTAGTGATATCTTATCAGTTACTTTCTCTAATCCACTTTAAAGAAATAAAAAGATACAACTAGAACAGATAAATCCTAAACAAAAATATTTTTATATTATCTCTTCTTTGTGTTTATTTTTTTCTTCAAAGTTATTAGTTATTCTCTTGGAATTATAAAATTTTTCTTTGAATGACATAGCTTATTATGAAATAGAATGAAAAAGGGGAGATGACTATTAAAAAAACTCCAAATTATTCCAACCAATTTGAATAACAAGTTGTTTAAAATTTTGAAGAATAGTAATTCAGGTAATTATATGAATTTCTTTCTTTCGATAATTTGAGTAATATGAGAAAACATTTCAGACTAGTTGAATTACTCTAATTATTTATCGGGTTTTATTAAATAATCTTTCTTTTTAAATAGACTTGTAATTTTCCTTTAACGTAATTTTTGGCTACTGAAAACTTTCCTTTAGCCTAATTTTGGCAAGCTAATTGTAATATTTTTAGTATTTTAGGTGAAAAAAGGGTAAACAATCCTAATTACCCGAAATATTCACACTATTAGAAATTTATAAACACAAACAAAAATACCGATGAAAAAAATATCATCGGTAAATTACAATGACATTATTGACAAAACATAATGACACTGTTTCCGTCGGTATTCACCGACAAAAACATTTTTGTTGGTGAATACCAGGGGAATTACAAGTGGAAATCAAGGAGTGAAAATAAATTGGGCAAGTATTCTCTTGTTATTTCCGTCAGAAAATATGACATGTCAATATTACAAACAAAATTACCAATGAAAACTAATTGTTAATGAATCTATCGGTAATATTTAAGTTGTAATCTGCCAGATGGCCCCCCCTCTCCCCCTCCTTTATTTTTTCTTCTTCTTCTTCTTCTTCTTCTTCTTTTTCCTGTAGAAAACAACACCGTTTCCCCTTATTTTGTCACAAATCAAGCTCCCATCATTATAAATTGAAGCAAGAAGAATGATAACAATAAGCCTCTCATGATTCTAAGACTATTACCTTATTTAGTTGCACTCCAAAATAAACTCCACGAACTTAAGGCAATAAAGCTCAAATTTTATACTCAAAAGACAAAAACAATCATTTGTCTTAGACTCTGAAAGACTAGTTATGGTTTTTAGTAATTATAATACTAGGTGACGACTCTTTTACATCTCATAAATGTTTCAAATATTTTTTGCTCTTTATAAAACATTTAGAAAGAGAAAATTTGCCGCGATATCAGGTGCAACATTAACAATTACTTTTTAAATTATTATATATGAACATAATGTGTGATTGTTTTTGAAGAAATTGCTCATGAATATGTAATGTGAATAAAATATTTATTTTATTATTTTTTAATTTACACATCTTATATTTGTTTTTTCAAAATTACTACTCTTATATTTTTTAATATATTTGCATGTTTTTTAATAAAAATTTATGATAATTTTTATTTTAAAAAATATTCTAATAAAAAAGAAATATTTTTGTAAAAAAAAGAAACTCATGAATAAGGTAAGAGAGTTTTGATTAATGATATACATTTTTTTCATCCTTATTTTAAATCATCATAATTTTTTCAAATACTTAAAAAATTCAAAAATAATGTACCAATCAAATATTTTCATGTGAATCTATCTTTTGTTTTTTAATTAACAAAATCAACTTCCTATTTCAGTTTTAATTAAAAATTAATGTTTACCATTTTTTTATTACTTAATTTATTTTTCAATCCATTTAATGACATCATCTTTTTAATTATTGATTAAAAAAACTTCATTAACAGAACTGTAAAATGCGTGAGATTTCTATTGTACATGAATGCACTGTAGACTGAGAGACAATTCACTATGGACTTACTGTGCATACATGCACTACGGACCAAGAAACAATTAAATGTTGACTTGCACAGTTGCTACGCTATATATTGGAGAAAACATTGTAGAAACAGTTCCAGTGTTTTTAGTCAAGAATTGTGGCTAGGGGCGTGGCCTTCTCTGCCACAAGTCGCTGGGTCTGGCGTTGGTAGCCGGACCCAGTGCTATTGGGTCTGGCTGACAATCCAAACCCAAAACACTTTCAAAAAGTGCCAATAGCGTTGGGCCCTGCCTCCCAGCCAGACCCAACAAACACTGTAGCCCTGTGGGGGGCGTTGTCCGTGTTGTTTGTAAGTCAGACCTGTAGGAACCGTTCCTGTGTTTTTAGTCAAGAATTGTGGCTGGGGGGGCGTGACCTTCTCTGCCACAAGCCGCTGGGTCTGGCTTTGGGAGCCAGACCCAGAGTTGTTGGGTCTGGTTGACAATCTAGACCCAAAACACTACCAAAAAGTGCCATTAGCGTTGGGCCCTGCCTCTCAGCTAGACTCAACAAACATTATAGTGCCTGTGTGGGGGCGTTGTCTATACTATTTGTAAGTCAGACAAGGTTCTTAGGTCGTTGCAACATGACTCAATAGCTTTTGGTCCTGCTTCCACTAGAACCCAATGACGTTGGGTTCTGCTAGTACCATTAGAGTTAGGTCTTACCCCAGCAGAACCCACTGTTGGGTCGTTGCAGCAGGACCCAATAGCTTTGGGTCCTGCTAGAACCATTAGAGTTGGGTCCTGCCCCGCCAGGACCCAAGACTGTAATTTTGTTTTTGCTTTTTCATACGGGTATGACTGCGTGGCTAGACCCAATAGCCATACCCAATTAAATGTCTCGGTCGTTGCCTTCTCAAAATAACTTGATTGCACTATGGACACGCACAGAGAGTTGGGTTCTGCCCCAGTAGGACCGAAGACTGTAATTTTTTTTCTTTTTCATACGAGTATGACTACGTGGCCAGACCTAGCAGCCATACCCAATTAAATTTCTTGATCGTTGCCTTCTCAAAATAAATTGATTGCACCGTGGACACGCACACACACTCTTTCCCTTTGTCGACAAGGAATTAAAGTTAATCAATGCAAAAAAGTAGTAAGATCACTGACATGGCATAGGAAGATTGTAAAAATAAAAAGCAAAACAATTGATTTTCTTTGGTGGACGGATTGTGAATCCATGTTATCATGTACGTGAGAATTCAACCCACCATGCCTCTCTATGCCTTTGTACATCGTGTGTGTATTCCTCACTACAGTATAATACCACCATTGAATATTAATGGAAGGCCATTGATCAATAAGGACGACTAATTGCCTTCCTTGATTTAAATTTATTTTTCAAAATAAATTGATGAGATTTTTTTTATATTGTATAAAAATTAGGTGATGATAATTGTTCTCTCGTTTCAGGTTGGGTTAAATTTTCTAAGAACTATTAAATTTACAATAAATATTACTACTATGAAAACTAAACATAGATTTGATTTTACGGGTAAAATCAATTATTATTATTATTATTGACCTGAGTCTGACATCTCCTTCTAGACCCAAGAAACTGAGGCTCGAAAGGTGCACCTAACCTATAGTTTTAAAAATACTTTGAAAGAAATTTGAAAATTTTTAATTTTTTTTTCTCTAATATGGTCATATTAAAGTTAATGGAGCTCTCAATAAATTTTTGATTCACATCATATACTTTATAAATTTTAGGTATTATATAAGAGATCCAATTGGGTATTGGGTCCTGTGCTGTAAAACCTACAATAGCTTTGGGTCTTGCTGGGTGCAAGACCTAAATTAGCTTTGGGTCTTTCATAATACATGATCCAATTGGGTGTTGGTTCTACCGGGTGCAAGATCCCACATACCTTAGGATCCTGCCTAGTGCAGGATCCATGTGGGTGTTGGATCTGACAGTGCAGGACCCAATTGCGTGTTGGGTCTTGTCACTAGGATCCAACAGTTTTTGATCCTATTTAATATCATAATCCAACACCTAATTGGACCTTTTTTTTTAGAGGAATCAATATCTTTGGATATTTTTATAACCAGGACAAAATATATATATATTTTTTTTATTTAGAAATTTTTAAATGTTTTTATTATTATTTAACCCGCGATGCGATGCATGTCACATGTCTAGTAATACTGTAAATTACGTTTATAGCGCTGGAATATTCTTCTTTTGTGTTATAAATTAACTTAAAGTTCTATCCTGTTATTGCTAGTAGTTCAAGGCGTTTTATTTAGCACGTGGCTGGCCAAGTGACTGAAAAAGGAAAAAGAAGAGCCAAAAAGAACATCATGGATGCAGACAAGGCTGAGTTCTTGAAGGAATTCGGTTCCGACTATGGTTATCCAAACGGTCCAAAATCTATCGACGAAATTCGAGCCACTGAATTTAATCGATTAGACCAAAAGGGTCGCTTTCTTTAACCTCTAATACTTCTTTTCTTGTTTCTTTATAGTTTCAATTTGTTATAATTTTCCTTTCCTCTTTGCAGGTATTGTATATTTAGATCATGCTGGTGCTACTTTATACTCTGAGTTACAAATGGAAGAAATCTTTAAAGATTTCAACTCAAATATCTATGCAAACCCACGTATCCTATTTTTTTCTTTAATTTGTCTTGTTTATTATTTTGAGCTGTCAATGTGAAAATTCTTTAATTTTTGGGGGAAAAAAATAGATAGCCAAAGTGTTTCAAGTTCTGCAACATCTGATATTATAAGAGAAGTTCGACAACAGGTAAAGTTCATTTGATTTTGATTGTTATAAGAATTGTTTTTGTGGTTTTTTTTTTTGTTGAACCATGAAGTGTTTTGTGTTTTTTTTTAATGGGAAGGTGCTTGATTATTGCAATGCATCTGCTAAAGAGTATAAATGCATATTTACTTCTGGGGCCACCGCGGCTTTGAAGTTGGTTGGGGAGGCGTTTCCCTGGAGTAGGGAGAGTTGTTTTATGTATACTATGGAGAATCATAATAGTGTGCTTGGTATTAGAGAGTATCCTTCAATTTGTGGAATCACCTAGCTGTGGGGTTTTTTTTACTGCTAATTAATTATTATGAGGTACTTTCGGTCAGTGCTTCCCACTCGGATTCATGGGGAGCCAAAGGTAGTTACAAGTGGGTCCCACATGAATTCAGGAGAAGGTACATGTACACTGGGAGTGCTCTATAATTTCTTGTGTTTCATGCTTTTGTTTTTTTATCCTCATTTTGCTCTCAAGATATGTTCATCCTTGATAATTTTTAGATATGCTCTCAGTAAAGGGGCTGCTGCATTTGCAGTAGATGTTGAAGACAATGTTAATGGAGGTGGAGCATCTGGAGGCCAGGAGGCACGGGTGAAGTTATCACCACATGCAACGCAAAGGAGGAATGAAGCTAAAATTCTAGAAGAGGAGCCAACTGGTAATCCTTGGAAATTATACCCTTAAAATAGCACACTAGAACTTCTATTTAGAAAGTGACAAGACTTGGTGTTTGGTTTAAATCGCCACGTCATATTTCTCCTTGGTGATTTTTTATAGCATTCAAAGGAAAAATTGAGTTTGGTATATATTTCCTGTTGGCCCGTCTGTAGGATATTACATGATGCTTTAATGAGGGAAAAAGATGGAAGATTATTGATAACATCACAGCAAATGATAGTTTCCCTCCAGCCTATGATTGTGTTGGAGTTTGCTAAGGTAGAGGTCACTTTATCTTCATCTTGTATTTTGCTTTTTGCAGGAAATGCTTATAACCTATTTGCATTCCCTTCTGAATGCAATTTCTCTGGTTTGAGATTCAGTCTCGACTTGGCTAATCTTATTAAGGAAAATTCAGAAAGAATTTTGGAAGGCTCTCCTTTTTGCAAGTATGTAAGGTGCTATCTTATTTTGTTATTTTCTATTTTCTTCCGATGATGAGCTTCTTTCTTATGGTTCGCTCCTTCGAGGGAACTTGCTAGTTGCTAATTTTGTTGTATCGATTACCTAGGACTGTCCATACACTCACTCGAAGTAAATAAGTTGCATGTCACCATAAACTGTTTGGGTTGATTTTAGGCTGAAAATACATTTTGTGTTATGAGTTAAAAAAATGTAAACAACTCGAAGAAAAGAAAACTGTTAATTGCCTTCTTTTTGTGACCTTACCCGTTGACCCCGCTTTGCTGGAGGCCATCAGGAAAGTCTCAGATAAACCCGAACTGAAGTTCTTTTTTCTATTTATGCTGCATAGACTTTACTGGTTTTTCAGTTAGCACTGATCAATAGTCTTCTGGTTTGGTAAATAGGGGTCACTGGATTGTTTTGATTGATGCTGCAAAAGGATGTACTACATGCCCTCCAGATTTATCCAAGTACGCTGTGGATTTTGTTGTAATCTCTTTCTATAAGGTATATACATTTTTCTGTCGATTCATTTATTCTTTTAAACTATCATTCCATATTCATGTTTTGCCTTGTTGTCCTGTCAAAGCTATTTGGCTATCCAACTGGACTTGGTGCTCTTGTTGTTCAAAATGGTAAGTGATTGGTTTTGAAGATTTAGTGCTAGATGTGGTTGCTTTGAAAGATTTAGTGCTAGATGTGGTTACTTTTTTTTGGAGCTCCTCTAGACACGTGTACCAAGGATCACTCTATTGGATTACTGATATTTGTTGTGAGATGTCACAGTTCTCTAACTTTCATCTACATTATTGTGATGCTACAGATGCTGCCAGGTTGATGAAGAAGACTTACTTCAGCGGAGGTTTGTGCTTAGATGTGTTAATAATTAAATTCAATACATAATGTCTACTACTTTGGTTGATTTTAAAAACATTTCAGGCACAGTTGCTGCATCGTTTGCTGACATGGACTTTGTTAGAAGAAGAGAAGGTATTGAAGAGCTTTTTGAGGATGGCACCATTTCATTTCTGAGTATAGCATCAATACGCCATGGGTTCAAAATCCTCAATTCCCTAACTCCATCCATGATGAGTCGGTATGTAAAATATGTCAGGATACTGTGGATTTATTGTACTTTGTTGAATGGAAAAACTTGTGATTTGACTGTAGCATATGTTGGATATTGTTTGTTGGAGGAATTTATTGAAAAAGCATTTTAAAGATTAAGGCTCGTAAAGTTTAATCTATATGAATTGCATAATCTTCTATAGCAAGTCAGCCTGTTCTTAGCCATTGTTGTACGAGCAATGTAATGGGGAATCAATGATTTATTTAATTTTTGTATAAGAGCTATTGAAATTAGTGCTAACAAGGTTCTCTTTGGTGCTGGTCAGTTGTCAAGAAGCCACAGAAAGTACAGATATTGATTGGGCCCTATTCTTTTATGCCCTTTCTGTTCTGTTAGAGATGGAAATAGTGGACTTTTGAAGGAGTCGAACTACTACTCAATGCCTTGTCCATCCTCAGTTTTAGAGTTCAGTTCTGGTGTTTCAATATTCATATCCCACATTTTAGAATGACAATTTTTATATCTGCCGTGTTGCTTGTCATTTCTTTTAAAAAAACTTCTTAATTGATCTGGTAAATTATAAGGTCATTAGTTTTGAGTTTCTGACATGATTTATGTACCTTGTATAATGGTGCAATACCTAATCTACTTATTTCAGGCATATTGCAGCACTTACCATGTATGTCAAGAAGATGCTTTTGGGCCTAAGGCATGAAAATGAAGCTAATGTTTGCATCATTTATGAAGGTCATACTTCAAAGGTTGGTTCTTTTTTATGATAAATATTAAAGGTCAGTTCATGTGAGTAATTCCATATGTTTTCACATTATTCTAGCTCTTGTCTGTAGAAATGACATTTAACTAAAGTAAAAGCACTAGCAAAATTTTCTTTTATTATTTAAAAGCACATATAGATCATTGTCCATGTTTTTGTTCTCTTTGGAAAATCGATATTTATCTTGAATTCAACTTTAGCTCCTATAAAATAGCTAACCTACCATATACATGCTTTCCTAACAACTAGCCTATATCTAGTATCCTAACAAAGGAAAGAATAAGTTATTTACAAATATAGAAGGTAATTGTCAAATTTGTCTTTAAATAAACAACCAACTCCTTTGACATCCCTCATCAATTATCAAATTGATGGTGATCTAGAGAGTAGTAGTGATATGTGGGAGGGTAATAACTTGATGGTCAAAGGCCTCCTGAATGGTGTGACAGTCAACCTCCATGTGCTTCATGCGTTTGTCGTAGACAGGATTGAAAACAATTTGGATGGCACTAGTGTTGTCAGCATGCCCGAGTGTAGGTTGAACCTTGGAAAAGCCAAATGATCTCGGAGCAAGCAACAAACATGATGTGGTAGTCAGCCTCATTAGATGACTTGGAGACAAAGTCCATTTTCTTGCATTTCCAAGAGATAAACGCATCACCAAGAAACATATACCAGCTGGTAGTGGATTTCCTAGTATCTAGGTAACTAGTCCAATCAGCATCACTGTAGTTGTGGAGGATCGAAGATTCAAGATGATGTTGGATTCGAAAGTCCTAAAATCCATGCCATGACTTGTGCATCAATGACCGCCCACCTGGCGTGCTGTTCCTTGTCTTTGATTTTGTCAGGAGCAGGGCTGCTGCCATCTACATGGCCCCATAGATCCTTCCCTTTGACAAATATCATGAAGTGGAATGCCCATGCTGAGTAATTCTTGCCATTAGAATGAATCAGGAAAGTTTCAGACATTTCTGAAGACATGATGCCAAGATTGTTTGATCTAGAATAACTGAGAATAAGGAATGGCACTAGGACTAAGATGGACTTGAGGACAAGAGACAAGAAAAACAAACAAAGACAGAACTAGGTTAGGCTGAGAAAGGCTTTTATACAAACTTAGAATACTTTGAACAGGAAAAGTTGTGTTCCCTCTATGGAGAATCTTGAATAAAATTACATGCTAAATTCTAGCTCCTATAAAATAGCTAACCTACCATATACTTACTTTCCTAACAACTAGCCTACAGCTAGTATCCTAACAAAGGAAAGAATAAGATATTTACAAATATAGAAGGTAATTGTCAAATCTATCTTTAAATAGACAACTAATTCCTTTGAGAATTATAATAGAGATTCATTGTTAAAACTTCATTTTCTTAAGCATAAAAGTTATGCTGTGTTGATTTGCGAGGTTCATTTCTTGTCTCATTGTGGCCCTAATTGCATAGTAGTCAGTGGTTGTTTGGCCCTGCTAATTGGTCACCTTGCAGCTATTGTGTGGTGACTGCACTATATGGTAGATGCTTACCAAACACTGCTATCACTCTACTACAACTTCTTTATCCTACAAAAATAGTTGGAAGTTGATTTTAGAAAAACTAGAATTGTTGCTTTTGTTCGACAGTAATCATTGACAAGGCCAAACTGACCTATGAATTTCACATGTAATGCTCATTAGGTATGTCAAATTTCCATCCATTAATTCCAGTCTTCATCTCCAGAGTTATGCATCCTAGAATGTACTGAGTATCAATAATGGATGATGCATTCCTTATCACTGTGTGATGAATAACTATAATCTATAATCCAGGCACTGTTCAGAAATATACTTCACTTTTCTGTCTATATGACTAAGACTGATATACCCTACTTCTTGGGAGTGCCTTTTTCTTTTGTGCATCAATGTATGGAATTATATTTGTATATGCATGCATCTTTTTTTTATATATTTTAGTTACTTTTACTGGGTTCAATCCTAATACAGGTTGCAACTTTCCTCTTTCAGTTAGTTTGTCATGAATCAGGTTCCATAGTGTCATTCAACTTGAAAAGGCCTGATGGCTCGTGGTTTGGATACAGTGAGGTGGAAAAACTCGCTTCCTTATCTGGAATTCAGTTACGGGTAAAATTTGAGAAATTCTGAACCATTGGTGCATGTGTGTGTGGGTTTGTTTGCCATCTTCTGTGGAATGCTTGCCTCATATCTCTTTTTATTCAATTGCCAATTATCCAAATTGAAACTTTATTCCTATCCCACCATGAGTGGGAAGATCCAGATGATTTGACCATGTCACTAAACAACTGATATTATCTCTTACTAAAAAAAAGAAAAGAAATGAAGAGGTGGTCTTATCATTTTTATCAATTAATTATCCCACTTTCTTGTCACCTCTCTTTTCAATTTTTTATTTTATTTTATATTCTTTTCAAATAAACACTTCTTATTTTTTTCTTCAAAAAATAAATAAATAGAAAACAGTGCTTGTATATGCTTCTGGCAACATGACCCTGTTCTCACACCTTCAAGCATAATAAATACCAATGAGGTGAAATGGGACAGATGATTAAAAATGACTCTTCAATCAAATCTTTAATCAAAGGGGATTTGCCCATTTTGATTAAGATTGAGGTGAATACACAATTGTTCAAATTGTATAATCGTAAATTACTGACATTGCTAAATGACCTAAAACAATTTGATTATAATTCAATTTGTGATGATTATAGGTAGAAAGATCATATTCTTCAGTCATTGATAAACAATTAGTTGGATCTTCTGATGGACACAGGATGTACTGTGTTATGTCATCTTTTTTATTAAAATTTTGTACATGATGTTCACACTCATGTTGATGATCTTGGAGAAATTTGAAGCTGTCAGCATCTAATCAATCTTCATTATGTGATGCTGATAATATTTGCTTTGTTACTTGTCTGCTTTTTTTTCTGTAGACAGGATGCTTTTGTAATCCAGGAGCATGTGCAAAATATCTTGGCTTGTCTCACCTGGATCTTCTTTCAAACTTAGAGGTACTTGTTCGCAATATCGTACTTAAAGAGACAAAGAAGAAAGAGTTGATTGAACTGTTATTGCTGGTGTATTAATTTCATTACATTGGTTTAATGCAAATTGATGCATTTTAATGCCTTTTTAATTCTTCTTTTAAATTCAGGCTGGTCATGTTTGCTGGGATGATAATGATATTATACAAGGAAAACTAACTGGGGCTGTTAGAGTGTCATTTGGTTACATGTCTACGTATGAAGATGCCAAGGTAGGTGCTTTACAGTCCAATTTCAAGGAGAATGGATTATCCGGGTGTTTCTTATTCTTTATATCCATGCAGATTCTATTCTACTTAATTACAAAGAAATGGCATTTATCTAAATCTTTAGTAGCACTCATGGTTGTTTTAAATGTATTGGTTGTAAGAAAGTGAAGTTCCCAAAGAATTTATCAGATGCTGTTAGGTCTTTAATGTAATACGGGTTTCGTTAGCTGATTTCTCTTGTTTTCTTTTCAATTTTGGATGTGCAGAAATTGATTGATTTTATCACAAGTTTATTTGTATCAAAGCCAAATAAGTCAGAAAACTGGAATATGTTGAGAACAAAATCCATCCTCTTGTCAAATGAAGGTTAGTTTTCACTTTGCTTTGCACTCCTGTGAATGTAATCAAAATTTCACATCTTTATACCTTAAAACTCCCAGTGGTCAATAGTAGAGTGTACACATTGATGTCGCTTAATATCCCTTCAAAATTTGTTAGACTAAAGACTACTGATTTTTTTGTGAAACATGGTTTCCTTCAACTGTCATCTGATTCTTTGCTGACACTGCAGGCCATGAAAGAAAAGCTGGTTATTACCTCAAGTCTATAACAGTTTACCCAATAAAATCATGTACAGGATTCAGTGTGGAAAGTTGGCCTCTGAGCAGCACTGGTAGCTATTTGTTTTTCTTTTTAACACTACATGAGCCTTTCAATTGGAATGTGGGATCACATAGATTTGTGAACCATCTGTATATTTTATTTTTTCAATTTCTTTGTTTTTGTACTAGGTTAACAAGCATCATTAAAAAAATGAGTATCTTTAACAAATTGAAGATGCAGGCAAACTAGACAGTATTGGCACTAGGCAAATGCAAAAAGTTCAATGTTTTTGATTTCTCTTTTATCATATTTTTGTTTCCTAATGTTAAGAGAATTTTGTTGCAGTCACTTCCCCATGCCACTAGTTTTCAATTTGTATTAACGGACAGACAACTTCTTATTGGATCTAATTCTGCATATTTTTTATTTTCTTTCTGAAAATGGTAATTACCAATCTTTTCCTGTAAATTGTGTGGCTATATCCTGTTTATAGTTATAGTCACAATCCCATAAATTAGCTATTAAGTGGACATGCCATACACTAAATAAATATGCTAATCCTTGTTACTGTCAGGAAGAGTGCATATACTATATAAAGCTTGAACCTTAGCTATACAGTTAGTGAGATTCCTTAATAATCCCCTCTGACATTATGTGACACAATTAAATGAAGAAACCTAGCCCACAGCTGAAACTAAACTGGCAGCCTTTGAGTGAGTAATGTGCATGACACACATACACACACATTTATAACGAGTATGATATATATAGCATATGACCATTCAAATATAATGAGACATGAGACTGTTAGAGCATTCAAAACTGAAAAACTTGAGCTTTCATTTAGCAGCTTTTAAAGTATATTATCCAGCCAAAAATCAATCACAGCTAAGGTGGGATCTAATAGCATGTCTTTTTGAAACATTTTATTGAGGTGTAGTCTCAACATTTACTGGAATTGTAGATAGAAATCATAGATTATGGTATACATGAATTATGTTTTGACTTCTACTGCTGGCTTGAGTAGGTTTGCAACATGATCGAGAATGGCTTCTTAAAAGTCTAAGCGGTGAAATCCTTACACAGAAAAAGGTGAACAAAATTATGTTTGTGGAATGGCTGTCATTTTCTTGTTTTCCTTCCTAGATAAAAGGTTAATAAATCTGAATTTCTTTTGTAGGTTCCTGACATGAGCTCTATTAGTGCTTATATTGACCTCAATAAGGGAATAATGTTTGTAGAATCCCCTCGATGTAGAGAAAAATTGGAGATCAACCTGAAGACAGATTCATATCCAGGTGGGATAGAGGAGATTGAGTTGCATGCCCAGAGGTATGGTAATACTGATTTTGAAGTTGTAAGTGCTAGTAGTTTCATGCTGTATTCTGGAATTTTATCAATGTGGCCTTTTTGTTGGACTATCTGAAGATGAGTAATATTGACTTCATTTGTTTTCATAATATTGTGTGAAATGTGAATATTCAGTTGTGAAGTTGTTGCTTTATAAATACTTTTGGAATATTATTCATATCATCTTACTTCTGAATGTTCTCTTAGTTTTATCCATGATAGGAAGCATGGTTCATACTCAGTGTGAGGGTTATGATGGTTGCTTGTTCATGAAGCAGATATGAAGTCCAATATTATGAGAATGATGTCGACTTGTGGTTTAGCCGTGCTGTTGGCCATCCTTGCTCTTTATTAAGATGTTGTAGTTCCCAGAATTACTCCAGCTTGAAGAAGAATAAAAGCAGGAACTTGTGCAGAGATGTGGAGAGCAGATTGAATTTTGCCAATGAAGCTCAGTTCTTATTGATATCAGAGGAGAGTGTGTCCGACCTCAACAACAGATTGAGCTTAAGTATGTTCCAGTGCGCACTATTTTGCCCCACAACTTCACATTCACAGAACAAGCTCATACTCGCACTCTTTTCGACTGAATAATTTATTTTCCACAAGAAAATGAACTTTGCTAGTTCTGGTTGTTGCATGGAAAGAAATGTGATTTTATTGATGATCATAGAAATATGCATAAAATTGATGAGAAACCATTATTGTTGCTAGTAGATGCACAAAAAGGAACTCGTGGAACATCAGTTCAAATCAATCCAATGAGATTCCGGCCCAACCTGGTTGTATATGGAGGTGAGCCTTATGCCGAAGATGGATGGCTAAATATCAAAATCGGAAATAAGAATTTTATGGTAAGTCACTGTAATTTCTGTAATACTTGAATATTAAAAAACCTGAGCTTGTTGACACAGTACAGTTATATGAACTTGCTATACTTTTCAATGTCCTGTTTAATTTTCCCTGCATTACTTGTTATGTATGGTTTAGAGTCCTTTACAAGTTCATTAGCAACTAGGAGATTCCTTGAGTTTTCACCCTTCTTCCAACACAAGTCCAGAAAACATTTGCAAGTGATAGTCAATTTGATTTGTACTTTTAAGAATGGGAAGTTATAATTTGACTCAGGAACGTAATTACTCATATTTAAGGGCTACCAGTAAACCTCTGGAACTTAACATACTCAGTGGATTGATATACATTTTTCAGATTGAGCATTGAATCTCAATGTCACTTCTTTCATTTGCTTTTGTTAACAGTCGCTGGGTGGATGCAACCGCTGCCAGATGATCAATTTAGTTCATCAAGCTGGACTAGTGCAGAGGTCAAATGAGCCTTTAGCAACTTTGGCTTCATACAGGAGAGTGAAGGTTAACCATCACAGCCCTAGTCAAATATGTTATCTTTGTTGATCTCAATTCATAGCATTCAGTAAATTAAATTATGCTCCTTGCAGGGGAAGATTTTATTTGGAATATTGTTGAGATATGAGATTCAGGATAAGATGGGGATGCAAACAGGGTCATGGCTTCGAGTGGGAGAAGAAATACATCCAAATTCAGAATAGGCAATATTGCAAAACAAGAAATTGCCAACCTATAAAGCACATACATAAGATCCAATCTCTAGAGCAGTCAATATACATGCAAGCAGCAGCTTGGATATATAGTATACAACTAGCTCGAGTTTCGAATTAAACCGTGTGAGAACTGATCCAAAGTGAATTATTATATTTAATGTGTCCAAATTCAACTTGGATGACAAGTAAAAACATGACAGCTTTAGAAAAAAACTTGAAGATAATTTTTTTTTTTAATATTGAAACAATACTAGATTGGATTGACCTCGGTTATCCTATGATCTGGGTCATGGATTTTAATATGTTTAATAATTTTGTTGTTTTTATAAATTATTTTTATTTAATTTTATGATATCATTAGACGCCTGCAAAACCTAAAAAGATGTTTATTTGAGATCATGATAACCCTATAGAAAGTAAAAAAAAAACCATGAATTTCATTTCTCAACCAATCTAATAATGAAGAAGAGTGAAATAAAAAAAATAATAGAAAAATTAAAGGATTAGAAATTATAAAAAAATCCATCAAGTTTGATGGTTTAATCCGCTAAACTTGTGAATCAGATAACTCGGGTCATTATATCAAACCTGCAAACCGGGTAGTGAATTTCATTGAATTAGCAACTTATTTTGTTTTAAATTATTATTTATTTAACTATATGATAACTAAAATGGATGATTGTAAATCTTGAGAATTTTTTAAGATTATGATAATCTTGTAGAAATCAAAATGAAATAAATTATGAAATTTAATTTCAATCAACTCAATATTAAATAATGAAATAAAAAAAGAGAGTTAAACTTACTATACCCGTCAACAGGTCCATGGACAAATGATAATGGCATCCATGCTGGATAACCAGGAAAAATGTCAAAGATTAGCTTGCCTAATGGTATCCATGTTCGATAGTTAGGAGTAAAGGATGAGATTAACTCTAGCTAATGGTGTCCACACTAGGACAATCGAAAGTGAATTTTAAGAATAGCCTCGGTTGAAAGCATTCATTGATATGAAGAAAGAAAGATTATAACGTATTATTCCCGACCAGAAATCATGTTTAAGAAACTATATAAATTGGTTATAGCTAGGGATGAATCATTTACGTACTGAAGAATTCTATATGTATAAGAATTCCTAGACCATAATATATGTTATAAGTTGTTTGTCGAACATAACTTAAAATAAAGTAACGTGGACTATATTGCATGAAGATGTGAAGTAATGTATTCAAGATTTACCCAGTAAAAAGTTATTAATATGAACCTGCTTTTAGATATTAATCTTAACCACAACTATATTATTTGCTCAATTGTACCATAAATAATGTTTATGCATGTACATCAAGTTTGATTTGTAATAGGACTATCTCATGACCATGGTATCTATAAATCTTATAATATGCTCGTTGTGAAACCGTACGATCATGTAATAATATATGTAGTAGTGAGAATAGGTGACTTGTATTTTGTAAAACTGTATGATATTTATTTATGAATATAGGATACATAAATTACGGCATGTTGGTAAATTTTATATTTTGCATATGGTGTTTACATACCTTTCATTTCTATAATACTATTGTATCTTACATGTATGTAGTCTATATGAATGCTTAAAGATGATTAACTATTAACATGATAAATGGTATTATGAAATATACAGTTTAAAAAGAATAGAAATCAAGAATTGTTGCATTAGATATTGTACTGAAAGACTATGACACAAAAGAAAAAGAAAAAGAACCCTCATTTTCTGCTTATTACGAATAAGCAATATATCAAAATCAATTGAATTTTATAGGCTATTATATTTTTTTTTCCAACTAAAGGATATATTAAAGGCAAGAAAACCTAGCCATGAAATGGTTGATATAGGATTCTCTGCCGATGTCACCATCGTATCCTAATGACGAGAGTTCTGAGCTAATGAAGTTACTAGGGTTTTGAAGAGGTGATCAAAGTGTGGATTTGATTACTTAAATGCTACTTTAATTGATGTCGCAAATTTAATGTAGATTCTTTTTACCATAACTACTTTATGATACTTTTTATTTAACAATGATTACTTATAGTACACGGTTTTTAAAACAAAAATAGTTTGTTTAGGCCATAATCCAAATAGAGAAATAAAAATAGAACTAAAGCTGCTTCTCCCATATTCAAACCATGAAAAAAATGTACCTATACATATTTCTTCATCTTTAATTTTAATTCACTTCATGCATTTTTACATTCATTCTGCATGTTTTTTTTTAATTTACAATACTGACATGGCATGATAAAAGAGAGAGGAGAAAAAAAGAGAATGAAAGAATGAATCATTGGGGATTTGATACCCGATCATGACACACCTAATACCTTTAGAAAGATTTTAACGAGATAATTCTAACCACAAAAAAAGGTCAAAGTGGGTTGCACGCACCACTTGAAGGTAGCAAAGTGACCCACTTTTTAGCAAGTGCATTGCACGCATTAGAGGGAAAAAAAATAGATGTAGCCCATTTAGGCCAACACCTTAAAAAGGGTGCCTCTAGTCCGTTTAGGTGAGATATCCAAACTGACTACTTCTAGTTCTTTTAGGCCATAATACAAATAAACTGTTATTCAGTCCACTTGGACTAGCTTAACTTCTTTCTCTCTCATTTTGAGCCAAAACAATTATTTAGATTTCATCGTAGTACTAAAATAATTCTCAACTTCTGCATATATTTCAATGTATTTTTCAAGTTTGGAAGAGTTAAAACACGACATGTGCAATGCTCACACATATAATTTTTTCATGATAAATTATCTACAAGTAAAAGCTTTTTATGCAACACTATATTTTTGCCAATGATCATAATGCGAACACGCACCATGATCTATGCATAAATGAATTCCTCTTTTCTTCATGATTGGTTATTTTTTATCAATATGTCACTGGCAATTCACTAACCACTTCAACTAATGGTAGGCACTGGAAAACCCCATTTCTACGTGAATTTTTTTTTTCATGACATCATAAATTACATTTTTTATGGGGAACTGAACAAAATGCTTGTTGATTCCCTTTCAATACTTGTTAAAACTTTTTCTATAGCTAATAAAAATTTAGAACAAGAGTAACTTATCTCTTTACCTCAGGGACTCTAGCTCCCTAAGGTCTTAAAAAACTATCCTATTAGGTTCAAATGCTCAATGATGTTATCTTTACACCTTTTTTCTTACACAACAATAAGCTCTCATGCAGGCACCACTAATTATGCAATGACAACTCTAGTTCCTATAAGACAAGGAAAAATGACATACAAATGAGTAACTCTTGCTCTTCTACAATCAACAAAAGTTACACCCATTGTTATCATATAAGACACTCTAAATAAGAATCGAGTTGTCGTGGATCCCTATATGAGTCTCACTCATGCACCCTCATATAAAAAGAAGTAGGTATGAAATGAAATTCATGACTCAACAAATTAAACTCAAGCTCTACCAAGTGGGAGAATCTTTGTTTCATCATAAAATACTAGACAGTCAGTAAAAAATCTAAAGACTATGTCATTGAAAAAGTCAATTTAGACAACTTGAGGGGCTCACAGACCCCTCAGATCACATTTAAAATGTGAGATATAAGCTTAAGCTTGTCACATAAGATAATAATGTTATATGTAAAGGTTTTACAACAATACTTTATAGGTTTGCATGTGCATGGTACCATAGTATATATCCTGGCTTTATCCTCTATTTTTGTGATCTCAACTCTAAACTCACTCTTGCTTTAGCATAAGTATTCCAACAAAAAAGAGCACCACTAAGCTTCTCACCATCATAGAGCAAGAAGATAAGAGCATTAAAGCCTATCTTCAATGGTTCAATATGGAAAGACTCATTGAACCCATTGTCATATAAGCTTTAATTAGTGTAATATATATTTCCTATAGGAAAGGTTATACACTTTTTCTAACAGAAATCTCATTAGTGTTAAATAGGCCATGAAAAATTATATTAAGGTTGAAGAAGACAATGTGCTTAAACAAGGTTACCCATGTTTCCATAAAGAATAGTTTGACATCATCAGTCTCTATCTAGAGCATATAAAAAAGACATCATCAGTCTCTAACTAGAGCATATAAAAAAGAGCGCCGAGAGACATGTTTGTGATTTCCTTATATTTCTCGAGCTCCTGATCACCCCTCTCACCACAATATGTGCGAAGGGCCACCATCAAGGAAAAAGACTTTATGCAACACTCACCTCTACAGAAAAGTGGCGAGAACACTAGATGCATTTGTCACTGTGACCATAGACATAACACTAAGGAATGACACGCCATCAAAAACAAAAAAATAAATTTTGATTGCTAGAGGTTACTTCACTAGTTTATAGAAAAAGAAATAAAACTTGAGCATGAAATGAAAAAAGTTTACAAACTTGATGATCTAATTGAGATCAAATAATCTCTAAATTATCTCTGAGAAATGTATCTCTATCTTTTAAACTTTTCATAATAATAGTGATTTTTCTCTAAGTCTCCAACAAAATTTTTCAAATGTGCCACCATGAAAATCTACACGATAAGATCTTCATGTCTTCATGAAATTCTCAACGATGAGATCTCTATATCTCTAAATGTGTCTCCATTAAATCTCAATAATGTCTTCAATATCCCTAAAAGAATTAGGGATCCTTCTTTTGTTCCCATGACAATTTATCTCTCAAAGTATCAAGGATCCTTCTCCAGGTCTCTATGACCACTTTTCTCCAAGAGTATTAGGGATCCATTTATATAAACATTGATAAAATTATAAGAAGTCTCTCATTAGGTAAATGTTTATACTATAAGTATTTTCTAACCCATTTTTACAAGTTAAAATCTTCCAAACATGTCTAATTAAATGATTTGGGAAGAGAAAATGAGAGAAAAAAAAGGATGATCAAGGACACCATAACCTGATTTTGACATGGTTGGTACTGTTACAAAAGATCTTGACAAGACAATTCTAACTGCATCTTTGAAGACCTCTAAAAGAGATTGGAGTGGGCTACATGCCCCACAAAAAGGCAGTAGAGCAACCCACTCTATACTGCATGTATTGCAGGTGTTAGAGGGCAAATAATAATAATAATAATAATAATAATAAAGGTAACCTTTTTGGCATATAACCTAAACATGGTGCCCTTAGTCCATATAGGTTGTTACCTAAATGGATTGCTTCTAGTCCTTTTGGGTCACTACCTAAATGGACTATTTAGTCCACTTGGACTAATATGACCTGATTTATTTTCTCTCGTCTTGACCTAAAAATCATTTGAGCTTTGACCTAGTAACAAAAAAAAATTATGGCTCTTATCTCAAAGTACTTTTTTGAGTTATGAGATGTCACATATACCACCCACACTCCTAAAAAATCCTTAACAATTATGAACTTTTTATGCAGCAACACATTTTCACCAATTATCATAGTGTAAACACAACCATGTTTTATGAAAACATGTAGTTTCCTTTGATGCCATTAGTTATTTCTCGCCAATATGTCACTGGCAATTCACCAACCACTTCAACTAATAGCGAGCAAGATACTACAACCAATGGTGGGCACCAACATCTCAACCAATTAATTGTTATACCTTAGATCAAAGTATATAAATACCTTAGATCACTAGGTAAACACAATAAGTCACAACTTCTCATACTGAATATTTAAAACACAATATATTTTCTCTCCATTATCTCATATATTATTTTCTCTCCATTTGAGAGTTCCTTTTTCCATGAGATATTTGTTATTTTGGGAATACTCAAGCCTAGGTAGAAGTCACAAGCTCGTATTCAAAAGCCCACACCTCTTGGCCCATGATTGGAGCCTATAGAAAGCTCCATTTATATGTGAAGTTTTTTCACGAGTTCTTTGATTACAATGTCACATGCATTTCACTATCGGAAAAATATAAAATAGGAACAAAAATGTTGACAAAAAATTTTCTTCAGTAATAACCGATGGAAATTGCAATGAAATAGAAAAAAAAACAATAAAAACTCTATTGATAATTCCATTGATGATTTTATATATGTCAATAATGCTGATGGAATTATTGGTGAAAATTCCATCGGCAAGTTTAAATGAATTAAAACCTGACAGTTCTTTCTTCCCCCTTGTATCTTCTTCTCCCTTATGCAAAAAAAGAAGAAGAAGAAGAAGAAGAAGAAGAAGAAGAAAAGAAACAATAGACCTAACCTGCAAATCCGTCATCTCCTTAACTTCTCTCTTTTGGTTCTATTTCACTCCACCAAATAAGTACAGTGACCAATTTTTTCAGTAACCCATTTATGTTTAAGTTAATTTATTGATTTATTTTTGTAGTATTTGTAGTTTGATTGTATATTTAAGTTTTTTACAACTTTTTCCTAGATAACTTTTTTGTATTAATGTGTGATTTGTATTTTAGAGTTTGTTTGGATTTAGGGAAAAATGATTTTATTTAGCACATGATAAAATTGAGTTTGATTTTGTAACTTAGATGTGTTATAATTGAAGAAATGATGATTAATTTGAATGGTACCAAATACATGTCATTTTTTTTCTTAAGTTGAAAATTTGGGAAAATATGATTTTTGTGGAATTGGTAATAATTGAAATGTATTAATTTATGTTGAATAAGTTTGAATCGAATAAATGATTGATAATTAATTGGGTACCAATTATTTTTTGTTTGTTTTATTGTTTAGTTCAAATTTTAATGGAAAAATGAACTTTTATGGAATTGATACTAATTAGGGTTTACCATGTTTCAACTTATGAATTGTTTGATAGTTACTGAATTATGAATTCATTTTTAATAGAAACTTGAATTTGGAATTGATAGTTACATTATTAATAAATATTGTCATCAATATTCTATATAAGTTTCATAAGTAATGAATGATCATTCTTGGATGTATTAGGATTTAAAAGAAGGGTTGTATAAGCAAGATTATCTTAAAGAGGTTAAGGGTTATATTAATTTTATACTACTAATATGAAGAATATTAGTGAAGGTAAAATTAGATATCCATTTTCAAAGTGCAAAAATAAAAAGTTCCACTATAAAGATATTGTGATGAAGTTTATTGAGAAATACTTAAATTTGTTTATGCATGGAGAACCTTATGAAACCATGTTAGAAAAGATGATTGGTTCAACTTTTAGTTCTAACAACATATATGCTCAAGTTAGTGGTGAAGGACCAAAATGACAAGTGAAAAAGTTGGAGGACCAAAACATATAAAATAAGCAAAATTGGTAACCCAATTCTGATTAACAAAGGGCCTATTTGGTGAAAATATTTTTATTTGAAAAAAAAGAAATACAAATTTCGATAGGTAAGGACTCAATGAGAATTTTAGAAAGACTTAATTGCAAGACAAATTAAATTTTGAAGTCAATTTAGGCTTTAATTGGAAGAAATTAAAGTTTGGGGGTCGAATTGTAATTTTAAAGAGTTACTTTAGTCAAATTAGGGATTAAATTGCATAAATATTGAAGTTTGATGGGCAATTATAGACTTGATTGATCCAAAACCATGGATCAAACTAAAAAAGGTGTGTGATTATAGGGGCTGGAATTGACCAAATTAGGGGCCAAATTAAAAAAAATTGAAAGTTTAATGGTCAATTAAGGGTCCAAGTGTACAAATGAGAAACCAAAAACTAATATGAAAATGACGCTAAACTTTGGTGCTAATGATTGAGTTTGGCAGTGATGAAATTGCATGAAATTAAGAGTTTGCAATTATGGGTGTGTTGCGATGTCACGGTCGCACGAATTAATTACCCTAGCTTAAAGCACAACACACAAGATAGTATAGAGCAAGCAAGGGGTCGATCCCACAAAGAAGGTTCAAGTCAGATTTTTATGCTAGATGATATGCAATTTGGGGGGAGGGGGGTTAGATGTTATCTAGGCTAAAACAAAAGAAAATAGAAAACTATCAAGCAAAATTAAATAAAATCAGAAAATTATTAAGAGAACAAACCTTGGTCGCAAGTAAACATCCACTACGAAAATCAGAACTGGTCATGGAAACGAAACATCAATTTATATTCTGAATATTTATCTCTTCTTAACATGAGTTAGTTAACGGATCTGCTGTATAACTAACCCTAACCATCAAACAACCACAGTGTCCGCACTAGTAATTTAATTCAATGGTAGCCTTAAGAACTAGATAAGTTGATTAATCAAAAAAACATAACTGTCCGCAGTCTATGTTTGATTTGATTGAATGTTCTCCCTAAGATTAATAACGTAGATCCGTCATAATTATTAAACTCAGTTGCTTCATAAGTTCATATAACACAACTCTAGTTTTGATACCATACTTAGCAATAGATTATCTACAATAATAACTTAGAGTCCACTCTAGCAATTAAAATAAACAATCATAAGAAAAAGAAGCATAGGAGAACAAACATATTCATTATATAAACTGAAAAGAAAAGGTAAAATAAATCTCACAGTTCTTGAAATTCGAAGGTTTTCGTGTCCTTGCAACCACGAAAAAGAGTTTAGCCTTACATGTTTGTTGAACAACTAATCTAAAAGGAGGAATGCATGATTTCGGGTTTCTTAAAGGAATAGGGTGTTTTTTTCTTCTTGGCTGGCTGCCCCTCTTCTCTTCTCTCATTCTTTTTATATCCTAGGAAACCCTAGTGTATATTTTACAAAATAGTCCTCTCTTAAGTAGAAAATTTACATTTAAGTACTTCAATAACTATTTGCTAAAAATAGAGAAATAGCCTTGCATGAAATCTTCAAGCTTTGATTTAGAGGAGCTAAATTGATGAAATAAAAACTTGGATGTCGGTTTAGATGCTTCGAAATGTAATTTGGACTCGTTTCTTCACAAAACCTGTTTACTAGCAGAATTCATTTGTCATCTTTGAAAAATCATATCTCCCTCATAGGTCTTTGGGTTAGAAATCCAATAAAATTGAGTTTGCATCAATTGGATTTCTGTAGCTCTAGATATTCAAGTTGGATTGGCCGAAGGTCAACATTGGCAGATTACGAGATTTGACTTTGAAGGCTGTGATTTCCATGTTCTTTCTTATTTTATTTTCTTGTCTTAGATGTCCAGAAAGGTATGGATGTTAGCTTTTTAATGCCACTAGAATCACTTCTTTTCGACCTCTAGAGCTCACGTTCTGCACAAAACATCGACTGAAGGTCAAATATGCCAATTACCTCCAATTTACTCCTTTTTTGCATCTTTCATCCAAAAGTGCCTTCAAAACATAAAACAAAGAATACCAAGGCATTTTATATATAAAACATAGGCCAAACACTAGTTAAATGTGAGTGAAACTATCGAATAATATGGTTGCATCAGGGTGCAATTAAAAGCAACTGGAAAAATAAGGACTAAAATGAAATACATCAAATCCCAAATTAAAAACCCTAATTTCTAGGTTTTAACCTAGATAACGTGTCGTTCAGCCACTGTTGAGCTTTTTCTTCTATAGTTTTGACTTATAAATTAGGCACTTTTAGGTGAATAAATGTGGCATTTTTGATAATTTTTTGGGTTGTAAAAACTATCATTCAACTAAGAAACACCCCCTCTACAAAGATCAACTACTTATATCAAACGTTTATAGTTCATTTTCTTCAACGAACTCAACAACATCTTATCCCCGATTAACCATCACTACATTCTAGACTGATCGGGTTGACAGTTCAAACTAATGAATGTGGAGCTACAAACCTTCAAATTGAGCAAGGTTGGATCTAAAGGAAAGGGGTGCACCCCCTTACCAAGATCAGGTGGTCTTCAACAATAATGATGTCGGAGTTTCTTCGATAAAGCCTAAAAAATGGTTAATTTAGTCCTTATTGAGTGTGATATCCATTTTACAAAACCATTGATATTGTTTGTGTGTTCACACTTCAAGCCTTCTCAGTAGTGAGTTTTTATTAAAGGTTGACCACATTTCTCTCAAGATCAAAAAGCAAAAAACAAGCTCCTTGGTCTCCATGTCTAGGAAAACAACCATAACCTCCAAAAACCAAGTTTGTTGCAAAATCATCATTGAAAAACCAACATAGGTACAGAGCTTACAGTTGTAAAACGTGCTCCAAAAACCTTTCATTTTGTCAAGGTGATAACATTTGATCAATCTATGTTTGAACCCATCAAAAACCCTAGTAAGACACTATAAATACCCCCTAAAAATCAGAGCATAAAGGATAAAAAAGGATAAAAAGTTGATAAAGAAACTCTAAGTGTGAAGGTTTAAGAGCCTAACATAAGGATTTCTTAAGCTTTGAAAAGACAACAATTTTGTGGAATAAATACTTTACAAGGAAAGCACAGAGGGTAGTAGCTACTCTAGGAGCTTGAAGGTATACTTTCTAACCTAAAAGTGGAGTCTGTATAGCCTGCTTGAGTGGTTTTTCTATTGTCATTTGGTCTCTATTATGTTTACAAGCATGGAGATGAGATTTAGAATGGTTGGCAAGTAGTGTTGTGGATGTCCTTTTTGTTACTATGATAGTTTGATTATATTTAAGTTTTTTTTTATAAAACAATATTGTTTTATTTTAACTTATGCAATGCATGTTGAAGCAATGATGTTTATACTAGATTTTCTAGGTCTGTTAATGACAAAAATGAGTCTTGAAAAACCAATTTTGAATCCATATGGCATGAACATCTAGGCTGTTTTAAGTTGATAGTTTTTGGATATGGAACATCTTGCATAATCTAGATGATTTGATGTTATTTGTTGGTTCTTTTGATTCAAATATGCTTGATTATGGTAATGTGGTTTGTTAGAACTAACAAAGCATGCTTTAGAGGCCTAAAATGTTAGTTCTAGGTTTGATAACTGGTTTTATATCTGGGTATTTTTTAGGTTCTAAGGCAATGTTCTTTGTATTGTTGGGAAGAACATTACCTTACACTATGATTTGGACCAATTCTTTGCACAGAACCTTTCCGGTGACTTTATTAGTCAATAATATAGAGTTTATTTGTATCAATAACATATTTTCAATAGGTTTTAATCCTAGGGTTTTAGTTTTGAATTGAAATCTATTTTGACAAGATCATGATTTTTTAGTGATAATCAAAATGCATGAATGCTAAATTATTGATCATTGCATGATTTCCACCATGTCTGTCTTTGGTTTGTCCATATTTAGTCTGATTTGAAATCTTCATTGTTGGGTTCATATTGAATGTTCTTTAGTGTTCTTCATGTTCCTTTTTTTTTTTGGTTTTGATAAGAAGTTTTTGAGTTTTGTTAAGTTTGATTTCATTTTGGATTGTAGTTTAGGTTTTGGTTTGTTTTTTGGGTCAAACTAGTCGACTTTTGTTTGGTTTATAGTTGAACTAAAAATCGGGTCAAAGGTTAAGACCTTGTTTGGCTGATAATGTTTTGGCTAAAGGTTTTCTTTAGCTTAAAGGTGTGTTTGGCAAACACCCTCTAAGCCTATTTTGATAGTTTTGATTTTAGGGAAAAATATGTTTTTATCAAACATGACCTTACAAAAATGGTTTCTGCTTGTTGCATACAATCCAGTCCTTACAAAATATTGCATTTTATTTATAAACAAAAAGAGAAGGAAAATGTTTTTTTAGCATAGTTTTAGAAAAAAATTTGTGTTTTTTGTTTTTGCATTTCTTTAGGAATTTACAATAAGTTTGTAAAATTCCTTAAGAATTTGGCTAGTATTTCAACAACCCTAAGTTTTTCTCTAAAATTATTGGTCAACATTCTAATATAAATGTTGGACATACAAATGGGCTAGTATTTAAATATTAAGAGTTGATTAGAAAATTCTGATAATTATTTTTAATATTCACTAATTTTAATTGGGAGTATTTTTCACCACAATATATGAGTTGTGAAAATTGCTTTTCGTTTTTCAGGATAGGTGAACCTTGTCAAGGTATCTATATGGATTCTTCTTATAAGAATTTATCTGGGCATATGAGCTCATAATAAATTTGAAATGCCAGATTTATTCATGAGTGTAAATCTTTGTTCTAAGCCACAGACGAACAACCGGTTAAAAATCCATCAACACCTTTAAACCACTTCTAAACCACACAATGCAGCTTACCTCAAATAAGGTGTGCTAGGGGTGCCAATACCTTCCCTAGCCACAACTAGTCATTACCCTATAATTTCAAATAAGACCAGTTCACCTGGGTCTCCCAATGACCCTAAACCAAATAATTATGTGGCGACTCCTTGACCCCGACGTCTCGCCATACCGCGTCACACGTGCGACAATATTAACCCTTAAAACAATATGGTGATGGTTGCAATGAGAATGAGTCAAGATTATAATGGTTCACACAACATCCCTTTAGATGAAGAACCTAAAATAGATGCAATTAGGTTTTTAAAAATCTTGAAAGATTATAATGAATTATTATGGGATGGGTGCACAACTCACATTAATTTATCAGTCATTTTATAAGTGCTTACCATTAAGTCAGATTATGGAATAAGTAAGGCTAGTTATGATCGGATCCTTGAATGGGTGAAAAACATGTTACCTAAGAGAAATGAGCTAAAATTCATGATAAAACCTTTTGGCCTGGGATACCAAAAAATTGATATTTATCTAAACTTTTACATGTTGTACTTCGATGAATATACAAATTTTACCAAGTGCAAAACCTATTAGCATGTTCAGTATAAACATAGTAGTGGTAGATGAAGGACACTTATCACATAAAAAAAATACTTCACAATCACACCTATGCTATAAAGGTTATTTATGTCTTCAAAGACTCTCACCACATGACATGAAACCATTCAAATGATGAGGTGAATGGAGTTATGGTGTACCCTTTTGATGGTAAAGATTGAAAGCAATTCAATATGGTGCATCCTGAGTTTTCAATGGAATTAAAAAATGTATGCCTTGCCTTGTGTACTAATGGATTTAATCCATTTGGGTCTTTTACACTCTATTCTTGTTAGCTAGTCATACTAACAGTTTACAACTTACCCCCGAGGATTTGTATGAAGCTGAAATTTAAGCTCTTATGTATGGTCATACCTAGCTCTTAGAATCCAAGTAGGAATATAATTGTTTGCTTTAAACTTTTAATTGATGAGTTGAATCAATTATGGTAAGGCGAGGTGACACGACCAAAAGATTGATATCTTCTCCCAATTGTAGGAGTGTCAAAGTAATAAATAACCCGGCAAGATCGGGGTTGAACCAAATGAAGGTTAACTATATAAATAATAATAATAACAACAACAACAACAACAACAACAACAACAACAACAATAACAACAATAACCACAACAACAATAATAACAACAACA
>Ga0307517_10001761_pt1 | contig 35634 bp, 25 predicted proteins | sample 23_EM_MG_FD_194515 | JGI IMG/M metagenome (GOLD analysis project Ga0307517, IMG submission 194515) | Populus trichocarpa ectomycorrhiza microbial communities from riparian zone in the Pacific Northwest, United States - 23_EM | ecosystem: Host-associated > Plants > Roots > Unclassified | place... | reverse complement strand
GAGAGATGCGGATCGTGGGATCCGGACGAGGTCGGCAGGGTGTGAAAACATTAGGACGCGAGATCTGAAGATGAGTGAAGCTCTGACGTTCGCTGAGAAGGAACCGGCATCAGGGCGGGAGAGTCATAGATCCGACGCAGTCAGAACGCAATAGCGGAGGACCCGACGCAGTAGGAACGGAAGAGTCGTAGATCAGGGGGAGTCAGGAGGTAATAGAGGAGCACCAGACGCAGTCAGGACGCACAGGACGTAGGGGTCCGTGTCCGGATGGCGTCAGGACGGATGGCGCTAGGTGACGCAAAGTCAGGACGAGACGTCCATCCGACGTTACGTCCTGATTCGCGATTAGCATTCCGACGTCCCGGGCGTCAGACACACGGGGCGCACAGGACGCAAGGTATTATTTTTGCTGATGTGCCCACGGTCGGAAATCCTCCTACGATCCGCTGCAATGTCAAAAGTCGGCCAGGAGGTTAACGTCCTCGCTTCTCTTGGTATTAAGCCCCTCTCCAGGGCATCGAACTATCCCGAGTGGAGACTCGCTGTCATCGATATCCTCGCCGAGAAGGGCTACTGGCAAATTGTCTCCGGTAAATCAGAGTGCCCCGGTGAGACCGGTGAGGCCCAAACTCTGTGGGAGCAGAAGTCCAGTAAGGCCCGGGGTATGCTAGGCTGACTCCTGGATAGTGCCCATCGCGAGCTCTATGCCGAGGATCGTGACCCCAAGGACTTGTGGGCCAAGTTGGAAAAGCGGTATGTGGGGAAGGACCAAGCCAGGATTTGGTTCCTGCGGGAGGAGTTGTCCAAAGTAGAGTATCGCGATGAGAACCTTGTTGACTATATCTCCAGTCTCGAGAAACTGTTCCATCAGTTAGCTGCTGCCGGTCAAGTCCAAGCTGAGAAGGATAAAAAATACCTCCTACTATCGAAGTTGCCGCAGTCCTACCACCCCTTCCATCCCTCCATCTGCAACAACGCCGATTATGATAAGACCACATATGATGCGATATGTGACCGTCTGGTTCTTGAGCACCAGCAGTTGACACTAGCACAGGGTCAGGCCGGGGGTGATTCTGAGACCACAAATGCCTTTTATGCCCGTGGTAAAAATGGAAGAGGGGGTAAAGGCCCTGGAAGAGAAAAAGAGCCGGTGGCAAAAGATAGTTGTTTCTTTTGCAAGGAGAAAGGTCACTGGGCAAATAAGTGCCCGGTGAAGTTGCAAAATAAGCGGAGGCTAGGAAAAGGCAGAGGTGGTCGCTGAGAGGGTTGGGGTAATGCCGGTAGACCGAGTGCTCATAGAGCTACTGCGGAAAGAGGTGCAAACTTGAATGAAGATTCTGGAACACCCCAAGTGTGGACCGCGATGGACGAGAAGTCAGCGAAGGTTTCGCAGTCGAAGTGGGTTTTAGATTCTGGTGCTACCAACCATATGACCTCCGATCGTACTCAGTTCCAACATATCACCCCTGTTCAAACCCCGATTCATATCGGGAACGGAGCTACAATGATAGCCGAGGGTGAGGGTGATGTTCTTCTGAATCTAACAGTCAAAGGTGTTAAGAATCCCGTTATTTTAAAGAAGGTATTGTATGTCCTGGAGATGGGTAGTAGTGGTTTGGTCTCTGTACGGTGTATCCAGGCTGCCGGAGCAGTGGTTAGCTTTGCCGAGAATACTGTTAGTATCAGCCTGAGGCAGGGGAGAAAGCTATATGGTATCGCCAAGCTCGTGCAGAACGCCTATATCCTGCAGACCGAACACTCGAATATTGAAGCCAAGCCAGCTGAGGTTACCGCCAAGCATGGAACACTCCACGATTGGCATTGTCGTTTAGGTTATATCAGCTTTGATAACGTCAAACGCCTTTCCGAGGATTACTCAGAAATCGCTATCGATGGCAGCCGCTCAAATCCCACATGTGTTAGCTGCATTGCCACTAAGCAAACCCGTATTCCAAATCATTTACCCTCTACACGTATTACAACCGTTCACTAGAGCTTATTCATACCGATCTTGAATTATCATAACAGGAAGATCAAGGCTCTCCGAAGCGATAATGGTGGAGAATACACTAGCGATAGTTTTTCCACATATCTTCGCAACTCTGGTATTTCTCACAAGAAAACTGCTCCATATTCACTGGAGCAAAATGGAGTTAGCGAGAGAGCCAACCGGACTCTTATAGGAAGAGCGAAGGCAATGATCCTTGAAAATAAGATGAACGATAACCTCTGGGGTGAAGCGATCCATACTGCCGTTTACCTGAAAAATAGGTCCCCCACCCGCAGTAAAAATTCTACACCGTACCAACTATGGACCGGTCAACGTCCTAACCTTTCCCACCTCATTCCTTTCGGTACACTGGCATTTTCCCATATCCCGAAAGCGAAGCGGAGCAAGTGGGAGAAAAATGGAGAGGAATGCCGAGTGCTTGGATCCGAAGGTACCAATCAGTACCGAGTTTTAGTTGGAAGCAAAATTAAGATTGTGCGGGATATTCGTATTGTCAAAGATGGTGGAGCAGAGAACTCAGGCTTGAAGATTCAAGAAGAGATGCCAGTTGAAGAAATAATTCAATTTAGCTCAGAGTCAGAAGATGAGAATGGGCTTGAAAAATCTAGCAGTGGAATTACTTGTACTCAAGCCTCTTTCAGACCCCGCCGAGAAAACGCCGGAAAATTTACATCTACCCGGTACTATCATGAAGCCTTTCTCGCTACCATCTCACTCGATTCTGACGAACCTAATTCTTATACTGAAGCGGTTAACTCGGTCATGGCACCGGAGTGGAATATCGCTATCGCTGATGAGAAAAAATCGATTACCGATAATGGAACCTGGGAGATAGTCGAGTTACCAAGAGGCCGGACTCCAGTAAAATGCCGTTGGGTATTTCGAGTCAAGCGCGGTGCTGAGGGCGAGGTTATTAGGTATAAGGCTCGCCTGGTTGCGAAGGGATTTACCCAGCGCTATGGAATCGATTATCTGGAGACTTTTGCACCGGTAGTCAAGCTCACGTCCCTCTGTATTATCCTCGCACTCGCAGCTGTCGGCAATTATGAGATCGATCAGACCGATATCAAGACCGCATATCTGCTCGGAAAATTAGAGGAGGAAATTTATATGGAAATTCCGGAGGGTTTGGTAGTTGAGGAGAGTAGTAGCTCGAGGAAGAGAAAGGTATGCAAATTGTTGAAAGGGCTGTATGGGTTGAAGCAGTCCGGTAGGATTTGGAATCAAGAGTGGGATAGGCATTTGGGAGGCACATGCGGGTTCACAAGAAGCAAGAACGATCATGCGGTATATTTGAAACAGAGGAGTGAGGATTATTGTTGGATACTAATCTGGGTTGACGATGTGCTGTGGATTGGACCCCGGGCTATGGTTGACGAAGGTAAAGCTATGTTAGCAAAACAATTTCCCGTTACGGATCTAGGAAGAGCTCACAACTTTCTCGGTATCCAAATTGTTCAACTACCCCGTCAAATTACCCTCAACCACGCCACCTATATACAAAAAGTTCTTGAGCGCTTCAATATGGCAAATGCATACACGGCCTCTATCCCGCTAAAACCAGGAACCACGCTCGAGAGCTTAACCGGAACCAGGACACACATTCAGGATGGCACGCCGGAAGTGGAAGACTCGGATGCGGATGAGACAGAGTACCGGAGCATGATCGGAAGTCTCATGTATCTCATACTGTGTACCCGGCCGAATATCGCATTCACAGTTGGAGCACTGAGCCGATATAATAATTCCCCGAAGGAAAGCCATATGGAGGCCGCGAAACACCTTCTCCGGTATGTGAAGAAAACCTCACATCTCGGTCTCAGACTCGCTCCTTTTGCCGGTAAAGATCTGTACCCGATTCTAAATAGCGATGCCGACTGGGCCGGCGATCTGGACACTCGGAAAGGTACCGGAGGATATGCATGCGTTCTGACTGAAGAAAGGTCACCCGGGGAGAAATCTAATTGGTCAGCAGTATCATGGTCTAGTAAAAGACAACAGACCGTTGCGCTATCCTCCACCGAAGCCGAATATATGGCTCTTACCCAAGCAGCAGAAGAAGCCATTTGGGTATCACGATTTATCGCGGAACTACAAAATGTTCCGGAAAACCTCAACACCGAAGACCCCGAAGACCCAGAAGACCCCGAAGACTATACTCCACCCCACACCACAGCGCCGGTGACAAAAATATTCGTTGATAATCAAGGCGCTGTCGCACTCGCCCACAAGCCCGAATTCCATGCCCGGACGAAGCACATTGCCATACAAGAGCACTATGTCCGGGAAAATGTGTCAACTGGGGAAATCGAGTTGGCATATTTGCACACCGGAGACATGATCGCCGATTGCCTCACAAAGAACCTAAGGGGCGATAAGGTCGCTAGGTTCCGGGCCGAGATGAGCTTGCATAAAGTGGGAGCGCGAGCGGAAGAGATGGTTGAGCGGTGAATATCTGTGAGAGTTAGCAGTACCGGAGATGAGAAGAAAATTGCACAGGCACATGAGGGACACGGGAGCATTGAAGAAAAGTTTTTTATTTTTATTATTTTTATTTTTATTTTAGACGAGCATGGCTCGCAGAGTGGGAGTATTGGAAATGCTGCTCGCCAGACTTTCCCGGTATCTCCTTTGTTCTTTAGCTAGCTTCCGGGGAAGTGCTGGTATGCGCAGAAGAGTCGGGCATATGGATATGGCTCCGGGCGTGTGTTTGTGGAAAGCATTTCCTATGTAGGAATGCAGCGATCGGAACGGAGGCGGAAAGGTAGTAAAAGGGTTTTACACCTGGAGGACACCCGGAGAGATAGTGATGATTGTTTTTGCATTTTGTTAGCATGAGCTTTCGGGAAAAAGGGGGAAAGATGGGACATGGAGCAAACTGTCTGAAGAAAGTGTGTGGTACCTTCTGATGAGGATAGGAGGAGTTTGTGATGATATATACTTCTATCTTTGCCCTAGTTAGTTGAGTTAGTAGACAGGTGTTGTTGAGCTTCAATGATTTTTATTTATAACTACATAGCTAATGGAGCGACTACCTATCCGGGCTTGCACAACCATACGGCAGTACGTTCCAAGGAGTAGGCGAGTCCCAACCCCGCCTAGCCCACAGTACATCGGGAAAAGTACCACCCGCGCGATTCGTAGACCGAAGTCCGAGTATCCGGCCAGCACACGGGAATCACAAAAAATAAACTACCCAACGAGGGAATGAACAAAGTAAATCCACCTCCCATAGCCATCCACCAAACACAACCGTAAGCAGGGTCATAGCCACTACCAAGCTCACAATCCGGCAAACCGGTCACACATCCCTGCAACCAAACATAAATCCAACCAAACAAATTAAAACACAACACATGGACCAGGATCCATCTCGCAAACCAACAAAGTATCCGCGTCTCCACGAGGTACTCAAACCAGCCAGCACAGGTCTTGCATCATCGCCAACCCACCGCTCAAACATGGCCACAATCCGCTCAAAACACCTGGCACCAGTTGTCAACCTCAGGTGATTTGCAATAACACCGGGGAGATCCAAACCGCACACACATGTGTTGGGTTGGTCCAGCCACCATTGTAAGGCAGTCGTATTCCGATCTATCACAGCCACATGATCCCAGCCATCAATGATGTTGCTCCAAAACGGATCAAAGTAATGTGCAGCACATTCCGGACGTCGTCCAGGGTGAGACACGCCTTTTGGCACTGCTACCGCACTTGCCGAAGGGACCATTATCAGGCCACCATTTAAGGGCAACCTTCCACCCACTGCCGCCGACAAGTTTCACCGGAATCTTGCACCGATCCGCCTTGTCACAGCTTTTCAACAGGCATCTCGTACATCTGTCGTCAGACCCCAGATGAAACAGGCTTAGAGTGCCATCGATCAGTTGGGTAACCGTTCGCTGGAAGGGATTCCCACACACAGTGACAGTGCTATCGTTATCGCGGTGTTCGAACGGAATACCTAATCGCAAGTTGAAATGGGACTGCCACCAGTCGCGCCATTCCGGAACCCGTTTATCATTAAACAAAGCCGGGAAACGAGGGCGTTTGGCAAGGTATCTATCACAAGACACCAGGTGGAATCGATCATCAACACCTGGACATCCGTCATGACCGGTAACATCCGTACCACTGCGAAGCCTTAACAGGATGTAATGATCAAGCCTGCTAAGGCCGCGTAGGTGTCTGGGCTTCTTCAGAGAACGAGCGTAGTAGCCGTGACCCTCCGTCGTGTGCCAATGGGACCATTCAGTCGCCCGCAATTCCCGGGCAATCATAGCATGGCCAAGGCCCAGCACGACGCCGGCCCAGTTCCGAACATGCAAGACACCACCAACCACCTCTTTGGCCTTGGCATCCGACATCTCGTTGCCAGCAATACCACAGTGACCAGGGATCCAACAAACACAGACCGCACTAAAGCGATTGAACAGGGGCATGAAGACATCCCACATACCAGCTGACTCACCCTCAGGCTCCATCTTTGCAATACACATAATGGCCGGAATGCAATCAGAAAAGATGATGATAATACGGTGGTAGTCTGAGCGTACGTCCCTAAGCGCGGCGACAATGGCGAAAATCTCGCATTCCACGATGCTCCATGAACAGGGGGTAGCAAAGGCCCTCGCCCCTTCAGGCATCCCACACTCCTCAGTCGTCCAAGCCACCGCCGTACCCTTATCGCTCTTCGAGCCATCAGTGTAGATTATAAGGAGATCAGGGATCAGAACTGCGTCCTCATAGGCCTCATAAAACAACCTTTTTGCCAGTTCCTTACCCTTCGATACATTGAAGCTTGCGACAGTCGCCGCAACCTTGTCAGAAAACATCGGGTAAGCCAACATACCCTCTACCTCCCAGTCACCCCAAATTGCGCCAAACCATGAGTGGTCATCACAATACCGGTAGTTGATCATGCGACTGTAGCATCGCCTCTGAAGGTATCGGCCCTGCAAGTATACCGGAGGTGTCCCGAATTCCGCAAGGAGAATATTATTGGCAAGCTTGATAGGACACCTGAACAGGGACCGAAGGCAATCGTTGATGTGGACCTGAATTCGTTTCACATACGACAAAAGGTCGGTTACAAATTCAAGCCCGAAGTAGACGGTCGGTAGGTAGGCAGCCTGAAACAAACGGTAAGTGCACCATGCATCCAGCCCTCCATCACTCCCAAACCTCCTCCCCAACGCAGATATCCTCCTCCTAACACCTAAACCCCTATCCAACCAATAAGATACATGAGAAGACATATTAAGAAATACATTAAACCTATAACCAAGAACCCTAAGATCCTCCACAGGCGTCAGTAATTCCCCATTAATATCCAAATCCTCCCACGTAGTTCCTCCAAAACCAATCCACTTAGTCTTGATCGCGCTAAAACCCATATTCCTACGCTTTGCAATTCTGTCACAATCCTTGAACAACTCCGTCATCGTGTACCTCGTGAGATCCCTGCTATCAGAAGCAACAAGGATGACCCCATCGTCCACAAAACTGCTAACCACAGTGCGAACCGGAGGGGAGTACCGAAGGCAAGGCTCAAAAATATCCGCGACATATGCTCCAAATAAAAAGGGGGATAATGGGGATCCCTGAGGGATGCCACAGTTGACAAAATACGGCTTCAAAATCCGACCGTTGAACCTGAACCTAACTACCCGGCGTCCAGCCCATCTCCTAACCCACTGTACCAGGTTGGCAGGGCACTCCCGGGCGGCTAGAAAATTACTTAGCAGGCCAATGTCAATATTATCAAAACCACCCTCAACATCCATAGACAGCATGGCACATTTATAACCCTCGTTGTGTTGTAAAACTTCAAACACAACAGACATAGCGTCATGGACACCTCGCTTCCGTCTAGACCCAAATTGAGTGTGGCCTAGCACCACATGCTCGGCAATCCTCAGCAGGACGATTCTCTCCACTACCTTTGCAATAGTCGGCAGCAGGTGAATCATACGCCAGCTCTTAACTATGTCGTATCGGGGTTTGTCCGCTTTCGGTATAAGTACAACCTCAGCCGAGTGCCAGTCAGGAATGTCGTTCGTCAAACCATAGTCAACAAGTTGCCTCAAACAGTCGGGTTTCTCATTCAGCCAATACCTAATGAATGGATACCCTATGTCATCAAGACCAGGACCGGTATTCGTCGGGCTCCGCTTTATAGCAGTTTCCAACTCGCAGGCAGGGTCCATCTCTACCGTAGATGGTTGCCACGGTAACTCCTCACCAGGGCGCAACTGGGCAGCGACAAGGTCGCTAATATCGGCGTGGCGACTTACAATCCGACCATCATAGTCCATCATAGAAGGAAGTGTCCGTCTCGATTCCCGCTGTCTGGCCAGTCTGAAGATAGCAGGATCTCCGGCCTTTTCAATCGTGTCCCGAATAATTCCTGTCGGGATCTCAACAGCATGGCCCTGTACACTCGTCGAATAACATTATAGTTATCTGAAGTCACCGGCAGCCGTCGTTTAATTCGTCTCATGCGATTTAAATCGGAACGAATACGCTGTAAGTCGGGGTTCCAAAAGGGGCACCTGCCGACATTTCTCCCAGACCTCGGAAGTGCGTCCACACCATTCCTCAACCTCATCCACATCTCCTCATCCCGCCCTCAATCGACGTGTGTCAAGATATCATCACAATCGGATGCCGGAATCTTTCTCCAGGCTGGTCGCCGTCTAACCATATCTGTCGGCTCATCCACCTCCAGCCTCGCGATGACAGCAACATGTTCCAGACCTGTCTTCCCATTATACGAAACCCTTGTAGTCGAACTCCCGATAAACAGATCAATGGCGCTGATATTCCGAAATGTACAGCCCTTCGGAGGGTGTACTCGAAGACCATTCCGATCGCAAAACCCGGACAACCACAGGCCATGACAGTCTGAAATATGCATATTGCCAGGTCTCGGGAACGGGTTCCAGTCGTCGTGTTTGGCATTGAAGTCGCCCATGAGGAAGTCACAATCATCCCAGGCCATTTCGTAAACAGACCACTCGAGCTTCTTCGTACCGGGAGGAACATAAACACCGCCGATTCGTCTCCTCACCCCACCCTCATCATACATAATCACACAGGTCACCATGTCATGTAAGTCTACCAGGAACAAACCGGACAATGATGACCTAACAAACACCTCAACACCAGACGCCCGAACAAAAGAACACAAATCAAAATCCACATGCTCATGTACAACACCACCCCCGTCCACCTTACGGGGAGGATCAACAATAAACAATAAATCCACAAAAGAAAAAACATCCATCACCAACGAACGGTTAGCCCTGCTCCGTCCAACATTAATCGATAATGTTGTAATAAACATTAGGCCTGAATGGCCGACGAGGTGATATCAGAATCAGAGGCACGCCTCTTAAGGATGCTTTTTGGGGGCGCATCCAAGCCCCAGGAAAAACCCATAGTCTCATCGTCGTCGATGGTCTTAATGGGGGGGTCAACCGATGAGCCAGCCGAACTAGATGGCCTAAAGGCCTTGTTAACTCTGCCGGAGGGGGCCAGTTCTACAATTTCAGTGATACGGGAGGGGTCAGCCTGCTCGTAAGCATCAACAGCCTTACCCTTACCTTTCCTGTCAACCTTGGGCCGAACAACCTTAGCCTTAGGCAGAACACTGTCAGTCATGCCCCTTCGGTGGTCAGCGCGCCTGTCAGCATATTTCATCCCTACCACCTCAACAGTCAGTCCCTTAGCAGAGACTTCCTTTTCAACCATCACCTCCGAGGTAATCTCAACATGGACCCCACGACGACGACGACGTTGACGATTCAAGGATTGGTCAGACACACCCGTGACAGATGTATCATCGGCGACAATGGGAGAACCGGCGCCGGAAGGAAGGGGGGAAGAAATAACCGACGCGATAACCACGGGACACCTGTTATAACCGGTGAAGTGGTCCGATCATTCGCACAGCATACATCTACGTACAGTGTGGCTACACGATTGACCTTTCTCATCCAGGCAGTTAAGTTCCCCACATCGGTGGGACTTCGACAAATGATCCCCAAAACAAAAACGACAGCGGGGAGGGAACGCACACAACATCTCAACATGGCCAACCTGAAGGCACTTGTTGCAAACCGGGGCAGACCTGTGTTCCTCAAAGAACCTAGCGTTCCTGGACTTGCCAAACAAAAACACACGGCCGGAGGAAAGAACCCTGTCGCTGGCATCATTACGCTCAAGAGTGAACCGAATGCCGCAAGAGGTGGCACCGGCCTGCTTCATGGCGTACACGGATCCGAGCATATTCGGACGGCCGGCGGTAATCACACCCGGGTTCGAGCCCGTGATATTGGTCCGGAGGCCGTCAAACGCCCTATCGCCAGTCCAATCCTCAGGTTTCCACAGGGAGCCCCTACCAGTAGGAGCCAAAGGAACGCCGGAATCCAAAATCTTAATCTTTGTCATATCCTTATGGAAGACAAAGTTAGTAAGGCCGGAGGGGCCAAGCTCTCGGATAAGAGTCGAACGGCATCGCTCCAGTCTGTCCCAAACCTGAGAGGCAGTATGTTCCGCCAGCGTCAAGTAGATGCATCCAATTTCAAGCTTGGAGCGAGCCTCGCGAATATACGGGGTCTTGTTTGAAACGTTTCCAAGATTGCTCAAGGACTGGTTCAATCGGATGCGGATAGCCTCGGGGGTAACAGGAAGCTGTGTCCGCTTGCCGGTATCGAAGCGCATGGTAATATGGCGCTCGCGGGCATCAGGAGAAGGAGAGGACGTAGGAACCCCGGCACGGGAAGGACCTGGGGCAACAACAGCAGGGGGTGGAGGAGGTACCAGCCGTGACCGAACCTGACGACCTGGCCTAGTCAGGTGTGGCACAGGAGGAGGGGGAGGGGCAGCGGCAACTCGGCTATACATCGCCGCCTCGGTCGGGGGAGGTGGCACCGGAGCAGCAGTGGGAACGGGAACTGGGACGGGGGTCGCGGCATTTGTCGGGCCAGCAACTTTATTCCTCCTCCGTCTATTGGCCTTATGACCACGAGCCTTCACCACGACAAAGCCAGTATCGGGCGATTCCTCAAAGGCGACCTTCTTACTGCTTGAGGAGGATGCAACACCACCATTAGTAGGAGGGGGGGAAGGAGACACACCACCGTTCATGCACTTAGCAGCTTCAGCACCAACTGACCCCCTAATATTCTCCCGCGAGCTCCAGACTGGTTCACCCCTGCCAATCGTCAGTTCAGCCTCATCGGCAACCGTATCCCCTTCCAGTCGGGCGACAACAGCCTTCAACAATTTGATCTCCCCTTTCAGGGAAATAATTTCATCCAAGCAGTTGTTCTGCTGCTTGCCCAGACGTTGAATGTCGGCAGCCACCTCCTCAAGAGAACTGTACGTCTCCTTACCCCCAACCAGTGCGTAAGCGCGGCACCCGTCAACCATGGAAGTATCATCCGAGTCAGAGGACGACGTGACCGACCCATGGGAGGAGGAGGGCGAGGACGAAACGGGGACCGCATTGCCGGCGCGAATATCTTCCAAGCCGCTCAACAAAGCAACGTCAACCTGTGAAGGCGACCGATAGCTCATGGTAAGGGGGAGAGCGGGAAGCGAGGAGAACGAAGGGGAAATACTGCGGGTAACCGAACGTGGCTGAGCATCGGTGGTGTACCTAGAATCACCAATACCCATGCCGTCAGTGTTAGACCCACCGCCCAAGTCCATAGGGGTATCGCGAACGATAACCGCCGACGAAGGAACTACCTGACTAGTGGTCAAAGGAAGGGGGGAGTCTCTCTTGGGAGGGGTGTCGCCCCGTCGTTCCTTGGTATGAGCGATAAACTCATGGTGCCTCTTGGACACAGGAACAAAGGCACGGCGGCCAGAGGGACTGGTGGAATCTGAGGCGAAACCAGACCCAGCACCAGGGCGCGACCAGGGGGGGACAAAGGGGGGAGGGGACGAAACCTGAGTGATCCGATCCTCAGGGCGGATGCTACCTGCAGGAGGTGCATAGTCCTCGTCCGACGATCGGTCCAATCGGAAGTGGGCATATAGCTTCCGCTCACCGGAGGAAAGTCGCTCAACAGGGGAGGGAAGGCGCCGTTGGCTATCATCAACCTCGACCACAGAAGGAACGTACAGGGGGTCCTGGGATCGGTCCTCGTCAATGGACGGCCAGGATGCAGATGGGATCATGGGGTCAGGCGCCATAGTCGAATGAAAATCCGAGCTCACCACACAGGAGCTGGACGGGGCGAAGGACTGGGAGGAGCCCTCGGGGGTGTGAAAACGGGCGTAAAAACCCACAGTAGAGGTGCGGTCGACGTGGCAACCAGCAGAGGCAACTGCAAGGGATTCACAGCCGCGAGCAGCCAAGATCCCGAAACAAACTTTCTCGACAGGGTCGAAAGTACGAAGGTCGAGGCCAGAAACAATATGTCGAACCTCATCATCGAAGTCTGAGTCGTCGTTCCTGCAACCTCCAACGTGAACAATGCAGAGACCAGTGTAGTCTCCACCCGGGGCAGCGTATGAAAATCCATGAACGGGCACAAGACCACGTTCACCAGCAGTAATAGCCCGCCTCACTTGGGAGTGGGGGCAAGGAGGAGGAGGGGTGGGGGCAATAGAGTCGCCCATCGTAAAAGTTCACCTGTAGCAAAAGGCCAGGCGAGCCACCAAAGGAGGATGAGGGGGGGGAGTATTCACTAGCCCGAAGGCGAGGCAAACAAACGAAGCGAAACCGTAAAGTTCACCTGTAGCGAGGGCCAGGCAAGCCACCGAAGGCAAAGACAACACAACTCACCGCCCCAAGGGGAGGCAAACAAAAGCGCCGAAGGGCAAAGCAGCACAAAGCGCCCGAAGGCAAAGCAACACCGGACGCCCGAAGGCAAAGCCACACCACCGGGAACGAAGTTAAAGACTTTGTAAACTATCGCGAGGGCGGCAAATCAATATAATTGGCCGAATGCAAAAGTAGGGGTGGGTGGGTGTCGTTGAGCGAGGAGTTGTTGTTGTGAAGAGAAGAGTTTTTCCCCCGCTTCTGTGTGCGATCGTATTAGGTGTGATTCCTTGGCGCCTTTCGTTTCGTTTTGCCGTTTCGTTTTGCCGTATATCGCCGTCCAAGTTTAAAAGATTTCACATAGTGGTAACGGTATGGAAATAGGTGTGGTTATTTTCTAATTGTAAAATATAGTGGATGTTTTTCTTTGGAAGGATGTATTTATTTTATATTAGTACTAATATATCTTGTGCGATCATTTTATCAAGACCGGTCAGGGACCAGTTCTGGACCAGACCGAACTATCTGAGCTAGGCCAGTCCAGTCGCTAACATCGAGGAGGGCCGACCAAACAGTCCTGTCCTCAAGACCTGACTGGTCGGACTATTGAGAACCCTGAGAATACCTGAATAGTGGCAGTTGATCATGAAATATCACTCACATAATGCAGGAAAAATAGTTCAATACTTGAGAACTTATTTTCGCCACCCCTAATCTAAACAAGGCACTATCTCCACCGTATAATCCATGGAAACAATAAGCTTTATTAAGAAAAGCTTTATTTGAACGTAACATATTGTGATAAAAATAACATATCCTGCTTGTATTGCTTGGCAGGCCTGGTCGGACTAGTCCTGGTTGAGTCGGTTTCAATAATCCTGACTGTCTAGTCGGTCTAATTTCCACCATTAGACTAGACTTGACTTTCGACCGGACTAGCTAGTCTAGTCCGGTCTTCCGCCGACCATTCAGAACGTTGGATGGTGACCTTAATTAGTGGCCATCTATTTATTAATTCTATCCCCTGAGTGGGAAAGCCTTCTATATCTTAAGTTGAAACTCTCACCACCACCACTTGCGATGATATTAGTGGCTTCCACCAAGGATTGTTCTTCGCAGTGTGGCTGCCATAATTTATGCATGGATCCAGTTGGGCTTGCTCTACGGCCGGCGCCTAGGCGTTGTTTGTGAATGGTTGCTTGTATGGTGCGACGGTTTTGAAGTGATGTTTGCAATGCTGCTTTAATGTTAGAAGACCCCTGCTTTCCTTGAGCATGACCCCTCTTTCACCCAGCTCCCAAATTTCCCCAGATCGCAAGAATATCATCAACCGACAATACTCAATAACCCCTCCTCTACAACAGCACGAGCAGCAAAGAGCCGAAGATGTCGCAAAATCCCATCCAGAATAATATCAACTCCTTCAATAATACCAACACTTTTAATGTCCAGAATAGCTATGTTGCTGATGATCGGTCTCAACTTCTAGCCTGGTTATCACCCCTAGAGCCCAGGCTAAGACACCAGGATATCCAAGAACGTCGTGTCAACAGTGTAGGAGAATGGCTCCCGCAAGCTGAAGAATTCAAAGCCTGGTATGAAGGGAGTGGTGAAGGTGAAGATGATAAGGCCGTATTTTTTGGTTATGGTGGTCCGGGGGTCGGAAAGACCTTTATGAGGTAATGAGAATAATTCTCTGAGGAGAGAAGAGGGGATATTTTTAGTGCTAACAGGCCATGATGTCAGTTCGGTAGTGGTAGACAGATTGTGCGATCAGGCTAGAGGGCAAAGAACAGCCGTTGCGTGTTTTTACTTCGATTTCGCAGCGCGAAAAGAGCAGCCTGCGACCAGTATGCTGGGATCCTTGCTGAAACAGGTCGTGGGCGGGATGGAAAAAATTCCGAAGGAAATATCAGAGTCCTTTCAAGAGCAGAAAAAGGTCATTGGTGGACGGGGGCTGCAACTCCCGGATATAGTTAAGATGCTGCAGTCCATCACGTCCTCATTACGCACATTTGTATGCATAGACGCCTTGGATGAATGTGCGGCAATTCATCGAGTTAAACTTCTTAATTCGTTGAAACAAATCCTCGAAAAGTCGCCGCGCACACGAATATTCATTACCGGGAGGCCTCATATTCACGCTGAGATTGAAAAGCGTCTTTCTGGGCGAGTGGCTAGTGTATCTCTTGGTCCCAGCAAAGATGATATTGTCGAATACCTTCGTGCTAGACTGGAAGAGGATGTAACGCCAGACGCTATGGAGGAGGGTTTAGTGGCAGAAATTCTAGAGAAAATTCCGGAAAACATGTCGGACATGTACGTAGGAAATAATCCCGAGAGTCCTGCCCCCACGCTATCCGCTAATAGATATGCATCTAGGTTTCTCCTGGTTTCCTTAAATATAGATGCAATCTTGCACGAATCAACAATCTCCCGGAGACGAGAAAAACTGAACAAAATGGCAAATGGATTAGAATTGGGAGATGTTTACGGTGCAACGATCGAGCGGATAAAGGCGCAAGATGGGGACAAATCGAGGCTTGGGATGACAGCGTTGATGTGGATCAGTCATGCGGAACGGCCGTTGCAAGCGGATGAGCTCTGCTATGCCTTAGCAGTCCAGCTAGGCTCCACGGATTTCGATGTTGGCAACATTCCTTCGATGTCAACATTGGTGAACTGCTGTCAAGGCCTTATTACTGTGGATAAGGAGGCATCAACTGTGCGATTGATCCACTTTACCCTGCAGGAGTATCTTTCCGTTCACCCCGATCTATTCATTAAACCTCACTCGGCAATGGCTGAATTCTGCTTGACCTATCTAAATTCCAAACAAGTCAAAGCCATTTCGATCGCTCCTCCTCCTGATACCCAAAGGACACCCTTTCTAGAATACTGTTCGGTATACTGGGGAGCGCATGCGAAAAAGGAGCTCTCGGACTCCGGGAAATCACTTGCGCTCGAGCTGTTAAAGGAGGATTATAGCCTGATATCGACCGAATTACTCCTTACGCATGCAGGCCTGTATTACAAGCGCTACGATACTTGTCCTCCATTTAATGGACTACAATGTGCATCATTCTTTGGGATTGTTGAAGTGGTAGCCACTTTAATAGAGGTGGGAGGTTCTGATATCAATGGGGAAGGCCCTTGGGGCCGTACACCACTTTCATGGGCCGCGCATAATGGGCATGAAGACGTGGTGAAAATTCTGCTCGGGCGGGAGGAGGTTCCCAACAGGCCAGATGAATTGGGGCAGACACCGCTCTCGTATGCGGCTCGTAATGGACACGAGGGAGTGGTAAAAATACTACTCGGGCAGGAAGAGGTCAATCCCGACAAACCAGATAATTTGGGCAAAACACCGCTCTCGTATGCGGCTCGGAATGGACATGAGGGAGTGGTAAAAATACTACTCGAACGGGGAGAGGTCAACCCCGACAAGCCAAATGATCGGGGCTGGACACCCCTCTCGTATGCCGCTCTGACTGGACATGAGGGAGTGGTAAAAATACTACTCGAACAGGAAGAGGTCAATCCCGACAAGCCAAATAATTCGCGCAGTACACCGCTCTCGCTTGCCACTCGGAATGGCCATGAGGGAGTGGTAAAAATACTACTCGAACGGGAAGAGGTCAACCCCGACGAGCCAGATAGCGGGGGTGAGACACCGCTCTCGCATGCCGCTCGGAATGGACATGCGGGAATAGTACAAATACTACTCGAACGGGAAGAGGTCAACCCCGACAAGCCAAATGATTGGGGCTGGACACCGCTCTCGCATGCCGCTCGGAATGGATATGCGGGAGTAGTACAAATACTACTCGAACGGGAAGAGGTCAACCCCGACAAGCCAGATTATTGGGGCGAAACACCGCTCTCGCTTGCCGCTTGGAATAGACACGAGGGAGCGGTAAAAATACTACTCGAGCGGGAAGATGTCAACCCCAACAAGCCAAATGCCAGGGGCGAAACACCGCTCTCGTATGCCACTCAGAAAGAACATACAAGGATAGTAGAGCTGCTACAGTCTCGCAAAGCCGCAACTACAAGTATTATTTAAGCAGTAGGAGACTCCTTCTCGAGGAAATTTCCGCTACTCCTTCCCTTTCCAGGCATCTCTCCCGCTGTGAGGCACTTAGACATTATCCTGTCGACGGGTCATCCCATGAGCTGGGAGTGCGGATACACGCCATACACTCTTGCGCCTTTTGTCTATTTTTATTTTTTCACGAATGGATGTGGATTTACGAGTTTCCGTTTGCATGTTCCCTGGAGTTCGTTCGGGCGAGATTTCTATCGTTGAGAAGGTCGAGCTTGTACGAGTACATTGCTCGCAGATTTCATCCTGTCAGATTCCATCCTTCCTTGTCTGTAAATTCCCAATATGTCTTTTTTTTTCTTGTATGTTTTTTTCCCCCTTCCTTTTGTTCCTTTTCTCCTCCGGACGATAGATAGACTGCACAATATAGTGTTTTTAAGTAGAGCCATGTGGTGAATGATAGTGAGTGAATTCTTGAGGAGATTTCTAAAAACTGGATAAAGACCGCGCTATTCCTGCGATACAAGACTAGTGTCACGTACCGACTAGCACTTAGATATACCAGAAAAACCTCTTCGAGAATTATGATGGAACGAATTTTGATCATCCTTTGATAGCGCTCCACTCATTGCAAGCCAATACGGGTAGAAAAAAAAAAAGAGGATTGCAGGCAGTTTTGATCTCTATTTCAAATTATGAGGCAATCGGAAAGCCGTTTTAGATTTTATTTTTGGTAAATGTCTTCGAGTTCTGTTATATGGTTTATAAAGTAGTCTACTCTACCATGGGTATGTCGGACGCAAACCAAGTGTGATTAAAACCCAAGCCGTGTAGGAATAGAAAGTAAAACTATAAAGTGGGCGCACCCCCGCTCAAGTATTTGCAAAGTACCACGTCAATCTTCCATCCCCTGTACCCTCTCATCCACAAGCCAAACCTCGACCTCCCGGGGCTACTACAAGATGCAAGCTCAAGTATGATACCCGATTATGTGGGACAACTCAATTACATGCCCCAACTAGTAATTGGAAAAGCCCCGCTTAAAGTTAGATTTCAGGAATATGAAAGCATAATCGCACCTTTTGCGCATTTCTCATTTAATAGGTGAGGATAGTCCCTAATTTATTTCCGTCCTCATCCCAAAACAACTCCCTCCTAGTTTAGTATACCAATGACGCTTAATAAGTTCCCACAATAGCCATTAGCAATGCACTTGTACGGATCTCAGACTTGGGCTTTTTACTCTAAGGATTGCGTATTGAGAGGAGGAGCCTCAAAAATGGCGTCTGGCTTGGGACCAACTTGGGTGGATAGGCATAGGTGTTGGTGGTGTGGGTGTAGTCGGGGCATCGGGGAACAGGGGCCGATGCGGGGGGATGGTATTTGATGACAGGATGAGTTTGATAGTGGAAGACTTCAAGCGGGACAGGGAAGGAGGTGCCGAGTGACTTTGGGTGACTATATCGCAGCATTCCCTTCAATCTTAACCAACCGGTAGGTTATCTCTGTAGACCTCTTACAGTCCCCGAGCCAATATTTTGTTTAAGTACCACACTATGCGAATTCAAGGATATCTTTGAATAAACTATAAGCAGCCCGCCAATCGGACAAAATGAAAATAAAATGGGAGTGGTGTGTGGACGACTTTTGTCACCAAGACTGTGCCCATATATAATAGTCCAGCACCGAGCAAGTGCTTCCCAATATTTGGACACCGGATAGAAATTTGCTGTGCACCTTCTGGTTGGCTGGCATGTTAGCTAGCCATTTTTCACAAGTTCAAAAGGGTTTCCTATAGTAGGATAAGTTGCTCAGGGTCTAGAAACAATTTTTCTTTGGGTCTGATTCTGCGAAGGATATCAGTGTGAGATGTGTGTCCCCGGGGGCGGTATCGGATGGGGATCGTGAGGGTTCCTTGTGAAGACTATCATAGTTTCATTACCGACCAAACCATCGCTCGCGTAGTGTGGGCACCTATGATATACCTAGGGCACCGGACCTCAAATAGAAACGGTGACTCTTATTAAATTTTGTGGGTATAAGTAAAACAGAAGAAACACATCCCGATCCTTCCGCGGATCACCACACCCCGCCCTGTGTCGCCCTGTATGCCCACATTCCCCCAAACTCTCCCGTAATACAGGCAACAAAGGAGAGACAAGCCCACGGAGTCCTCATCGCAAATCACGAAAGCATTGGAATACTCCATCGCACCCCGGAACGATCTGCAACACTCCCGAAACTTCCAGAATAAACTACAACCTCTAACAGGGAGTGACTATCGGGATACCGCCCTTAGTCACATCCGCTTTCTTCTCCGCTCGGCGAAGGGGGGCTTTGTGACTTGGTTTCATATTTCCAGTTGAGGGGCGGTGGTGCTGGGGGTGATTCTGGCACCGGTTAGGGTGCTGGTTGGATTTCTGTAATCCAAACCAACCACCACAAGAGATATTTCGCCGGCGAGGAATAATCGCTAGGAACCGGGGGACGGACCTACTACGGTAGTCGGAGTTAGCTTGGTGAATTTGTGGTTTTATGAAGTCGTTGGGAAACTCACCGGTCGCGGATCTGCTGGTTTCTCATGTGTCGAAGAGTCAGTCTTCAAACTCTAGCAAGTTAGAGTGACATTAAATCGACACACCTTGTCTCTGTCGCGGAGATGGTGGTTGCATCACTCCGTTACCGTATCCCATAAGCTGTCGAGACATTCCAGTCCTGTTTAAAATCTGTAACACTAACTTATTTGGGTAATTGGGATTAAATCTACGCGGGATCACGGGTTTCCATCATGGCCGTACTGAGCAGTGCAGATTATGATGTATTCTGAGCACTACACCTCTTCTAGCAAACGGGGTTTTTCCTATCACGATTGCTCAAATAGGCTAGTGTTACAGATTTTAAACAGGACCAGAATGTCTCGACAGCTTATGGGATACTATCGCGGCACCCTCAAATTCGTTTCCACCTCAAATTCGGATTCCAGACTACGCAGGTTGGATATACGTGATACTAGAAAAATACCAGTAGATTATAACTTGTTCGGTGCTGGTTGGTATGGTTCATACATGACCCGCGTAGCCCAGAATCCGAATTTGAGGTGGAAACGAATTTGAGGGTGTCGCGATAGTACAATCCGGTCGGTGGGGTAGGGAGTCCGACCCCCGGTCATGGCTCACCCGAGGGTGCTATGCTGGGATAAGGATGGTTTGTGTAGTTTGGGGGGTAAAGTGCAGTACTCTGGTGTTGAAAGAAGTGCAAATTTCAAGAAGAGGGAAAATAGGAAGATCATCATATTGGTAAAATAGGGTCATGCTCACACATGTTTTATCCGAGCGCTCCTGTGCTGTATCTTGTTGCTATGGTTACACAACCTCAAGGAGCTGCATGGGAGACAGAACTTACTCACCAAAGATTCGGCTCACGGAGGGATTCTTGGCAAAAACCGCTGCGTGCTCGAGTACAACCAGCATCCTCTGGTAAGCGCTAATAATTTCTTGGATTTCTAAGGGGCGCTGGGCCTATGTAGTACTAGTAGTAGTGGAGGCGCAGAGTGTGAGTCCGGAGGCGTTATTCTGGGTTGTACGCGTGGGGGAACTGTTATTGAGTGAAGTTGAGACAAGGATCTGCAGGAGCCTCACAATTTTTATCATGTCAACCGAGGCACGGTAACCAATGTTACACGGTATCCAAACTCTCCCCCGAAGCTCTCACAACAACCATCATCGCGCATTCTACTTGTAAACGATGGTTCGAAAAATATCGCACCTGAACACAGGTACTCTTTCTCGTTGGGAGCAGGGCTATCTCGCTGGCCTTCAAGATGGCGGAATCCGTGAGGAAAACTCCTAACCGGACAGGTGCTTCTGGAGCTTTGGTTTTAGTTGAACGAAAAAGAGAACAAGAAGCCAGAGACTAAATATACAATTGTTTCCTCAATGTCCTCAATACAAGAGATGAGGTAGAGGCTTTGGTAGAAATAGTGCCCTGTTAAATGATTGTCAAAACCCAATTTCCGGGATTCAGGTGTTAGAGATGCTCCCGTTCGGGAGAACAACCGTTGACAAGCCAAATAATCCCTGTCTGGTGCGGATAAATTTCTCCGGGCCTGCAAACCTCTTCGGCCTAAGGAATTAAGTCACGTGGTCTGCTATGAAAGCTCTTTCGGCGGCAAGCGAAGTAGTTCCTACTAGGATGCGAGGACGCCAGCCCGGATACCAGTAGACCAGCCATATCGATCCTTATCATGTATTCTTCAAAAAGGAAGCATTAGAGTGTTACAAACATAATGAATCGCTTTACAGCCCTCCCCAGTTGCCCGTTTGTAGTGAAGGGGATATGAAGCCTCCTCCCCATCCTCGTTCCCTAAACTCTAGTGCCTTCCTCGTGCGCCTGCAAAGTATTATATCAATCTTCCATCTCAACCCTCTGATACACAAGCCAAACCTCAACCTCCTGAGACTATTATAAAACACAACTCAATTACATGCCCCAACACTAGTAATTAGAAAAACTCACCTTAAATTTCATAATCTGAGCAATTCCAGGAATGTGCAAACATAATCGCCCCTTTTGTACATTTCTCTTTCAGCGGATGGGAATAGTGACTCATCCATTCCCGTTCTTTATCACAAAACAGCTCCCTCCTGGTTTTATACAACAATAACGCCCAATAAGTCGCCAAAAAAGCCTTAGCAATGCACTTGTACGGATCTTAGGATGAGGCTTTTGACTCAAAGACTTGCGCATTGAAAAAAGGATCCCGAAAAGTGGAGTCTGTCATGGGGCTAACTTGGGCGGATAGGAATTGGTGTTGTCGGTGTGTGTGAAGTTGGGGTATCAGGGAACGAGGGCCGATGCGGAGATGGAGTTTTTTGATTACCGGGTGAGTTTGACGGCGGAAGACTCCGACCGGTGAAGGGCAGGAGGTGGATGTCTGATAGCGTGTGACTCCCGGTGACCATCGTGTAACATTTCCTGCTATCTCAACCAAATGGTAGATTATTTCTATAGACCTCTTGCGATCTCTGGACCAAAATGTTCCAAGTATGATAATATTATATGAGTTCGGGGGTATCCATAGATACACTATGCGCACGGCTCACCGGTAAAAATAATAAAATGAAATAAAATGGGGGGGTGCGGATGACACTAATGGCCAAGATGGTGATGCTATAGCATTCCACCGTTGCGAGCTTAAGATACGTGCCTTGTGGTGCGGTATCGGATGGGGATAGTGGGGATTCTTTGTAAAGACAATCTTGTCGCAGTCTCATAACTGAGCGGATCATCGCTCGCGCAGTGTAAGGCGCCAGTGATTTACTCGGGGCACCGGACTTTTGATGAGAGAAATGATAACTTTTATTCGTAATTGTAGTGGCCGTCCGTATATCATTGGTTAACTTCTATCTCTGGAGTGAGAAGGCCCTGTATATCTTAAGTTAAAGCTCCTCATCACCACTTGCCATGATATTGGTGGCTTCCGCCAAGGATTGTTTTCGCCAAGGCTGCCACAACTTATGCATGGATCCAGTGCTTGCTCTATGACTGGTGTCTGGGGGTTGTTTGTGAATGGCTGCTTGTATGGTGCGGCAATTTTGAAGTGATATGTGCAACGCTGTTTTAATCTTAGTAGACCCCCGCTTTCCCCAGGCTCCCAAATTTTCCCAACTCCCAAGAATATAATCAACCGACAATACTCAATAACCCCTCCTCTACAACAATACGAGCAGCAAAGTCCCGAAGATGTCTCAAAATCCCATCCAGAATAATATCAACTCCTTCAATAATACGAACACTGTTAATGTGCAGAATAACTATGCGGTGGATGATCGGTCTCAACTTCTAGCCTGGCTATCACCCCTAGAGCCCAGGCTACGACACCAGGATATCCAAGAACGTCGCGTCAACAGTGTAGGAGAATGGCTCCCGCAAACTGAAGAATTCAAAGCCTGGTATGAAGGGAGTGGTGAAGGTGAAGATGATAAGCCGGTATTTTTTGGTTATGGAGGTCCGGGGGTCGGAAAGACATTTATGAGGTAACGAGAATATTTCTCCGAGGAGAGAGGAAAGGGAGTTAGTGCTAACAGGCCATGATGTCAGTTCGCTGGTGGTAGACAGATTGTGCGATCAGGCTAGAGGACAAAACACAGCGGTTGCTTGTTTTTACTTCGATTTCGCAGCGCGGAAGGAGCAGTCTGCAACCAGTATGCTAGGTTCCTTGCTAAAACAGGTCGTCGGCGGGATGGAAACAATTCCGAAAGAAATATCAGAGGCATTTCAAGACCAGAAAAAGGTCATTGGTGGACGGGGGCCGCAACTCCCGGATATAGTCAAGATGCTACAGTCCGTCACGTCCTCAGTGCCCACATTTGTATGCATAGACGCCTTGGATGAATGTGTGGAGATTCATCGAGTTAAGCTCCTTAATTCGTTGAAACAAATCCTCGAAAAGTCACCGCGCACACGAATATTCACTAGCGGGAGGCCTCATATTCGCGCCGAGATTGAAAAGCGTCTTGCTGGGCGAGCGGCAAGTGTATCACTAGGTCCCACCAAGGATGATATCGTCGAATACCTTCGTGTCAGACTGGACGAAGATGTAACGCCGGACGCTATGGATGAGAGTTTAGGGGCAGACATTCTGGAGAAGATTCCGGAAAACATGTCGGACATGTAAGTAGGCAATAATCCTGGGAATCCCGCCCCCACACTATCCGCTAATAGATATGCGTCTAGGTTTCTACTAGTTTCCTTAAATTTGGAAGCAATCTTACACGAGTCAACAATCTCCAGAAGACGAGAAAAACTGATCAAAATAACAAATGGATTGGAATTAGTAGATGTTTACGGTGCGACGATCGAGCGGATAACGGCGCAAGATGGAGACAAGTCGAGGCTCGGGGTGACAGCGTTAATGTGGATCAGTCATGCGGAACGGCCGTTACAAATAGATGAGCTCTGCCACGCCTTAGCGGTCCAACTAGGCTCCACGGATTTCGATGTTGGCAACATCCCTTCAATGTCAACGTTGGTGAACTGCTGTCAAGGCCTTATTACTGTGGATAAAGAGGCATCAACTGTGCGATTGATCCACTTTACCCTGCAAGAGTATCTTTCCGCTCATCCTGATCTATTCAGTAAACCTCACTCGGCAATGGCTGAAATCTGCTTGACTTATCTAAATTCCAAACAGGTCAAAGCCCTTTCGACTGCCCACTCTCCTGATACTCGGAGCATGCCCCTTCTAAAATATTGTTCAGTATACTGGGGAGTGCATGCGAAAAGGGAGCTCTCAGACTACGGGATATCACTTGCTCTGGAGCTATTAAAGGAGCATTGTAGCCAGATATCGACTAAATTACTCCTTGCGCATGGAAGCCTGTATCATGACGACTACGGTCCTTGTCCTCCGTTTAGTGGACTACAATGCGCATCGTTTTTTGGAATTGTCAAAGTGGTAGTTGCTTTAATAGAGGTGGGAGATTCTGATATCAACGGGGGAGGCTTTCGGGGCCTCACACCACTTTCATTGGCCGCATATAATGGGCATGAGGAAGTGACGAAAATTCTGCTCGGACGGGAAGAGGTCAATCCCAACAAGGCAGACGAATGGGGCCGAACACCGCTCTCTCATGCCGCTCGGAATGGACATGAGGGAGTGGTGAAAATACTACTCGGACGGGAAGAGGTCAATCCCGTCAAGCCAAATATTTGGGGCTTCGCGCCGCTCTTTTATGCCGCTCAGAATGGACATGAGGGAGTGGTAAAAATACTACTCGGGCGGGAAGAGGTCAAACCCGACAAGCCAAATGACGGGGGCCAAACACCGCTCTTATTTGCCGCTCGGAATGGACATGAGGGAGTGGTAAAAATACTACTCGAACGGGAAGATGTCAACCTCGACAAGCCAAATTATTGGGGCGAAACACCGCTCTCGTATGCCACTCGGGAAGGACATGAGCGGATAGTAGCGCTGCTCCAGTCTCGCAAAGCGGCAACACCAAATATCATTTAAGCAGTAGGAGACCCCTCCCCGAGGAAATCCCCCCTGCCGCTCCCCTTTCTGGGCATCTCTCCCGCTGTGATGCACTCAGACATCATCCTAACGACGGAGGTAATCCCATGAGCTAGGAGTGTAGATATACGCCATATACTCTTGCGCCTTTTGTCTATCCCTTCTTTCAAGAATGGATTAGGATTTACGAGTCTCCGTTTACATGTCCCGTTGGGTTTTGTTCTAGTAAAAATTTTATCCTCGAGAAGGTCGGGTTTATATGTTCCTTGCATATTTCATCCTCTCATATTTAATTCTTCCCTCCCTCTAAATTGCCATGATGTCATTTTTTTCTTGTATGTTTTTTTCCCCTTCCTTTTCTTCCTTTCGATAGATAGACTACACAATATAGTGTTTTTTTTTAACTAGAGAAATGTGGTATATGATAGTGCGAGGATTCTGCTGAGTGTAGTAGGGTACGGGCAACCACCCTAGTAGTGTTGTGGAGAAGATAGGACGGCGTTGAGGGTAAACCACTAGTTGCGCACACATGTATGTTAGTCCTATTTAGTTAGCAGCGGCGCGCATCTGAGAATAGAACAAGTTCTCTCACATCCACCACGTCCACCCATCCAACAGGTTATGAGCCTTTGCGTTCCAAGCAGCTTAAGCCAAGGAGAAAAATCGTCCATTCGATAGGCGGCTATCTACGCCGTGTGCTTTTTCGAATCGTTCTTGTCACGAAGCTTGAGTAAAGGAGAAAAATCGTGCATTCGATAGGGGGCTATCTACGCCGTGTGCTTTTTCGAATCGTTTTTCTCACCGTTTTTTTTTTCTCTCACTCTCTCTCTCTCACTCTAGTTCAACTCATCTCATTCGTACGATGACTGAACTTTGCGAGTCTATGCAGTCAAGCCGTGTGTTGTTTCCTCTCTTGGGAGATAATAATTTCGGGCCTTGGAGGCAGAGAATGTCAGATCAATTGAAAGAATTGGACCTCTGGTGGATCGTATCGGGTCGTGAAAAGTCACCTGATAAGGATAGCACGGATGCGGCAGTGCAGGCCGCCTACAACAAGCATTTGCGGAAGTGTTTTCGGATTACAGCAAAGATTCGGAACGCTATGGAGCCACGGATTTGTGCCCAATATACGTCGGCTGCCTACGATGAGGATCCAGAATCCCTATGGAAGAAGCTTGAAGAAGGCTATCGCAAAGCTCTTGGGCTTGAACTCTACTATTTTCGGAGATCTCTGTTTGACTGCACCTTTGACGCATATCGGACGGCAGCAGAATATGTCCACGAGATCGAACGAATTATAGAATGTTTGCGCGAGGCAGAGGAAGAGATCAAACCTCGCGAGAAAACCTTTTACCTGTTAAACGGTCTACCGGCGTCATGGCGTGAGTGGCGTGATCTTCAAGCCACGATTCTTAAACCAGACCAACCGGAGGATTTGATCGCGGCTATCAAAGCAAGAGAATCTACTATGAATCGCGACAAAGGGGGGTCTACTGGTAACGATGCCGTTCTGGCGGTAAGGGGAAAAGGATATGGCTATGGCTCTTCAGCGTCGGGGTCTGGGGGAGCATCTAGTAGTCAGACGATGAGAGGGAATGGACAAGCGAGCTATGGACAGTCGATTGTTTGTTACTACTGTCAGAAGAAGGGTCACCGGCGCAGTGAATGTCGGAAACTCAAATCAGACACAGCAAAAGGGGTTCGTACGGAGAAAGTCACGACAGCAGCTCAGGTGGCTTCGACGGATCAACCAAAGAACTCTCTTTTTACAGCTTTCAGTTCGACCGGTGCACCTACGAGCCGACATCAATGGCTTTTGGATAGTGGCTGTAGTACCCACGTTACGGGTTTGCGCGACTGTTTTACCACCTACGAACGAATTCCCAACGGCGAACACAGGATTCGTGTTGCCAACAATGCAGAGATCAATGCGCTCGGTCGAGGCGATGTCACTCTCTTGGTATGGGATGATGGAAAGCAATGCAAGATGGAGTTACTCTTGAAAGACGTGTTGCACGTTCCAGCTTGCGGCGAGAACAGTCTACTTTCAGTTTCTCAACTACGACGCTCGGGTATTTTCGTCGAGTTTCCACCAAGTGGGGGAGCTACTATGAGATATAGTAACGGCTCTTTGGTTGGAGTAGCAGAAGCGAACGGGCTCTATGTACTGAGACCTATGAGGGGTGAAGTATTGGGACACCTTGGAGTTAATAATGCGTTTGCTCTGGACACTGGCGAAGGAGCAGCCAAGGAGGCAGCGCGGTGGCATTTCAGGCTAGCGCACTTAGGCGCAGAAGCAGTGCGTAGGCTGTCACTGGAGGATAACGATATTCCCAGTATACGGAAGGTCCCACGTTGCGTTTGCGCGGGTTGTGTGTATGGAAAAATGGCAAGGAAGCCGTTCCCGTCAGTTTTACCATCGTCAAAAGCGACGCAACCTCTCGAGATTGTCCACAGTGATATAGCCGGACCGATCGATCCGAAATCACTTGGGGGAGCTCTCTATCTCCTCATGTTTACAGATGACTTCACCAGGTACAAGGTGGGTTATCTACTAAAGCGCAAATCGGAGGCATTTGCTCGCTTTAAGGAATATAAAGCCTTGGTAGAGAAACAACAAGGAAAGGTTATTAGGAAACTCCGCACGGATGGGGGAGGGGAATATACGTCAAATGAATTTTGTCATCTCTTACAACAAGAAGGGATAGAGATCCAAAGAACGACGCTATATACCCCTCAGTCCAATGGAGTGAGTGAAAGAGCGAACCGTACCATCATTGGAACTACGCGTGCGCTTTTACATGCAGTCAGTGCCCCTAAGCAATACTGGGCTGAGGCGGCGATGACAGCGATATATGTCCGCAATCGGCTTCCTACACGCGCGATTCAGACAGGTTTTACACCGTACGAGCTTTGGCATGGAAGGAAACCCATCTACGAGCATCTTCGGGTATGGGGTTGTGTAGCCTATGCGCAGGTTCCGAAAGAGACAAGAAAGAAGATGGACAAAGCGGCACGGAAATGCATCTTCATTGGGTATACTGATACTACCACGCAATATCGCCTCTACGATCCGATTGGAAAACGCTTTGTGATTTCCCACGATGTTATCTTCGAGGAGTCTACGTCGTACTACAATACCAGCGATACGGTGGGTCAAGAATCGAGACGCTACTACGCGCCGGAGATTCAGCCATGGGAAGAACAGCTGGCTTGGGGTGACGAGTTTGATGAGGAGGACGCACCAGGGGAGAAGGCACCTGAGAGGAGAGTGAGGGAAGAGGAGCAAGAACGAGTATTTGATTGGGGAGATGCCGAGGAGGTACTAGCACCCTTTCACCTACGCAAACCACGAGTCGAGTCGTCATCGGCAGGACAATCCTCCAATGGTGGTGATGATGGTGGTGATGATGATAATGGTGCAGACCGGGAAGAGATGCCGTTTGTGACGACGAGAAAGAAGAGGAGGAAATCGGACACTCCAGGAATGCTCAGGAGGCTGAGAGCAGACACGGATAGCTCCTACTGGGAATCGCAAAAAGGGAAACTCCCTACTACAGAGGGAATGGGAAGCACACATTCCAAGAGTGGGTCTGGAACATCAAACACAGGTACTAGTGAAGCGATGGTGTCGGCTGTCTACATGGTGGAGGCAGGTCCGAATACGTATAAGTCAGCTATGGAGTCCGATGAAGCGTGCGAATGGCAGGAGGCTATCGACTCTGAGTGGGCATCGTTGGAGAAGAATAAGGTGTTGACGTTCATTCATGAGATACCAGAAACGAAGAAAGCAATCCCTACGAAACTCATTTTACAGCGCAAGCTCAATCCGGTCGGGCAAACAGTAAGGTATAAAGCACGCTTGGTGGCTCAGGGCTTTCGCCAGGTGGAAGGCTTGGATTTTACGGATACTTTTGCGCCGGTAGCGAGTCTGTCGAGTGTTCGTGTTGTGTTGTCTATTGCAGCAGCAAAGGGTTTTGCAGTACGTCAAATGGATGTGGTTACGGCATTCCTAGGCAGCGAGCTGCATGAGGAGGTGTATGTGTCGCTACCAGTTGGGGTGTTTGGACGGGAGAGGCTAGCATGTCTCAATCGCAGTCTCTACGGGTTAAAACAGTCTTCACGATGCTGGTACACCACAATCGATAACTTTTTAATCACGAAAATGGGGTTTCGCCGAGCCAGGTTTGATTGCTGCATTTATACCCACGACAACGGAACGATACTGGCACTCTACGTTGATGATATGCTCATTGCAGGAGCGTTGGGAGAAGTGAAGCTCGTATGTGATAGGTTAAAAAGCAAGTTTGAGATGGTTGATCTTGGAACTGTGAGCCATTTTCTTGGTATGGTCGTATCGATGGATACGAATGGTCATACGATTTCCTTGACACAGGAAGGGTATATTGACCGGGTGTTGGAGCGGTTTGGCATGGCGAATTGCAAACCCGTAGGAACACCAATGGAAAAGGACAAGCCGGGCATGAAAGGAGGGGGAGACAAACCGTGCGATCGCACTCTCTACTTGCAGCTTATTGGGAGTCTTGGCTGGATTGCGACGGGCACCCGTCCTGATATTGCTTTTACGGTTTCTTACCTTGGAAGATTCAACGCGGATCCTAATGATCGTCACTGGCTTTGTGCGAAACGGGTCCTCAGATATCTTGCAGGCACGAAGAAGCTCCGGCTCAGTCTGGGGGGAGAAATGCGAGCAGGTGTACGTTTAGCTGGATTTGTGGATTCAGACTTCGCCGGCGACGCAGGAACGCTGAAATCAACTTCCGGATACGTCTTTCTTCTCGGAATGGGAATGATTCAGTGGCATTCGAAACGTCAAGCTCTCACGGCTACGAGCACTGCAGATGCGGAGTTTATCGCGAGCGCATCAGCAATTCAAGAGCTCGTTTGGTTTCGAAACTTGATAAAAGAGATCATTAGATCCGAGTTACCTGTCAGTACTCTATATAACGACAATCAAGCCTCACTTTCTACGTTTAAAGACACCGCCTATAAACCTCACAGCAAACACATTGGCGTTCGCGTGCATCAGATCAGAGAATTTATAGAAGATGGAAGGGAGGTCACGATGGATTATTGCAGGACAAACGATATGGTTGCAGATGGGTTGACCAAACCCCTTGTACTTAGCAAGCATATTCTGTTTGTGCGGATGTGTGAATTGTCTTGATAGCTTTCTACTTTTACTTTGAATTTTTTTTTTATAGATAGCTCATATAAGGGTGATACCCAACGGTGGAGTGTGGGGGAGTTTTATATGGGCATCTATACGGGTGGCACCCGTAGGGGGAGTGTTGAGTGTAGTACGGTACGGGCAACCACCCTAGTAGTGTTGTGGAGAAGATAGGACGGCGTTGAGGGTAAACCACTAGTTGCGCACACATGTATGTTAGTCCTATTTAGTTAGCAGCGGCGCGCATCTGAGAATAGAACAAGTTCTCTCACATCCACCACGTCCACCCATCCAACAGATTCTTAGGGAGATTTTTAAAGACTGTATAAAGACAGTACTGTACAGTACCTACGGTAGACGACTAGTGTCACGTACCGACTAGCACTTAGATATACCAGACAGGCCTCTTCGAGAACTATGATGGAACGAATTTTGATCATCCTTTGACAGTGCTCCACTTATTGCAACACAATACGGGTAGAAAAAGAAAAAGAGGATTGCAGGCAGTTTTAATCTCTATTTCAAATTATGAGGCAATCGGAAAGCCGTTTTAGATTTTACTTTTGCTAAATGTCTTAGAATTCTGTTATATGGTTTATAAAGTAGTCTACTCTACCATGGGTATGTCGGACGCAAACTAAGTGTTATTAAAACCCAAGCCGCATAGGAATAGACAGTAAAATTATAAAGTGGGGCGCACCCCGCCCAAGTACTTGCAAAGTATCATATCAATCCCCCATCTCCTCTACCTCTCATCCACAAGCCAAATCTCGTCCCGGGACGACTACAAAATACAAGCTCAAGTATCCAATTATGTGAGACAACTCAATTACATACCCCAACACTAGTAATTACAAAAACTCCGCTTAAAGTGCAATTTCAGGAATATGAAAATATAATCGCGCCTTTTGCACATTTCCATTTTCATAGGTGAGGATAGTCTAATTCATTTCCGTTCTTATCCCAAGACAGCTCCCTCCTGGTTTTGTATAACAATGACGCTTAATAAGTTCCCACAATGGCCTTTAGGAATGCACTTCACCCAAAACACCGAAACCATTGGAATACTCCATCGCGCCCCGGCACGATCCGCAACACTCCCGAAACTCCCAGAATAAACAACAACCGGGAGTGGCTATCTGGATACCGCCCTTTGTCACATCCACTTTCTTCTCGGCTCAGCGAATGCAGGTCTTGGTGACTTCGTTTCATATTTCCAGTTGAAATACGATGGTGCTGGAGGTGATTCCGACACCAATTAGAGTGCTGAGTGGATTTCTGTAAACTGGACCAACCGCCAGAAGAGATATTTCGTCAGCAAGGACTCATCGCTACGAGCCGGGGGACGGATGACCTACTGCGGTAGTTGGAGTCAGCTTGATAAATTTGTGGTTATGAAGTTGAAAATCTCACAGGTCGCAGGTCTGCTAGTTGCTCCTAAATCGAACAAGAGTCAGTCTTCAAACTCAAGCAGGTTAGGGTGATGTTAAGTAGACACACCTTGTCCTTGTCGCGGAGATGGTGGTTGCATCCTCCGTTATACAATCAGTGGGGGGAGTCCGGCCCCCGAGCAGGCTCACCCGAGGGTGCTATGCTCGGATAAGAATTGTTTCCTTAGTTTCAGGGTAAATTGCAATAGTCTGGTGTTGAAGGAAGAGCAAAATTCAACAAGGACAATGGTAACGCCATCTTATCGATAAAATACGGCTGCGGCCGAGGGTCATGCTCGCAACATGTTTTATCCGAGCAACCCTGGACCGCACCTTGTTATTATGTTACACCAACATTAAGGAGCCGCATGCCAGACAGAACTACTCACTCCTTTTTGCCAAGAATACCTCTACCAGCCGATTATGCTGGAGTTCTCACCAAATGTGCGGCTCACTGAGTTATCCTTGGCAAAGGCTGGTCAGCACAGCCAGCATGCTGTCGGAAATGCTGGTAATGTCTCCCCGTTGAGGCACACTGTGGCTCGGATGGAAGCGCAGGGTGCGAGTACCAAGTGTGATGCTCGGTTGGAAAAAGGGATGTTATCAAGTGCGGTAGAACCAAAGATCTGCCAGAGCCTCACTACTTTTATCTTGTCAACAGGGATTATTGAGGCGGCCGGATGCATGGTAACCAATGCCGCACGGCATCCAAACTCTCCACCGAAGCTCTCACAAGAACCAGCACCGCACATTCTGAACTATGGTTCGAAAAATATCACACCCGAACACAAGTACTGTTACGTTTTTATTTTGGCTTTCCTATTTTATAGTTTTTTTTCTTATCTGCAGATAACTTGGGCTTGATGTGTTGCTAGTCACGATTTCGGAGTTAAGGGTTGTTGCGCTTCTAGCGGGGGGAGGCTGTCTAGGGCTTGGCAGACAGGGGTGGTGTGTTAGTTAGGTTTTGCTTCTCTCACGCCATCTTTTTTTCTTCGAGAAAACCTTTCCCATACCCTCCGGTGCATTGCATACCTTTCCGATACCCTCCTTGGCTAAAACATACCCTCCGGAAACAAAACTATGACCTCCAAAGTACGGACTTCCAAAGTACGGACCTCCAAAGTACGGACCCCCAGAGTCCAAGCAATAAAGCCTAAATCCTTTCCCTGGCAACCCGCTTGGATAGAGAAGAAGAGAAACAAAACAAAGAAGAGAAAGGAGAGAAGTATTTAATGTAGGATCGGAGGAGTTGTCATAGGATAGAATAGTAGCGAATACCGAATTACCTGTCTGTACCCAATACAATTTGCAAAAAAATTCAATCCGAAATGACCATACCAATCGAAGAAGGGAGATACTTTGTGTCTTTTGCAAAGCTGAAGGAGGCGGTGGAATCATGGGCGATCGAGGACCATTTTACATTCTCAGTAGTGAAGAAAGATGTAAAGAGGGTCGATTATCGTTGTCGTGCCCGTGTTATGGGTTGTCCGTGGCGAGTATTTGCATCAACAACGATGGAGGGAGAGCTTCAGGTGAAGAAAATCAGCAGTTCACATACCTGTATTGCAGCTCCGGTCGCTGCCCGTGAAGTAGCAAATACACAAAACTGGCTTAGAAGAACGGTTCCACAGCACCTATTCGTCACCAAAGCAACTAAACCGATAGAAATAGTGGAAACTATTCGCATGCACTATGGCGAGAAGGTCAACTATGAGGCAGCTAGGCTGACCAAAGCTGCCCTAATTGCAGATGGGGTAGAACACCAGCGCGAGCACTTCCACAAAATACCGTCCTATCTACAACTACTCCATCAGCATAATGAAGGGTTATACACCGATCTTCATACAACTGCAGATGTGAATGGCCATCAGATCTTCCAGCGTCTGTTTATTTGCCCTCGGCAATCTCGGGAATCTTTTCAATCAATGAGAAAATTTATGGCTATTGACGGAACTTTTCTTAAAGCCCGATTTGTGCAAACCCTGCTATTGGCTGTGGGAATAGATGCTAATGGTAATATTCTTTTACTTGCGTGGGGTATTGTGGAGAGTGAGAATGAATCCTCGTGGAGGTACTTTCTGCAGCATCTTAAAAAGGCCATTCCCGAGTCAGAAAGCATGACACTAATTAGTGATCGGGATAAGGGCCTACTTGCTGCAGATGCAGTAATGGGAAATGGGGTTGCACGGGCATTTTGTTGTTTTCACTTAAAAGAGAATTTTTGTAAGCGATTTACACGGGGCTTAGAGCCATACTTCTGGCAGATAGCACATGCAAAAACGAGTGATAGCTATCAAGAGGCGGTTTCTCAACTTCGGGAGTTAAGTGTTGCGGCCGCCAACTATCTCACCAACATCGATAAAGCACTTTGGGTGACTGCCTTCTTCCCGGGCCAGAGTTATGGCCATAAAACCTCGAATATTGTTGAGTCGATGAATAAAGTACTAAAGCAAGAACGGGAACTTCCTATCCTCGACCTGCTTAATGAAATTTGGCTATATACAATGAATCAGCGAGCACAACGATACCAGACAGCCTGTAGCCAGGAACGACAGCAACACTGGTCTGACTTCGCTCTTGGTCAACTCACAATCTCACGCTCCTGGACACGAAGAAATACTGTTAATATGGCTAATGATAGATTATTTATTGTTCAGCAAATCAACAATAAGCAATTCATCGTTAATCTTGAAGCCTGAACCTGCACCTGCGGCCACTACCAGGAAAATGGGATTCCATGCGGACATGCTCTTAGCTCTATTCACCATATCGGTCAATCAGCAAATGCATATATCTCGGATGCATTTTCAATTACTACTCTGCGAAATACCTATCAAAGCAACTTCAATCCTATCGTACTAGCCAATCTCGACAGTTTTACACTCAACCCACAACCTGTTCCTCATCCTTGCCTTTCCCCATCCAAGTTACGCGCAAAGTTTGGACGACCAAAGGTTAATCGTGCAACACGTCCTAGCTACCGGTCCCGTATTGCACATGCCCGAACTGAGATGGCCCCTATTTCTGAAGCTGACCACCCGAGACCTGTGGGTCAGTGTCACAAATCATGACTAAGCAAGGCAGATTTCACATGACTAATACTTATTAGTCATAAGGTATGTTGGGTTTTTGCACTATGACGTCATTTGACTCATAGCTTTCACATGACTGCGCACTTGCGAGTCATTGGTTGATTATGATTGGTTAATGGTTTCATGACGTCACGATTGTGACGTCATACGATGTAATGATTTCGCACATGACTCAGCTTACGAGTCATGGGTTTTACGCAGGCGACTCATTTGAGCGCATGATCGAATTTATGGGTTTGGATCGAGGAGAGAGAAAGTGCGCAGTTGATTGGTAAGAATCAGCTGATGGATTTGGCACCATGACTAATTATTAGTCATGGGGCTATGTTATGTAAAGTGACACGTCACCTGGGTTAGGGTTGTGGGAGGATGCCTATAAAAGGAACTTGGTTCCGACAAAGAGATAGCTACTGCTACAGCAGCTGGCACCTTACTGCCTCCTCATCCTCCCCGATCGTTCGTCCACTCCTCGGTTACGCCCCGTCGTGGTATTGCACTATCTCCCTGCCTGGTGTCCAATGCCTTGGATCGATGTAATTACCGGCGCGACCGTACGTTTATGGTTACAATGTCGGCCCACAAGTCCCGTGGTTTTCTCTCGTAACGGCGATCACACATCCTCCCCCCCGGGCCCTATCGGGCCTTCGCGAGCGATCTTTTCTTTTGTTTTAGGTAGTGTTCGTTACGGGGCCTCCGGGGCCCCGAAACCGGCGGGCCCCCGCCTCAATTCCCCGCCCCGCCCCGGTCAACGGCCCGGGGCGGGGCGTTTTTTTTTTTAACCCCTGCCCCTGCCCCTGTCCAGGCCCCCGCCCCATTCAATGCCCCGAACAGCCCCCCGTCAATGAATTTTCTCCGCCCAGGGCCCCGCTTTTTCGTATATTCCCCTCTCGAATATTGCTCTTTTGATACATGATTGAGTAATTGTGTGAGCATATACACGCCCCTGGGATGAATGGACCGAACACCGCCGTGGTTACGGGAGCTGAAAGCCCTTTGCCAAGGAGCCCCCTGGTGTTCGGTCCATTCATGCCAGGGACGTGTACCAAAAACCACATACCTCAAAGTATA
>Ga0307517_10001760_pt1 | contig 35644 bp, 33 predicted proteins | sample 23_EM_MG_FD_194515 | JGI IMG/M metagenome (GOLD analysis project Ga0307517, IMG submission 194515) | Populus trichocarpa ectomycorrhiza microbial communities from riparian zone in the Pacific Northwest, United States - 23_EM | ecosystem: Host-associated > Plants > Roots > Unclassified | place... | reverse complement strand
TTCGAGACCGTCACCTACATCATCGACGGTGTCTTCGACCACCAGGACTCCAACGGCGGCGGCGGCACCATCACCAACGGCGACACCCAGTGGATGACGGCGGGCGCGGGCCTGCTGCACATCGAGGCGCCGCCGGAGTCGCTGGTCGTGTCCGGCGGGCTCTTCCACGGCCTGCAGCTGTGGGTGAACCTCCCGGCCAAGGACAAGATGATGCCCCCGCGCTACCAGGACATCCGCGGTGGCCAGGTCCAGCTGCTCACCACCCCCGACGGCGGCGCGCTCCTACGGGTCATCGCCGGTGAGCTGGACGGTCACCAGGGTCCCGGTATCACGCACACGCCGATCACGATGATCCACGCGACGGTGGCGCCGGGTGCGGAGGTCACGCTGCCCTGGCGTGAGGACTTCAACGGTGTCGCGTACGTCCTGGCGGGCAAGGGCTCGGTCGGTGCGGAGCGGCGCGCGATCCACATGGGCCAGACCGCGGTCTTCGGCGCGGGTTCGTCCCTGACGGTCCGCGCGGACGAGCAGCAGGACGGGAACACCCCGGACCTGGAGGTCGCCATCCTCGGCGGCCAGCCGATCCGCGAGCCGATGGCGCACTACGGCCCGTTCGTCATGAACACCCGCGAGGAGCTGCAGCAGGCGTTCGAGGACTTCCAGAAGGGGCGGCTGGGGACGATTCCGGCGGTGCACGGGATGGGTGAGGGCGGCCTGTAAGGCACAGCTGCGAAGGTTTCCTTCTGCTCGTGGTTACGACAGAACCCCAAGTTTCCTGACCGCTGGGAAACTTGGGGTTCTGTCGTACTGGCTACATGCGGGCGCAGCGGGCGAACGCCACAAGACCGGCGAAGCCTTCGGGCGAGAGTATGAGCGCCGGACCGTGGGGGACCTTGCTGTCCCGCAACCGCAGACGCCGAGTCAACCACCTGCCCAGAGAGTGCGGTCTCGACGTAGAGAACAGTTGGTTTGCGGCGAGGACAACCCGTATCAAGGGTGAGCGAGTAGCGCGACCCGCGCGGGCCGTCTCATGAGAGCGTGCTGAGCCGTGGCCACAACCCGAATCACCCTCGAAGACCTGCCACTTGCCGCGCTCGCCGCGGTCGAGAGGCAGACCGGGCCGGTGCTCAAAACCGAGACCGTGAGCCAGGGGTTCAACAGCGAAATCGCGACGCGTGTGTTCACGGACTCCGGGTCATGCTTCGTCAAGGGGCTCCGCTCCGATCACAAGCGCGTATGGACTCAACGCCGTGAAGCCGAGGTGAGCCCTTTCCTGCGCGGAATCGCCCCTGCCCTGCTGTGGCAGGTCGAGGAAGCCGGTTGGGTGCTCCTGGGGTTCGAGGACCTGAAAGGCCATCACGCGGACTACTCGCCCGGTTCGCCGGACTTGCCGAAGGTCGCCGACTTGCTTCGCCGGGTCAGTGAAGTCGCCTGTCCCGAAGTCGAGTTGCGGCAGGCGGAGCAACGCCTGGCGGCATACGCGGCCAAACCGTCCGACCTTGAGTACTTCGTGGGCCGCTCGCTGCTGCACACAGACCTGAACGACCACAACGTCATCGTCGACGACTCCGCGTATCTCGTCGACTGGGCATGGGCGACGCGCGGAGCGGCCTGGCTGGACGCCGGGTACTGGGTCGTGTGGCTCATGGCTGCCGGACGCCACGAACCGGAGTCCGCCGAGCGCTGGGCGCGTACGATCCCCGCTTGGTCCGTCGCTCCCAGGGACGGAATCACGGCCTTCGCTCAGGCCACCGCGAACGTGTGGGAAGAGATCGCCGGCGACGACCCGGACGACTGGACCGCACGCATGCTCGATGCCGCCCGCCGCTGGGCCACGTTCCGGAAGCGCGCCTGACGCCACGACTGCCCTGCCCGTCCGTCGTTCTCTGTGACGGACGGGCAGGGTTCGTCCCTGACCGTCCGCGCGGAGGAGCAGCAGGACGGGGCCTTCGACATGGGGGCGTTCAGCGCGGGGGTAATTCCCCCGTGCGGCGGCGTCGTAGGAGAACCGTGTGGTGGTCCAAGTCCGGCGTGTGGTCCAAGTGCGCCTCGGGGCGGGGAGGTTCGGGGGGCGTGACGCAGGCCGGCGAAGGGGTTGCGCCAGAAGCGGGAGCGGGATGTGCGCCAGTTGCGCCGCAGGGCGAGGACGCGCAGGGCGAAGGCGAGGGTGGCGGCGGCCGGGGCCGGCCACTCGTTGAGGAGCTGGAAGTGATGCAGGACGGCCACGCTGTCGGCGTCGACGAGGGCGGGGAGGGCGTACAGGTCCCGGTCGGCGCGCAGCAGTGGCGGGAGTTCCATGGCGAGCACGCTGCTGACGATCCCGCCACCTACGGCGGTGGCGAAGCCCAGGGTGGTGGCGGCCTCCGGGTTCAGTCCGTACGCGAACGCCTTTGTCGCGCCGGTGACGCTGAACAGGCCCAGGGCCGCCGCGTCGAAGAGGTCGAACGCCCGCTCCCGATGTTGCAGACGTGCGCTGTGGAAGACCACCAGGCCGCCGACGATCGGCGCGCAGAAATACCCGGGGTCGCTGAACGCCACGGGGCGTACGCCGATCACCAGATCCCGGAATACCCCGCCGCCGAGACCGACGGCTTCCGCGAGCATCACCACGCCGAAAACGTCGAAGTCCTTTCGGACCCCCAGAAAGGCACCTGATAAGGCGAAGGCCAGGATGCCCACCAGATTCATCACGTACTGCACGATGCCTGTCACGCCTTCGAACGACATCCACGCGCTCCTGTCCCTGTGGCGCCGTCCGTGTGCATCGTGCGTCAACTCGTCTACGTGCAGCGAAAGTTACCCGTGAGTTTCGTCAAGGTGAACCGGCCGGGGTCGCTGGCGGCCTTTTCGCTCCGGAGTCCGTGAACGGTCGTGGATATCTTGGCCGATGAGCCGGCCTACGGTGGCTGATCGGCCACCGGATCATCCGTGAGTAACGTGACGGGGATCGTTGACAACCGGACCGGGTGTTTGACCCGTTGCGCCTGCGCGGGCTTTTGAAGAATTGCTTTCTGCGACCGATGCCGCGGGTTGCCGCAGGCTGCCGCGGGCGGATGTCGAGAACGTGCCACCGGCTCCGTCCCAGGGGCGTCGGCGGCCATCACCGGCCGCACGGGAAGCCGCACGGGGAAGCCGTACGGGGAAGAAGGAGAGATCACCATGGCGATTCAGCGGATGGACAACGTGGGCATCGTCGTCGACGACCTGGACGCCGCCGTCGCGTTCTTCGTGGAACTCGGTATGGAACTGGAGGGCAGGGCGCAGGTCGAGGGCCTCGTCGCCGACCGGTGCACCGGACTCGACGGCGTCCGGTGCGACATCGCGATGGTCCGGACCCCGGACGGCCACAGCCGCCTGGAACTGGCGAAGTACCGCAGCCCCGAGGCGACCGGCGCCGGGCCGCGCGACCGGCCGCACAACATCCTGGGCACCCACCGCGTCATGTTCGCCGTCGACGACATCGAGGACACGGTCGCCCGCCTGCGCCCGCACGGCGCCGAACTCCTCGGCGGGATCGCCCGGTTCGAGGACAGCTATCTGCTCTGCTACGTCCGCGGCCCGGAGGGCATCATCGTCGGCCTGGCCGAGCAACTGGGGTGAGGCTCACGCGTCTGATCGGAACGTCAAGTGGCGAGGGACGTGTCCTCCGCGGGCGCCGGTTCCTCCTGGACCGGTTCGCGCAGGAACGTGGAGAGCAGGATCGCGAGCACCGGCACCGTGGCCAGTACCGCGAGGGCGCCCCGGGGACCGTAGTGCGTCGCGATGAGGCCCAGCAGCGGCATGAACAGTCCGCCCGCGCTCATCGCGAGGCCGAGGGTGACGCCGGCGGCGGTGCCGGGGCGGCTGGGCAGGTAGTCCTGGCCGAGTTTGATGAGGACGGCGAACGGGATGTTCGAGATCAGGCCGACCAGCAGCGCGAGGGGCAGCGCGGCGTATTTGTCGTCGCAGATCAGCATGAGCCACAGGGCGGGCAGCATCGCCGCGTTGCCGATCTGGACGGTGCGCACCATGCCGATGCGGTCCGCCAGCCGTCCGCCGAGCAGCGTGCCGGCCACACCGCCGCCGAGTTCGAGGGTCAGGGCGAGCCCGCCGAGGCTGCTGCTCGCGTCCAGGTGGCGGATCCAGTACAGCGCGATGAAGGTGTTCAGTCCGGTCGAGATGGTGGACCGTACGATCTCGACGGCGGTCAGGGCCGCGAACCGGCCCGGACGGTCCTTGCCCTGGCGCCGGACCCTCGTGACCGCCGTATCGGATGTGCGGTTGTGGTGGCGCAGCAGGACGAAGCCCATGAGGACGGCGGGCGGGATGAAGAGGGCCGTGGCGCTCATCCCGAGGGTGTCCAGGGCCGGGGTGACCAGCGCCGGGGCGATGAAGAAGCCGACGCTGCCGCCCGCGGCGAAGTAGCTCATCGCGGTGGCGCTGCCCCCGGCCGCACGGCGCGCGTCGCGGCCCGCGGGCGGGTGGAACATCGCGACACCGACGCCCGCCATCAGCAGGAGGGCGAAGACGAGTGGGTAGGAGGGCGTCAGTCCGGACAGGCCTGCCCCGAGACCCGCCAGGCTGACCCCGAGCGGCGACATCCAGTGCAGCCGGAACCGGTCGGCGAGCAGTCCGATCGGCACCTGCGGCAACGCGCTGCCGAGCGTCGCCGCCAGGGCCAGCCCCGAAGCCTGCACGTAACTGAAGTCGCGCTGCAGCACGAAGTAGGGGACCGCGGCGGGTACGAGGCCCTGGTAGAAGTCGTCGACGGCGTGGGCGCTCGCCCAGATCCGCATCCGACGCCAGGGTCCGGGCGGACCACCCGCCTCACGGGGCGTGTCTGTTTCCTGTTCCTGGATGGTTGTCACGCACTCCACGATGGGCGGGAACAACCCGGGCGCGCTTCCCGTATTCTGCCTATCCATGTCGCAGATCCGCCATGAGTCCGTCGCGCCGACCACCACCCGGTTCCTCGGCGGCGGCGAGACCATCGACCGGCACCGCCACGACGACCACCAGCTGATCTACGTCAGCTCGGGCGTGCTCGCCATCACCACGGAACACGGCTCCTGGATCGCCTCGAACGACCGTGCCGTGTGGATCCCGGCGCACACCTGGCACGAGCACCGCTTCTACGGCCGGAGTCACTTCCACACCGTCGGCTTCCCCGCCTCCGGCAGGACGCCGCTGCTCGACGCCGAACGTCCCACGGTCGTCGCCGTGGACCCTCTGGTGCGCGAACTGCTCATCGCGCTCACCGGCACCACCCGCACCGGCACCGCCCTCACGGGGACCGAGACCCGGCACATCGAGGCGGTGCTGCGCGACCGGCTGCGCCGCGTGACGGCCGAGCCCGTCGCCCTGCCCGCCGCCCGCGACCGACGACTGGCCGACGCCTGCCGCCTCGTAGAAGGGGATCTGCACCAGCCGTGCACCCTCGCCCAGCTCGCCGCCCGCGTGCACACCAGCGAGCGCACCCTCTCCCGCCTCTACCGCGACGAGTTCGGCCTGACCTTCCCGCAGTGGCGCACCCGGGTCCGGATCTTCACCGCGATGGCCATGCTCGCCGAGGGCGCCACCGTCACCGACACCGCCCACGCCTGCGGCTGGGCGACAACCAGCGCCTTCGTCCAGACCTTCGCCCAGACGGCGGGCATCACTCCCGGCACCTACCGCGCGGGCATGGACGGACCGCGACAGCGGACATAGCGGGTCCTTCGTCCGGGTGACCTGGGACCGGCCGGGGCATGAAGGCCCCGCGCACGGAAAGAGACCGGCTGAAAGTGGACACCGACCGCAAGGAAGTCACCCGTGCGTATCCGCATGAGTCTGGCCGTCGCCATGGCAGCCACCTGTCTCGCCCTGACCGGCGCGGCCAGCCCCTCCCAGGCCCGTACCCCCGCCACCTCCACCTCCGCCACACAGGCCGCGAGCGCCGCGGCGCAGCGCGCGGACGAGAACTGCGGGGCGGGGGAGATCTGCTTCTGGCACGACCGGAACTACTCGGGCACCCCCTGGCGGTGGAGCCCCGCCTCCGGGTACCGCGACATGCCGTCGAACCTGCACGACCACGTGTACTCCTTCAAGGCCAACGCCAACGCGTGCTTCATCGACTGGAGCCCGCAGGAGAAGCGGCCGGTCGTCTCCGGCGACTACGCCCAGGCCTACGACACCAACTTCGGCAAGAGGATCGACGCGGTGGGCCCCACCTGCTGACGTACTGACCTTCCGTCACTCGGGCGGGCCGTCCCCACAGGACGGCCCGCCCGATGCGTGATCGGCTGGGACCGTGCAGCTACTCCCCGTTCCGGTACGGCGGCTCGCCGCCTGGTGTGTCGTCCTGCTGCTCGTGTCAGGCGTCGGCTACGTCGGGATCCGACTCTGCTCCGAGTTGCGGACCGCCGTGACGCCCGTGCTGCTCGCGCTGCTCGGCACCGCGCTGCTCGGGCCGTTGTACCGGCGGCTGGTGAAGGCGCACGTGAACCGGTCGGTGGCCGCCGGGATCACCTGTGTCGCGGTCGTCGCCGTGGTCGGCGGGGCGGTGTACATCGTGGTGGCCGCGCTGATCGACACCGGGGACCAGATCGTGTCCTCGCTCAAGGACGCGGCGAACTCCCTCTCCGACCACTTCGGGGCCGCCGGCACCTCGCTGGACGACCTCGCCTCCAACGCCAAGGAACTGCTGACCAAGTTCGGCGGGACGGCCGCGTCGAACGTCATCAGCGGGGTCAGTGTCGTCGGCGAGTCCATCGCCATGGCCGTACTGGCGCTGCTGCTCGTCTTCTTCTTCCTGCGCGACTCCCACCTGGCCACGGGACTGCTGCGCTCGCTCTCCCCGCACGGCAACGCCGATCTCGTCGAGGCCATGGCCCGCCGTGCCTTCGAGGGCGTCGAGGGCTTCATGCGGGGGACCACCGTCATCGCGCTCATCGACGCCCTCTGCATCGGCATCGGGCTGCTCGTGCTGGACGTGCCGGGGGCGTTCGGGCTGGCCGCGCTCGTCTTCGTCGGCGCCTACATCCCCTACCTCGGCGCCTTCCTCTCCGGTGCCGTCGCCGTGCTGGTCGCGCTCGCCGACCGGGGTGTCGTCATCGGGCTGTGGGCCCTCGGGGTCGTACTCGCCGTGCAGGTGCTGGAGGGACACGTCCTCCAGCCGATGATCCAGAGCCGGACCGTGCAGATGCACCCGGCGGTGGTGATGATCGCGATCACCGCGGGAGCCTCCGTGGCCGGGATCCTCGGCATGCTGCTCGCGGTGCCGTTGACCGCGGCCGCCTTCGGGGTCGTCCACGAACTGCGGGAGCGTTACGCGTCCCAGGACCCGAACTCCGAGACGCCGCCCGGGTCGTCACCGGCCGTGTCCCCGGCGCCGTCGGACTCGTAGAGCTCGAACCAGATGCTCTTGCCCTCGCCCCTCGGGTCCACGCCCCAGGTCTCGGCGAGGAGTTCGATGAGGAGCAACCCCCGCCCGGAGGACGCCAGTTCACCGGGGTGCCGTTTGTGCGGGAGGTCGTCTCCGGCATCCGTGACCTCGACCCGCATCCGCCGCTCACCCGCATCGCCGGTCACCTCGGCGGTCAGCAGGGCGTCGGCGTCGGTGTGGACGAGGACGTTGGTGAGCATCTCGGAGACGAGCAGCACCGCCGAGTCGACCTGGTCGGCGCCGGTCCAGTCGTGGAGGAGTTCGCGCAGCTGCTGCCGGGCCACCGCGATCCGCTCGGGTTCGGCCTGCGCGACCGTGAGCACCGTACGGCGGATCTTCGGCGGGACGGTCGTCGTGTCGCCGCAGCCGCAGGCCTCGCCCTCGCGGGACAGCAGGAGTACGGCTATGTCGTCCTCACGGCGGTCCGCGAGCGGGCCGGTGGTGTGGTGGGAGGAGGGACCGTGGACGGCCTGGACGAGCGCGTCGGCGAGTTCCTCCAGGTCGCCCTTGTGTGCCTCCAGGATCGTGCGGATGCGCTGCCAGCCCGTCTCCAGGTCGTGGCCGCCGGTCTCGATCAGCCCGTCGGTGCACATCAGCATGGTCTCGCCGGGTTCCAGGGCGAGTGTGGTCGTCGGGTAGTCGGCGTCCGGGTCGATGCCGAGCGGCAGTCCGCCCGCGGTGGGCCGCATCAGCACCGTCCCGTCCGCCATGCGTATCGCCGGGTCGGGATGGCCGGCCCGGGCGATCTCCAGGACGCCGGTCGCCGGGTCGGCCTCGACGTACAGGCAGGTCGCGAAGCGCGGGTCGGCCTTCTCCGCGTCGCCGTTGGTGATGCCGTGCAGGAAGCGGGAGGCGCGGGAGAGGACGGCGTCCGGCCGGTGGCCCTCGGAGGCGTAGGCGCGCAGGGCGATGCGGAGCTGGCCCATCAGCCCGGCGGCGCGCACGTCATGCCCCTGTACGTCCCCGATGACGAGGGCGATACGGCCTCCCCCAGAGGGGGTGCCCCCAGGCAGCGGGATCATGTCGTACCAGTCGCCGCCGACCTGGAGGCCGCCGCCGGTCGGGATGTAGCGGGCGGCGACGCTCATGCCCGGGATCTCCGGGCCCAGCGTGGGCAGCATGGAGCGCTGGAGCCCGTCGGTCAGCTCGCGCTCGGACTCGGCGACCCCGGCGCGGGACAGGGCCTGCGCGAGCATCCGGGCGACCGTGGTGAGGACGGACCGCTCGTCGGGAGTGAAGGCGACCGGGTAGGTGAAGGCCGCCATCCAGGCGCCCATGGTCCGGCCCGCCACCGTCAGCGGCAGGAACGCCCAGGACTGCCGGTGGAAGTGCTGGGCGAGCGGCCAGGTGACCGGGTAGCGCTCCTTGTACTGCTCGGGCGTGGACAGATAGACGGCACGGCCCGTCCGTACGACCTCGGCCGCCGGATAGTCCGTCACCATCGACATGTGCGAGAACGGGTCCTCGTCGCCCGGCTGATGCCCGTGGTGGCCGACGATCGTCAGACGGTCGCCCGATACGCCGAACACGGCGAGGCCGTCCGGTGAGAAGCCCGGCATCGACAGGCCCGCCGCGACCCGCAGCACCTCCGCCGTGGACCGCGCCTCCGCCAGCGCCCGACCCGCGTCCAGCAGGAACGCCTCGCGGGAGCGCCGCCAGTCACCGGTGACCGCCGTTCGCCCGGCCGGTGTGCCCGGCGTGGGTTCGGCGACCTCCTGGAGGGTGCCGATCAGTTCGAACGACCGCTTCTCGGCGTCGTAGGACGGCTTGGAGCGGCTGCGGACGACGCGGATCACCCGGCCGCGCTCGTCCATGATCCGGATGCGGACCTCGGCGAGGGTGCCCTCGGCGACGGCCAGCCCGACGACCCCCGTGATCTCGTTCCAGTCCACGGGGTGGAGCCGGGCCCGGGTCTGGGCCTCCGTGATCGTGGTCTGTTCGGGGGGCAGCCCGAGCAGCCGTGCGGCCTCGGCGTCCACCGTGACCAGTCCCGAGGCGGTGTCCCAATGCCACAGACCGGTCGCGAGGGCGGCGAGTACCTCCCCCACGGCGGGCAGGGGCTCACCAGTGCGCATTGACCCACTCTAAGAAGAGGAGATCCATAAGTGCCACCGATGGAGCCCGGAGTTAATGGTGGGGAGGCGATCTGTGGGTGGCCGGTACCCTTGGGACGTCCGGGCTCCGGCCCTGGACGTTTCACGTGAAACACTCCCCGATCCGCGAAGGCTGGATGAACGACGATGCATCGGTACAGGTCCCACACCTGCGGCGAGCTCCGCGCCTCTGACGTCGGTACCGACGTCCGGCTGAGCGGCTGGCTGCACAATCGCCGAGACCTGGGCGGCATCCTCTTCATCGATCTGCGCGATCACTACGGCATCACGCAGCTCGTCGCCCGCCCCGGCACGCCCGCGTACGAGGCCCTCGACAAGGTGACCAAGGAGTCGACGGTCCGCGTCGACGGCAAGGTCGTCTCCCGTGGCACGGACAACGTGAACCCGGATCTGCCGACCGGTGAGGTCGAGGTCGAGGTCGGCGAGGTCGAGCTGCTCGGTGCCGCCGCCCCGCTGCCCTTCACGATCAACACCGAGGACGGGGTCAACGAGGAGCGGCGCCTGGAGTACCGCTTCCTGGACCTGCGCCGCGAGCGCATGCACCGCAACATCATGCTGCGGTCCTCGGTGATCGCCTCGATCCGCTCGAAGATGGTCGCCCTCGGCTTCAACGAGATGGCTACCCCGATCCTCTCCGCGACCTCCCCCGAGGGCGCGCGCGACTTCGTGGTGCCGTCCCGCCTGAACCCGGGCAAGTTCTACGCCCTGCCGCAGGCGCCGCAGCAGTTCAAGCAGCTGCTGATGATTTCCGGCTTCGACCGCTACTTCCAGATCGCGCCCTGCTTCCGCGACGAGGACGCCCGCGCGGACCGCTCGCCGGGCGAGTTCTACCAGCTCGACGTCGAGATGAGCTTCGTGGAGCAGGAAGACGTCTTCCAGCCGATCGAGAAGCTGATGACGGAGCTGTTCGAGGAGTTCGGCGGCGGCCAGCCGGTCACCTCCCCGTTCCCCCGCATCCCGTTCCGCGAGTCGATGGTGAAGTACGGCTCCGACAAGCCGGACCTGCGCGCCAAGCTCGAACTCACCGACATCACCGACGTGTTCGAGGGCTCGGAGTTCAAGGCGTTCGCCGGCCAGCACGTGCGCGCGCTGCCGGTGCCGGACGTGGCGGGGCAGTCCCGCAAGTTCTTCGACCAGCTCGGCGACTTCGCGGTCACCCTCGGCGCGAAGGGCCTGGCCTGGGTCCGCGTGACCGAGGACGGCTCGCTGACGGGCCCGATCGCGAAGTTCCTCACCGAGGAGAACATCGCGGAGCTGACCAAGCGCCTGTCGCTGGCGCCCGGTCACGCGGTGTTCTTCGGCGCGGGCGAGTTCGAAGAGGTCTCGAAGATCATGGGCGCGGTGCGGGTGGAAGCCGCGAAGCGCGCAGGCCACTTCGAAGAGGGCGTCTTCCGCTTCTGCTGGATCGTCGACTTCCCGATGTACGAGAAGGACGAGGAGACCGGGAAGATCGACTTCTCGCACAACCCGTTCTCGATGCCGCAGGGCGGTCTGGAGGCCCTGGAGACCCAGGACCCGCTGGACATCCTGGGCTGGCAGTACGACATCGTCTGCAACGGCGTGGAGCTGTCCTCCGGCGCGATCCGGAACCACGAGCCCGACATCATGCTCAAGGCCTTCGAGATCGCGGGCTACGACCGTGACACCGTCGAGGAGCAGTTCGCGGGCATGCTGCGCGCGTTCCGCTTCGGCGCCCCGCCGCACGGGGGGATCGCCCCCGGCGTCGACCGCATCGTCATGCTGCTCGCGGAGGAGCCGAACATCCGCGAGACGATCGCGTTCCCGCTCAACGGCAACGCGCAGGACCTGATGATGGGCGCGCCGACGGAGCTGGACGAGACGCGGCTGCGCGAGCTGCATCTTTCGGTGCGGAAGCCGCAGCCGAAGTAGTTCGTTCTGTTCCGGCCGCAGGTTTTCCTGTGGAAGGGGCTCGAAACCGACGACGGTTTCGAGCCCCTTTCGTATGCGCACAGGATTCACAGCGCATTCTCATGTTCATGTCACGTTGGGCGCCCCTAGCGTCCCGGGCATGACGGATTCCCGAGTACCCCCCATGGATTCTCAGCCCCCCACGGACTCCGAAGTCCCCGAGGACAAGGGACAGTTGGCACGCCGTACGGTCCTGGTGGCCGGCGGTGTCGCCGTGACGGCGGTGGGCGTCGCCGGAGCGCTGTCGGCGAGCGCCTCGGCGCAGGAGAACGCTCCGCGTCCGCACCCGCCGAAACCGACCGCCTCGGGGGAGGCGTGCTACACGCTCACCTCGGAGCTGACCGAGGGCCCGTACTACATCGACGCGGACAAGATCCGCCGTGATGTGACCGAGGACGAGGAGGGCATCCCGCTCACCCTCGACCTCAAGGTGATCGACGCGGACACTTGCAGACCGCTGCGGAACGCGGCCGTGGACATCTGGCACTGCAACGCGACGGGCGTCTACTCGGGCTACGAGTCGACCGGCGGCGGTGGCGGTCCGGCCCCCACCGGCGCACCGCCCTCGGGCACCCCGACCGGCACCCCGACGGGTGGCCCGCCGCCCGGCGGTGGCGGAGGCCACCAGGAACCGACCGACGACGACCGCTTCCTGCGCGGCACCTGGCACACGGACCGCCGCGGCCATGTCACCTTCAAGACGGTGTTCCCCGGCTGGTACCAGGGCCGTTGCGTCCACACCCACGTCAAGGTGCACGTCGACGGCACGTGGACGGACGCGGGCTACGAGGGCGGCCACACCTGCTTCACGGGCCAGCTGTTCTTCGACGAGAAGTCGGTCATCGCGACGTCGGTCCTCGAGCCGTACGTCTCGAACACGGCGACCCGCACGACGCTCACCGAGGACGGCATCTACCCCCAGAACGGCCACGAGGGCGGCCTGCTCTACCTCAAGTACGACCGGCGGCACATCGGGCGGGGCGTGCACGGGCATCTGACGCTGGGGGTGGCGCCGGACGAGACGAACGACGGGGAGGGCGGGGGCGGACCCGGCGGCCCGGGCCCGTCGGCTTCGGCTTCGCCGTCGGCCACGACAGGCTGACGAGCACACTGACCTCGTACGTCCCACCGGCCCCCCGCCATGGAAACCTCGCAGCGGACACACAGGAATATCGATGTGCCTGCACAGAGGCAGGGCGTGTCATGGACGTACGAGGTCGGACCGCCCGGCCCCGTGGACCATGGGAACGCCGGGAGGAAGCGATGGGATACATCGTGCTCGCACTGCTGTTGATCGTCGGGGCGGCGTTCGCCGTCGCCCTCCTGCGGCGCTCGCAGGGGGCGCGGGGCCAGTCCGACCTGTCCGACCTGGACGCGGAGGTCGAGGCCAGCGGCTGGGTACTGCGACTCGGCGCGAGCCTGTCGGTCCCCGAGGCGAGGATCTGGGCGGGAGCCGGCGAGACGGCGACCCGAGCACTGACCGACGCCGCCGAGTGCCATCGTGCCGCCGGGGCCCAACTGTCCGCGGCCCACACGGCGGACGAGTACGCCGAGGCGACGCGGGTCGCTCAGGAGGGCCTCGCCCATATCGCTACGGCGCGGGCGGCGCTGGGCGTGGCCGCCGTAGCGGCGTAAGAGTCCAGCGAGTTGCTACGGCGCTGCCACCAGCGGTGTCTTACGTACGGCCCGCCCGGTCGGCCTTGAGGCGTCAGGCCTGGTCGGTGCCGGACTGGGGCTGGGGTGCCTCGGGGCTCTCGACGAACAGGTCTTCCGCCGTGGAGGCGGTCAGGGAACGGTCGAACCAGAGGGTGAGGGTGTCGAGGTCGGTGCAGGAGGTGACGCGTTCCCGGATGTCGTCGGGGACGTCGATGCCGCGCTTCTCCAGCACACGCAGGGTGAACGCGGCGCGATTCTCGATTCTGCCCTCGGCGTGGCCTTCGAGGTAGGCCTTCTCCATGATTCCACTCCGGATTTCCGGCTGGTTCGGGGACGTTCGGCGTGTGAACATTCAGGCGGCCGTGGTCAGTTCGCACCAGACGTACTTGCCCTTGCTGCCGTTTCTGGACAGCGGCTGCCAGCCCCACAGATCCGCGCAGGCCCTGACCAGGCCCAGACCTCGGCCCTCCTCCAGGTCCAGGTGCTTGGCCAACTCCCTTGGGGGTTCCGGGGGTTCGGGGTTCGCGTCCCAGGCTCCGATGCGGAGGGTGCCGGGTTTCCAGGAGACCCGCAGGATCACGGGGCCTTTCGTGTGGCGTACGGCGTTGCCCACCAGCTCCGTTGCGAGGAGTTCGGCGGTGTCGACGAGGCCGATCAGTCCGTGCATCGTCAGGATCAGGCGGAGGGTGCGGCGGCAGACAGTGACGGCGCGGAGGTCGTGGGGGATGGTGAGGGTGTATTCCCAGGGGGTGGCCGGGGCGGCTGTTTTTTCGGTTTCGGGCATGCGTGACTCCTGGTCAGGGAGGGGGAGTTGGCGTGTGCTGCGGGTTGGCGGGCGGTGGCTTGTCGCGGCCGGCATGGCAGGGCGGGGCGGTGCGCTTCCGGGGTCCCGGTGTTCCGCAGGGTGTGCGTCGCGTCACCGACGGTAGAGGAGAGTTTTCTCCTCACGCAAGCTGTTCGCGTAACCTGGCACCCGAACGAGGGCTCCAACAGGGCCTGTGAGCAGTGCGGTTGAGGGGATGAGCAGGATGGCGCCGAGAAGTCAGCCCACCGCTCGACAGGTGCGACTGGGGACTGAGCTGCGCAAGTTGCGGGTCTCCGCAGGGATGTCGGCCCGCGAGGTGGTGGGGATCCTGTCGTCGACCTCGGCGCAGATGAGCCAGGTGGAGGCCGGCCTGTCGGGAGTCAGCGAAGAGCGTCTACGCAGGCTCGCGGCACTCTACGGATGTGGAGACGAGGCGCTGATCGAAGCGCTGGTGGAGATGGCGACGGATCGTACGCGTGGCTGGTGGGAGGAGTACCGGGACGTACTCCCGCCCGAGTTCCTCGATCTGGCGGAGCTGGAGAACCACGCGCGTTTCATCCAGGTGATCGCGACCGCCCATGTGCCGGGGCTGCTGCAGACCGAAGAGTACGCACGAGCTGTGTTCGGGTACTGGGTTCCGCCGCTCCCGGACAGCGAGCTGGAGCTTTGGGTCGCGTATCGCATGCGTCGCCAACAGCTCCTCTCGCGAGACAGCGCGGTTCCGTACGAGGCGGTGCTACATGAGTCCGTACTGCGTACTCGTGTCGCGGACCGGCGGGTGGCTCGCGCCCAACTCGACGAGTTGGTACGTCAGTCGGAGCGTCCCAGTGTCTCGGTGAGGGTGATTCCCTTTGAGGTAGACGGCTTCGCCGGGGCAAGTTCGTCGTTGGTGTATGCGGGTGGCCGGGTGCCGATGTTGGACACTGTGCAGCGGGACACCCCGTATGGCTCCGCCTTCCTGGATGCCGCCGCCCAGCTCCACGACATGCGAACGCTCTTCCGTAAGGTTGAAGAAGCGTCCCTTGACCCCATCAGATCGCGGGACTTCATCCACCGTCTGTCGAAGGAGCTGTAGACGTGATCCAGTGGCAGAAGTCCACATATTCCGGTGGCGCGGCGGGCAACGAGTGTGTGGAACTTGCCCACAGTGAAGGTGAGTTGCTTCTCAGGGAGAGTGACGACCCTGCCCGGATACTCCCCGTGACCTCCATCGGGCTTGCCGGACTTCTGCGTCATCTCGGAGCCAACCCGCGGTAGCGGAAGGAGCTTTGCGCCGTGGTCCAGTGGCAGAAATCCAGCTTCTCCAACGGGAACGACGGAGCCAACTGCATCGAACTCGCCTGCACGCGAACCGAGTTGCTCCTCCGGGAAAGCGAGGCCCCCACCCGAACACTCCCCCTCACCCCCACCACCCTCGCCGCCCTACTCCACCGCATACGCGAGCAGCGCACCCTCTGACCGGCGACCGCCCAGACGGACGGCGACTTCAGAATTCATGGGAACCCACAGCCCACACCCATGCTTCTTACAGGCCTCTTACCTACCGTCCGGGCATGACGGGAAACGAAACAACCAACGAGTCGCCGGAACAACCGCGTAGCCAATCCCCCGCGCACAAACGGGACTTGACCCGGCGCAAGGTCGTCGTCGCGGGTGGAGCCGCCGTCGCCGCGGTGGGTGTGGGCGGAGGGCTCGCCGCGAGTGCGTTCGCGGACGGGGCGACCCCCACCGTGGCCGGGAAGAGCACGGCGAGTGCCGGCGAGGCGTGTTACACGCTCACCTCGGAGACCACCGAGGGGCCGTACTACATCGACGCCGACAAGATCCGGCAGGACATCACCGAGGACGAGGAGGGCATTCCCATGACCCTCACCCTCAAGGTGATCGACGCGGAGACCTGCAAGCCGCTCAGGAACGCGGCCGTCGACATCTGGCACTGCAGCGCGCTCGGCATCTACTCCGGCTACGAGGCGATGGGCAGCGGCGGAGCCGGAGGCGGCGGCGCTCCCACCGACGCGCCCTCGGGCACCCCGACCGACACACCGTCCGGCACCCCCACCGGTGAGCCCCCGTCCGGCGCCCCCTCCGGCGGAACCGGTGGTGGTCACTCCGAACCGACCGACGACGAGCGGTACTTGCGCGGTACCTGGAAGACCGACAAGCGCGGCTACGTCACCTTCAAGACGGTGTTCCCGGGGTGGTACCAGGGCCGTTGCGTCCACATCCACGTCAAGGTGCATGTCGACGGTGAGTGGACGGACGCCGGGTACGAGGGCGGACACACCTGCCACACGGGCCAGTTGTTCTTCGACGAGAAGTCCGTGCTGGCGTCGGCGACGGTCGAGCCGTACTCCACCAACACCACCACTCGCACGACCCTCACCGAGGACACGATCTACCCGCAGAACGGCCACGAAGGCGGCCTGCTCTACATCGAGTACGACAAGAAGCGCATCGCCAAGGGGGTTCGCGCCCACCTGACGATGGGCGTCGCCCCGGACGAGACCAACGACAGCACGGACACCCAGCCGAGCGCGTCGGCGTCGGCATCCGCGTCCTCGTGAGCGATCGGCCGTAGGCAGTAACTGTGCGCAGGATCAAGAAAGTTGGCGGCTCGCGGCAACCTTCTTGATCCTGACGGCCACTGAGGAGTCGTAACCCCCTCATCGCACCGAAGGACTCCCCCGTGGCCGCCACCGCTTCACCTGCCCCCGTCCCCTCCCACCGCCGCTCCCTCCGCAAGCGCCGCACGATCGTCGTCACGGCCGCCGTAGCCGCCGCGGGCGTCGGTGCGGGCTTTCTCGTGCTGAACGCGAACGCCGCCAGTACCACCGCGACCGTCGACCTGTACCACCAGACGCTCGCGGCCAAGGACGGGTGGGCGTCCTCCGGGACCGGTACCACCGGCGGTACGAAGGCCGATGCCGCGCACACCTTCACCGTCAGCACCCGCGCCCAGCTCGTGAAGGCGCTCGGGTCCGCCAGTGACACCACCCCGCGGATCGTCAAGATCAAGGGCACGATCGACGCCAACACCGATGACTCGGGGAAGAAGCTGACCTGCGCCGACTACTCGGCGGGGACCGGGTATTCGCTGGCCGCGTACCTCAAGGCCTTCGACCCCTCCACCTACGGCCGCTCCAAGCTGCCCTCCGGTACACAGGAGAAGGCGCGGGCCGCCGCGCAGGTCAAGCAGGCGAAGAACATCGTGTTCAAGGTGCCGGCCAACACGACCGTCGTGGGCGTGCCCGGCACCAAGGCCGGGATCACCGGCGGCATGCTCCAGGTGCAGGGCGTGGACAACGTCATCGTGCGGAACCTGACCTTCGCCGCCACCCAGGACTGCTTCCCGCAGTGGGACCCGACGGACGGGGACAGCGGAAACTGGAACTCGCAGTACGACGCCGTGACGTTGCGCGGTGCCACGCACGTCTGGGCCGACCACAACACGTTCACCGACGCGCCCGGCCTCGACACCTCCGACCCGACCTACTACGGGCGCCAGTACCAGATCCACGACGGCGACCTAGACATCACCAAGGGCTCGGACCTGGTGACCGTCGAGCGCAACCAGTTCACCAACCACGACAAGACGATGCTCATCGGCAGCAGCGACACCGACAGCGTCGGCAAGCTGCGCGTCTCCATCCACCACAACGTGTGGAAGGGCATCGTGCAGCGGGCTCCGCTGGCCCGGATCGGGCAGATTCACATCTACAACAACTACTACGACACGACCGCCCTCAACGGTTACACGCTCCTCTACAGCGTCAACTCCCGTGCCAAGGCCCAGGTCGTCGTCCAGAACAACTACTGGAAGGTGTCCGCGAGCCAGAAGCTCGGCAAGCTGTTCAGCGGTGACGGGACCGGGTCCATCGCCGGCGGCGGCAACCTCGTCAACGGCACCGCCACCGACCTCGTCGCCGCCTACAACGCCGCCAACTCCAAGAAGCTGAAGACCACCGTGAACTGGACCCCGACCCTCACGGCCGGTCTGGAGACCTCCGCCAAGAACCTGCCGACGGAACTCGCCACCACGACCGGGGCCGGGGTGCTCAACTAGCCCGAGGCGAACGGAAGTTGCCTCAGATCAGCCAGAGCAGCCCGTCCCCGCCCAGGGCCGTGTCGCTCTTCTGGGTGAGGCCGACCGCAGGTCCGGTGAACAGCTTGGTGCCCGTGGCCGTCGGACGGGAGGTGCCGCCGGGGAAGACCCAGACGGCGCCGGTGGCGTTGTTCTCGTAGGCCGCGCTCACGAACAGCTCGGGCTTTCCGTCCTTGTCGACGTCCCCGACCGAGACCGTCGTACCGAAGAAGTCGTCGGTCTCGGAGGCGCCGGGGACGCCGGCCGTGTCCTGGGAGAAGGAGTACGAGCCGCTGCCGAGGGCGCCCGTGCGACGGCCCGGGATCACCGTCACGTTTCCGGCCCGGCTCTTGCCGGCGAGGCTTTCGGAGGGGGCGCCTACGACGATGTCGGCGAGCCCGTCCCGGTTGAGGTCGGCCACGGTCAGGGCACCGCCGAACTCGTCGTCCTTCTCGCTCGCGCCGGGCACCCCGGCGGTGTCCTGGGTGACTTGTATGGGCTCGGTGGTCGCCGCGATGCCCTTCGCGGTGCCGTAGTAGACCAGGACGCGTCCGCCCAACGCGCCGTCCACACCTGCGACATCGGGCTCCCAGGGGTCGCCGACGACGAGGTCGGCGTACCCGTCGCCGTTGACGTCGCCCGAGGCGGCGATGAACCCGTTGCCGCGCTTCGGCTGCCTGAAGGTGGTGGCCGGGTCGACGTAGACCTCGCCACCGCTCAGGTCGCTGAGGCCCACGGTGGTGACGGCCACGTCGAGCACGGCGTTGCCGTCGAAGTCGCCGAGCGCGACACTCGCCGGGGAGGCGGTGTTGTCTTCGCGTGCGATCGAACCGAAGGTGCCGGTGCGGCTGAACGGTCCCTTGAAGACCAGGGAGCCCTCCGATCCGGCGACCGCGACCTGCGTCCTGCTGCCCGCGCCGATGCTCAGAGCGGCCACGTCGGTGCCGTACCGCTCCAGGTAGTCCGACGGCGCCGGCAGGTCGGTGCCCGTCGTCAGCCCGCTCTTGCCGCCCCACAACACGGTGACCAGGCCCGCGTCCGTGCCGCGGGTCGTGTCCTCGTACGGCGCGGAGACCACGAGGTCCGCGTAGCCGTCCCGGTTGAGGTCGGCCGTCGCGGTGGCGGAGCCGAACCCGTCACCCGCCTCCGCGGTGCCCGGTACTCCGGCGGTGTTCTGGGTGATCGTCTTGCGGTGGGCGGCCGAGATCCCCGACTTCGAGCCGTACAGGACGACGACCGCGCCCGCCCCTTCCTTGCCGGACACGTTCGCGCCGGGCGCGGGCAGGACGGCGTCGCGGTACCCGTCGCCGTTGAAGTCGCCAGGCACCGCTCCGTGGACCGCGAACGCGGGCGCCGCGGGCAGCAGCGAGCCGCCGGCCAGCACCGCGGCCACCGTCGCGACGGCTCTCCATCTGCCCCTGGACGTCCGTGACTTAAGCATGCGAGTCCCCTCCCACCCCGGGCGCATCCCCTGTGCGCCGACAACTGACGCGCAGTGTAAAGGCCCTGGCTGTGCGGGAGTTGGACACTCAACGGTAGGTACTCAGGAGCAGGTGCTCAGCTGTCGTACGTGCCGTCCCACGGCGGGCCGAAAGCGTGCCGGTCCGGGTACAGCTCCGCCCAGCTGCCGTCCTCGTCCTGCTCGATCAGCAGGCCGAACAGGACGCCGTCGACGGTGCGTTGGAAGGGGCGGATCGCGATGTCGGTGTAGCTGCGGCGGGGGAGGGCGCGGAGCAGTTTCGCCAGGTGGATGCGGGCCTGGGAGAGGACCGAACCGTCGCCGTGCGGGGCGCGTTGCTGCTCGGCCCAGGTGCCGGCGCACCAGATCTCCGAGTCGCGGTAGCGGCCCGCGGCGTCGAAGGTGTGCAGCACCGTGTAGAGACGTTTCTGCTCTTCCCAGCCGTCGTCGGGACGGAAGCCTTGGGGGAACGCGTAGGTGACCGACGCCAGGAACTGGCCGTCCGCGTAGCGGCCGACGGCGCCGCTGCGTTGATTCGGCTCGTAGGCGATCGGAATGACCTCGGGGACTGCCATGGCGGAACCTTACGGGTTGGCGCGAACACGTCTACGACGGGGTCGGTCAGCGAGACCGCGTGACCTCGCCGAGTTGCCCCTGAGGCAAGGGTGGCACCTCGATCGGGTGGGCGGCGCCGGTCCGCAGTCCGTCGAGGAAGAACGCCAGGCAGCGGCGCCAGGCGTCGGGCGCGGTCTCCATCGACTCCCGGATCACCTGGGACATCGCCCAGCTCAGGGTGACGAGGTCCGCCGCCTCGAAATCGGGGCGCAACTGCCCGCTGTCCCGGGCCCGTTGGATGAGCAGCTCCGCGTGCCGGAAACCCCGGTTGCAGGCCTGTTCGACCTCACCCGCCGCCCGGAACCGTTGCGCCACCGCGTCGTTGAGACCCTGGTCCTCGGCCTGGAGTGCGAACAGCCCCTCCAGGTACGCGACGAAACCGTCCCAGGCGTCCGGGGCCGCCAGCGCCGTCTCGGTGAGCTGCTCCAACGCCGCCAGCCGCGCCGGGAAGATCGCCTCCCAGAACGCCTCCCGGCTCGGGAAGTGGTTGTACAGCGTGCCGATGCTGACCCCGGCCCGCCGGGCGATCTCCTCCAGCGGCGCGTCCAGACCGCGCTCACCGAACAACTCCGTTGCGGCGGCGAGCAGTTTGGCGCGGTTGCGCGCGGCGTCGGCCCGCAGGGGTTTGGGAGCGGGCGGGGGATCGGGCTGGTGCATGACGTCATCATACGGAACTTGAGATGGGCCTCAGGTTCCGTGCTACGGTCGGAGAAGTAAGTTGAGGCATGCCTCAACTTAACGCCTCAGGTCAACGCCTCAGGTCAGCCGTGTCCGTGAAACCGCCCCGGAAGGCTCCGTCATGCCCGCAGCGCAGCAGCCCAAGATCGCCGTCGTCCTCGGGGTAGGCCCCGGCCTCGGCATGTCCGTCGCCCACCGCTTCGGCCGCGAGGGGTACACGGTGGCCGTGGTGTCCCGCAGCGACACCCGGCACGCCGACTACGTCGCGTCACTCGCCGCGGCGGGCGTCGAGGCCGTGTCCTACGTCGCCGATGTGCGCGACACCAAGCAGCTCGGCTCGGTACTCGACACCGTCGCCGAGCGGTACGGCCGTATCGACCTCGTCTACTACGGCCCGGGCGCCCTCGACCTCGACGAGAGCCGCCCCAAGTCGATCACCGAGACCGACTCCGCCAACGTCCAGGAGGCGATGAGCTGGATGTATCCCGCCGTCGACGTGGTGGGCAGGGTGCTGCCCGGCATGGTCGAGCGCGGTGGCGGCGCGTTCGTGTTCGCGGGCGGGCTCAGTGCCGTGGTGCCGATGCCCACGCTCGGCGCGCTCGCCGTCTCGTCGGCCGCCCTGCGCAACTACGCCCTGACCCTCAACGCCGGACTGGCAGGCACCGGGGTCTACGCCGGCAACCTGGTCATCGGCGGACTCATCGAGCGGGGTGACATCCACCAGCTGATCACGTCGAACCCCGGGCAGTTCGGGAACGTCGGCGACCGGACCCTCGACCCGGACGAAATCGCCGACGGCGCCTGGGAGTTGGTGGCACGGCGGGACCGGGCGGAGGACACGTTCAGCGTCCTCGGCTAGGAGTCGGCCAGGAGTCGGTTAGGAGTCCGTACGGTCGTCGAGGCGCGGGAAGAGCACCGCGCCCTTCGTCACCGGGGAGCCGGGCGGAAGCGCACCCCACGCGGAGGCGTCCCGGACCCGCTGGTCCCGCAGCGGGCCCAGGGACGTCGAGGCGCCGAGGGAGTCCCACAGACGGTGCGACGTCTCCGGCATGACCGGTTCCAGGAGGATCGCGATCGCGCGGAGGGAGTCCGCGGCCGTGTAGAGGATCGTCGCCAGGCGGGTGCGGGCCTCGGGGGAGTCCGACTTGGCGACCTTCCAGGGTTCCTGGTCGGTCAGATAGCCGTTGACCTGCCGGACGAAGTCGAAGACGGCCAGGATGCCGCCCTGGAAGTCGAGTTGGTCGCCGATACGGTGGTCCGCCTCCGAAGCCGCCCTGAGAACGGCTGACTTGAGTGAGCGCTCGGCCTCGGTCTCCTCCCCCGGCGCGGGCAGGCTGCCCTCGAAGTACCTGGCCGTCATCGCGGTCACCCGGGAGGCCAAGTTGCCGTAGCCGTTGGCGAGTTCGCTGGTGTAGCGGGCGGTGAAGTCCTCCCAGGAGAACGAACCGTCCTGGCCGAAGGCGATCGCGCGCAGGAAGTACCAGCGGTAGGCGTCGACGCCGAAGTGCGCGGTGAGGGTCTCGGGGCTGATGCCGGTCAGGTTCGACTTGGACATCTTCTCGCCGCCGACCAACAGCCAGCCGTTGGCGGCGATCCGGCCCGGCAGCGGCAGGCCGTTGGCCATGAGCATCGCCGGCCAGATGACGGCATGGAAGCGGAGAATGTCCTTGCCGACCAGGTGGACGTCGGCGGGGAAGGTCGCCTCGAACTTCTCGGGGTTCTCGTTGTAGCCCACGGCGGTCGCGTAGTTGAGAAGCGCGTCGACCCAGACGTAGATGACATGCGAGGTGTCCCAGGGGACCTTGACGCCCCAGTCGAAGGTCGAGCGGGAGATCGACAGGTCCTGGAGGCCCTGGCGGACGAAGTTCACGACCTCGTTGCGGGCCGAGGCGGGCTGGATGAAGTCGGGGTGGGCGTCGTAGTGGGCGAGGAGACGGTCGCCGTACTCGCTCAGCTTGAAGAAGTAGTTCTCCTCCTTGAGGAGTTCCACCGGGCGTCGGTGGATGGCGCACAGCGGGGTCCCGCTGCCGTCCTCCGCCTCGATCAGCTCGCCCGGGAGTTTGTACTCCTCGCAGTACACGCAGTACGGGCCCTCGTAACCGCCCTTGTAGATCTCGCCCTTGTCGTACAGGTCCTGCACGAACTCCTGGACGCGGTCGGTGTGGCGGCGCTCGGTGGTGCGGATGAAGTCGTCGTGGGAGATGGCGAGATGGGCCCAGAGGGGTTTCCAGGACTCCTCGACCAGGCGGTCCGCCCACTCCTGCGGGGGCACGCCGTTCGCCTCCGCCGTGCGCAGGATCTTCTGGCCGTGCTCGTCCGTGCCGGTGAGGAACCAGACGTCCTCACCGCGCCGGCGGTGCCAGCGGGCGAGGACGTCGGCGGCGACGGTGGTGTAGGCGTGGCCCAGGTGGGGGGCGTCGTTGACGTAGTAGATGGGGGTGGTGACGTAGTAGTACGTCATCGGGTCATCTCCGGTCTGCGCGGCGGCGCCCCTTTTGCCATCGGGTCAGGCCTGGTCTCCGCCGAAGCGCTCCTTGTACGTCTCCAGGTCCTCGTCCGTGAGCTTCGCGAAGAGGACCGGGGGGACGGTGAAGGGGGTGCCGGCGGGGACGGCGGTCAGCGACTTCGCCTCGGCTGCGGAGATCCAGGTCGCCGTGTCGTCCTTCAATGCGAACGCCTGGCGCATCGCCGCCGAGGAGGACGGGATGAAGGGTTCCGAGACCACCGCGTAGAGGTGGATCAGGTTCATCGCGGTGCGCAGGGTGAGGGCCGCGGCCTCCGGGGCGGTCTTGATCTCCAGCCAGGGGGCCTTCTCCTCCAGGTAGGAGTTGCCCGCCGACCACAGGGCGCGCAGCGCCGCCGCGGCCTTGCGGAACTGGAGGGACTCCATCTGGGTCTCGTACTCGGCGAGGAGTCCCGCGATCTCCTCGCCCAGCTTCGTCTCCGGGGCGCCCGCCGCCTTGCCTGCCGGGACCTCGTCGCCGAAGCGCTTCTTCGAGAAGGAGAGGACGCGGTTGACGAAGTTGCCCAGGGTGTCGGCCAGGTCCTTGTTCACCGTGGCGGTGAAGTGCTCCCAGGTGAAGGACGAGTCGTCCGACTCGGGGGCGTTGGCGATCAGGAAGTAGCGCCAGTAGTCCGCCGGGAGGATGTCCAGGGCCTGGTCGGTGAAGACGCCGCGCTTCTGGGACGTGGAGAACTTACCGCCGTAGTACGTCAGCCAGTTGAAGGCCTTGACGTAGTCGACCTTCTTCCAGGGCTCGCGGATGCCGAGTTGTGTGGCCGGGAACATCACCGTGTGGAACGGGACGTTGTCCTTCGCCATGAACTCCGTGTAGCGGACCGGGTTTTCGCCGAGGTCCGACTCGTACCACCAGGACTTCCAGTCCCTGTTCTCCGGGTCCGCGTCCGACCATTCCTTTGTCGCGCCGATGTACTCGATCGGGGCGTCGAACCAGACGTAGAAGACCTTGCCCTCCGCGGCCAGCTCCGGCCAGGTGTCGGCGGGGACCGGGATGCCCCAGTCCAGGTCGCGGGTGATCGCGCGGTCGTGCAGGCCCTCGGTCAGCCACTTGCGGGCGATGGAGGAGGCGAGCTGCGGCCACTCCTCCTCGTGGGCGGCGACCCACTCCTCGACCTCGTGCTGGAGCTTCGACTGGAGGAGGAAGAGGTGCTTGGTCTCCCTGACCTCCAGGTCCGTGGATCCCGAGATCGCCGAGCGCGGGTTGATGAGGTCCGTGGGGTCCAGGACTCGGGTGCAGTTCTCGCACTGGTCGCCGCGGGCCTTGTCGTAGCCGCAGTGGGGGCAGGTGCCCTCGACGTAGCGGTCCGGGAGGAAGCGGCCGTCGGTGGGCGAGTACACCTGGCGGATGGCGCGCTCTTCGATGAAGCCGTTCTCGTTCAGGCGGCGGGCGAAGTGCTGGGTGATCTCCCTGTTCTGGGGGGAGGAGCTGCGGCCGAAGTAGTCGAAGGCGAGCGCGAAGCCGTCGTAGACCGCCTTCTGCGCGTCGTGCGCCTGGGCGCAGAACTCCGCTACGGGGAGGCCCTGCTCCTTCGCGGCCAGCTCGGCCGGGGTGCCGTGTTCGTCCGTCGCGCAGATGTAGAGGACGTCGTGGCCGCGCTGGCGGAGGTAGCGGGAGTACACGTCCGCCGGGAGCATGGACCCCACCATGTTGCCCAGGTGCTTGATTCCGTTGATGTACGGAAGGGCGCTGGTGATGAGGTGTCGAGCCATCGGGGGGCTGCTCCCAGGTCGGTCTGGCTGGTGCGTTCCGGGTCTTGCGAACGCGTCTTGCGAACCTTGAAATCGTAGCCGACACGGGTGTGCCGCCCGCCTCCCGTTTTACGGGGTGGAAGCGGGCGGCACATGGTCCTGCGGGTACTGCTCCGTGGCTACTGCTCTGTGGTTACGGGCGCCAGTCGATCAGTACGCCGTCGTAGAGCTCCGCGTCCGTGAGCTCCAAGGGGGTCGGGCCTGCGTGGAAGAAGGCCGTGTTGTCGGTCTTCAGCTTGCGGAGGTAGTCGAAGGCCTTGTTCTCGTGGTCGCCGAACGCGACGAACGAGAAGAACACGGAGGCGTGGGACTTCGCGGCGTCCGTGAGGGACTGGGTGGCCGGGGTCTTCGCGTCCGGGGCGCCGTCCGTCTGGAAGACGACGAGGGCGGGGGTGCCGGGGGTGGCGTTCTTGTCGTAGTGCGTGAGTACGGCTTCTACGGCGGCGTGGTAGCTGGTGCGGCCCATGCGGCCGAGGCCGGCGTGGGCCTCGTCGACGGCGTTCTCGGGGGAGGTGTTGGTGAGGTCGGTGGTGCCGTCGACCTCCGTGGAGAAGAAGACGACGTGGACGGTGGGGGTGGGGTCGGGGTCCAGGTGGGTCGCGAGGGCGAGGGTCTGGTCGGCGAGGGCTTGAGCGGAGCCGTCCTTGTAGTACGGGCGCATGCTCGCGGAGCGGTCGAGGACGAGGTAGAGCTTCGCTCGGGTACCGGTGAGGTTGGCCTTGGCGAGGGCGAGCGCGGCGGAACCGGTCCCTACGGCCTCGGCTACGCCCTCGGCCCCGATGGTTTCCCCACCCGCACCGCCCGTGATGCTTTCGTCGTCGGGTGCGGGTGGCCCCTGTGGGGCGTCCTCGCCGTCGGCGGCTGCGGCTGCGGCTGCGGCCACGGTTGTGGCTGTGCCTGCGGCTGAGCCTGTGGTGGCTGCCGCTGCGGCTGCGAGTACAGGTTCGGGAGTGGGCTCGGGGGCGGTGGCTTCTTCGGCCACCGGCTCAGCCGCCTCGGGAGCCGACGGCTCCGCTGCCTCGGCAGTCACTGGCTGCGGCTCGGGGGTGACCTCGGCGACCGGCTCCACCTCGGGCTCGATCTCCGCGACGGGCTCAGCCTCCGCCTCCGGCGTCACCTCGGCCTCAGGCTCAGCTTCCGCGACGGGCTCGACGACCGCTTCCGGCTCGGTCTCCGGCGTTGCCTCGGCGACCGGCTCTTCCTCCGGGGCCGCTTCCGTGACCGGCTCCGCCTCGGGGGCGGTCTCCGCGACGGGCTCAGCCTCCGCTTCCGGCGTCACCTCAGCGACAGGCTCGGCTTCTGCCTCAGGCTCAGCGACCGGCTTGGCGTCAGCCTCCGGCGTTACGTCAGCCGTAGGCGCGACTTCCGCCTCTGCCTCGGCAACAGGCTCGGCTTCCGCGACCGGCTCCGCCTCGGCCTCCGGCGTCACCTCGGCCGCAGGCTCAGGCTCTGCCTCCGTCTTCGCCTCAACAACCGTCTTCGCCTCAACAACCGGCTCCGCCTCAACAACCGGCTCCGCCTCGACGACCGGCTCAGCAACAGCCTCAGTCGTCGGTTCAACGGCGGCCTTGGTCACCGGCTCGGCAACAGCCTCAGTAGTCGGCTCGACGGCGGCCTCGGTCACCGGCTCAGCAGTCACCTCGGCGGCAGCCACCGGCGCCGGCTCCCGCTCGGCCGCAGCCCCCGTGCTCTCCGCCCCCTCCACCGACGTCGCCGGCTTCGGGACCGTCACGTTGTCGAAGGCCAACGCCACGAGATCGTGCTCGTTGTCCTCCAGGGTGGAGGACGGGCGGGGCTCCGGGACCGTGGCCGTTGCCGAGGGTGACGGCTTCGGGGTCGAGGTGAGGTCGGGTTCTGTGGAGGGGGACGGGACCTTCGCGTCCGGTTCCACCGTCACTGCCGTGGTCGGCTGCTCTTGCGAAGGAGTGCGTTCCGCACTCTCTGTCTCGGCGGCACGCTCCTTGCGTGACCTGCCGAACGCATTCCGCAGGAGAGTGAGAATGCCCATGTGCGCAACCCTTCGCGTGAGTTGAAGCCGTCAATCCCTGGCCAGGACGGACACGTAAGGTTAGCGGCCTCGGACGGCGATCTTAGGCATGGGCAAGGCGCATGAGACGCGTCTCGTCAACACCCCCTGTTTCAGCCACCACTTCGCTCACCCGTTCACCTGCCCGTTCGTGGCGGACGCCACGATGTGATCTCAGTGCGGTGACGCGATCGCCCGGGCCGCCGCCACCTCCTGCCGCAGCGGCTCCAGCACACTCTCCGCCGGGCCCGTGAGATCCGTACGGACCTCGACCAGCACCTCCGACTCGCGTACGCCCTTCGACAACTCCCGCAGTTGGAGTGCCACTTGGGTCACCTCGGCCGGTGATGGTGAGGGCGCTCCGTGTTTCACGCGTACCCTCGCCGCCGTCGTCGCGTCGACGATGCGTTCCACGGCCACGACGAGCGGGAGCCAGCCGGCGGCGAGGCGGCCGGTGGGCGGGGGTTCGGTGAGGGCGCGCTGGAACTCCGTACGGATGACGGACAGGTCGCGGTAGAGGCGGCGGCGCATCCGGGCGCGGGCGGCCGGGTCGACCTCCGCACCGGCAGTGACAGTGTCGGCCTCCGACTTTCCGAACGCCGACTCCACATACGTAGCCGTGTCCGCCACCGCCTCCGCCAACCGGTCCCCCACCCTCGTGTGCCAGCTCTCCGGCCAGAGGAGATAACCGGCCACCAGCGCGATCCCGCAGCCGATCAGCGAGTCCACCAGGCGCGGGAGCAGCAGTGCCGTGCCCTGGTGGTTCAGGACGTCGGAGAGGAGCAGGATCACCGGGGTGATCGCCATGGTCTGGTAGCCGTAGCCGCGGGGGGTGAGGGCCGGGATCAGGGGGGCCAGGAGGAGCAGGACCAGGACGTCCCACCAGCCCCTCGGGACCGCCGACAGCACCGCCGCCGCGATCACCAGCCCCGCCACCGTGCCCAGCGCGCGCAGCAGTGCCCGGGAGAAGACCGAGCCGAAGTCGGGCTTCAGGACGAAGGTGATCGTCAGCGCGACCCAGTACGAGCGCGCCACCGGGACCGTCGAGACCAGGATCTGCGCCAGGCCGATGCAGACCGCCAGGCGTAGGCCGTAGCGCCAGGAGCCGGAGGAGAGGAGGACGTTGCGCGCCGCTCTCGCCGCCCTGATGCGGAGTGCCGCCGGGCGGCCCAGGCGGTCGTCGATGCCCCTCGGGTCCAGGTCCGGGGCCGTGACCACCTCCGCCGCGTGGCGCAGGGCGTGGTCGATCGCGCGGGTCGTCTCGCCGGTGGGGGCGGGGAGGGCGAGGCCTATCGGGCCGGTGTAGCCGGTTTCCACGGCCTGGGCGAGGTGGCGGACCGTCTCGCGGATCTGGGGCGGTAGCGGTTGGCCTGACTGGTGGACGGCCGGGGCTGCCTCCACCACCGGGGTGATCGCGTTCAACTGGGCCAGCAGGCGGGTGAGTTCGGGGCTGCGGCCGTGGTGGCGGGCTCGGCGGGCCAGGACCAGGTCGTACGACTGGTTCAGGGACTGGGTGACTGCCTGGCGGGCCGCGTCGTAGGCCGCAGTCGGGTCGTCGCCGCAGGTCGCGAGGAGGTCGGCGACGGTGCGGTAGGTCTTCGCGACCGCCGATCGTTCCGGGATTCCGGAGCGCAACGGCCAGGCGAGGAGGGCTAGGAGGAGGACCAGGAGGCCGCCGCCCGACATCAGCAGGGGGGCCAGCCACCATGCGCCGGGGAGTGGGAGTCCCGCGCCGATCACCGAGTTGAGCAGCAGCAGCAGGCCCGATACGGAGGCCACCGCGCCGATCGTCGAGATCATCCCGGAGACCAGCGCGATGCCGGTGAGCGTGGCGACGGCGTACCAGCCGTGGCCGTAGACCGCCGCGCCGAGCGTGACACCGACGGCGCCGAAGAACTGGGGGATCGCGATGTTCAGGATCCGCATGCGGTAGGCGTCGGCGGTGTCGCCGATGACGCCGGAGAGGGCGCCCATGGAGGCGAGGGCGCCGTAGGCCGTGTGCCCGGTGGCCAGGCCGATGGCGAGGGGGAGGGCCATCGCCACGGCGGCGCGGGCGATGGCCGGGCGGTTGAGGGGGGCCTGCTGGGGTTGGAGGTTCCTCACCAGCCAGTCGGGGGGTGTGAGGCCGATGGGGAACTCGCGGGACATGCGCCCATTATGGGCAGCTCCCGGGTTATTCGTGCTGGTGGAGCGTGACGTCGACCAGTAGCGCGCGGTGGTCGGTGTCGGCCAGGTCGAGGAAGCGGGCGCTGTTCGCGGTGAAGTCCGGGGAGAGGAGGACGTGGTCGATCTGGGTGCCGAAGGTGGGGGCGAACCGCTCCGGCCAGCTGGGGGTGCGGGGGTGACCGGCCATGCGGGCGCCGTCGCGCAGGCCCGTGTCCAGGATGCGGCGGAAGGCCGCGTGGTCCTGGGAGGAGTTGAAGTCTCCGGCCAGGATCGTGGGGGTGGTCGAATCCGCGGCGGCGAAGGTTCGGAGCCTGCCCAGTTCGCGGCGCCAGAGACCGACCTGGTTCGGCAACGGGGGCATGGGGTGCGCCAGTTGGAGCCGTACGGCGTGGCCGTCCACGTCGGCCACCGTGCCCGGCATGCCCATCGTGCCCGTGACGCCCTTCGTGCCCTTGAGCGGGAAGCGGCTCAGGATGACCGACCCGTGCGAACCGGCCGCCGCCACCGCCTGCCGGTACGGGAACTCGGTGCCGAAGTCCCGTCGCAGCGTGGCCTGGCAGGTGTACTCGCACTCCTCCACGAACACCACGTCCGGCCGCTCCCGCCGGATCACCGGCACCAGGGAGCCCGTCCCCCGCCCGAACTCCACGTTCGAGGTCAGCACGCGGAACTCGGCGATCACCGGGCCGCTCGGGTCCCCGCTCTTCCCGTACGGCTCGATGAACCACGCCAGCAGGCCCAGCAGCGCGACGCCCCACACCAGGCCCAGCCGCCAGCGGGTGGCGAGGGAGAGGAGCAGTCCGATGCCGGTCGGGGCCAGCAACCAGGGGAAGAACGCGAGGAGTTGGGGGACGGGAGTGATGGCGTCCGTGTCCGCCGTGCGGCAGCCTACGACCACGCTCACCGCGGTGAAGAGGAGCCCCGCGCACCATCGCCAGAAACGGCGCACGCGGTGGCGCTCGGGTACGAAGTCGGCGGCGGTCCACTCGGTGGTCGCGGTGCCCAAGGGGTTACCTTCCGCCGGTGGACGCAGATGCCCGAATCATCCCACGTGTGCCAGGAACTCCCCCAGGATCTCGTTGAACTCCTCGGGGCGTTCGAGGTTCGGCAGATGGGCCGCGCCCTTGATCACACGGAGCGTGGAGTCGGGGAGCGCCGCGTGCATCGCCTCCGCGTCGGAGACCGGGGTGTAGGTGTCGTCGGCGCCCACGACCACCAGGGCCGGGACCGTCACCCGGGTCAACACGTCGCGGTGGTCGGGGCGTTGGGCACGGGCGCGCAGGGCCGCCGCCGCGCCCTCGGGGCGCGTGTCCGTCATCATGCGGTGGACGTGCGCCTTGACCCGAGGGTCCGCGTACGGCGCCACCATCCGCTCCAGGACCTCGTCGGCGTAGCCGCGCATGCCCTCCCGCAGGAGGCGGTCGGCCGTCGTGTTCCGGGTGCGGGCGGCCTCCGGAGTGTCCGCCGCCGGGAAGGTGTCGGCGAGGACCAGACCCCGGACGCGGTCGGGGAACCGGGCGTAGCAGTCCATCGCGATCTGGCCGCCCATCGACAGCCCGGCCAGCACGAACGTCTCCACCCGCTCCTTGTCCAGCAGGGCCTCGATGTCGGTGGCGAAGTCCGAGAAGCCGGTGACACCGGGGGTCGAGGGGGAGCCGCCGTAGCCGCGCAGGTCGGGGGCGAGGACCCGGCGGGCGGGGGAGAACGCCTCGATCTGCGGGGCCCACATCGTGTGGTCGAAGGGGTGGCCGTGGATCAGAACAAGAGGGGCAAGGGGTGTATTGGAGGGCGTATGGGGTGGCATGTGATCGACCCTAGATCCGCTCAACTCCTCGGTGCAATAAGATCTTTGCCCTCGGTGCAATGTGGAGAGGGGGAGGGTGAGTGGGCGACTATCGGCGCATCGCCGACCGTGTCGCGGGTGATATCGCCTCGGGACGGCTCCGGCCTGGTCAACAGCTGCCCCCGCAGCGGGTGTTCGCCCGGCAGCGCGGGATCGCCGGGTCGACCGCCGGGCGGGTCTACGCCGAACTCGTGCGCCGGGGGCTGGTGGTGGGGGAGGTCGGGCGCGGGACCTTCGTGCGGGCCGCGGCGGCGGGGCCGTACGGGCAGGCGATCGTCGAGGCGGCGACCTCGGCGCCGGTGAACCTGGAGCTCAACTACCCTTCCGCGCCGGGTCAGTCGGAGTTGCTGGCCCCGGCTCTCGCGCCGCTGCTCCGTCCCGATGTGCTGGCCGAGGCGCTGCGGCCGGCCCCGGCGACGGGTACGGCGGTCGCTCGGGAAGCGGTGGCCGAGCTGCTGGCCACGCCCGCCTGGCGACCCGACCCCGATCGCGTCCTCTTCAGCGGCAATGCCCGGCAGGCCATCGCCGCGACCCTCGCCTCCCTCGTCCGGCCGGGCGGGCGGGTCGGGGTCGAGCCGTTGACGTATCCGCTGGTCAGGGAGATCGCGGGGCGGCTCGGGGTGACGCTGGTCGCGTTGGCGGCGGACGGGGGCGGGCTGCGTCCGGAGTCGGTGCGGGCCGCGCATCGCACCGCTCCCCTCTCCGCGCTCTATCTCCAGCCGACGCTCCACAATCCGACCTCCGTGACGACGAGTGAGGCGCGGAAGCGGGAAATCGCCGATGTGGTGCGGGAGTTGGGGCTGCCCGTCGTCGAGGACCGGATCTGGTCCTTCCTTCATCCGGACTCCCCCGCGCCGCTCGCCGCCTATGCGCCCGGTCTCGTGCATGTCGTCGACGGGCTGTCGAAGCGGGTCGCGCCGGGGCTCACCGTCGGGTTTCTCGTCGTGCCGGAGGGGCGGGTCGAGGCCGTGGGGGCTGCCGTCCGGTCGGGTGGGTGGAGTGCGGGGCGGTTCGCGTTGGAGGCCGGGGTGCGGTGGTTGGGGGACGGGACCGTGGGGCGGCTGGTCGCTGCCAAGCGGGCGGACGCGGCGGCCCGACAGCGGCTGGTGGGCGAGGAGTTGGGCGGGTTGTCCGTACGGGCCGATCCGCTCACCTACTACGCCTGGTGGGAGTTGCCCGCGCCGTGGCGGGCCGACACCTTCACGGCCGCCGCGGCGACGCACGGGATCGCCGTCACGCCGGGAACCGCCTTCAGCGTCGATCCGAAGGTGACCCCGGACGCGGTCAGACTTGGGCTCGCGTCGGCTGCTGTGCCCGATCTGCGGCGGGCGTTGCGGACGCTCGCCTCTCTCGCAGGAGGCGTAGGAGCAGGAACTCCCGTACGGGGCGGGCGTATCGGGTGAGCCAGGCCAGCGCGGCCACGGTGAGGCCCACGCCCAGCAGGAGCCAGGCGACCTTGCGCAGGGTCGCGGTCAGGGCGTCGTAGATCGCGCCGCCCGCCGCGCCGGAGAACTCGGCCGGCAGGTCGGCGACGGTGAAGTGGCGGCCGATCGCGAGCGCGAGGCCGAGCAGTGCGCCGCCGAGGGCCGTGCCGAGCGCGGTCGCGGTGATCGCGCGGCGGCGGCGCACGGCGACGGCGATACCGGTGACGGCGAAGACGGCGGCGGCCACGGGAAGCCAGAAACCGGCGACCTCGAGCACGTGGAACTCCCTCCGGAGCGGGCCCAGTTCACCGGCCGGGAGAAGCTCGACCCGGGTGTGCTGGACGGGGATGTTGTTCGCCAACGAGACGTTCTCGTGGGCGAGTTGGTGTTTGACGCTGGCGGTGACGGGGGCGAGGTCGACGGTGACCGTGCCGGGCTGTCCCTCGTCCTGGAGGGCGTGCAGGACGGCTTCGTGGGTGACCCGGTTGCCCTCGTCCCAGGCCACGCGGAAGGCCTCGGTCTTGGTGAACGAGCGGACCGCGTCGTGTACGAACGGCGCCATCACGCCCTGCGTCGCGCTCATCCGGACCCCGCCGACCCTGGCCCCGCCGATCTGGACCCCGCCCACCTGGATCTCGCGCAGGATGCCCGCGCCGACGGTGTCCGCGATCACGTTCCGTACGTCCGGGTTCGCGGCGAGGGGCGCCATCGTCGTGACGTAGCGGCCGGAGTCGGTCAGGCCGTACGCCGCCCAGGCCGCCAGCGCGCCGAAGGGCGTGAGGAAGCAGGAGAGGGCGACGAGTACGGCCGACAGGGCGCTCCGGAGACGTGGGGGCACCTCCTCAGGACACGGCCGGGGGGCGTCGTATGCGAGCGGGTCGAGGTTTTTTGACTGCATATGGGTCAAATGTCAAACCGGATGGGTGGGGGTGGTCCCGGAACCCTTGGCGGAACCGGGGAGTCCGCTCTCCGGTGGAGGCTTCACCCGAACGGGTGTTTCCTGGAGCTGGGGAGAAGGAGGCCGAACATGCGCACCACTCCGGCCCTGCGGACTCTGGCCGCGGCCCTGTTCACCGGTGGCACCCTCGCCGTCGCGGCGGCGGGCACCACGGCGGTGGCAGCACCGTCAGCACCGGCCGCACCGTCTACGTACGCCGAAGGACATGGCGGTGGCGGCGGTGGCGGCAGTCCGATCTGGGGCACCATCGTGTCCCGCACGGATCTGAACGTGCGGGAGTCGCCCACCACCCGTTCCCCTGTCGTCGACTCGCTCTCACCGGGCAGTCAGGACCGCGTCCAATGCGTGGTCAGGGGACAGAGCGTCAACGGAAATCCCGACTGGTACTGGCTCGTCGGCGCGCAGGCCTGGGCCAGCGCCGCGTTCGTCGACACCGGCGGCCAGGGTGTGCCGTCCTGCTCGGACCCGTGTCCGGGGTGGCGCGACGGCGGCGGCAACAACAACTCGGGCAACTCCAACTGGAACAACGACCCGAACTGGAACGACAACAACTCCTCGTGGAGCACCTCGGCCTCCGGGTCGTGGAGCGCCTCGGGCTCGTGGAGCTGGAGCTCCTCCGGTTCGTCGAGCGGCGGCGGCATCTGGAACTGGGCGCCGTAGAAGAACAGGGCACAAGGAATGGGCCTCGGCACCAACTCGGTGCCGGGGCCCACGTGTTGCTGTCTGTGTCGGGTCAGCGGATGCGGTTGCCCTCTCCGTCCTCGCGTGTGTAGTAGCGGTAGAAGAAGACGAGGAAGACGGCCGCCGTGGTCGCGAGACCGAGGGCCGCGGAGCGCAGCACGCTCTCGCCGGTCTGGCTGTAGAGGAAGCCGAGTGCCGCGCCCGCGAAGCCGGACTTGACCAGCGAGTGCAGTTCGCGCTTCAGCAGCGGAGCGAATCGCGCCACCGCCAGGCACAGCACGATGAACGCGAGCGCCGTGACGAAGCCGAACAGGAGGTTCCAGCCGGTGATGGGGCCGCCGCCGCGACGGTTGGCCGCCGCCCAGTAGCCGTAGACGAGTCCCAGGACGACCGGGATGCCGACCTTCGCCACGCGGTGGACGCGGGCGTCGAAGATGTCGGGCAGATTGCTGGTGAATCCGCCCCGGCCGGTGGTGTTGCCCGGGCCGGTCATTCCGCCGGGCGTGGGTGCCGCTTGAGCCATGAGAGCACTCCTCTCTCTCCCCGTACTACCAATGCACACCCCGGCGGAGGCGGTGGCAAGTCGGCGTGCGACCTCCGTTGCAGCGTGTTTCGCTGGGGCGCATGAAGCTCGTACTCTTCGGCGCCACCGGCATGGTCGGCAGCCGGATCGCGACGGAGGCGTCGGCCCGCGGCCACCAGGTCCTGGCGGTCAGCCGCTCCGGCCAGTCGCCGGTTCCCGGGGTCACCGCCACGGCGGCCGACGCGACGGACCCGGAGAAGGTGGCCCAGCTGGCGCGCGGCGCCGACGCGGTGGCCTCGGCGTGCGTACCGCCGCGCGACGGCAGCGATCCGCGCGGACCGTTCCTCGCCCTGAACGGGGCGCTCGTGGCGGGTGTCCGTGCGGCCGGTGTCGGGCGGCTGCTGGTCGTGGGCGGCGCCGGCGGTCTGGAGGTCGCCCCAGGGCAGGCCCTCAGCGACCAGCCCGGCTTCCCCGAGGCCTACCTCCCGGAAGCCCGCGCCCACCGCGACGTCCTCGCCTACTACCGCACCCTCGACCTCCTCGACTGGACCTACGTCTCCCCCGCCGCCGAGATCGCCCCGGGCACCCGTACCGGCCGCTTCCGCGTGGGCGGGGACCAGTTCATGACCGATGACCAGGGCCGCAGCTTCATCAGCGCCGAGGACTACGCGGTCGCCTTCGTCGACGAACTGGAGCAGCACGCCCACCCGCGCGGCCGGATGTCGGTCGCGTACTGATGTCCGGCGCATACTGACGTTCGTGAGCGGCCGCGGACACAGACCGGTGCGCCACGGCGATCTCGGGCGCTCCCCGCTCGGCGACGGGCTGCCCCGCGCCGGGGACCCCGACGCGATCCGCCGTCAGCACCTGCTGCGGGTGCGCGGGCGCAGCGTCGCCTGGATACCGCCGCTGCTGGTGCTCGTCAGCATCCTGCTCGTCGACTGGTACACCGGCGGTGAGTTCCGGACCGTCTCGTGGATCGTGCTCGTGCCCGGGATCGCCGCGGCGATCTGC